>FUHO01000008.1_pt1 | contig 24415 bp, 21 predicted proteins | sample 1003301 | NCBI WGS metagenome assembly FUHO01 (sample SAMEA4075887, study PRJEB14783) | cnidarian metagenome | reverse complement strand
ATTAAATAATACATCAATTTCATTTATACAACAAGGCATTAAAATAAAAGCAAATGAATATACATCAGAGATTTTATCAGCATTAAAAAACAAAAACACAAAAAACAGTATCAAATACAGATATAAAACCAAAAAAAAATAATAAGTCAAATATTTTAGCTAAGCTACAACTTTTAGGTAAATCATTAATGTTTCCAATTTCTGTTTTACCTTTTGCTGCTTTACTTAACCGTTTTGGAGCTTTAGGTGTGCAAGTTGCTACCAATGCAGGTCATATGCATATGGTTGATTGATGAATAGCAACAATCGTGCAAACACCAGGGGCTACAGTTTTTAATAATTTGCCAATATTTTTTGCTATTGGTACTGCCTTTGGATTAAGTAAAGATTATAGAGGTGAAGCGGCTCTTGCTGGAGCTATGTTTTATCTTATATTATATGCTTTTACAAAGGAAGGATCATTACCCTTTTTATTTTATAAAAATGTATTGACCTTTCATGATTTAGGAGATGGTAAAAACTATTCTCAACTATTTTATATACCAATATTCAATCAATCTTCTGGATCGATTACTGGTCATAAATTTACTCTTAATATTGGTGTTTTAGGAGGGATAGTCGCAGGTTGTCTTTCAGCTTACTTTTATAATAAATGTAAAGATATTATATTACCAAAAACTTTATCATTTTTTGGTGGTAGAAGATTAATACCAATGATAGTTGGTTTAGTGTCTATACCAGTATCATTTGCTTTTGCTATTATTTGACCATGACTTCAATTCGTATTAGTCAAATTTGGTAACTTAATTTCTAGCAATAAAGCAGCAGCTATACCAGGAGCTTTTTTCTATGGTGTAATTAATAGATTAGCTCAACCATTTGGACTACATCATATTATAAATACATTTTTATGATTTCAATTGCCTGTTCATGGTGATACTGTGGACTTCACAGGTAAAGTTATAAATCATAATATATATGTTAATGGTGATATTACAGCATTTAATAAAGGTATGGCACAATCTGGTACCTTTCAATCAGGTTATTTTCCATTATTTTTAGGTGGTGAACCAGGAGCTTGTTTAGCTATGATATTATCAATTAAAAATAAACAGAAAAGAAAAGAAGCAGCCACTTTCTTAATTAGTGTTGCTACTGTAGCATTTATTACAGGGATTGATGAACCTTTAGTATTTTCATTCTTATTTATATCCCCATTATTATGAGGATTATATGCTTTATTTACAGGAATAACAGCTGCTATTGTTATTGCTTTAAATATCCATATGGGATTTGGATTTAGTGCAGGTCTTATCGATTATGTAATTAGTTTTGCTCAATCATGAGGTATTTCAAAATACTATGGAGCACAAAATTCTATTTATGGAATAACAGGAAACCCATTAATGATGTGACCTGTTGCAATGTTGAGTTTTGCAATGTTCTTCTTCTCATTTAAATGATGTATTATTAAATTTAATATTATGACACCAGGTAGAGAAGAAGGTGTTTTAAAAACAACATTTGACAATGACCATACAACAAATAATGCAAATAAAGCATTTAGCATTAAAGGTAAAATTAGTAAATTAAAAGGTAAACAAAGATATAATGCTATGGGTGCCATGATTTTAGAAGCGGTTGGTGGTTATAAAAATGTTGTTTCTGTTGGTAATTGTGCTACTAGATTAAGATTAGAATTAAAAAATAATAAAATAAATGTTAATGATACACAAATTAAAGAAGCAGGAAGTGCTGGTATTGTAAGATTAGGAACAGCTGGTTTACAAATTATTATAGGAACTGATGTAGAATTTGTATCAGAAGCATTTAGTAAATGTTTAGAAATGAAAAAAAATCAGTCATTACAAGAATTAAATAATTCTAAAGAAAAAATAAATAAAAAAAATTCTAAAAAAACAACAAATACAACTGAATCTAAAACAACAACAGATAAAAAAACAACTACAATCAAACACAAAACAACAAAAAAATAAATAAAAAATATTTATTAAATTTAAAAACAATACATATTATTAGTAAAATAACCTTTACTTATAATAGTATTGTTTTTTTTTAAGAATATATATATATATATAAATAAAATATATATAAATAAAAGGAAAAAAATGAAAAAATTATTAAGTGTATTAACTGTAGCTGTAATATCTGCTTCATCAATTGGTTCTATGACAGCATTTACAACAAACACAAAACAAAATATAAAATCAAATAAATATTTTAAACAAGAATTTACACAAACAGAAAGTGTTAAATTATTAAGTAAAAGCTATGCTTGATCTGGAAAACTATTTTGTAATGAATCTACATTTAGTGTAAAACTACAAATATCTTTAACTAAATGAAATATTAATTGATCTGCACAAAAAGGATGATCACATTTTTTTGCAAGAATGTATAGTCATATTAGAATTTATCATCCAGAATTAGGGCAAGAAGCCGGCAAACAAACAATCAAATGAAAAAATATTTTAGGTAAAGACGAATATATAACAGGTTATATATTTGATAAAAATACATTAGACCAAGGCGATTCTGTTATTCTATTTTTGCATCAGATTATTGATATCATAGCACTTCAGGAGCAGATTTTATGGCAGATATCGATCAAGATAGTCATAATGAAGCTAGTGGTGGTTTTCATGGATATTATTTTAGTGAATTAGTAAATGCTGCTAATGCATTACCAACTGATAATTCATTGTTAACATTTGATGTAACTTTTAAATTAGATACATCAACTACTTTTGCATCATACCAATCAATAGATATATTATAATAACCAATTTTATAAATAATATATAAAATCATAAAAAAATATTTATTATAAATTAATAAATATTTTTTTATGTAAAATAAAAACCCTTATTAAAGAAGGGTTTAGACTATATATTAATTATCGTCTTTTATGTATTTACCTATTTGGTCATATAAGTTTTGAGCATATATATTTTTCTTATTATAATTAAATACAATAGAATACAACCTTGTTTTAGCTGCATCAGATACTGTACTTGCCCCAGAGAATGAATATTCAGCTCATCTTAATAAACTTGTTTGAGTAGTATCTATATTTTGGTTTAATGCACCTTTGTCATCATAAGTTTTGATTGCGCTACCAGATTTATTAACTGCAAAAGTCCCTAGAGAAGATTCATATTTAGATCCTATTTGGTTTTTGATATCACTTATATATTTAACACCTTGTCTACCAGCTAAGTTTAAACCTGCTCAACTTAAATCTAATCCTTGTCCTGAATCGCCAGAATAATAATCTTTTAATACAATTTTTTTAGTTTTACTATTATCAAATGTAATAGATTGATTATTTAAAATATCTTGAGCAAAAATTGGTAATACAAAAACAAAATAAGCATATTTTTTATTTGTATCTTCAAAACCGTATTTTCCAGGTTGTCCATTTTGCACAAAACCAGTTTGATTAACTGCAGCTATTTTAGATTTATATGTATCATCTAAAGCTAATGAGTTTAATAGTGAACCACCGTTATAAGCTGCAAAACCTTTAAAATGATTAATTCCAAAAATAGGATCATTACCATTATTATTTAAATTAGTAATTGTAGAATTTGAAAGAAAATCTTTGAATTTTGTTGGAGTTCAACTTTGATTATTTATCTCAGACTTTTTCTGTCCTATATATGTATTCATTTTATTCTCTAAATTAGTAGTACCATTTGTGTCTAAAATAGGAGTTTTAAACTCTCATACCATTTTAAAATTAGAAGTTAATAATTTTGAAGTTGTTGAAGTATTTCATGTTTGCATTAAATTTAATAAACCACTATTTTTAGTTACAAATATATCACTATTAGCTTGACTACCATTATAATTTCTATGCAATAAAGTAGTTTGTAAATATGTTTCAGAAATTAACTTATCTAAAATTTTTGGTAATGTAACAAAAGTAGCATATTGTGCCATTCCTCTATAAATTAATTTTTTTATTCCAGCTAGACCAGGTGAAATAGTATAAGAAACTCCATCTACTAAACCTTTTGCTGAACCATTAGTTAATAATTCTTTAAATTTATCACTTGTTAAAATAATATTTTTTCTAACACCATCTTCTAATATTGGGATATTTATTTGATTTCCTTGATATATTGTATCTTTTCCTAATTTTATATGATTGTTTGTATCTGGATTTTCTGCATTAGTATAAGATATACCAGGAATTTGTCAAAAACTCATAGTAACTTTTTTTTCATTCGTACTATATTTAACATCTACATTTTTTAATTGAGCATAATTTTTTGTTGCGTCTCAAGTGCTAGTTCCTGTTGTTCCAATACCAAGAACATTATAACTTTTGGACATAGCATCATCTTCTAAATAAGCATATCCATTCGTGTATTTATTGATATAATCTGTATAAACTTGTTCTTCTGTTAAAGATTTAACTCAATTATAAAATTGGTTATCAAATTTTATTTTAGATCTATCACTATCACTAACACCTGCTCATTCAGCGAATAATTTTTCATTAGATGTGTAGAATTGTTTTGAAGTTAATTGATCAATTAATCTAACAGCTAATGTTGTTAATGAACTTTTTTGTGATTTAAAAATATCATCAAATTTATATTTATAAGAGAATTGATCTCCATTTAACTCTGAAATAATTTTATTTTTAAATTTATCAGCTATTGTTGGATCAGTAAAACGATTCTTTTTAGAATTACAAGAAACAACACTAGAAGAAGCTGAAGTTGCTAAAGTTAATGTGGCAAATAAACTTAATATTTTTTTCATATTATTGTCCTCCTTGGTATGTATATCATAATGAATAAGGGTCTGTGGCACTTATTTTAGTAGGGTCATTAACCATAAACTTAGCAAAATATTTTGCTCATGTTGATTCAATAGCATTAAATGTTCCAGTTGTTGGATATTTACTAGGATCTTTACTTGTTATAGTATCATTTTGTTTTTTTATTGATGAAGCAAAATTACGAATTATAGTTTGAGCACTAATTGATGATTTATCATTTTTATCCATATAAGATAATCAGTTACTATAAGCTGCTGCATCAGTACCACCTATTGAAATAAAGTTTTTCCATCATATTGAATTTCAATTAGTAGATGGGTTGTTATTTATATTTGCATAATATATATTAAATAAATCAAGAATTCATGTATATCATTTACCACTTGATAATGTAGAACCTGAAGGTGCATTAGCAAATGTTTGAGCACTAGATATAAAATTAAATTTTTCAAGAGGAGAAGTTTTGCTTTGTTGATTGATTCAACTATAATTTGTTAAATATTGTAAATAATGATTTCAAATATTTTTATTAAATATATTTGTTGATGCTGCATTTTGACCATTTACAGAATTACTTGAATTTTTTGAAGATCATGAAGCAGGATTTTGTTGAATTGTTTTGTTAACATTAAAATTAAAATTATTATTATCTGATTGATATGCATTAGGTGTTCTATCTTTAAAGTATGAAGTAGGAGCTGCACTAGTATAATTTTTAACAAAATTTAACCCATCAACATGTATAATATGTAGTCCATCATCTTTTAACATAACTATTACATTATTATTAATATCTGTATTATCTTTACCTATATTGTATATTTGATACATAGATTTAGAAATAGCTTTATTATAATTATTTTTTTCACTTGTTGAAAAATCTCCTACTGCTTGAGATCTATTTAAATCTTTAATAAAATCTTTAAATTTAGTTAAAGGTGCAGAATCTCCAGCAACATATTTATCTAATACTGCATGAGAATTTAAAATGTTAGTTCCACCATTCATTAAATTTGTTAAACTACCGTAAATAGCAGCTTTTGATTCAGCATCAGTTGATGTATCACTTGACATAACAGTTAATAAATCTTTATTATAAGTTGGTTTTTCAGAAGCGTCAATAGTATTATTATTTTTTAATTCATCTCAATTATACCCGTCTTTATTACCTAATAAATCTAATATATGTTTCATAGTATCTTGTTTAAATGCACCATCGGTTGCAAAAGTTGTTGTAGGAATATGATTTTGTACATCTTTTCCTAGTTTATAACTATTATCAAATTTAAATATTATTTCAGAAGTAGCTAATGGTTTTGCTGTTGAAAAATATTTATTGTTTATAAAATTTTGAGTTGGTGACATAACTGCTTGAGAATTATCACTATCATTTAATGAACTATATGTATTAATAAATTTTTTTGTTTTGCTATCATATGTTTTTTCTGAAACTTTATAAGCTATTGTAAAATTTGCAAAATTATTTTGAAGACGAGTTATTATATTAGCTATTGTTAATGAATCACTATTGTCTTCTTGTCAAGAAATATCTACTGCTTTTGTTGTAGTATTTATATAAGGTGTATAACCTAATAATAATTCTCTAGCTTTTACTGGGTTATCATTTACTCATTTAGATTTATCTGTAGCAGTGTTATATTGAGTTTTTAAACCAATTACATAATTAGCACTTACAGTTTTATTATTTCTTTCATTATTTTTCAAAAAGATTTTTTCTAATTCGCTTGTTGCATTATCATTAGAACCTGAAATATATAATGAAGCACGGTATTTAGCTTCGCTACTATCATAATTATCTTTTAAAAACTTTTTATAATTTTTTTCTCAATTTTTTCCATCATTATCTTTATAACTTTGTTTTTTATCATTGATTGTTTCTGTAACATTAGCTTTAAGATTAGCTCATGCATCTTTAAAATCATTTTTAAAGTAAGTACCAAAACCAGCTATATTTACTTTTGGATTATAATATTTACTTTGATCTTTACTAGAACCTAATTTTGATAAGATTGATACATTCATTATTTGCAATAATTGTGCATATACACTTTGTTTTGTTGTAGTATTTCAATCATTTGGGTTTGTATCAAATTGACCAGCACCATTTTTAGCAAATGGATCTACTTCATTTCATACATCTGCTGTATCTGGGCTTTTACCATTATTTAAACCTGGTAATCAAGCTCAAGTACTATTCCCATTTGAATTTACATGTTTATTTTCACTATCTTTACTAGAACAACTTATAACACTAGTAGCACTTGAAGCTGTTAAAGTTAATGTAGTTAATAAACTTAAGATTTTCTTCATCTATTCTCCTATTAATTTATTATTATTTATTTTAATATAAAACAAATTAATTATATAATAAATATAATAAAAAATAATAAAATATTTAAATAAAAAAAAGGTATTTATGACATTAAAAAGAGATTTTCCATTTTTTGAGAAAAACCCTAATATAAAATATTTCGATAATGCAGCTACAAGTTTAAGGCCGATAAGAGTTATAGACGCTATTAAAAAATATTATGATACATATAGCACTAATGCTCATAATAAAAGTAGCGAATTAACTTATTCAACATACAACGAATTTAATAATATTAGAAAAAATATTGCAAAATTTTTAAATGCACATAATCCCAATGAAATTATTTTTGTTCCTAGTTCAACTTATGCTTCTAATCAAATTTCATTTGGGTTAAAAGAATTTTTAAATGAAAAAGATAATATAATCATAAGTCAATTAGAACATGTTTCAAATATATTACCTTGATACAGAATAGCTAAAGAAAAAAAAGTGAATATCCGATATTGCCCTATGATAGATAATAAAAAATTAGATATTGAAAATATAAAAAATATTATTGATGATAAAACTAAAATAGTTGCCCTAGCATCTACTAGCAATACAATGAATTATAATGTAGATGTTAAAAAAATTACTAAGATCATCAAAGATATTAATCCTAATATTATCGTTGTTATTGATGCTGCTCAAAGTATTGCACATACAAAAATTAATGTACAAAAATGAGGATGTGATTTTGTTTATTTTTCAGCTCATAAAATGTGAGGACCTAATGGAGTAGGTGTTTTATGAGGAAAAGAAAATATATTAAAAAAATTAAAACCTATAGTTGTAGGTGGCGGAACTAGTTGAAGTGTGGATGATAAAACTAATAATTGAGTATCTAGAGAATTACCAGATATTTTAGAACCTGGTTCAAGTAATTTAGGAGATATATTTGGTTTAAATGAAGCTATTAATTTTATAAATGACTTAGGTTATGAAAATATTGCAAAACATGGTTTTGAATTAAAACAATACTTTAATAAACAATATAATAAACACTTAAAAGATAAAATAATTTATTATAATTATGATTCAGGCAATCCAGTTATTATTTTTAATGTAAAAAATAAAAACCCAGAAGATGTAGCTTCTTTTTTAGGTGGTAAAAATATAATAGTAAGAGCAGGAGATATGTGTGCTAAAATTCTTTTACAAACTTTAAATATTAAATCTTTTATAAGAGTATCATTCTCAATTTACAATAATAAAGAAGAAATTGATTATTTAATAAATATATTAAAAAATGAAGAAGATTTTATCGAAAACATATAATCATGATTATAAACAATGCTAAACGTGATATTTTAATTAATAGATATAAAAAACTTAAATATTTTAATAATGATATAAAAATAAAAGATACTATTAAAGCTAAACATCGTTCATGTACTGATAGTTTTAATATTTTTTTAGATATAAAAAATAATCATATTACAGGCGGTATGTTTAATGGTGATGGCTGTATTATTTCAACTGTTGCTATTGATTTGATTATTGAAAGTTGTATTGGTTTAGATATTAAAAAAATTCTCTTAAATTTAGAAAATTATGAAAATATGATTAAAGGAAATATTTATAAAAAAGACAATATAAATAAATCTTTATTGTTATTTGATAATATATCTAAATACCCTAATAGAATTATATGCGCTAGTTTAGGTAGTTCCAATATTATAAATTACTTAAAATAAAGATAATTTATTTTTTATGCTTCATAAAACTTCTTTGCTCTAAGGCAAATTGTTTAGATGTTCATTCATCTTTTTTTATTTTTTTTATCTCAGAATCTATTTTATATATTCTAGCATCAAGATTATCTAAAAAATGTAATATTTCTGATTCAATTATTTGTGGTGAAACAGGAGAACCATATTCTTGTTTACCATGGCTTGCTAATATCATATGTTGTAACATAGTTATAGCATGACTATTTAAATTAAGATTTTTACCAATTAAATATACCTCTGAACTCATTATAGATATATGACCTATTAACTTACCCTCAATACTAAACTCTTGTTTATTATTTATCTCTATTACTTTACCTAAATCATGCAATATTATACCACTATATAATAACTCTTTATCTATCTCTCTATCTTGGTAAACTTCTATTACTTTTCGTGCCATTTGTAACATAGTTCATGAATGCCAAATTAGACCACTTCTAATTTCATGATGATTCATTATAGCAGCGGGTCAAATTAAAAAATCTTTTTTATATATTTTTAATATTTCTTTCATTATTAATTTATAGTTTTCATTTTGAAAATCATTGATAGTGTCTAACATATTATTAAATATAGTTTCAGAATTAATTGGAGCTGTTTTCATAAAATCATCTAATAAATATTCATCTTCATTCAATATTTTATAATTGTTTATTTTTATTTGTTTTTTATTTTTATATTCACTTACTATACCTTTGAATTGGATAACTGCTTGATTTTTGATTTCTTTATGACCATCATAATTTCATAATCTAGCTTCAATTTCATCACTATCATCTTTTAAAATTAAAGTTAAATAATTACTACCATTTATAGCAGTTCTTATTTCAACATTTGTACATAAAGCTTTTCCTTGGAATTCTTCTTTTAAATTTATTAATTCTTTTAATTTCATTTTTACTCCTTATTATTATAAAATTATAATATAAATATAAATAGAAAGTTAAAAATGAATTGTTTATTTTGCGAAATAGTTAAAGGCACAAAAGAATGTTATAAAATATATGAAGATGATTACACTATTGCATTTTTAGATATTTTCCCTAACAGTAAAGGACATACATTAGTTATTCCTAAAAAACATTTTAAAAATATTTTAGATTGCGATGATCTTTATTTAAATAAAGTAGCAATAGCTACTAAAAAAGTAGCTAAATTACTTGATAAAAAATTAAATCCTACAGGATTTAATTATGTATCCAACCAAGGAACAGATGCATTCCAAATGATATTTCATTATCATATTCATATTATTCCTAAATATGAAAGAGAGCAAGGTTATCAAATGATTTCTACTTTAGATAAACATGCTCAAAAAAATTTAAAATACACACAAAGAACATTAATTAAAAAACAATTTAGAAATAAAATTTAATTATAAATATATTTTTTTTGAATTTCTTCATGCATTAATTTTTGTTTTTTTTCAGCTGCTCTCATACTATTTTTATCTACAGCCACATAGTAAAACTTAACTTTAGGCTCTGTTCCACTACCTCTAACAGCTAATCAAGAACCATCTTGAAAATAATATTTTAAAAGATTTTGAGCTGGCATATTATAAAGTCCTTTATTATAATCTTCAACTTTAATACATTCAATATTATTTAAACTTTTAATTGGATTTTTTCTTAAATCTTTAAAAATTTGTTCTTGCTTTTCTTTATAAATTTTTAAACTTTTCATATATTTATCATGACTGTTTTCAACAAATTCATAATTAGGGGTGAAGCAATAATAATAACCAAACTCTTTATAAAAATTTTCAAGAAGTTCTATAAAGTTTAATCCTTTTTCTTTGTAATATCAACAAGCTTCAGCAATTACTATACTGGCTTGAACTCCATCTTTATCTTTAGAAAAAGAATTAAGTACATACCCATAAGCTTCCTCAAAACCAAATACAAATGATTTACCAATCTTTTGAGCTATTGGGATTTGTGAACCTATTCACTTAAACCCTGTTAATGTTTTAATAACTTCTACATTATATTTTTCACATATTTTATCGCCTAAAGTACCTGTAACAAACGTATTATACATAACAGGGTTTTTAGGCATTTTATTATGTTGAATTTTTTGACTTAATCAATAATCTAAAAAGATAGGTGCTGTTTCATTACCAGTTAATAATATATATTCATTTTGATGTTTAACACCAATCCCCATTCTATCAACATCTGGATCATTAACTATTATTAAATCTGCATTATTTTCTTTAGCATATTTAATACATAAATCATAGTTAGATAAAATTTCTGGATTTGGTTTTGGGCAAGTTGTAAAATCTGGATCATAATCATATTGCTCTTGTACTAATATAACATTAAAACCAGCTTCTTTTAATATTTCAGGTGTTCAATTTTTACCAGCGCCATTAAAATTAGAATAAACAATTGTTATATTTTTATCTTTTCGAGGAAAGAATTGCATTTTTAATATTAATTCTTTATAAGTGTTTTTAACATCTTCTTTTATATAACTAATTAAAGCATTAGGAAAATTATAAGGTGTTTTAAATGCTTCATCTTCAATGTTTTCATAAAAATTAGTTATTATGTTTGTGTCTTTTGGTAATAATTGACAACCTTCAGAATCATATATTTTATAACCATTATAATCTTTAGGGTTATGACTTGCAGTAATTACAATCCCTCCAACACAATTTAAGTGTTTAGTTGCAAAAGAAACTAATGGAGTTGGGGTTACTTCATTGTTTGGAAAAAGTAAAACCTTAATATTGTTTTGACTTAAAATACTTGCAGCTTCTCTCGCAAATTCTTCACTATTATGCCTATTATCTCTACCAATTAAAACACCTTGTTCTAATAAAACTTTTTTATCAAATTTATTTACAAGATATTTAGCATAAGCTAAAGTAACTCTTCTTATAGTGTATATATTCATTTTGGAAGTACCAATCCCCATTAACCCTCTAAGACCTGCAGTTCCAAATGTTAACTCATCTCCAAAATAATCATTAAAATTATTTTCTGATACATTATCAAATTTAGTTTTATTTTCTTTATTTAAATATTTATAATTTTTTTGTCAAAGTTTAAAATTTTTATTTTCCATTATCTACCTTTTTACTCATTATTTTATCTATTTTATTTTCTAATAATTTTATTTTATCTTCTAATTTTTTTTCATGCTCTGTGTTTTTTTGAACTTTATTTATTAAGAAAATAGTGAAAACTCACATAAATATATAATAAATTGATCCAGAAATCCAAGCAAACAATTGATATTTATTTAAATAAGTGAAGTTAGTTCAACCTAATATAATTAAAGCAATAATAGGTATAATGTTTGATAACACTCCAAAGAAATATATGTTTTTTTTCAAAAATACTAAAAATTTCATATTATAACCTCTTGTAATTAATACCTATATTATTTTGCACTTTTTGTAATTTCTTTCTTGCAATTTCTTTTGCTCTAAAAGCACCATTTTTAATCAATTCATCTAATTCATTGCTTTTAATTAATTTATTATATTTATCTTGAATAGGTTTTAATATATTGATTATTGATGCAGCAACTTTTTCTTTGAACTCTAGATAGTTCATATGTTGGCATTCTTTTTCAACTTCTTCTAAACTTTTTTGAGAGAATCCTGCCATAATTGTTATTAAATTAGATATACCTGGTTTTTTATCAATATCATAATATACTTTATTTTCAGAATCAGTTTTAGCTGATCTAATCTTAGCTGCTATTATTTCAGGGTCTTCTAATAAAGAAATGTATGTTTTACTATTTTCAGATGATTTACTCATTTTTTTTAATGGATTTTGCAAATCCATAATTTTAGAACCTACTTTAACATTTAAGTCTTTAGGTATTTTAAATACTTGATTTTCACAATAGTTATTTATTCTTTCAGCTAGATTTCTTGTTAATTCTATATGCTGTTTTTGGTCTTTACCTACAGGGACAAAATCAGCGTCATACAATAAAATATCTGCTGCCATCAATCCTGGATATATCAATAATCCTGTAGGAATATAATTATTTGCAATTTTACTTTTTTTATCTTTATATTGAGTCATTCTAGATAATTCACCAATAGATGTATAGCACATTAAAATATAACCTAATTGAGCATGTTCTAAAACATCAGATTGAATAAAAATATTAGCTTTATCAGGTTTTAAACCACAAGCATAATATAAAGCCACCATAGATTTAATATTTTTTCTTAATTCCAATTTATCTTTTTTACTAGTAATTGCATGTAAATTAGCAACAAAGATAAATATTTCATTTTCTTCTTGTAGTTTAATAAAATTAGATATTGCCCCTAGATAATTTCCAATAGTCACTTTACCTGTCGGCGTTATGCCAGAAACTATTCTTTTATTTTGTATAATCATATTACTCCTTTTCAACGTTGATTTGTACATCTTTATATTCACTTTTTAATATTGCAGAAGTTAATTGGAAATTTAGAATTGTATTATTATTTTTTAAATTATTTAACCAAGTGTTTCAAGTTGCATATTTAGTAAATTCATTTTTAAAATGAAATAAAATATTTGTTTTATATTCTCAATAGTGGAATGTTAATGTTTTATTGCCCCATCAACTACCTATTAGTTTTTTATTTATTTCATCTCATAATTTTTGGATTATAGGATATAAATTTTCTTTTTCACCTTGTTTATTAGTATCAATAAGTTTTCTTCATTCATCAATATTAAACTTTATATTATCATTATTAATATTTGTTATGAAATTCTGAGCAATAGCATTATCAATTGAATTAATATGATAGTAGAAATAGATTTCATATCTTTTACTTTTATCAAGAGTACTATTTTGAATAAATAAACCATTATAATTAGTTGTTATACTAGTTGGTTTAAGTAAGTTGTTTTTAAACTCTGTTGCATATGTACTATCAATATTTTTAACAAAATCATTTAAACTATTTTTAGCATTATTTGTATTAGACACTATTTGAAAAAATCAACTTCATTTTTGATTTTGTTTTAAAATAGGTGTATCAAAAAAAGATTTATAATCAATATTATTAGGAAAAATATAATTATGAATTTTTTGATTTAATTTTTTAATAGAAAAAATATCATTACCATGCTGTAAAATAAACATATCTTTATTATCTTTATCTTTATAAACATATTTGATAGAAGTTGCTTTTATATAATTTTTCATTTTATTTTCAATTTGAGTAGAAACTGCTATAGGATTAGTTTTAGATTTAGACTGGCAAGCATTAACTAAAAATGAGCAATTAAATATATTTATAGAAAGCATTAATGTTAATATTTTTTTCATTTTAAAACCTTTGTTAATATATTATATTTATTATACATAAAATAGTTATATATTAAATTGAATAATCAATAAAATAATACAAATAATAATAAAATATTATCTTTTATAAAGATGATATTTTAGATTTAAATTTATCAATAATTGCTTTGTTATGTTTTTGATTTCCATCAATATTGTTTGATTTGTATAAGTAAATTTCTACATTATTTTCAATAGCTTTTTTGATAGCTTTTGATAATAATGTATTTAATATAAAACTATTTAATATAGTAGAACTACTCATATAACTAGTATCTATTTTTTGATCATATAAAAGAACATCACCAAACAATGAATGATTATCTATATTTATGTTTCCATATTTATATATAAGATCTTTTGTTATATCTCAATAAACTTTTGAAGAAACAGTTATTAAATTAATTTTATTTTTTTGTAAATATTTAGCTAATTCTATTGGTAAACCATTTCTCCCTGAAACGGAAAATATTATTACAATATCATTATTATTGATCTGATATTTATTTAATATTTTATTAATAAAATCACTATTTTTTTCATGTTTTGAAGATCCAGCAGCACTATTGTGTAACATAATTTCATCAATCAATATTGGACATATATTGCCTAAACCACCCGCTCTATAGAACCCTTCTAAAGCTATTAAATGAGAATGTCCAGTTCCAAATATATAAATCATTCCATTTTTTTTCATTGTTTCAAAAATTAAATTAGAAGCTTTATCTATTTTAACTTTTTCTTCTTCGTTAATGTCTTTTAATGTTTTTATAATTCCTTTATAATAATTTTCATAAAATTTCATTATTGCCTCTTCAATATTTCATAAATATTTTATTTATCGTTGCATTGCTTTTTACCAGTTTTATTGATAAAAAATTTATTTTTGATTAATTTAACTTGTGACACTTTATAATAAGGGTTTTTTATCATATTCAATTTATAATTAGATATTTTTATTTCTATAAAATCTTTTTTTATGTAATAAGGAACAGTATCAATAATTAATGTTTTTCCTATAAGTTCTTTTTCAATATTAACTACTTTAGTATTATCTAATATAATAGGTGAATTTATAGTTCTAAATTTATTATTAGATAATGGTGCTATTTCATTCATTTCTCATAATTCTAATTTAGATAATATAATAGCTCCATTGATAGATTTCATATAACCAGTAGATCCTGTTTTAGTTGAAAATACTAATCCACTACCTCTAAAAAGTTGTAAATGATCTTTATTAATATAAACATCAAGTCTTAAAGTTTTTATTTGATCAATAATTTTAACTTCATTTAAAGCATAAAATGTTTTATTATCGACTTTAACATCTAAAAGGTCATATTCTCAATATTTATAATTATTTAAATTATTATCAATTCATTGATAAAATTCTTTTTCATTAAATAAATTATAAAATCCAAGAGAACCAGATTTTATAGCAATAAATTTCACATTATTTAAAACAGCTTCTACATTTTCTTTTAAAGCTTTTAATAAAGTTCCATCACCACCAATAATAATAATAAATTCATAATTTTCATTATCTTCTATATGATTATTTTTATTTAAATATTTCAATACTCTTTTTTTAATATCTAACGTTTCACAATAATCATTATTAACTATTTTATATTTCATAACAAATCTCTTTTCTATTAATATAATAATTATATTATATTAATGATTACTTTTTATTCTTTTTTAACCATCTATCAAAACCATAAATGCCACCTTCTAATACGAAAGTATTATTATAACCTTGTTCATTTAATAATTCAGCTACAGTCCCACTACGATTACCTGCATTACATAAAGTAACAATAAATATATCTTTATTATTACCTATATAAGATTCAACATTATCTAATAGATCATAAATATAGATATTTTTTGAATTAGGTATTTTTTTTAAAGAAATAAATTCTGCTTTACTTCTAACATCTAAAAGTAAAGCATCTTCATACTTTTCATAAAATTCATTATACTTAATAATTTTTCTCATTTTAACCTTTAAAAATATTAATACATATTACTATATTAAATAGTATATAATAATATATATTATATAAAAAGGTCAATTATGGAAGAAAAAAATAAAACAAAAGATGAACGCTTTACTTATGAACAATATAGAGTAAAAGCTACAGAAAACGATGTAGAAAAAATGAAAAAAAATTTAAAACCTTATTGGTGAGAAAATTTTCCAGTATTAGGAGCAATTATATATTCTATTAGAATATCTTTAAAAAGCATGGATATTGATAGAGGAACATTAAGAAAACAAATATTAAAATGAAATTACATTTTTATGATATGTGGTCTTTTTTACATATATTTTGCATTCACTATTTTAACACCATGATGTCTATATTTAGTGCATTATAAAGCAATAAAAAGCACAGAGGCTTTAATTAAAACAAAGGAATTATAATAAATGGATAATAAAGACAATAATAACAAATTTAAAATCTTAGGTTTAGGAGGTTTTAATGAAATTGGGAAAAGTATGTATTGCATTGAATATAATCAAAAAATTTTTATATTTGATTCAGGAAGTACTAATCCTTCTAAAAATATTTTAGGAGTTGATACTGTAATACCTAAATACGACTATTTAATTAATAATGCTCATAAAATAGTTGGTTTTTTTATTACATCTCCAGATGACTATTTAAGTAACGCCATCCCTTATTTAGAAAAAGATTTAAAAATAAACGTTTATGCAAATCAAGCCACAGTTAATTTTATTGAAGGTCACAGCGAACGTTTATATAAAAATAAAAAAAGAAATAAACCAAATTACACAATAATTAAAGAAAAAGAAATTATTAAATTATGCGAAGGTGTTAGTATAGAAGCGTTTAATACAACTTCTAAATTTCCTGATTCTTTAGGATATTCATTAAAAACAAAAGATGGAAATATTATATATGTTTCTGATATGATATTTGATTCAACTATTGATAAAGGATATAATGCTAATTTAAAACACTTACAAAAAATTGGTTCTGAAGATAATCTATTATTTATGTGTGGATCTAGCAATGCTTACAATAAAACATATACAGCTCCACATTATAAAATAAAACATATTATTAATAGGGCATTAAAACAAGTAGAAAGAAGATCTATTATTGCTTGTTTTGAATATAATTTATATAGATTAAAAGAAATATGTGAAGCTTTAGTTGAAAATAAAATTAGTAAAGTATTAATTTATGGAAGCACTTTATTTAAAGTAATGTCTTATTATGCTAATCAAAATAAATATTTTAAAGGTATACAATTCTATAATTATAAAGAAGCTAAAATATCTGATATTAATAATATGCATATTATTGTATCTGGAAATATTGATAAACTTTATACAAGAATTGTTAAAATTGCTACACATACAACTAATATAATATTGGATAGAAGAGATAAATTTATTTTAGCTATCCCTCCTAGTGCTGGTTTAGAATTAAATTATGCTAATATATTAGATGAAATTGCTAGAACCCATACTTCTTATACAGCTATTGGCAGAAAAGATGTTATTGAAATGAAAGCATCTTATGAAGATATTAAACAAATGTGCGATATTTTTAAACCTAAATATTTTTTACCTACAAATACTTTTTATAAAAATTTCATTCATGCTAACAAAGCAGCCGTTGAAGTTGGTTTAAATCCTAAACATACTTTTTGTTTAGAAAATGGACAAATATTAGAATTAAAAAAAGATTTTTATAATTTAAGATTAAAAACTAAAATAAAAGTTGGTAATAAATTTGTAGACCCATTAATTAGTGATTCTAAAGGTATTTCTGTTATTCAAGAAAGACAACAAATGGCTAATAATGGTATAGTTGTGATTGGTGCTAATTTAAATTCAAAAACTAAAAAATTAATTTCATCTGTTGATGTTCAATTAAGAGGTGTTATATATTTAAAAGATGCACCCAAAACAATTAAAAATATTATTGATCTAACAACTAAAATTATTATTAATCATAGTAGTTTTAAAGAAAATTGAGATTTTAATAATTTAAAACAAGACATTAGAAATTCTATTTTTCGTTATGTAAGAAAAACAACAGGTAAAACACCTATTATGTTAGTAGTTATTAACGAAGCTCAAAATAAATTTTAATATTTTATCTATAAAAATATTAATGATATAATTTAAAAAGAAAGGTGCTAAATGTCTAAAATAAATTTTCTAGAAGTCAAAAAACATATTAAAAGAAGAGATTCTATATATTTAACAATAGTTCCACTAATAATAATTTTTACTTGCATTATATCTATTTTTAGAATTACATTAGTTGGTCAATTTTTAGATGATATATTGTTTGAATATGTTTTTGGATGATTTAAATATTTAATATATTTAACTCTTATAATTGTTAGTTTTGTACTTTTTGTTGGTTATAAGGTAGTTGTAAGCAAAAGGTTTAAATTTTGATCTTTTGGTATATATATATTGCTATCAATGTTTTTCAGTAATATAACTCTTATATTTTTTCATTTAAAAAATCCTCACCTTTTAAAAATCTGAGATCCAAACATTTTTGTTAATGTTATAAAATTTTATTCTAAAAACTGATTAGATAAAAGTATTTTTCACCATAAAATTATTATTACAAGTTTCTTCAATTGACATGGTCAATGATTCTTCTCTACTGCTGGTGGAGGACTTTTTGGTGGTTTACTTACTTCATTGTTTTGTTATTTTACTATTTATGGTAGTTTAGTTATAACAATGATATTAACTGCTATATTTTTAATATGAGCTTTAACTGGGCACCCTTTAGGATTTATTAAACATTTTAGAGAAAACTCTAATTCATTTAAAATTATTTCTATAACTTCTAAAAAAAATAAAAAAAATAAATATAAATTAGGATTTTTTAACAATATTAATCATGAAGATGAAATTTTAGAAGCTGATGATATTATTAAATACGATACGATAGCTGATGTTTCTATTAAAAGTCCAAATGCTATGGAATCATTAGATAATAGATATGATAACAGTACTGTTAAAAAAGAATTATTAAAAAAAGATAGGACTAAGATATCTAAAAACTTATTATTAGAAAATGAATATATAAAATACAATAATAATAAAAATAAAGTAAAATCTGAAATTACTCATAAAAAAAACAATTATTTTAAAAATAAAAATGCAAACAATATTCGAAATGAAATACTTTCTATTACAGATCTTTCACCTTATAAACACAATAGTAAAAATAATAAAACTAAAAATTATAATAAAGAATATATTCAACCATCCAGCAAAATAAAATATAATAAAAATTATCATTCAACAGAACTCTATGGTTTTGATAAAGCTAATGATATTACAGAAGGATATAAAACAAATAAATCTTATTCAATTCCTAATTATCAGTATTTGTTAATTAATCAAATTAATCAATATAACCAAGAATTTTTAAAAGAATCAGCTGCTTATAATTTAAACCAATTAAACCTTTTATTTAATAATAATAATATTGATGCAAATACTTATAACTTTAAATTACACCCAACTATTACTTCATTTTTAGTTGAAAGTAATTCTAAAAATAATTTATTAAATATTTTAAATAATGCTAATATGTTAGAAGAAAAATCTTTATTAAACTTTATTTATATTCAATTTTTAAATGATCAAAATATTGTTATTCAATCTCGTAATGATAGTGCTCCATATATTAGTGCAAAAACTGTTATGAAATTATTTTTTGATAAAATTAAAAACAATATTAAACTTGCATATAATATAATTCCTATTGGATTAAAATCTAATAATTCTATCCTTTCTTTAAATTTTAATAATAATAATAATTTTCTTTTAAATATTGAAGGTGTTACAGATTACAATATTTTTATAAATACTTTTATAGGGAGTTTTTTATTAACACAAAATCCTCATAAACATAAATTGCTTATTTTATCTGAAAATAGTTTATTTAAAAACTTTAAATCAATACCACATTTATATGGACCTATTTTTCAAAATTCTCAAAAAATTAATTTAGCTATTCAAAAAATATGTTTAGAAATAGAAAATAGATTAGACTTATTTGAAGATGGCTCTATTAATAATCATGATGAATTTAAAGCAAAACTATTTAGTAAAATTCATATGCCTAGATTAACTATTATAATTGATAAAATAGAATCTATAATTTTATCTAATAATGATAATGCTCAAAGAATAAATTGAATTTTAAAAAATGCCGATAAAGCAGGTATTAATGTAATTACTATTTCTAATCAAAATGACTTTTTATTAGATACCCCCCTTAACTTAAGTTTATTTAATGAAAAAATATTTTTCCAATCAAATAATCCAAATTATAAAGATTATATTAAAGAACCACTTTATGCTAATTTATATGGTAATGGTGATTGTATTTATTATAATGAATTAAATTTTGATTTATATCGTTCACAACTGTTTACTGTTGATAAAAATGATTTAGCTAACGCAATTCAAGAATCGCAGGCTCAAATGGCTAAATCTTATGATCAAAATTTTAAAAGTTTATCACAAAAATTTGAACCAAAATTACTACCAAACACAGAATTTATTTATAATGAAGCTTCTAAATTAAAATTAAATTTTGCCTCATTGACACCTAATATAATTCAAAGAGAATTAAGATTAGATCCTAAAAAAGCTTTATATATTCATAAATTATTAACTAAATATTAATAATGAATAATTATAATTTAAAAAACAAACTTATAAATATACCTAAAAAACCAGGTTGTTATTTATTTAAAAATAAATACAATGATTTTATTTACGTAGGTAAAGCAAAAAATCTTTTTAATAGAGTAAATAGTTATTTTAAAAATAATGATAATAAAAGCAAAATGCTTAGAGAAGAAATTGTTGATCTAGAATATATTATTACTAATAATGAAAAAGAATCTTTAATATTGGAAATCAACTTAATTCAAAAACATCAACCAAAATATAACATTGCTTTAAACGACAATAAAAGTTATCCATACATTGCTATTGAAAATAAACCATATTATAAATATAAAATTATTAGAAAATTAAATCAAAAATATTATAGAGTTTATGGACCTTTGCCAGATGGGTCAAAAGCAAGACAAATTTTTAACTTATTACAAATATTTTATCCTTTAAAAAAATGTAATTTAACTAATAGTAATAAACCTTGTTTATATTACCAAATTAATCAATGTTCTGGCTCTTGTTTTAAAAAAATTGATCCATCTTATAATAAAAACATTATTCAAAATATTGATAAATTATTTTCTGGGAAAACAGAAGATATTAAAAAAAACATTTTATCTATTATTATGAATTATGCTGATAATTTACAATTTGAACAAGCTCAAAAATACAAAGAAATTTTAGAAAAAGTAGAATGAATATTTGATGAGCAAAATGTTACCTTTAAAAATAAAGGAAATTATGATGTTATATCATCATATCAAGATGAACATTATATAGTTTATAATAGAACAATATATCGAATGGGATTGCTTATATCAAATGAACAAAAAATATTTTATGCATTTAATCATGAACATAGCTGATATTTCAATTCTATTTATAAAGATATTAAACAAAAAATTACAATTATTCATGATATAAATGAAGAAATTTTAATTGATAATCTATTTATTAAAGTTAAAAAAATAAATAAATCTAACGATAAACAAAAGTTATTAATATCTTATAAAAATGCCAAAGATTATTTACCTAATTATTATTTATCAACAAATAGTAATATTCAAAAAAACATAGCTCTTTTTGATGAATTAAGAGCTTTATTACAAATTGAGCAAAAAATAAATAAAATTGATATCTTTGATGTGAGTAATTTATATAAAGATAATCCAGTAGGGGCAGTGATAACTTATGAATTTGGTAAAGCAATTTATAAAAAGTGAAGACATTATAAATTAGACCCTGTTTTATCATATGATCCTCATAGAATGCAAGATTTAGTTTATCAACATTATAATAATCCAAATAATAAACATCCTGACTTAATTATTTTAGATGGCGCTTTAGAACATATAAAATCTGTAAAAACAATTTTAGATTCTCTAAATATGCATTCTTACTGTATAGGATTAACAAAAGACAGTGATCATAATACTAATTACATAACTAATCAAAATTTACAAAAAATAAAATTAAATAAAAATTCAAATTTATTTTACTTTTTATTTTTTCTACAAGAACAAATACACAATTATGCAATCAATTATTTTAGAAAAACTAAAATTAAAAAAGACATTAAAAGTATTCTTTTATCCATACCAGGAGTAAGTTTAAGAATGGTAAACTTGTTGAACACAAATATTGGTTCTATTTATGATATTCAAAAAGCTAATTTTGATATTATCAACTCTATTATTAAGAATAAAAATACTACTAATAAAATAATTAATTTTTTAAAAGAATATATAAAAAATTAATTATTTTTATATAAGAAATCGTTTAATTTTTTATTTTTAATTTGATTAATTAATCTATCTTTTTTAATAATTCCATCTTTTAGCATTTTAACATCTATGTTAAATCTTTCAGCTAATGTTTCATATTCTTTTTCAACTTCTTTATCATCAACTGTAATTTTTTCATTATTTAAGATATGTTCTTTGATGATTTGTCCTTCTATTCTTATTTTGGCATCTTCAAATAAATTAGTTTCAATATCATCATCTGTTAATCCAGAAATTTGTTTGTATGTTTTGATATTTATATTTTTAGCAGTTAGTCTATCTTCTAATTCTTTTTTTAATACTTCAATTTCTTTTTTGATAATGGACTCGGGAATAATTACATTAGAATCTTTAGCTATTTTTTGGAATAAAGTAGATAAAAACTCATCTTTATATTCAGCTTCTTTTTTATCTTTAATTTGCTTTTTAATGAAATTTTTAAATTGTTCTAATGTAGATACACCTTTAATATTAAGACCTATAATTAATTCTTCTGTTAATTCTGGATCTTTTTTAGTTTTTACTTCATGAATTTTAACATCGAATCTAGCTGTTTTATTTTGTAAATCAATTTTTGCATAGTCAGCTGGGAAAGTAACTTTAATACTTTTTTCATCACCTTTTTTCATGCCTATTAATTGTTCTTCAAAACCATCAATAAACTTTTTAGATCCTATTTCTAGTTCATATTTTTTACCCTCTCCACCTGGGAAAGCAACATCATCAATATAACCTTTAAAATCAAAAATTATTCAATTTTTATTTTTAATTGGTCCTTTATCATCTTCAAACATTGCATACTTATTTGTGTATTCTGCTATTTCTCTATCTTGTTCTTCTTTTGTTACTTTTATTTCTTTTTTTGGTATGTTAAAACCAGTATATTTTTTAATATTAATTTCAGGTTTTAAATCGAAATGTAATTCTAATACATATTCAGCCACACTTAATTTTTTAACTATTGGTCTAATTCTACCAAAAGTTTCAGCTTTATTTTTTTGTCCAATAGCAAAATTATAAGCAGGAGTTAATGCAAAATAATGAGTGTTTTTTAAAACATTACCTTCAGTAATATGCTTATTTGCTATTGATTGAGGGACTTTACCTTTTCTAAATCCTTTGATTTCTAAATTATCTAATATTCTTTTTTTAGCTTTTGATAAATAACTATTTCATTCTTCGTTTTCAATAATTACAGTTCAAATACCTGTTCCTTTTTCTTTGTTAACTTTTTCAATAAATTTCATTTTACAATACACCTTTTTATTTTTTCAATATAATTATAATATATATATATATTTTATTTTTTCAATATATTTTAAAGATTTTTTATCTTTATAATTATTTTTATACTCTTTTTCAATACATAACATATTTTCACTACACATAATAATAGCCATTATAAATGAATCTATATCAACATTTTCTATGTTTCAATCATAAAAATAAAAATAAAAATAATCTTCTATTAAATTTAGACAAATTTTTATTAAACTAGGATTTTGATCTATTTTATTTTTTATTTTTAATATTATGTTTTTAAATATAGCTACATCATTAATATCTTTAATTTGATAAGGATTAATTTTAATAATATTATCTTTATATTGAACAGAAAAATCTAAATTTATTTTTTGATTTTTCAAAACAAAAAGTAAAATAGTTTTATCT
>FUHO01000009.1_pt1 | contig 25086 bp, 27 predicted proteins | sample 1003301 | NCBI WGS metagenome assembly FUHO01 (sample SAMEA4075887, study PRJEB14783) | cnidarian metagenome | reverse complement strand
AAATTGGTTTCAGCTGTTATAATTTTAGAAAGCAATGGAAATACTTGCCCGCCATCTCCAAAAATTTCTTGGTTATGTTTACTATAAACTTCATCTAAAGTCATATTAAAATAAGGGCTCTCTTCATTGATAACTTTGCTTTCCATTTTAGGTAAAGCACTTATAGTTCAAACTTCTCCTATTTTTTGACCTTGAGGTAAAACAAAATTATAATTTTCTAATTTTCTACTCCCTCATAATTTCTCTACATAATTAGAGCTTAATTTAATATAATTCATTTATTTTTCTCCTTTTTGATATTTTATTTGTTGATAAGTACAAATACCTATCATAGCTGCATTATCAGTGCAATATTCAATATTGGGTATTAGAGCTTCTATATTATATTTTTTACTTAAATTTTCAACTTTTTTTCTTAACAATATATTTGCAGAAACTCCACCACCTATAATAACTTGTTTATAATTTTCTTTTTTTAATACAATATTTAATTTATAAATTAATTGATCCACAATAGCATTTTGTAAATCAAATGCAAAATCAGCTTTATTAATTTTGGTCTTACTATTATTAATTAAATTAGCACAATGTGATTTTAAACCACTAAAAGAAAAATTTTGATCATTTTTTTGAATAGGCATTTTGTAATTAGAAACTCCATTTTTAGCTAATAAGCTAATTTCATGTCCAGCTGGATAATCAACCCCTAACATTCTCCCTACTTTATCAAAACATTCACCAGCTGCATCATCTAAAGTATCATATAATAATTCATATTTAATTGGATTGATTAATTTAATAATTTGAGTATGGCCACCACTTACAATCAAACCAATAGAAGGATATTTTATATTATTGTTTATACTAGCGGCATAAATATGACTTATTAAATGATTTTGAGGATATAAATCAATATTTAGAATTTGAGATAATGTTTTAGCTAAAGTTATTCCTATATTTAAAGCACCTATTAATCCTGGATTCTTTGTATATGTTATTAAATTAATTTCTTTTAAATCGATATTGGCTTTTTCTAAAGCTAATTCTAAAACTTTAAATATATTATCAAAATGCATTCTTGATGCCATTTCTGGTATCACCCCTCCAAATTGAGCATGGTATTTAATTTGTGAACTTACTATATTAGATAAAACTATATTATTATTTAATATTGCAATACTTGTTTCATCACAACTAGTTTCAATAGCTAATATATACATTAATTAAAAATTAATAATACTTTCTAATGCTAATTGCACCATTTTAGTAAATGATTTTTCTCTATCTTGTAAAGACATAGATACATTTCCTATAAATAAATCAGATATAGTTAAAATACAATTAGCATTTTTGTTTAATAAATGTGCATTAGCAAATAATGCTGCAGATTCCATCTCTACACAACCCACATTATATTTTTCATGTATTTTTTTTCAATCATCATGTTTTAATCTATAAAAAACATCACTTGAATGGCAATTACCATTAATTATAGATATATTATTACTTTCTGCTGTATTTTTAATAATATTAAAGGTTTTTTCTGTTGAATTTATAATATCTTTATCTATTCCAGCACCTATTTTTGGGTAAGAAGAATCATGATATGTTGAAGACACATTAAAAACATCTCCAAGCTTTAATTTATCTGTATAACTACCTGCAGAACCAATTCTAATAATAAAGTCTACATCATAAAACTTAAATAGTTCATATGAATATATTCCCATAGAAGCATTACCCATACCACTACCAGCAATTGTAACTTTCACACCTTTATAATAACCAGTGTAAAAAAACATATTTCTAACTTTACTAACCAATACAGCATCATCTAAAAATTTTTCTGCCATAAATTTAACTCTTAAAGGGTCTCCAGCCATTAAAACTCTTTTAGAAATTTCTTTTTTTTCTGCACTAATATGACTTGTCATATTTATTTCCTTCTTTCTACAATGAAGTCTTAACCAGTAGCAAAGCTACTGACCGTTTAAATTTTATTGATAATACTTTTAGCAGCTTCAATTGGATTATTTATAATCTTATTTATAAAAAGAGGTTCTTCTAATAAAAATATTAGGAATTCATATAATTTATCACTATAGAAATCATTAATATTTAAATTATTTAAACTTTTATTTTTTAAATATAAAAATAATTTATAAACATTTTTATAACTAGAAGAAATACAGTTTTGTTCAATTCTAGATATAGTAGATTGATTTAATCCAGTAGCTTTAGCTAATTTTAATTGACTAATATTTAAACGGATACGCATTTTTTTAATAAGTGTACCCATTATTTGCTCCATTGTATATTTAATACCTTTTTATTATATACATTATTTTAATAAATATAAATAATTATTCAAAAATGCATATTATAAAACCTTAATATATATAGAGAGATATTTACAAAATAAGATAGAAAAAATAGTAAATAAAGTGTACAACATTATAGATGAATAAAGGAGAGTATATGAAAAAAAATATTAAGTTTATTAACAGCTATAACACTAACAGCTAGCACAACTACTTCTGTTATTAGTTGTGGTTCGGGTGACTCTAATAAAAGAAAAGAAAATAATATAATAAAAGCAGATGAAACAGCAACTGCTATTCTTAATAAAATAAATAATAAAGAATTGTTATTCACTAGTTCATATGTTGATAAAACTTTTAAATCAAAAGAATCAGAAATTAAAAATGCTATTATTAACAATGGATGATTAACAACAACTGAATTAAATAGAATTACATTCACAAGCAATCCTACTTTTAGTAAAAATGTTAAAGAAACAATTAATTTTAAAGTTTCACAATTAGATTCAAAAGTAGCCCTTTAACAGGTAAAATATATGGTACTGCTGTAGTTACTGAACTTACAGCTAAACAAATTGCAGACAAGTTGAGCAAAAATGGTAATATTGTTTTAAATAAAGATAAAATAGGAAAAAATATTAATGATGTTAAAGAAATTATTATGAGACAATTAAGTGAAATTATTGACCCAGACTCTTTAACTTATGTAACATTTATAAATGAAGCAATTACAAAAGATTTAAATAAAATTGACTTTAAAGTATCTAAAAATGGAGCAACATCTACAGGGTCAATTAAAGCAAAAGTAATAAATAGTAAAAAAACACAAAATGCTAATGATATAGCAGCTTAACAAATACAAAAGATACAGTATATTTACCAAACTATGTTAATCTTGATACAAGTAATGCTTTAACAATAGAACAATTAAAAGAAGGTATTTATAATAGTAGTAGTCAAGAATTTAATTATGATGATAATATAATTAGATCTGATTTACAATACTTTAGTTTTTCTAAACAAATATTAAAAAGGTGTTAGTCTTGTAATGATGGCTTTTATTCAAAATCAAGTTGTAAAAGGTAAGCACGTGCCAGCATGAGCTGGAGATACTCCTATATTTGAAAAAACAACAGGAGCTGCAGAAGCTGCACTAAATTATTACGATAATCAAATTACTAATTATCAAAAATTAGGTGGTAAAGTAGGTATTTCATTTGGTGGTACTAATGGTACTACTATATGAGAAGGTCAAAAATCAGATGAGATTTATAAAAACTTAAAAAAATAGCTAATAAATATCATCCAGATATGTATGACTTTGATATAGAAGGGATTGGTTTAGTAGAAAAAGTGGGAACAAAACAATTAGTACTTGCTTTAAATAAATTATTAAATGAAAAACAATATAGTAATATTGAAGTAGGTATTACTATTGCTGCTGACCCTGGTTTAGAGACAGATTTAATCCTCAATTTAATGATTGAGTACCTAATAAACCATTAACTTTAGATTCAACATGTGGAATGTTTTCATATTTAGATATACTAACAAAAACTATTGTTGATGTTATGGCAATGGATTATGGTACAGTTAGCTGAATTATTCCTTTTGGAAATGGTGTCAGAGGAGCTAGAATGTTTTTATGGGGCAACTCTTTTACCGGATAAAATTTCTAAATCAATTTATGATGTTTAAAAATTAAATCCAAATTATAAAGGTCAGTAACAGAAATTAGAAATAATTTCGGAATCACAGCAATAATTGGTGTTAATGATGTTCAAGGCGAAATATTTTTCAAAGAAGATGCTGCTAAATTATCACAATGATCAAATAATAACAATATTAAATGAATTGGTGCATGAAGTTTACAAGAGATTATGCTCAACAATATAAAGATGGTAAACCTGTTGGTGTAGGTCAATTAAATATAACAAAATCTGGTATGATGCAAGATGAGTACCAATTTAGTAAAGTTTTCAATAATTTATATACAAACCCAGGTAGAGGTAAATAACCTATTTCGCCAACAACTCAATTAGGTGTAAAACAATATATTGCAACTCCTAAAATGGTTGGTGTATCATGAAATAAAATTAATAATGCTTTAAAATACAAAATGTATTTTGATAATAAATTAGTTAAAACAACATTAAGTAATTGTGCTTATTATTATGATAAAAATTTAACAGTAGGACCACATACTATTAAAGTAGAAGCTTTAGGAGTGAATGGATCTTCTGTTACACAAGAAATGGTAGTTAATGTTCCAAAACCTCAAGGAACAAAATGGAATCCTACTGGTATAACTTCTACTGTATCTATGTTTGCGCTAGGTATCAATTATAAAGCAGGAGATACAGTTATTTGCAAAGATAACGGTAAGTGAATATTGAGATATGTTAAATCATGATTTAATGGTCAGTGAACTGAATGAGATCATAAAGAATTAGGTGGAATAGAAAAATTTGAAGGGGAATATTTAAGTCAACAATTAATCAATGATTTAAAAGCTGATAATATACCTTCTTGATTTCCAACTAAAACATTTAACTAAAAATATATAATAAATAAGATAAAAAAAGAAATATTAAAATTAATATTTCTTTTTTTATTCAAAATTTTTAATAAAAAAAATAATAGATAATAAAATAGATGATTAATATTTTATTATTTATTTTCTCAAAATATATAATTTAAATATTATTAATATAATCTTTCATTTTTGTATTTATTTAAACATTCTCTAAACATTTTTATTCCAATAATATAACTTATAATTCCTATTCATAATGGTATGTTGTGATATAAATCTTTGGAATCATTTATTATAAATAATCATATAAAAGAAGTTAATAGCATAATACGCCCAAATACTTCAATAAACAATGCTCCATAATCTTGTCTTTGTATTTTTAAATTATTATTTTTAATAGTTTTATAAAAGAAAAAATATTTTATGACAATAAAAATAACAGTAACTATATATAAAACTATATATAAAACTAAATATATTTTAATGTTCAATAATCTAATTGTAAAACTTAAAAAAATTCTCATCAAAATTAAAGCATAATTAATTTTTAAAAATAAATCTATTTTTTCAAAGTTTTTATTTTTCATATTTCTTTCTAATTTAATATAATCAAGATTTTTACATTAATTTATTTTTATTATAATATAATATATAAAAAATCAAAAGGAAAAAAATGAAACCAATTCATATTAATGCAGACAAAAATAAAATATCAAAAAAAGTAATATTAACAGGGGATCCATTAAGAGCTGAATATTTAGCAAAAACTTTTTTAACAAATTATGAATTAGTAAGTAGTGTTAGAAATATGTATTATTTCACAGGTTATTATGAAAATGAATTAATCACTATTGGTGGTAGTGGTATGGGATGTTCTTCTATTGGTATATATGCTCATGAGTTATATGATTATTATGATGTAGATATTATAATAAGATTAGGGACTTGTGGATGCTATATAAAAAATATGGCTCTAAATCAAACTATTATTGCTACTAGAGCAAGTGGAGAAAATAGATTTGCTAATGCTTATTTAGGTTATGGAAGAACATTCACTTATGCTGATAGTAAAATTGTAAAAATTTTAACAAATGAAGCTGAAAAATTAAATTGTACTTATATAAAAGGCCCTATTCATACGGCAGATATATTCCACTATGAACAAAAAGATGATTGAAAAGGTATTGCAAAAGATGAAAAAGCAGTAGGAACAGAAATGGAAGCTTTTGCATTATTTGCTATTGCAGAACATTTTAATAAGAAAGCAGCAGCTGTATTAAATATTGCTACTAATTTTCATACCCAACAAATGATTTCTATTGAAGAGAGAGAAAAAATTTCTTTAAATTCTGCTAAAATTATTTTAAATAGTTTTTTAAATATGGTATAGTTAAATAAGATATAAATTAAGGAGCATTATGCAATCAATAAAAGTAAAAATAATTGACCCAATTGGTATACATGCAAGACCTGCTGCATTAACTGTAAGTGAAGCTAGCAAATATAGTTCTAATATTAAAGTAATTTATGATGGAAAAGAAGCAAACTTAAAATCTATTATGAATTTAATGTCTATTGCTATTAAATGCGGAGCAGAAATAGAAATACAAGCTTCAGGTGCGGATGAAGTAGATGCTATTGCTGGTGTAAAAGCAGTTTTAGAAACTAATAAAATTATTTAAAAGCAACTATGTTGTTTTTTTTTGTCTCAAAGGTGTAAATAAAAAATTATAATGAAAAAAATATTAGCAAGTTTATTATCTACTATTATTTTAACTAGTGTATGTTCTAATACAGTTTCATGCTCTAAAGATAATTTTACAAAAAAACTATGGGTTGTTGTCCCTGGTTTTATTTATGATAAAACATATCATCAAAATACTTATAAAGGCGCTAATGAATTTATTGATCAAAAATATAATTTTAGTCAAAAAGCATCTTATTATGAAGTTAAAACTTACAATAATATTAATTTTATACAAGCATATAAAACACTTAATTATTATAAAGCTGATTATGCAGTATTAACAGATTTTACACAACAATCGTATTTAAAATATGCTTCTAAATACATTAAGAAAGTTTTATTTATTAGTGGTTTTGTTAATAAAGAGGAAACAGGTAATAGTAAAATGGTAGGAGTTGCTTTTAAAAATGAAGTAGCTGGATTTTATGCTGGAATATTAGATTCTGCATATTTAAGCACTTTACCAGCAGACAAAAGAGTAACAAGTGTGTTTGGTGGTGTTGATATTCCATTATCTGTTGATAATTACATGGCTGGATTTTTATATGCTCATGTATATTGAAATTATGTTAAATTTAATAATTTAGATCATACACAATTAGATAAAATTGTTCATTTTTATAATAAAAATAAAAAACCAGAATATGTAAAATTAACACCATATCAAGGTAATATTCAAGAAAATGGTAAAATGCAAATAGGATCTAATAATCATAATTTTTTTACAAACAGTTTTTTAATTAGTAAAGCTAAACCTTTAGTAAAGACACTAATTAAAAATAATGCAATCACTATTTTTCCAGTTGCTGGTAGTGAAATAGCTGATGCAGTAGATATTTTCAAAAACATGAATAACAGTCAATATTATAAAGTTATTGGTGTTGATACAGATCAAAGTAAAATATATGGTAAAAAATATGTTTTAGCATCAGCTATTGATGAATTAGATAAAGCTACAAATGATTCTTTGAAACTATTAGATACACTTAAAAATGGAGAGTTTCAAAACTTATCTTCTAATTTAACAGAAAAAAATCGCGATTGATGCGGAGTGTCTGGCGTCCCAGATAGTATAATAAATATTTTAAAACAACAAACTACTACTCAAAAATCTTATATATTAAATACAATAAAAAGATTTACAAAATACTATAATGAAAAGATAACTGAAAAATCTAATTGAGGTAATGTAACTAATATGCTAAATAATATAGATAATAAATATATAATAGAAGGGATTAAATAATGAATACAAAATACGCAGTAGAAATGATAGATATCATTAAAATATTTAATAATAATTTTTATGCTAATGATAAGATTAATTTAAAAGTTAAAAAAGGTTCTATTCATGCATTGGTTGGTGAAAATGGTGCAGGTAAGTCAACATTAATGTCTATTCTTTTTGGTATATATAAACCTAATTCTGGTGAAATTAAAATTAATGGCAAATCTGTATATATAGACAATCCTATTAAAGCCAATGAATTAGGTATAGGTATGGTCCACCAACACTTTAAATTATTAGATAATTATACTGTTTGAAAAAATATTATTTTAGGTAAGTCTAAAACATGAGGCAAAACAGTTATTAAAACTTTTGAAAATAAAAAAAATATTTTAAATATTGTGAAAAAATATGAATTACCTATTAATATAAACGCTAAAATTAAAAACTTAACAACTGGTGAAAGACAAAAAGTAGAAATCATTAAAACTTTATATAGAGAAAATGATATTTTAGTATTTGATGAACCAACATCTATTTTAAATGATAAAGAAATTGAAAAATTTTTAGATATTATTCTTAAACTTAAAAAAGAAGGTAAAACAATTATTTTTATAACACATAAATTTCATGAAATTTTTAAAGTTTGTGATGAAGCAACAATTATTAGACATGGTAAATTTATTAAACATTTTAATATTAAAGATACTAATAAAGAGGAAATCATTAAAGCTATGGTCGGTCATGAAATATCTGAGATTAAAAATACTTATCAAAAAATTGATTATACAAAGCCTATTTTAGAATTAGAAAATATTGTTATTTCTAAAAAAAGTAATAAAAAAATTATTGGATTAAAAGATTTTAATTTAAAGTTATATCCAGGTGAAATATTAGCTATTGCTGGTATGCAAGATAATGGTCAAATTGAAATAGCTGATGTTATTTCAGGGGTTAGAAAACCAATAGCTGGAAGTATAAAATATTTAGATTTTTATATTAATAATAAAGATATAAATTTTAGATATAAATTGGGTATGAGTTACATACCAGAAGATAGACATAAAGAAGCTATTTTTTTAGATGAAAATTTAATTCATAATAATTTATTACAAGTAATAGACAAAGCACCATTTAGTTTTAAACATATTATTAATAATAAAAAAGCTGAATCTTACACAAAAGATATTATTAATAATTATGATATAAGAGGAACAACATTTGGTAATAATGCTATTAGACATTTATCTGGAGGTAATCAACAAAAAGCGGTTGTAGGAAGAGAATTAAGTAGAAAACATAATTTTATATTAGCTGCTCAACCAACAAGAGGTGTTGATATAAAAGCTGTTAATTTTATATCAGAAAAATTTATTGAAAATAAAAAACAGAATAATTCAATTTTATTATTATCATATGATCTTAATGAAATTATGAGATTAAGTGATAGAATAATTGTAATTAATGAAGGACATAAAGTGAAAGAATTAATAACAAAAGACACAAATAAGTCAGAAATTGGATATTATATGTCACTGCAAGCTAAGAAAGGATATTAAAATGCTAAAAAACAAATTATATTTATTAAAAAATTCTTCGATAATATCTTTAAATAATGACCCTTTTAAAAAAGGTTCTAGGAAACTTTATGCATCGGTTATTTCTATTTTATTAGGTTTCTTAGCTTCTTTTCTTATTTTAATTTTAAATAATAATAATCCAATTAATTTTTATATTCAATCTATTGGTGCCTCTTTCAATCATTTATTTATTGATCAAACTATAACCACCTGATGTTGCTATATTATAGGTGGTTTAGCATTAGTTGTTGGTTTTAAAAGTAAAGTATTTAATATTGGGGTAGCTGGGCAAATGCTTTTAGCTGGTTCATTAATATGTTTATTTGGTATTATTGAAACTCATTATATTAATGATGTTATTAATGGACATAAAATATCGCAAGGTTTATTTATATTTATATCTTTATTAATTGCAATAGTTGCTGGTATTGCAATGGCATTAATTCCATACTTGTTAAAAAGATGGTTTAAAATTAATGAAGTTGTATCTAGTTTATTATTAAACTATGCTATTTTTTATTTTTGTAATTGATTATTCCAACACAATATTAACTTTTTTGAAAATGCTTCATTAAGTTCCAAAGCTATGAGTAATGCTTATTCCATTAATATAGCGGGATACAATTTTGTATTACCTTTAATATTATCTTTTATAGCTGTTATCTTTGTTTACTTTTTATTTAAATATACAACTTTTGGTTATAAATTAAAATCAGTTGGTTCAAATAAATATACAAGTAAATATGGAGGAATTAAAATTCAAAGATATTTAGGAGTAACATTTATTTTATCTGGTGCATTATCTGGTTTATTAGGTTTTTGTTATTACTTAGGTTTACAACATGGACAAGTTAATTTTTCTAGCAGTACATTGTTACCTATTATCGGATTTAACTGTATTGCAGTTGCATTAGTTGCATTTAATAATGCTATTGGAGTTGTTTTAGTTTCCATGCTATGATCTGTTTTTTCTATTGGAACACAAATTGCTGCTAAAAGTCCAGTTTTTAATTTATCAAGAGATTTATCATTCTTATTATTTGGTATTGTAATTTATTTTGCAGCGATAAGCAATCTTTTTATTCATTACAAGCCATATAAATACATTAAAAAATTATATATTTTCAAAAAAAGTGCTTTATATCCTGAATATCAAACACTCAGAAAAGAAAATAAACAACATTATATTGATATTAAAAAAAGAAAAAAAGAATTAAAAAATGAATTTTTATCAAACAATCAAAATAAAAATAAACTTTATTGAAATTTAAACTTTAATAATATAAATAAAGATGAAAAAATCAATTATTTATTAGATCAAATAAAATATAAAAATAAAGAAAAAAAATATATTATAAATAAAGCTTTTAAAAATTATAATGAAAACTCTATTTATGGTATAAAACAACAATATAAAAAAGAAAGCATTAATGAGAGATTAAAACTAATTCAATTTCAAAAATATGAACAAAACCTTCTAAATGATAAGAAATATAAATATTTATTATCTAATAAATACTCTAAAAACGTTAGTTATTATAAAAAAGTATTAAAAAATCAAAAAATTAATTTAAAAAATAATTTTCAAAATCAAATAACTCAACAAAAATACACAAACCCTATTTTTCTTATAAGTTATAAATATAACATTAAAATAAGAGACTATCTTTTATATAAAGTTCAATATAAGAATTTTATGTCATATAAATATGCAAAATTAAGAGATAAATTAAATTCAAGCAATGATAAATTTATTAATAAATATAAACAATATTTCCAAAAACTCTTTCAATTAAATAAAGATATTAGGGGAGCTATAAAATATTATAATAAAATTATTCATCTTTTGAAAAAACAAAAAAAAGTTTTAAAGAAAAAAGCATTAAAAGATTACTCTGAGAATTATCATATTAAAACTTATATTGGATTCTTAATATTGAATTATTGAAAAATGTATAAAAAATACTTAGAAGATAAAAAAATTATAAGATTAAAAATAAAAGGTAAGATTAGCATATTAAAAAAAGATGAGTTCAATAAACCAGAAGTAATAAAACTTAATTTCAATAAATTAAAAAGTGGTTATTGAGAAAAAATCAATAAAAATATAAAAACAACAAAACTAAATATTAAAAATAATAATATCGCATTAAATAAAAAAATAAAAAATATAAAAACAATAGGTTCAAAATGGTAAACAGTTTTCTATTAATTATTCCAGTATTAGTTATTGCTGCTTTATCTGGACTTTATTGTGAGAGAGCCGGTATTATCAATATTTCCATTAATGGCGGTATGATATTTGGGGCATTAATATTCTCTTTATTAGGTAATTTTACAAAAGTTAGCAATGGTATACAATTTATATATATGTTAATTGCATTATTAGCTGGTGGATGTTTTTCAATTTTATTAGGTTTTGCATCTATTACATTAAAAGGCGATCAAATTATTTCGGGAACAGCATTAAATATTTTAGCATCTGGTATAGGAATTTTTATTTGTAGCATGCCTTTTAGCGATAGAGGAAATCTAGATACTAATTTTCAAGCAATATATTTTGATAGTGGTCAAATGATTAATATTTATTTAATCATAGCAATACTTTTAGTTATTATAACCATCTTCTTTTTCAACTACACTAAACAAGGTTTAATTTACACAGCAACTGGTGATAATCCTAATGCTGTTAATAATGTGGGGATTAATGTTATTAAAATAAGATATATAGCAGTCTTTATATCAGGTTGTTTAGCTGGTTTAGCTGGAGCTTTATATACATTTATAAATAGTGGTTTATTTAGTGGTAATGTTGCTGGTGAAGGATTTATAGCATTAGCTATTATGATTTTTGGACAATGAAGAACTATTTTTATAGCAATAGGAGCTGTATTGTTTAGTTTTTTAATTGCTTTAGGTGTATATTTACCATATACTAACAATGCATCTACTTATATAAAAGATAATGCTGTCATTTTTAAAGCTTTCCCTTTTATTATTACACTTTTAGCAATGGTAGTTTTTTATAAATTAGAAAATGCCCCAATAGCTTTAGGGAAAGCTTTTAATAAATCGGAAAGATAATGACATTATATATAGTTATGCTTTCAATTTTTAGTTTATTAACAATAACATTTACAACTATTTGATTAATAGAAAAATATTATTTAAAAAAAACTAAAATAAAATACCATAAAAATATTTTCAAATATATTTATAACAATTACTCATACTTACTATCAATATCATTTTTATTAATAACCTTATTAACTCTAGCATTCTTTTTAAAAAAATATATACTATAATTAATGAATTTATAAGTGAGAACAATGATAAAAAAAATTCTATCAATATTTTATATTAATATACTAATATCTTCTATAGCTATTAATGTAACAAGTTGCTCAACTAATCAATATGATAATAAAATTTGAGAAATAGTTCCAGGTTTTTTACATGATAAAAGCTATAATCAAGCAATATATTCTGGTGCAATTAATCATTTAAGATCTATGAATAATAATAAAATCCCATCTTATTATCAATTATCTAAATATACTACTAAAGATTTTATAAATGCTTACTTAACAGCTAGTTATTATAAAGCAGAATATGCATTGTTACCTGGATTTAATCAAGTAAATAATTTAAAATATGCTTGCCGATATATAGCTAAAAATATCTTTTATGGTGGTTATATTCCAGGCCAAAATTATAATACTAGAAATGATAGAAGTATTTCTAATAAACAATATAAAAACTTAGTAGCTATTAATTTTTCTTATCAAATCTCTGGTTTTTATGCTGGGTTATATGCTTGTTCTTATTTATCTAACTTATCTAATAGAACAATAGGAACTTTTGGTGGCGTTAATTCACCTTTAGGTGTTGATAATTATATGATTGGTTTTTTAATGGCAGCTGCTTATTGAAATTATACTATTTCATCAGGGACACTTAATAGAAAAGCAGAATTAGATACCTTATGTTCTTTTTTACATCCTAATACTAAAGCTAAAATTGTTAAACTTAATTCTTTTCAAGGACAAATTAACAATGATGGTTCTATGAAACTTAATGATTCATTTAATTGATTTTCTGGATCATTTTTAGTAGGTCATGCAACAACAATATCTGAAAAAATTATTGAATCAAACGCTAATGTTATTTTCCCAGTTGCTGGAATTCAAATACAAGATACATTAAGTGTGATTAAAAGATTAAATGCCCCTATTAAATTAGTAGGAGTAGATACTGATCAATATCCTATATATGGAAAATATATTCTTTGTTCTGCTGTCTCTGATTTAGTCAAAGCAACCGAGTATATATTAAAAGATAACAATTTTAATCAAAATAAAGGTAAAACTATAGTAACTGACTTTACTAAATATAATTGAAGCAAAGTTGTTTCTCCTTTACATCCTCAATTTGCTTCTAAAATAATGGATGATAATAAAGGTTTTCAAGTATTCAATCAAAAGTTTTATAATTTTTATAATAATAATATTAAATATAATTATAGTTGAAAAGAAATAATCAATATCTTGAATAAAAATAATATAGTACAGACAATAGAAAACTCTTAACTTCAATAATCTAAAAAATCTTAATTTATTTTTAATAAAAATAAATTATAATAATAAATATATTTATAAAAATAAATAATTGTAGAAAGGTTATTATGACAATTAAAATCAATGGAATACCAGCTTCTCCTGGTATTGCAGTGGCAAAAGTTTTTTTATTTGAAGAAAAAGAAATTAATGTAATTAGAAATAAAATTAAAAAAGAAGAAGTAGAAAATGAAATTAAACTTTTCGAAAAATCATTATTAGACAGTATTGAGGATTTAAATAAATTAAAACACATAGCATTAGAAAGATTAGGTCAAGAAAAAGCTGCAATTTTTGATGCACATATAGAGATTATTAATGATCCTTCAATCAAAAATGAAGTTTTAGAAATTATTAAAACTGATTTTGTAAATGCAGCATTTGCATTTGAAAAAGTAATGAATAAATATATAAATATTTTTTCTAGTATGGATGATGAATATTTCAAAGAAAGAGCAAATGATATTAAAGATGTTGGTGATAGAATATTAAAACATTTATTAGGTATAGAGATTGTTGATTTAGCTAGTATTGATAAACCAACTATTATTGTTGCACATGATTTAACTCCTTCACAAACTATTCAACTAGATCCTAAATATGTTAAAGGATTTATATGTGAAATGGGAGGAGCAACTTCACATGCTGCCATTTTAGCGAGAAGTTTATCAATTCCTGCTGTATTAGGGGCAAAAGATATTTTAGAAAAAGCTAACCATCTAGAAGATATTGTTATTGATGGATCAGATGGTAATGTTATTATTAAACCTAGTGATGATGAAATAAAATTATGAGAAAAAAAAGTTGAAGATTATAATAAATCATTGCTTGCTTTAGAAAAATTTAAAACATTAAAAACTATATCAAAAGACAATAAACATTTTGAAATAGAAGCTAATATTGGATCTCCAAAAGATGTAAAAAAAGCTCTTGAAAATGGAGCTGAAGGAATTGGTTTATTTAGAACAGAATTTTTATATATGGACAATGACCATTTTCCAACAGAAGATGAACAATATGAAGAATACAAAACAGTTTTAGAACAAATAAAAGATAATAAAGTTATCATAAGAACTTTAGATATAGGTGGTGACAAGCATCTGAAATACTTTAACTTTCCAAAAGAATTAAATCCTTTTTTAGGAAATAGAGCTATTAGATTTTGTCTTGATCATGAAGAAATTTTTATTACACAAATTAGAGCTTTATTAAGAGCTAGTATCCATGGTAATTTATGAATAATGTTTCCTATGATAGCAACATTAAATGAATTTCGTCAAGCGAAAAACATTCTTTTAGAACAAGAAAAACTTCTAAAAAAAGAAGGTTATGAAATATCAAATAATTTTAAAGTAGGTATGATGATTGAAATACCTTCATCTGCAATATTAGCTGATCAATTTGCAAAAGAAGTAGATTTCTTTTCAATTGGAACAAATGATTTAATTCAATATACTATGGCATCTGATAGAATGAATGAAAGTGTTGCATATTTATATCAACCTTTAAATCCTGCTATATTAAGAATTATTAAAATGGCTATTGATGGAGCTCATTCTCAAGGCAAACCCATTGGTATGTGTGGTGAAGTAGCTGGTCATCCAAAAGCCATTGAGTTATTAGTAGGTATGGGCTTAGATATGTTTTCTATGTCTTCTCCTTCTATTCCAAAATCTAGAGAGATAATTTCAAAAGTTGATTCAACAGAAGCTAAAAAATTAGTTGATAAAGCTATATCATTTAAAACAGTAGAAGAAGTAAGGGAAATAATTAAAAAATAATGAAACAAATTGAAAACACATTAGTAAAAGAACTTAGTAAAGCTAAAAAATATAATTATGCAATACCAGCATTTAACTTTGATAATTTAATTATGTTAAAAGCTATAATAGAAGCAGCGGAAGAAGAAGAATCACCAGTTATTGTGATGATTACAGAATCATCTTCTAAATATTTAGGTAATTTATATGCTGCAACAATTGGACTTTCAGCTATTAAACAATCTAAAGTACCTATTGTTTTACATTGAGATCACGGTTATACAGATGAATTAGTAAAAGAAGCTGCCGTAATTGGATTTACATCTGTTATGTTAGATGCATCTTTAGATACAATAGAGAACAATATAAAAAGAACAAATCAAATCTCAGCTGTTGCTCATAATAATAATGTCGCAGTAGAATCAGAAATTGGACACGTTGGCGGCAAAGAAGACGATACAGACAGCAAATCATATATTTATACAACTTTAGAAGATGCAAAAGAATTTGTTTCAAAAACAGATGTTGATGCTCTTGCTGTAGCTGTTGGTAGTAGTCATGGTATTTATTCTTCAGAAGTTAATTTAAAAATTGACTTAATTAAAGAATTAGCAGATAATATTAATATACCATTAGTACTTCATGGTTCAAGTGGTATTCCAGATGATCAAGTTGTTGCGGCTGTAAAAGCTGGAATAAGAAAAGTAAATTTTGGTACAGATATTAAAATAGCCAATCGTCAAGGGATTGAAGAATGATTTAAAAATAATCCTCATGGTTATGATGTAAGAAAGTTTGGAAATTCTGGTAAAGAACATATGAAAAAAATAATAAAAAATAAAATTAGAATTTGTGGTTCTAATAAAAAAGCATTTATAGAATAAGGAGAATAAAATGTTTGGTAAAAAGAAGAAAATAGAAATAATTGCACCAGTGGATTGTAAAGTAATAAAATTAGAAGATATTAAAGATGAGGTTTTCTCACAAAAAATGTTAGGTGATGGATTTGGAATTGAACCTACAAAAGGAAATTTTGTAGCCCCTATTACAGGTAAGTTAGTAACTGTATTTAAACCATCAGGTCATGCTTATGGCTTTCAATTTAAAGACAAAACAGAAATTTTAATGCATATTGGTTTAGATACTGTTAACTTAAAAGGTGATGGATTTGAAATTTTAGTTGATCAAGATCAAATGATTAAAGCTGGTGATAAATTAGTTAATATTGATTTGAAATCAATCGAAGATAAAAAAATATCAACACAAACACCTATTATTGTAACTTCTAATACTTTAAATAATAAAAAAATTAATATTTTAAAATTTGGTAATGTAAAACAAGGTGAAATAATAGCTGAAGTTATTTAATATATATATATATTTAAAATAAATGTAAACTGGCCACTAAAAACGAATAAAGTTTATAATTTAATTTTAAAACAATATTTATTAATTTTTAATAAATATTGTTTTTTATTTTTAATATGTAAATTTATAGATAAAATATTTTTAAAAACAATATATTCATTAATTCAATTATATATTTTGTTATAATAAAAATATGTATAAAAAAATCAGGTAATATGGATATAAAAATAGATAAAATTAGTCAATTTAGTAAATTTGCCATTAATTTTAATAAAAAATTTAATATCTTATATGCAGAAAATGGTACTGGTAAAACAACTTTATCACGTATTTTTGATTCTATTAATAATGAAAGTGCATATAAGAAATTAAAAGCATATTTAGAACATGATTCTACTATAGAAATTAATAATTTTGAACAAAAATTCCAATTAAAAAATGATAAAACATGAGATAAAAAAAGTAATAATTTTTATGTTTTTAATAATGATTATTATTCTAAAAATATTATTACTAAAATGGGAGAACAAGTTTATGTAGGCGATGATGAATCCAATAGTTTAAGAAAATACTTACAAATATGATGATGATTAAATACAATAAATAGATGTCAAGATGAAGAAAGTTTCTTTAAAGCAATTTTAAAAAATAAAGAACTATTAAATTTAATTTCAATAGTTAACACCGCGCCATTTGGCGAATGATATTTAAATATTTCCACATTAAATTTAGATCAAAAAAACATATTAAAAAATATTGAATTGTTAAAAAAGTGATCAAGCGAAGAATTACAAAATCATAAAGATAATATTATTAATAAAAGCACACCTATTAAAATAGTTAAATTTATAAATCAATGCAAAAGACAATTTCCTTCAAGTCTTTATAGAATTAAAGCGATATATTATGATAAATTATTATTAGCTGACTTACAAAAACAACAAATAAATGAATATATAAAAAATTGAGTTTTTTGAAAACTATACTTTATTTATGTTTTACTAGAAAAATTATCAGAAAAATATGATCTATTATCCAATAAGATTACTAGAGTTCACCCCATTATAAAAGATTTTGATAATGATAAAGAGTTTATGAAAATTTATAATCTATTAGATAATAAAGGTACCTCTATTTATGATGAAAGTTTAAATTGAGCAATTGATGTTATAGGACTTGGTTATAAATATGAAGTAAAAAATGGTGTTATAATTCATAAATCTCAAAATCAAGGAGTAATTAACACTAGTGAATCTGAAAATAAATTATTATCTTTATGTTATTTTTTTAGCAGTGTTAAAAGTGCTATTTTAAGCAAAAAAGATCCTATCATTATTATAGATGACCCTATCAATTCTATGGATGGTAATTATGTTTTAAATGTAGTAAGAGTAATTATTAATTTGTTATTATTAGATCTTAGTAATAGAACTAAATGAATTATTATGACTCATAATTATAACTTTTCTGATAATTTATTATTTAAGTTAAGAAGAGAAGAATTGGATCAAAATAGTAATTTCTATTTTATGTATTTAAACAATGATTTAAAAACTATTATTAAGGAATATAAATATAATTTTGATACAGCTATTAAAAGAATAATCTCTGATATAAATGATATTCAAAAAGATCCATTAAAATATAGTCTAATTGATATTTCAAATAAAGTGAGAATATTATTAGAAATATATTCAAGTATATATTCTGGAACATTGAACCACAGAATTTTGTTGGAAAATGAACATTTTAATAAAAATGACCATAATGAATTTGAGAGTATAATAGATATTTTAAATATATATTCACATGGTAGAGCATCAGCTGTTGGAGGTGTAGAAACAATTATTTCTAAAACTAATATTAATAAAATACTAAGATTTGCAATTAAATTAATTAAAGTATATTCTCCCTTTATATGAAAAAAATATAACTATATAGGATAAATATAATATAATTATTAAAAAGAAGAGGTTCTAATGAAGAAAGTGTTATCAACTATATTAACGAGCATATTAATTAGCACTTCTACAACTTCTGTTATAAGTTGTAAAAGTCAGAATATTGTTTATGGAAATCACAACAATATAATTATTAAAAATTTTCCTAAAAATAAAGATATAAATCAAATATCATTTAGTAGAAATAAAAACAACATAAATCCTAATTATGATGGTTATATTTCAACAAGTGATTATATTTATAAATTAAAATATAATTTAAATTCAAATTTTAATAATTTATTTACTCCAGAAGTTTTTAGTAATAAAACCAATAATTTAATAAATAAAGATATTGTACATTTTAAAGATAAATTATTTTTATTTCAAGGTAATGAAAATAGTATAACGAATCTTTTAGTTACATCTATAACTTCTTCAAAACCTAACTATCAAAAAGTGAATATAACTAATTTAAAAAAAATAATATACTACCAAGAAATTAGTCATTATTTATTAATGGAAGCACAATTAAATGACTCCAGTTATAAAATGGTTTTATGTAATAGTTATGATAAAATAATAACACCTTATTTTGTAAGCAATAGCGACTTCACTTTAGGTACTTATCAAATACCTAATAATAGTGAACAAAATCAAACAATTATATACCAAAATAATATTTATTTTATTTTTAATCATAAAAACCCAACCGCTAACCAATCAAACATTTATAAAATTTCTATTGAAGCTTCTAAAAGCATTATTATAAAACCTTATGATTATTTAAGTAATTTTAAAAATGAAGATATAAAATCTATATATTATGTAGAGGGAGATCCAGGTGGGTATGGTAAAATTATTGCTTTTCCTAAAAATATATCTAATTCCCCATACTTTTTTACAATAAAAAAACAAGAAATATTAATTTCTGTTAAAAATATTTTAAATAATGTCCCAGGCCAAATATCATTTCAATGAAATATTTATGCAATTAGAGCAATTGGAAATAATGTTTTCTTATTCACAAAAAATCACGGTATTATTCAATTAATTATTAACTTTCAAACAGATGATCGCAAAATGGGAGAATTTGTTCCTAAATATAATTTCATAGAATACAACAATAACAATATAATCAATATTAATTTTATAAGCAATATTAATGATAGAGTGTTGTGATTTTCCAACTATATTAATGGTTCTACTCATATATACCAAATATTAAACCCAAATAAACAATTCATATCTGGTAATAATCTTTTGATTGGATTGGTAGCGCAAACCAATTATAAAGCAGAAACATTACAAGTTACTAAATCTAATGAATGTTTAATTTATTATAAAACACAAGGATTATATTTATATAATTAAAATGAATTTCAATAACCAAACTTTATATAAACCTATCAAGACCAATGTCCATAAAATATACCCTGTGGATTTTCAAAAATTTAATTTTAAAAAAATAGGTTATTTTTTTATTATTTTTTCTTGTATATTACCTATTTTCATATCTTTAATATTTTATTTATCATTTAAAATTACAAATCCTAATCAAACTATACCTAATTATGTAAGTTTGATTTTTACAATATTGCAATTAATTTTAATGAGTTGTTCTTTTGTTTTCTTGTTTCAAAAAAAGGATAAAGAGTTCATATATTCAAGTGCTATAGGTTTTTTTTCATATTTTTATTCTATGAATTTAGTTGGTTTATTTTTAGGAATAATATTTAATTCTATTGGATTCAAAGGCACTACAAGCGATTTAATTACAACAATTGTAGCTAATCTAACAGCATTATTAATTGCTTTGCATTTTTCTCCTAATCTTTTAAAAAAAATTAAAATCACCTTTTTAAAGGATTGAAAACATTTCATAATAATATTATTAATTTTTGGTATTTTAACTTATATTTTAAGTTTTGCTTTTGGTATTATACAGTCTAAAATAACACCTAACAGTAATTCTAATAACCAAAATGCACTTACTCAAAATGTGCATGTTTGATATAATGCCTTATTTTTATTTATATTAACTATTTTAACAGCTCCACTAATAGAAGAAATAGCTATCAGACATTCTATGACTATGTTATCTGGTAATAAATGAATAGGACTTTTTTCATCTTTTATATATTTTGCTTTTATGCATATTCAATCTGTTTTTGATTGATCGCATATAACAGGTTATTTAGGAGTCTCTTTAGGGTTTACAATTTTATATTATTATTCAAATTTTAATTTTACATATACATGAATTTGCCATGCTATTATTAACTTTATTTCTTTCGTTATTATTATAGGACATAAATAATGTTAGAAATTAAAATTCATAAAGATGATGCAGAACAAACAATATTAAAATTTTTATGTAAAACTTTCCCGGATATCAAAAAGTCTATTTGATTTAAATTATTTAGAAATAAAAAAATAATTATCAATGATATTAAAATTAAAGATAGTAAATATATATTATCTGATAATGATAAAATTTTGATTAGAGATAATAAAATAGAATTACCCCAAAGAAAAAAACCAGAACCTGTTAATTTACAACCTTTAAATATAGTTTATGAAGATGATAATATTTTAATTATTAATAAACCTTATAACTTTTTAGTAAATAATAATTTTAATATTAATAATTCTATAGATCATTTAGTAAGATATTATTTATGAAAAAAAGAACCATATCTTTTTGAAAATAATTTAAGTTTTAAAATAACACATTTACATAGAATAGATAAAGCAACTTCAGGTATTTTGTTATATGCTAAAAATAAAGAAAGTTTAAATATTCTAAGTAAAAATTATAAAACAAATATTGAAAAACAATATATAGCAATAGTTGAAGGTAAATGAAAATTAAAAGATATTTTTCAAAAAGGATATATATATAAAGATATAAATAATAATAAAATGAAATGTGTAAACAAAGATGTAAATTTTGGTAAATTCTATGAGCATAATATCAAATTTATAAAATATACAGACAAAGGATCTTATTTACAAATAACATTAAAAACAGGCAGAAAACATCAAATTAGGGCAGGTCTTCTTAGTTTAAATTATAGTATTTTAAATGATGTTAAATATGGAGCAAAAAAAATATATAATAATATTAAAATAGAATTGTATAGCTATAAAATAATTTTTGGAAATTTAGAAGAACCTTTGAACTATTTATCTCAAAAAGAATTTAAAATAAAGGATAATATTTTAGACAATGAAACAAAATAAGAGACTATTTATAAACACTGTTATATCGACTACTTATGTTTTATCTTTTTCAATTATCCAATTAGTTTTTATGGTTCTTATTATATTCAATTATCAAAGTTGAAAATTTAATGGGTTTTTGAGAACTACCATGTCTATGGTTGGTTTTTTAGGTAGTGCTGAAAGCGGGATAGGTATTATGTGTTCTGTTTTTCTTTATAAAACCTTATTAACTAAAGATTGAATCACGGCAAATAGCATTATATCAACTACTAAAAAACAAAATAGACTATTAGGTTACACATCTATTATTATATTAATATTAATATCATTTGTATATGGTGGTTATGTTGTTAGTTCTAATCAGGTATCTGCTACTAATCATAATTTATTTGTTGGAAGTGGTATATCAACTTTTTTATGTTATGTTTTTGTTATTATGCTTATGGGTTCTAAAAATTTAATATCTTTATTTTGGACAGGAACATATGAGAATTTAATGATAGCTGATCAAAACAATTATATGAGAATGATTGTTTATTTAGCTGCAGAATTGATTGTATATGGATTAGTTTTTTGGTTAGTATCTTTAAATGTATTTATTATATTCATTTTTTTACCAATACCACTTTATTCGATTATTAAATCAACATTAATCATGCTTTTTATTAAAAAAAGGTATCCTTGAATTAAAGCTTCGAAATTAAAAGATAATAAAACATTGAAGAAAAACGCTTTTTATGTAACTGTGGCTTGAATTGGTGATGCTTTATTAAATAATTTTGATTTATTAATTATATCATTGGTTGTAGGGTTGGGTGTTTCTTCAGGTGTATCATTCTTTATTGCCATTGCAGCTGCAATCAGACTTACGTTAATGTCGCTTATTCATTCTTTTAAAACTTATTTTGCTAAGTACACCGCCAAATATGGTAGAGTACATTGAGAAAAATATAATATTTATGAATTATATACTTATATGGTTGGTGCTTTTTGTTTTATAACTATTTTTATGATGTCACCATATATTGTTAACTCATTGTTTAATAGTAAAATATTAGTCAATATGCATAACACTAAAGATACTTTGAATACATATAAAGATACATTTTTAAAGCCTAGTTTTGCTCTAATTATTGCAACAGGAGCAACTATCATATTGCTAACAGAACCTATGAATAGTTTAATATATGCTAAAAATAATTATAAACAAACAGCTTTAGCAAGATTAATTTTTGGTATAGTTGGTATATTTACAAGTTTTATTACTGGTTTAATGGTTATGGCTTATACAGATAAATCAATATCAGCTATTTATGCTATTTTAATTATTCATATTGTGTTTATATTCTTAAGATATATATATTTATGATTTTATAATTGAATTTATTTAACTTATAATAGTAACTATCAATCTACTTTAAAAAATTTACTTATTTTATTAATACCAATTATTACATCAATTGTAATTATGTATGAGTTGATTTATCCAAATGAATCTTTAACTTTTAATGCATCTAAAAATGCCTTTCAATCATTGGTTAGTTTAAAATGAACTTTAGCTAAATTTTTCTCATATGTCTTTATTGAAGCTGCAAGCTCAATTTTATACATCCTTTTAATTGGTCTTATTTTTTCTAATAAATTAGTTTATAAATTAATTATTAAATTTAAAGTTTTAAATAATTTATTTGAAAGTCGATTTATTAAATTTATATTTTCACTTTTTAGAAAAGACTATCTCGAGTATCAATATAAATCTAAAAATTTTAATGTTATAAAAGAAACAGATACAAATCATAAATTATTAAAAAACAATAAATCTTTAAAAGAATATAATGATAGAGCTGTTTACACAAAAAGACATCCACAACATGAAATTAACTTAAAAAAACATAAATTACTTCAAGAACAAAATAAAGCTAAAGAAAATGAATAATATAAGATAATTGCTTTTGAAGAAAATGACATAGTATGAGAATAAAATTATTATATTTATATAGTTATTGAAAGATTAAACAATAGAGGATTAAAAAATGAAATTAAATAAAAAAGAATAAGAAAGAAAATAAAAATATTATTAAAGATGAATCTATTAAAATATGAGAATCAAATACATTAGCTGTTGCACCTATTAATGAAATTTTAGAACCAAATAGTATAAAACTCTTTTTATGAAGTATATTTCAAGCAACAGATCAAAAAAATATTAATAAAGATGGTCAATTATAAGCAGAGTTTGAAATTAAAAAATTTGCTGAATATTTGAATATAAATTCTAAAAATTTTTATTCCTTTGCTAAAAAATGGACTGATAAAATACAAAACTATAAATATTAATCAAAAGATAATCCAGAAGATGAAGAATTTCAAGCTGAAGTTGCAATTTCAAGTATTAAATATAAAAATGGTGTGTTTACAACAATTTTTTCAAATAAAATAACAAATCATATATTAGATCTTAAAGATAATAAATTTTTATTGAATTAAATCATTTAAGCAAAATTAAAAATCCTCGTTTTATTAAATTGTATGAGTATTTTAAAGCTAAAGTTTATGATGGACAAATAAATAGAATTGTTAATATAAAATTAGATAATTTAAAAAAATTATTAGTTGTTTTAAACAAAACTTACAATAGATTTTATAATTTTAAATCTAATTTTTATTACCTTTTATAAAAGAATTTGATAAAATTAATCATATAAAAATATAAAATCCAAAATTATTAAAAAAATTTATGATGTTAAATTTTAGTATTTAAT
>FUHO01000006.1_pt1 | contig 26252 bp, 23 predicted proteins | sample 1003301 | NCBI WGS metagenome assembly FUHO01 (sample SAMEA4075887, study PRJEB14783) | cnidarian metagenome | reverse complement strand
GATCTATAATCAGTCTAGGCATTTCTTTTATTGAGAAAAAAAACAAAGAGAAATATTATTAGAAATTAAAAACTTATACAATTATTTCAATATTAATTCTAAAAATATTTTAGAAAATAATGTTATTAATACTAATATTATTATAAAAAAAGAAAAAATTATTAAATTATTTAACCTTTTAGAAGAAGAAATGCAAAAAGGTGACTTTATAAAAGCTCACCAATTAATATCTCAAATATGATTAATAACTAAAAGATATTATAAAAATTATTTATATTTATGAGTCAGCAATGAAATAATTATGTATAAATTACCAGCTCAAATGATTTCAATAGGTAAAGCAGCAGAAAATAAAAAAATAACCATAGATGGTAATAAGTACTATAAGAACTATGAAAATAATATGAAAAAATTTTATAAATTAGTTGAACAAGAAAAAATAGAATCTGCTTATATGATTATTCAATATTTATTAAAGCATAATAATTACTGAGTTAAATTGAATGAATAGCCCATTGAATGTAAAAACTTGTTATTCAATGATTGAATCTTTAATTAAAATAGATGATTATATTTCATTTGCAAAAGAAAATAATATTAAATATTTATCAATTTTAGATTCACAAAATCTTTATGGACATTTAGAATTTTATAATAAATGTTTAGCAAATAATATTAAGCCTATACTAGGAACAATTTTTTACTTAGAATACAAAAGTACAAAAATACGTATTAACTTATTTGCTAAAAATTATGAAGGTTTAAAAAATATTTTTAAATTAAGCTCTTATGCTAATGTTAAAAATAAAATATTAGATATTAATATTTTAAAAAAATATTTAAAAAACAATATATTAATAATTACACCCAAAGCTAAAAATAAACATCTTATCAATAATATAAAAACAGAAACAAATTTAACTTATGGATATAATTTTTTCTTAGGTATGTATGCTAAAAATACACATATCATTGATTATATTAAAGAAATTGTACCATCTAATTCTTTGATATGATTTCATCCTATTAGATATTTAAAAAAACATCATAAATCAACTTATAAAGTTTTAACCGCAATGAAATTGCAAAAACTAGAAAAAGAAGTTTTTATAAATGGTGACTATAGTTTAGAAACAGATTTATTAAATAATGACTATAAAGAAAATGTAGAAACACTTATAAATCAAATTAATATTGAAATACCAATACAAAGTTTTAGAAATAATTTTGTAAAATACCAAACCCCCGATAATATTTCATCTTTTTATTTTTTAAAAGATTTATGTAAAAAATCTTTATATGAAAAATTCAAAGGCAAAACAGTATCAGAAAAATATATAAATAGATTAAGATATGAAATTACAATAATTAAACAAATGGGTTTTGAAGATTATTTTTTAGTTGTTTATGATTATGTTTATTTTGCAAAACAAAAAAATATTTATGTAGGACCTGGGAGGGGATCAGCTACTGGAAGTTTAGTTTCTTATCTATTAGGAATTACAACTGTAGATCCTATTAAATATAATTTATTATTTGAAAGATTTTTAAACCCAGAGAGAAAATCTATGCCAGATATTGATATTGATTTTGAAGATACAAGAAGAGAAGAAATTATAGAATATTTAGTTGAAAAATATGGTTTAGAAAAAGTAGCACTTATAACCACATTTCAAAAAATTGCTTTTAAATCTGCTATAAAAGATACTTTTAGAGTTTTTGGATTAGAAAATAGTTTAGCTGATAAAATTAGTAAAATGGTTAATATTAATTTTAATGAAAACTATGTTGAAGCTATAAATAATGGTAATTTTTTAAGAGATTATGCTGAAAAATATGATTATATTTTTAAACATATTCCTTTATTAATTGGTTTGCCTCGTCAAACAGGAACACATGCAGCTGGTATTGTTATTAGTAATTCTAATTTAGATAATATTATTCCTATTAGAGAAGGTTATTTAGGAGTTTATCAAACACAATTTTCTATGGAAAACTTGGAAAATTTTGGATTAATTAAAATGGATTTATTAGGTTTAAGAAATTTATCAACATTACATGATATTGTAAATAATACTCAAATCCAAAATATTGATTTAAATAAAATTGACTTACATAATAAAAAAACTTATGCTCTTTTACAAATGGGTTTAACAAATGGTATATTCCAATTAGAATCTCCTGGAATGACTAAATTACTTATGGATATGAAAGTTAATAGTTTAGAAGAAATAGCTATTACAAGTTCTCTTTATAGACCTGGACCTCAAGATAATATAAAACTTTATTTAGAAAGACAAAAAGATAAAAGTAAGATATCTTATTTAGATCCTAGGTTAAAAGATATTTTAAAAGAAACTAATGGTATTATGATCTATCAAGAACAAATTATTTTAGTAGCTGTTAAAGTAGCTAATTTTTCTATGGCTAGTGCTGATATATTAAGAAGAGCTATGAGTAAGAAAAAAATGCATGATATGGAACAACAAAAGCAAATTTTTATTCAAGGTGCTATTCAAAATAAATATTTAAATCATGTTGCAGAAGCTATATGAAATGAAATATATAAATTTGCAAATTATGGTTTTAATAAAAGCCATGCTATTTCATATTCTCTTTTAGGTTATTGATTAGCTTACTTTAAAGCAAACTATCCAGGACCTTTTTTATCTTCTTTGCTTAACAATTACATTGGTGCTTTTAAAAAAACCAATCTTTATATTAATGAATCTAAAATATTAAATATTGATGTTATAGCTCCAAATGTTAATAAAAGTATCCATAAATACATTTTTATAGACAACAAAATATATGCCCCATTAAGTATTATTAAACAAGTGAGTGTTAATCTTTCTTTAAATATCTTTAAAGAGAGAGAAAAAAACGGTAATTATAAATCAATATTTGATTTTTATAGACGTATCCATAATTATGGTTTAAATAAAAAAAGTTATGAAGCTTTAGTATGATCTGGGGCACTAGATTGTTTTGAAATAAATAGACAAACTTTAATAGATAACTATGAAGTTATTAATAATTATTATATTTTATCATGCGATAATGATGGTAATTTTATTGAAGATAATAATGAAATATTTCAACCAAATTTAATAGAGTCTATTTCTAATTTTATTATTGAATCTAAAAATGAATTTGATTACTTAGGGGTTTATTTTAAAAACCATCCTATAAAGTTTATAAGACAAAAATATAATTTAGAATCTAAAGTTAAATATATAAAAAATATTAATAAAAATAATAAATATGTTAATATTTTAGGTTATATATCAAGAATCAAAACTATTAGTGATAAGAATAATAATATTATGGCTTTTATTGATTTAGTGGATGAAACCGGAGAATTTAATATAACTTGTTTTTCTAGTTTTTATAATAAATATATGACGACTTTAAAAGAAGGTAATGTTATAATTGCAAATATAAGTGTACAATTTTATAAAAAAAAGTTAAAAGGTATAATTAATAAAATTAAATTGATTTCAGAGGAATAAAGTATGAAAAAAATATTACTAATTGATGGGAATTCACTTCTATTTAGATCATATTATGCAACTGCTACTCATGGATTTATTATGAGGTCTTTTAATAATAAACCAACTAACGCTGTTTATGGTTTTGCAAATACATTACATAGTTATATACAAAAAAATGAATACAAAGATATTATTGTAGCTTTCGATAAAGGTAAAAAAACATTTAGACATAAAAAATTAGAAAACTATAAAAAAGGTAGAAAAAAAACACCAGAAGAATTAATATCTCAATTTTCTTTAATAAGAGAATATTTAAAAAATATTAATATAAAATTTTATGAGTTAGATGAATATGAAGCAGACGATATCATTGGAACAATTGCTCAAAAAGCTAATCAAGAAGGAATGTTTGTAGATATATTAACTTCAGATAAAGATTTATTACAATTAGTTAATAAACAAACTGAAATTATTTCACCAAAACCAAATAATCCCTTTTTTAGATATACCGAAGAAACTATATATGATAAATGAAATATCACACCAGAACAAATAACGGATTTAAAAGGTTTAATGGGTGACCCTAGTGATAATTTAAAAGGGATTCCAAATGTTGGAGAAAAAACAGCTGTTAAAATTTTATCTAAATATAAAACAGTTGATAATTTATTTAGCAATTTAGTTCAAGTTCAAAAAGAAGACCCTTCTATATATAAAAAAATATATGAATATAAAGAAGATGCTTTATTTTATAAAGAAATAGCTACATTAACTATTGATATAAAACATAAATTTATTATTGATGAAGAATTAAAATTCAACCATAATAATGCTTATAATTTTTATATAAAATACAATATGAACAGTTTAGCTAAAAAAATATTAAGTAACTATGATATTCAACAAGATAATAATAATAAAATTATCCAATATAATATAAATAATTGAGAAATAAAATATGAAGCTAAAGAAAATTATATTTATTTAATAAATGATACATCTAATTATCATAGAGCTAATTTTCATGGTATTGGTATATTAAATGAGAATGGATTTTTTTATATCGAAAAAGAAAATATCTTAAGAGATAAATCATTCATATTATTTTTAAGTAATAAGAATAATAATTTTATTACTTATAATATGAAAAGATTAATCGTTACTTTATATAAAGAAAATATATACATTGATGGAATAACATTAGATATTCAATTAATTAGTTATTTATATAACACATCATTAAAAGATGATATAACAGTTACAGCTGGTATATTTAACCAAACTAATCCTATTTTAGAAACAAATGATGAATTTTATAAAGATTTTAAAAATAAAAATTTAGAAAAGATTACAAATTATGCATTTTTAGTTTGCAAAGCTATTATGGAGTGTGATAAAAAAGCTTGTTTGTTTTTAGAAGAAAATAATTTATATGATCTTTATATGTTAGATATGAAAACATCAAAACTTTTAAGTGAAATAGAAATTTATGGTATTATGATTGACCAATTAGAATTACAAAAACAAAGCGTTTATATTAATGCAGAAATCAAAAAACTTGAAGAAGAAATTGCCGTTTACACTAAAAATAAAATAAATCCTCAATCACCAAAACAATTAAAAGAATTTTTATTTAATGATCTAAAATTAAAAGATTATAAAAAAGGTTCAACATCACAAGAAGCACTTAACTTAATTAAAGACGAACATCCAATTATAAATTTATTAATAAAATTTAGAAAAATGAGCAAACTTTTCTCTACATATATAAAAGGTTTAGAGAAATATATTTTTCCAGATTCTAAAATCCATACAATTTTTAATAATACTTTAACCAATACTGGTAGATTATCTTCAATAGAACCAAATATTCAAAATATAGCAGCTAAAAATGATACGCAAAAAGAAATTCGTAAAGTTTTTATAGCTAGCTCTGATGATTATGAATTAATAAGTTTAGATTATTCTCAAATTGAATTAAGAATTTTAGCACATATGAGCAATGATAAAAAAATGATATCTGCTTTCAATCACAATATTGATATTCACACTCAAACTGCTGCTAATATTTTTAACATTGATTTAAAAAATGTTAATGAAAAACAAAGAAGAATTGCTAAAGGGGTTAACTTCGGTATTATATATGGTATTAGCTCTTTTGGATTAGCTAATAATATTAATATTGAAATAAAAGAAGCTAAAGAAATTATTAATAAATATTTTGAACAATTTCCAACTATTAAAAGCTTTTTAGATTCACAAGTAGATAAAGCAACAAAAAAAGGTTATATTTCTACTATATATAATAGGAGAAGATATATTAATGAATTGCAAAATAGTAATAAAATGGTTCAAAAGTTTGGTAAAAGAATTGCGATGAATTCACCTATACAAGGTAGTGCATCAGATATTATGAAAGATTGCATGGTTAAAATACAAGAATTTATTGAAAACAATAATTTTGATATTAAAATGATCGCTCAAATCCATGATGAAATTATCTTTGAGGTTTTAAAAAAAGATATCCCAAAACTTAAAGATAATTTAATAAATATTATGGAAAATGTTGTAAAATTAAAAATACCTTTGAAAGTAGATTATAAGAAAGGACAAAACTTTTTTGAATTAAAGTAAAAATGCCAGAATTACCAGAAGTAGAAACGGTTGTTAGAATATTAAGACCGCAAATATTAAATAAAAAAATAACAGATGTGAGAATTTTTTGAAATAACACAATTAAAAACATTACTATTGATGAATTTAAAAAAAACATTATAAATAAAACAATAAAAAGTTTAGATAGAATAGGAAAAAATATTATTTTTGATTTAGGTTCTGATGTTTTAATCAGTCATTTAAGAATGGAAGGAAAATATTTTGTAAATAAAAAAAATGATAAAGGTGATTGAAAACATATATTAGTAGTATTTGAATTAAATAAAAATGAAGAATTAAGATACCATGATACTAGAAGGTTTGGTACAATGCATTTAATCTCGAAAGATGAATATTTAAATGTCCCGCCGATTAGTAAAGTAGGTTATGAACCTTTTCACTCTAACATGACACCAGAATATTTATATTCAAAAATTAAACTTAAAAGAATAGCTATTAAAACAATATTATTAAACCAAAGTATAATAGCAGGACTTGGCAATATATATGTAAATGAGGTTCTTTTTAAATCAAAAATTCATCCTGAAACACCAGGTTTTAAAATTACTTTAAAACAGTGTAAATTAATTATTGATCATTCTATAGAAACACTTAAAGAAGCAATAAAAGATGGTGGTACTACTATTCATTCTTTTCAAGCATCAGATGGCATTGATGGCAAATTTACTAATAAACTTATGGTTCATGGAAGAAAAGGAATGCCTTGCTACAAATGCTCAAATTTAATTTTAAAAATCAAAGTGAATCAAAGAGGGACATACTACTGTTTAAATTGTCAAAAGTAATTCACATGTGAAAAAGTGAAATTAAAAACCTTTATAACACATAGTTAAAAAAAATAATTTTTTTTATTTTGTTTTTTATAAAAAATATGTTATATATTATTTTTATTATATAGAAAGTTTAAGACATGAACTACGTTATTACATTAAAAAATAATATTAATTATAGTGATATTAGAAGATTAACTGTCTTCTATCAATCCATTATAGGTTATGATGGATTATCTTTATATTTAACGTTATTTGAAGAACAACAAACAATTGAAAAATTAAAAGAGAATAATATAAATAGTTTTTTTGATTTAAAACGTCTTTTAAGAATAACTAATATGAATAATCGTAGTTTAAAAATTGCTTTACAAAAATTAGAATCATTAAAATTATTAAGAACATATTTTAGAAAAAAAACTCAAACATATAATTTTATTTTATATTCTCCTATTCCTGAAGAAAATTTTATTTCTTATGATAAAATTTTAAATTCTATTCAATCTAAATTAACCGATGAAGATATTAATGTTTTACAATATCTAGCTAAACCTATTAATGATAATGAATATGATGATATAACTTGTAGTTTTGATATTGATCATGATCATAATGCTTTAATGTTTGATAATAGTTTAGATTTTGCAATTATTGACCAAAAAATAATTAGAAAAGGATTAAATCCAGAACTTTATATGCCATTTAAAAAAGAAATCATAAACTTAGCTGATGCATATAATTTAAAAGAAAAAAATATCTTCAAATTTTTAGTAGAAAGTTGAAATAAAGACGATGTTGAATATGAATTTTTTGATTTTGAATTATTTAAAAAACTTGCAATAAAAAATAACTCTATAAATCAAAATTTTGTTTCTAAAAGTACACAATTAAAACTTGAAATAAATAATAATGAAAAAGAACAAAATCTAACTTGTTTGGATATTAAAATTAAAGAAATGTTAGAAACTAACTCTTTTTTATATTGTAGATTATTATTAAATAAAGACTCTATAAATGATGAATTAGCTCACTCTATTATAAAAAGTAAAACAGAACTTAAACTAAATCAAGGATTTATTAATTGTATTTTAGAATTTTGTTATCTTAAAAATAAGTATATTAATCCTAAATATTTCGATAAGATAAGCAGTACAGTTTCTCAAGGCGAATTTAATAATATTTTATCTTTAATGAATTTTTTAAAAAGAAGTTTGGTAGCAATTTAAAAAATGGATAATAAATTTTCAACTGATATAAGTATTAAAGAACTTATTGACAAACACAATATTTCAAAAGAAATTATAAATAAAAATAAATTAATACTAACCAAGTATATAAACAACCATATAGATTGTGATATCAAGAAACCATGTAAACAAAATAAAAAAGGATTTAAAAGCTTATTAATTTATGAAAATAAAAGATTTTATATAAAATTTGATTCTTGTGTTCATCAAAAAAAATATTTAAAGCAAAATCAATGAAAAAAAAATTATATATTTTATGATTTTGATGACAAATATTTAAATATTAAACAAAATAATTTTAAAAATAATGATTTTTTCAAAAGAAATGATCAATTTAATAAATTTTTAAAAAAAATTGATAAAGGTCTTTATATTTGAGGTGATTCTAATATGGGTAAAACTACAATCTCACTATTATTATCAAATAAATTAGCTAAAAAAAACTTTAAAGTCTTTTTTTGTAATTGAACAAATTTTATAAGTTTATTAAAAGAAGGTTCCCCACAAATATATTGAAATAAAATAAAAAAAAGTCAAGTGGTTATATTAGATGATGTGGGTTCTGAAGATATAAGCAAATGAACAAGAGATGAAATTATGCTACCTTTATTAAATTTATGTGTAATGCAAAATAAATTAATTATTATTAATTCTAATTACTCATTAAAAAAACTAAAATTTAATTACTTAAATGCTAAAAATAATACTGATAATGAAAATGCTAAAATAAATTCATCTAAAATAATTAATAGAATTGAAAAACTTTGCGAACTTATAAAAATTCAATAAAAAAAGTTTTTTTTAGTTATAATATATAAGAATATAAAAGAAAGGAAATTTATATGAAAAAAATAGCTATAAATGGTTTTGGGCGTATAGGAAGATTAGCTTACAGAGAATTAAGTAAATACAATAATGTTGAAGTTGTTGCAATTAATGATCTAACTAGTCCAGCCACACTTGCATATTTATTACAATATGATTCAGCACAAGGACTATACAAAAAAGGAAAAATAAAAGCAACTGATAATTCAATTATTATTGAAGGAAAAGAAATTAAAGTTTTTGCAGAAAGAAATCCTCAAGATCTTCCATGAGGAGAACTAGGGATTGATTTAGTTATAGAATCAACAGGTATTTTTAGAACTAAAGAAAAAGCAAATATGCATATTGAAGCAGGAGCAAAAAAAGTTGTTATTTCAGCACCTGCATCTGGAGATTTAAAAACAATTGTATATGGTGTTAACCATAAAGAATTAAATTCAGAAGATAAAATAATTTCTGGTGCTTCTTGTACAACTAACTGTTTAGTGCCAGTTTCTTATGTTTTAGAAAAAGAATTTGGAATTGTTAAAGGTTTAATGACTACAGTTCATGCCGCAACTAATGACCAAAAAATATTAGATTTACCACATGTTGATTTAAGAAGAGGAAGAGCAGTATTTAGTAATATTATACCAACACATACTGGAGCAGCTGTAGCTGTAGCTAAAGTATTACCTCAATTAGATGGTAAATTAGATGGATTTGCATTAAGAATCCCTTCTATTACAGGTTCAGTTGTTGATTTAACTGTAGAATTAAAAAAAGATGTTACAGTTGAAGAAGTAAATGCTGCAATGGAAAAATATGCTAATGCAGAATTAAATAGAGTGTTAGAATACAATAAAGATGCTATTGTTTCTGTTGATGTTAAAGGTTCTTCTTATGGTTCAATTTTTGACTCAACTACAACTAAAGTTATGACAGTTGATAATAAACAATTAGTAAAAATATTGGCATGATATGATAATGAATTATCATATGTATCTCAAATGATAAGAACAACATTACACTTTATTAATTTATAAAAAAAAATTAAATAATTAAAAACCTTATTTATAAAAATTATAAATAAGTTTTTTTATGTTTTTTTCTTTATTTATAAATAAATATATTGTATAATTTACAAATATTTTATATAAGAAAGGAATAACAATTTATGAATAATAAAACTAGCAAAATTCAAAAGAAAAAATTAACTTTAAAAGAATTTGTTTGATTTGGTTTTAACACAACAGCAAGTATTGGTTTTGTTAGTGCTTTTGCAGTAACAGCTAATCCTAATCCTAAATCAAATCCTATTGGTATGAACTCATTATGAGTATTACTGCTTTTAGGATTAATAGCAGCTGTATGTGCTTGATCATTTGCAAAAATGGCTAGAGTGCATAATTCTAACAACAACGGTGGTGCTTATATCTATACAAGAACTACATTAGGAAAATTTTATGGATTTATGATAACCTTCTTACAATATGTAGGAATGCCATTTATTATAACAATCCAAATATTATTTTTATTTCAAGGAGTATTTACAACCAACTTTTCTGGTGTATCTCAAGTATCTGCTCATTGAGGTCCATTTACTAATTTATGATTAGATTTAATAGGAGTATTTATATATATTGGTTGTGCTTGTTTAATTTACCTTGGTGTAAAAGCATTTAAAAATACAAACCAAATCGCCGCTTTATTAAAATGAATAACAAGTGCTGTATTATTAATCGCTGCATTATATTTTGCTTTTCATTCAGGTTCTAAAAATTTATCTTTCTGAACAAAATCTACGCAATTTGATCATAAAACTCAAACATATATTGGTGGTAATAAATTAACTTTAACCGGAGTACTTTATTCATTCAATACATTTTTCTTCTTTTTTGCTGGATTTGAGACTTTCTCTACAGCTGGTAGAAATATAGAAAATCCAGAAAGAAATATTGGGTTGGGAATAATTATAATTATTGCTATTTGTACTGCTTTTTATGTATTAGTAGGATTTATATTTTTTGCAGGTTATCAAAATTTTTATCAAAATATGAGTTTAGGTTCTTGAGGAAAAGTTAAAGTCAAGTGGATCTTTTATGGTGGTGTTATAACCATGATTGCTAGCCAATTCTTTATGAAAGTTCAAGCATCAGTACAAAATGCATTATATGGTGGTACCTTATTACAGCCGCTTGCTAAAGAAGGTTTTATATCAGATAAATATAGAAAACTAAATAAAGATAATTTACCTATTAGAGCTATCACATTAAACTTAATTATTACAATTGCTGTTATAATGATATGGTTAATAATACCAGACATCATTTCTGGAATAATGACATTGAATGGAAAAGGAGTAGATGGAGCTAAAGATTATACTTCTTACCATATAAAAGGTTATAATATAGCTACTTTCTCTGCTATGTCTTCTGTTATTACAATATTTATTTATGCTTCTGTTATTTTAGTAAACTTAATATTAGCTGCTCAAAATAAATTGCGTATGAATGTATTTGAATGAATTGCATTTATTTTAACATTTATATTCTTATTATTTATTTTTGGTTTCCATTATTACTATTTAATCGATCACTGTTTATTAACAAAAAATCCAAAGTATATTGCTTTTGGTATTGAGGTTGCATTTACAGTTATTTCTATCGCTTCAGGATTATTAATCTACTTTGTATACTACTTACCAAAATACAAAGCACGTTTAGTTGCAAAACCAGATATTCAAAAAAGATTAGAAAAAGAATTTGAAGTTATTGATGATTGAGCTTATGTAAGTTTAGAGTTGGAAAGAGAAGTTAAAAATTATTTAAAAAGAAATTTAGCACTTCATGCAAATACAACAAATAAAAACTATAAACTAGCTTCTGAAATCGATAAAGAATTAAAAAAAGTTATTGAAGAATATAATAACATAATTGAAGAACGTAAAAAACATGATAATGAACATGTAGACGAATAAAAATAAAAAATATTTGCTTAGCAAATATTTTTTTATTGTGTTATTTTTCATTAAAATAAAGTAAAATATTAATATATATTATTCAATATAATCGAAAGGTAAAAATGAAAAAAAATTTAAACAATATAGAATTCGAAGGAAAGAAAGTTTTATTAAGAGTAGATTTTAATGTTCCAATGGATGATGATGGGAATGTAACAGATTATAATAGAATTAAAGCTGCTTTACCTACAATTAAATATTTATTAAAAAATAAAGCAAAAGTTATTGCTTTCTCTCACTTAGGAAAAGTAAAAAAAGAAGAAGATTTATCAAATAAATCATTAGCACCTGTTGCTAAAATATTAGAAGAAAAAATTGGAGAGCATGTTAGTTTTTCTAATAAAATAGAAGGATACTTATTAGAAGAAAAAATAGAAGAGCTAAGAGAAGGTGAAATTCTTCTTGTTGAAAATACACGTTTTGCTGATATTACAGAAGCTGATGGAACTATTAATTTAAAAATTAATAGAGAAAGTGGAAATGATCCAATACTAAGTAAATATTGAGCTAGTTTAGGTGATGTATTTGTAAATGATGCTTTTGGTACTTGCCATAGATCACATGCCTCTAATGTTGGTATTGCTTCTAATATAGAAGAGTCATGCTTGGGATATTTAGTGGAAAAAGAATATTCTATGTTATCTAAAATATTAGATAACCCAGAAAAACCTTATATTGCAATTGTTGGTGGAGCTAAAGTTTCTGATAAAATTAATGTTATTGAAGAACTTATGAATAAAGCTGACAAAATATTAATAGTTGGAGGAATGGCATTTACATTTTTAAAAGCATTAAATTATAATGTCGGTACTTCATTATTAGAACAAGATAAAATTGAATTAGCTAAGAAATACTTAAATGATAAAAGAGCTGAATTAATATTACCAGTTGATTCTGCTATTAGTAAAACTTTCTCTGATTCTATTCCAGAATTCACAGAAGATCAAAATGTTCCTGAAGGATGTATGGGATTAGATATTGGTCCTAAATCTATTCAATTATTTAAAGAAAATATAGAAGGTGCTAAAACTATATTTTGAAATGGACCAGCTGGTGTATGTGAATTTGAAAACTATTGTATAGGAACAGAAGAAATTTGTCGAACAATAGTTGAACAAAAAGATGCATTCAGTGTTATTGGCGGAGGAGACTCTGCTGCTGCTGCTATTAAATTAGGTTATGAACATAAATTCTCTCATATTTCAACAGGTGGAGGAGCTTCTTTAGAATTATTGGAAGGTAAAAAACTACCAGGCGTTGAATGCATACAAGATATTTCTAAATAAAAATATTTTTTTAAAAGAAAATGTATAATATGTATATAAATACTAAATTCTACATTTCTTTTAATTGGAGTAAAAATGTCAAATAATGAAAAAAAATCTACAAAAGTTTTTGCATTAGGTGGTCTAGAAGAAATTGGTAAAAATACATACTGCATAGAACATAATGAAGAAATCATTATTATTGATGCAGGAATCAAATTTCCATCTAAAAATTTATTAGGTGTAAATAAAGTTATACCTAATTATGATTATCTAGTAGAAAACAAACATAAAATTAAAGCGTTATTTATAACACATGGTCATGAAGATCATATCGGGGGAATACCCTTTCTATTAAAACAAGTTCAAATACCATTTATTTATGCACCAAGATTAGCTGCAGCATTAATTAAAGATCGTCTTAATGAATATAATTTAAAAGTTACTGTAAAAGAAGTTGATGGTAATTCCATGATTAAAACTAAATACTTTTACATTAATTATTTTAGAGTTAATCATAGTATTCCAGATGCTTTTGGAATTGCTTTCCATACTCCTAATGGTGTAATTGTAACAACAGGAGATTATAAATTCGATTGAACACCTTTAGGTCATAGAGCCGATTTAGAAAAATTATCAATAATAGGTAAAAGTGGGGTAAAACTTTTATTAGCTGATTCTACTAATGCAGAACATGAAGGTTATACAATTACTGAAAAAGGTATTGTTAATAACATTCGTGAAATTTTCTTAAAAGCCAAAGGAAGAATTTTATTAACTACTTTTGCAAGTAATGTACATAGAATACAAGAAGTGGTGAATATTGCTAATGAATTAAATAAAAAAATTGTAATTTTAGGTAGAAGTATGGATAGAATTGTTAAAATTATTAATAAATTAGGCCATATTGATATTGATAATAATGTTTTTATAAAAGATAAGCAAATTTCTAAATACGAAGATAATCAAATTCTTATTATTTGTACAGGATCACAAGGTGAAGAAAATGCAGCTTTATCTAGAATTTCTAGAAATGAGCATAAAAATATTAAAATCAAAAAAAATGATACTATTATATTTTCATCTTCAGCTATTCCTGGTAATTATTATGAAGTAGAAACAGTTGTTAATAATTTAATAAAAGAAGGCGCAAATGTTTATGAAAATTCTAAAGAATTTCCAATTCATACATCTGGTCATGCTTCAAAAGAAGAACAAAAAATCTTATTTACTATTTTAAAACCTAAATTTTTTATGCCAATGCATGGTGACTATCGTATGTTAAAAGAACATGGAGAAACAGCTACCTCTATAAATGTTGATAAAAAAAATGTATTTCTATGTTCTAATGGTGATCAATTAGAAATATTAAATGATAAAGCATGAATAGGTAAAAGAATTAATGCTGAACCAGTATATATAGATGGTAATGATATCACAGGTAAAACATCTTCTTTAATAAATGATAGACAAACATTAGGTAAAGATGGAGCAGTTGTAATAACTATATTTATTGATACTAAAAATAATCAATTAATTAATAGACCAAAAATTATATTTAAAGGTGGATATTACAATAATGCTGGATCTCCGGATCGTAAAATGGCTTCAATTATTTCAGAAGCTGTTAAATTCGCATTTAATAGTAAAAAAACTACTTTTGCTTTAATAAAAAAATCTATAAAAGAAAGAATTGCCCCTTATATATATAAAAATAAAAAAAGAAGTCCTTTAATAGTTCCTATAATATTAACTTTAAATTAAAATTAAATCAGAATCCTTATATCAAGGATTTTTTTTATTTATATTATCGTAGTAAAGTACACCTTCTAAATGTTGTTGTTCATGTTGAAATACTATTGCTTCATATCCATAAAATTTTTTTAAAATATTAGTTTTAGTAATATAATCATAACCTTTAACTTCAATACAATATTTTCTTCTAACAAAACCTTCATGATTTTTATCTACACTTAAACAACCTTCACCATGTTCTAATGATGCTTCTTGTTTTGAAAAAGCAATAATTTTTGGATTTATCATAGCGTATTCTATTTTTTTATTTTTATTTAAACTTTCATTGAAATAATCTAATTTTATATAATACATATTTTTATTAACACCCATTTGAGGTGCAGCTATTCCAATAGCTCTTTTAGATTTAACACCATCATTTTGTTTTTCGTCTTGAGATCATAAAACTCAATCCATCATTTTTTTCATAGTATTTTCATCTTCTTTGTTTAATGGTAATGTAACGTCAATAGATTTTTTTCTTATTTCTAAAGTATTATCTTTAACTAACATATTATTCATTATTTTATATTTTTCCATAATATACCTTAATAGTTTAATTCTTTTTATATATAATATTATTATAATTAAAAATTATGCAAGTTATTTCAGGAAAATATAAAAAATACAAAATATTGACCCTTCCAGGTTCTAATACTCGCCCAATGTCAGCTAGAGTAAAGGAGTCTGCTTTCAATATTTTAAATAATTATTTTATATATGAAAATAAAATTGCTTGCGATATATTTTCCGGTAGTGGCCAATTAGGGATAGAAGCGCTATCAAGAGGGGTTAAATATGTTTATTTCAATGATTGACATAAGCCTGCTTGCGACATAATCCAACAAAATATTAATAATTTAAAAATCGAAAATTATGAATTATTTCAATTAGAATATAATCATTTCTTAAACATATTACATAATAAAAAAACAAAAATTGATTTATTTTTTTTAGATCCACCTTTTAAAGAGCATGAATATTATAAAATTATTATTCATGAAATTATGAAAAATAATATTTTATCTAATTATGGTATTATAATATGTGAAAGTGAATTTGAAATTAATATTAAAATAAAAGATTTAAAAATTATAAAACATAAAAAATTTAAAAATAAATTTTTATATTTATTTAGGAGAGAAAATGAATAAAAAAGGAAAAATCATAATTATTTCAGGTCCAAGCGGTGTTGGAAAGGGCACTATAACCAAAAAAATTTTAGAAGATAAAAATTTAAATGTAGATATTTCTATTTCTTGCACAACTAGAAAAAAAAGAGATCATGAAGTTGACGGGAAAGACTATTTCTTTATTGACAAAGAAAAGTTTGCTGAAATGATTCAAAATAATGAATTATTAGAATATGCAGATGTTTTTAGTAATTATTATGGAACACCCAAAAAATATTGCTATGATCAAATAAAACAAGGAAAAAATATAATTTTAGAAATTGAAACAGATGGAGCTTCTAAAATAAAAGAAAAAATAAATAAAGAAGATATAATATCAATATTTTTAATCCCACCATCTATACATGAACTAAAAGTAAGATTAATGAATAGAAATACTGAATCTGAAGAACAAATACAACAAAGAATAAAAAAAGCAGAATTAGAGCTACTTTTAATAGAAAGCTATGATCATATAATTTTAAATTATGATGCAGATCATGCTGCTCAGGAAATTAAGGATATCATTAGAAATATATAATGGAATCAAGATTAAAAATAAAACACAATATATCTAGTGAAAAAGGTAGTTACCGTAAAGAAAACCAAGATAGAGGAATATTTTTTGAATATAATGAAGTTTATGGTTTTGTTATATGTGATGGTATGGGCGGTCACTATCATGGTAATATTGCTAGTTACACAACTACAAAAATTATTAAAAAAAGTTTAAAAAAAAATTATGATATTTTTAAAACAGAAAATAAAGAGAAAATTAATTCATGATATTCTAAAACACTAAGTGAAGTTTTAAAAAAAATGAATAGTTATTGTGAATTTAATAATACTTATTATGATATGGGCACAACAGTTTTAAGTGTTTTTTATTATAAAAATAAACTATATATATTTAATGTTGGTGACTCAAGATTATATATAAGAAATAAAATTGAAAATATTACTAAACAAATTACAGTAGATCAAACATTAGCTAACATTAGTAAAGAAGGTTTGCAATGGTATTTAAATAATTATGATATAAATGTATCTAATGCTCATAATATTTTATATAGTGCGTTAGGACCTAATAAAAAATTAAAAATTGATTTTTATACACAATCACTTACTCAAGATTCTACATTAGTCATGACAACAGATGGTATACATGATTTTGTTACTTTAAACACTATTAATTATGTACTTTCTAGTTCAAATAATTTATTAAAGATGAATAAAACTTTATTACATATTGCAATTAATAATCAATCTTTAGATAATATGTCATCTATTATTGTCAATTTTGAGTTTAAACATGAATAAGCTAATTAAAAATAGATATAAAATTATAGATAAAATTAACGAAGGTGGAATGTCAGAGATTTTTTTAGCATATGATGAAAAAAAATCTATTAAAGTTATTATAAAAATTATTTTAAAAGGATATGTTGAAAATGAATTAGTTTCTAATAGTTTTGAATTGGAATATCAAGCTATACAAAAAATACAAAGTAAATATATAGTTAATATAATTGACTATTTTATTTATAAAAAACGTAAATGTATTGTTTTAGAATATATAAATGGTTATAGTTTAAGAGATAGATTAAATGAATTTGGACCTTCTTTAGAAAAAGAAGTTATATATTATACAAAGAATATATGCTTGGGTATTCAAGATGCTCATAAATACAATATAATACATAGAGATTTAAAACCTGAAAATATTTTAATTTCATATAATGGTGAAATTAAAGTTGCAGATTTTGGAGTAGCTATATTAGATTTAAATAAATATGTGATTAAAAATAAAATTATAGGAACCGCCAAATATTTAGCTCCAGAAATTGTCCAAGGAATGATGCCAAGTTTTCAAACAGATATATATGCTATTGGTATTATTATGTATGAACTTTTAACAGGTGCAGCGCCTTTTGTAGGTGGGACACCACCAATATTAGCTGCAAAACATGTTAAAGAAATCCCTTTACCTTTAAATAAAATAGTTAGTGATGTGAGCAATAAAATGATTAATGTAATCAATAAATGTTTATCTAAAAATCCAAAAGATAGATATAATAACATCTCAGAATTATTAAAAGAAATAAAAGCATTAGAAAATGGAGAAGAAGACAAAAGAATTTTTAGAACTAGTAATAAAATTTTAATAAAAAATAAAAAATATCCTAAAACAAAAGTTTTAAGAATATCAGACAGATATAGATATTTACCATATTTTTTAAATTATAAAATTATTTTATTATCTTCTTTACTTTCTATGTTGCTATTATTTTTATCAATTTTAATAGGTTTCATCGATTAATGAAAGGTCAAGTTATTAGAGTTATTAGCAAATTTTATTATGTAAAAATTGATCATCAAGAATTTGAATGCCATATTCCAGGAATATTAAAAAATAAAGATAATTTGCCGATAGTAGGTGATTATGTTAAAATTGTAAAAAATAATGATAAATATATGATACAAAAAATATATGATCAAAAAAATTGTTTAATTAGACCAAGAGTTGCTAATATTGATGTGGCAATATTGGTTATTTCTATGAAAAAACCAAATTTTAATTTTTCTACAACAAATAGACATTTATTTTTTTTAGAATATCAAAGTATTAAACCAATATTATTATTAACTAAAACAGATTTATGTACACAAGAAGAAGTTAATAAAATAATAGCTTTTTACTCTAAATTAAATTACGATATTTTAACAATAAGCAATAAAAATACTAAACAAGAAAATATAGAAAATATTCTCAATATAAGTAAAAATAAATTAGTTGCTTTTGTAGGGCAATCTGGTAATGGTAAATCAAGTACAATAAATACTTTATTTGGTAAAGAATTATTAAAAACTAGTAAAATTTCTAAAGCTTTAAATAGAGGGGCTCATACAACAACTTTTAATCAAGTATTAAATTATAAAGATTGTTATTTTATAGATACTCCTGGTTATTCATCTTTTTATTGAAAAAAAATTATAATAAAAGATAGTTATAATACATTTAATATTTTTAAACAAAATGCTCATAAATGTCAATTTAATAATTGTCAGCATATACATGAAAAAAAATGTTATCTAAAAGATATATTTAACAATCAGCTACCAAATGAATTTTATCAAGATTATTTAAAAATTATAAAAGACATCAAGGAGAATAATAAAAAATGATAATCACACCTAGTATATTAAATTGTAACTTTTTAAAATTAGAAGAAGAAATAAAATCACTTACAAATAATGGTATTAATCATATTCATTATGATGTAATGGATAATCATTTTGTGCCTAATTTAAGTTTTGGACCATCTATATTAAAACAAATTACATTAACATTTCCTAATTTATTAATAGATTGCCATATGATGGTTAAAATAAAAAAAACTATTAATATAATTGATTATATCAAACCATATATATTAAAAAACGTTGTTGCTATAACATTTCATTATGAAAGTTTAACACAAAATCAATTTATAAAATTAAAAACATTTTTACAAAAACACAATATTAAATTAGGTATTGCTATAAATCCTGAAACTAAAATACATAAAGTAAAAAAATTATTATCTGTTGCAGAATTATTATTAATTATGGCTGTGAAACCTGGTTTTGGAGGGCAAGCATTCCAAGTTAGTTCTCTTTTAAAAATAAAAACTGCTAAAAAAATTAATAAAAATTTAATTATTCAAATAGATGGAGGAGTTAATTTAAATAATATATCTTTAATCAAAAAAAATAAATCTGATTGAGCTGTTGTTGGTAGTTTTATCTTTAAAGAAAAAATAGAGAATAGAGCAAAAATAATAAAGGCATTGTATGGAAAAAAATAAAAAATGCTTAATAATATGTAATGACTTAAATATAGATATAGATTATGAGAAATATGATTTTATTATTGGGGTCGAAAAAGGAAATTTAAAATTAATTAAAGATAAAATTCAAATCAATTTATCTATTGGTGATTTTGATAGTGTGAACCAAGAAGAAATAAAATTAATAAAAGACAAAACCCAAAAATTTATTATGTTAAAACCAGAAAAAGATATTATAGATGGAGAAGCAGCTATTTCATATATTATAAATCAAAAAATTAAATACGATATTGATTATATAGCTCAAGGTAAAAATATTGATGTTACTTTTACATTGCCTTATTTAATAAATAAATATAATATAACTTTTTTAGATGGTAATAATATTGCTTTTAAAATGAAAAAAGGATTAAATATAATTTTTGAAAAACCAGGTTATAAATATATTAGTTTTATTTCTTTAGGTAAATCTGAATCTACAATTAAAAAAATGAAATATAATATTAATAAAATATATTTAAACAATTTAGATACATACGCATTAAGAAATGAATTAATTAAAAATAAAAAAGGATACTTTTTTTTAAAAAAAGGCATTATAATAATTGTATATTCAAAATATTAGGTAATTAAATGTTAGATGATAAAGTAAAATTAAAAATACAAGATATATTAAAAGAAAAATTTGAAGCTATAAAAATTAATCCTTTTCAAAAAAGAATTATCCGACCTCCATATTTTTATTCTGCAATAATTTTTATAATAACAGGAGCTCCTCTATTGATTTGTGGAATTCTTATTTGAATGAATATATTAATTCATGCAAATAAGAAAATTGGATTAATTTTATTATCCACAGGTTCTGTTTTATCTATAATATCATTGATTTATGGTATTCAATTTACACAAATATCTATGAAATATAAATCTATTAATACGACTCAACTTTCCTATAATATTTATTCTATATTATTAAAAGATCATAATATAGATATAGAGAGCTTAACTTTAATTCCTGATTGCCCATATCAAGACCCTTTATATTCAAGATTAAACACAAGAAGATATTTTCAAATTAGCAATAAAACATACTATAATAATTGATTTATTAATGGTTTTTATACTAAAAATAAAAATAAAATAAAATTTAGTATTGGTAGTATTACTATTAAAGAAGTGCATAGTAATGGTAAATCAAGCTCAACTTATTACTTTAATGTAGGAATATGTAATTTTGATATTAAAAATGCTGAAGGGTTTAAAACTTCTATTAAAAAAGAATATAAAATATTTTCTAAAAAATTAAATAGAAAAGAACAAACACAAGGTCTAGAATCTAAAGAATTTGAAACTATTTATAAATTAGAATATGACCAACCTATAAAATTAAGAAAGTTTTTAGAACCTAGAATAATGTTACAAATGATTGAATTAAAAGATACTTATGCTTCAACACCAACATTTCATATAGATGATAATAAAATGAGTTTATATTTAAAAAGAAAGAATCAAATTACCAAAAATAATTATAGATATATTTTATTTAGATTTGCAACCCATACTAATGAAACTAAATATTTAAATGCTGTTTTAGATAAAGCGGGAAAAGATATAAAAAAAATGGAAGAAATATTCCAATATATTAAACTTTTTAATGATATAAAATAAAAAATATTTTTAATTATTATTATTATTATTTATTTTAATAAATAAAGAGAATTAGATTTTATTATTTTAAATTATCTATTTTTTTTGTATAATGAATTTATTATAAAAAAAGAGGTTTATATGCAAGAAAATACAATAAAATTTAATCCTAAATATAAAAAAACAAAAAAAGCATTAGCTGTTTTTTCTTTATGTTTTTTTTCTTTGGTTTTATTTTTCTTTTTATTTCTTAATGGTCTTGCAATAGATATTAGCAAAACTACTAATTTAAGTTCAAAAATTTTTGATATAAATTATTCATTAATTCATTTCTTAAATGGTTTATCATTACTAGCCTTAATTAAAATAGTTAATACAAACTTAATAAATACTGGTGCTACAACAGGAAATAAAGTAGTATATGCAATTATATTTATAATATATTTTGCATTAATGATTACTCTAATAGTTGTATCTTCATTATCAATTAGTAATAAAAAATCAGCTTACAATTTTTCTATTGTGACAGGTGTGTTAATATTAATTTATGGTGCAATGATATCAGGAGAGCTTTTATTAAATAGTAAATATAATTATACTGGATTAACTTTTATGAGTTCAATAGTATTTATATTATTAGGTTCAAGTATGATATTTATAGGTTATAATCATAAACAATTAAATAAAAAAGTTACTAAGTCTAAAACAACAACAGTTAAAAAATAGTTAAATTATAAAAAACAAGTAATATAAAAATATATTAAAAAAACCATTAAAATAAATAATGGTTTTTTTAATATATTTTTATATATAATTGGTACCCGTGGTCGGACTCGAACCGACATGAGTTACCTCGGTAGATTTTGAATCTACTGTGTCTACCATTCCACCACACGGGCAAATATTAGACTCTACCTTGTTTCTTTAAAGTTCGTAAAGTTCTAGCTGAAACTTTAACTATTTGTTCTTTTCCATCTACTTTAATTTTTACTTTTTGTAAATTTACGTTTCATCTTCTTCTTGTAGCATTTAATGCATGAGACCTTTTATTACCCGTTAATGGTCCTGTTTTTGAAACTTCACATTTTCTTGACATATTAACCTCGTTTTTTTATATTTTTCTATATTTATAAATAACTATAAAATAATACCATAAATATTAATAAAATAAAATAATTTTAATAATATATTATATAATTATTTTATTATTATAAAATAATATATATAAAAAGAGTTTATATGAAAATTAAATTAACTGAAAAAGTAGAAAAAATAATCAAATTAAGTTTAGAAAGTTTCCCAGGTATTGAACTTTACAAAAATAATATAAAAGCTATTAAAGAAGAAAACTTTATTATTATCTTTGTGGAGTTAGCAATATTAAAAGGTTTAAATTTGAAAAAAATTTGTGAATCAATACAACATACAATTAAATTTGAGTTAGAAAAAACTAATATTTTAGATAGTGAACTTAAAGTAAATTTAATTATTAATCATTTAAAATAAAAAGGTAAATAATATGAAAATTACGTATGAAAAGCTTTTTAAAGCCTATCAAAGTGGATATCATAATTTATATAATGTTTATCCAGAAATAGATAGATTAAATATTTTTCCTGTACCAGATGGTGATACAGGAACAAACCTTAATTTAACTATTTCTAAAGCAATTCAAAAAATTGAAATAGAAAAACCAAAATCTATAACTGAAATATCTCAATGTTTTTCTAAGGGATTAATAATGAGTGCTAGAGGTAACAGTGGAGTTATTTTTAGTCAAATTTTTAAAGGATTTGGAAGTAAATTAAATAATCCTTCAATTCAAGCAAATCAATTAATTAATGCTTTTATAGCTGCCAAAGAAGTATCTTACAATTCTGTTATGAAACCTATCGAAGGTACTATATTAACTGTTGTGAGAGTAATTGCAGAAGAAATTACACCATTATTAGATTTAGAGAATTTAAAAATTTTAGATTTATTCCAAAAAATTGTTGATATAGCAAATGATACTTTAGCTAAAACTAAAGATATGTTACCTGAATTAAAAGAAGCTCAAGTTGTTGATTCTGGAGCTTACGGTTTAGTTAAATTTTTAGAAGGAATGAATATATTTTTCCAAACAAATAAAATAGTTATTAAAAATAAAAAACCTAAAGTATTAAGCGATGAAAAAGTATTAAAAGATTTTGTTTTAGAAGAAACTTACGGTTATTGTACTGAATGTGTTGTTTTATTAAATAAAAAATTTATAAATCAATTAAAAACAGATCACATCAGAAATGTTTTACAAGAACAAGAAGGAAAATCATTGGTTATAGTTATTGAACAAGATATTTTAAAAGTACATGTACATACTAGAAAACCAGGATTTGTAATAAGTTTTTTACAAAAATATGGCGAATTTAATGATATTAAAGTAGATAATATGTCATTGCAAGCTGAAAAACATCATACTTTAAAATCAAATTACAATAGACAATTAATAAAAGAATATGCAACAATTACAATTGTTCCAACCCTTGAATTAAAATCTTATTTCATAAATGAATTAGGTGTTTCACATGTTATAGAAAGTCCACAAATGAATCCATCAGTTGATGAAATACTTGAGTCTATATATGCTGTTGATGCTAAAGAGATATACTTATTACCAAATAGTGGTAATGTTATTCTGGCTTGTAACCAAGCAGCTAAAATGGAAACTGAATCAAAAGTTAATGTAATAAATTCTAAATCTATTTGTGAAGGTATGGTTTCAGGGATTAATTTCGACCCTACAATATCTTCAAGAAAAAACTTATCACAAATGAGACAAGCTATTAGATCTGTAAAAACAATTCATATATTTAAAGCTGCCAAAAATACTGTTATGGATAGTATTATTATTAAAAAAGATGAATATATGTCAACAATCAATAAAAAACATATTTCAAATCATGAAGATATTATGATGGTATTGCAAAAATCTCTTTCTAAATATTTAAATAAATCTACTGAAATTGTAACCTTTTTCATTTCAAATAACATCGGGCAAAACCAAATTAATAAAATATCAAAATATATGGATGAAAATTTTGATATCGAATATGAGTTTACTAATATGGGTCCGCATATATACGATATTATTATTGCTGTTGAGTAATATATGATTAAAATTGCATTTGATTTAGAAGGAACAGATAAAGGTATAAAACCTGGTTTAGAAGCTGTTGATATTTATTGTAAAAAAAATAATGATACATTTTTTTACTTATTAGGTAATGAGCAAAATATAAAAAAAGAAATGAAAAATTTTAATATAAGTAATGATTTATTTAAAATTGTTCATTGTAAAGACTTTATTAAAATGGATGATCCTTTAATGGCTATAAGAAGAAAAAAAGATTCTTCTATGTTAAAAGCTTTAGAAATGGTTAAATCAAAAAAAGTTGATGCATGTTTATCTGGTGGTAATACTTCTTGTTATGTACTAGGTAGTCATTTATTAATTGGAGAATTAGAAGGTATTAAAAGACCTGGCTTTATGGTATTTATTCCTACAGCAAAAAATAACCATTTATTTACATTGTTGGATGTAGGAGCTAACATTGAATGTAGTTCAAATGATTTATATATTTTTGCTAAAATGGCAGATATATATTGAAAAACTATTTTTAATAAAAAAACCCCTTCAATTGGATTATTAAATATTGGTTCTGAATCACATAAAGGTCCAGAATATTTAAAAGAAACATATAAATTAATTAAAGATGATAAAAACTTAAACTTTTATGGAAATATAGAATCAAGAGAATTACTAGAAGGAAAAGTAGATATTGTTATAACTGATGGATATTGTGGTAATATGGTTTTAAAAGCTATGGAAGGAGCAGCTTCTGTTCTTTTTAAAGAAATTAAAAAAATATTTACATCTTCTTTAAAAAATAAATTAAAAGCTTTAATTGTAAAGAAAAACTTATTAAATTTAAAAGAAAAATTTGATTATAAAAATTATGCAGCAGCTTTAGTTATGGGATGCAAAGAAGTGGTTGTTAAAACTCATGGTTCATCCGATGCTAAATCTTTTTTATCAGCTATTAAAACAACTAAAAAAGCATGTGAAAACAAATTAATTGATAATATAAAATTTTCATTAAAAGAGGTAACAATAGAAAATGATTCAAAACAATCCAATAATATATAAAAACAATAAAAATCATGCTTATAAATTGTTTTGTTTACATATTAATGCGATTTTACACCCTTTTAAAATATTTCCTAAAAATTATGATTTTTATATAGAATCTTTAACTCATAAATCATATAGTAATGAAAATAATTTAAATTATTCATATCAGAGACAAGAAATTTTAGGAGATTCAATATTAAATTACTTATCTACAGAATATTTATTAAACAAATATAAAGATGAAAATGAAGGTTTTATCTCAGAAAAGAAAGCCATAATCATAAAAAATGATACATTATTTAAAATAAGTCAAAAATTAAATTTATGTGATTTATTATTATTAGGGAAAGGCGAAAATAA
>FUHO01000005.1_pt1 | contig 27856 bp, 18 predicted proteins | sample 1003301 | NCBI WGS metagenome assembly FUHO01 (sample SAMEA4075887, study PRJEB14783) | cnidarian metagenome | reverse complement strand
CCCTGATACAAGTAACGCTGATACGATTACAGCTATGAAAAACGTTTTAAAAACAAGTGATAATTTAACAGATACAGATATAGCCGCTTTAACTTTTGCCACTGTTACTTTAAATACTAAGTTATATAAAATAGTTAATATAACAGTCAAATTAGGAAACGACTTACCAATTACAGTTTCAAATGTAAAGTTTAAAATTCAATCAAACACACCTCCAACACCAGGAGTTGGATTAGGTAAAAGTAAAAATGTTCCTTTTATTGATGTTACATCAGTAAGTTCTGGGGAAAACGATTTATCCGCAGATGATGTTTACAATAAATTTGGTCAACATCAAATAATGGCTGCTTTTGTTTCGGCATATTCTAATAGTGGTGCTGCATGAACTCAATCACAACAATTTTCTGATCAAAATACAAAAGAAGCTAAATGAATTAAAGAATATGAAGCTTTAGGTGGTAAAGTAGGTATTTCGTTTGGTGGTCAATGATCTAGCCAACATACAACTACTCCATGGGATTATTTAACAACTGATCAATTAACTAATATGTTAAATACAGCTATAAATGTTTATAAAGCGAAAGCAATTGATTATGATATTGAACCAAATGGTAATTTTGATCAAAATAAAATGGATAATTTAGTAACTGCTACAAATAATATATTGAAAACAAACCCAGGTATTGATATAAGTTTAACTTTAGCAGTAGAACCAATAGATCGATGAAAAATTAAATTTTGAGGCGGACCATCAGACAAATCAACTACAGCTGTAAATGAATTTAAAAAATTATCTAAAACTCCTATAATAAACCCTATGGCTTTTGATTTTGGCGGATATTATATACCTACAGAAAATGATTATTTACCAAAAATTGAAAATATAGCAAAAGAAGCAGCTGATTATTGATCTAAAGTATTTAATATAGATAGAACTAAATTTTTACAAAATAATATTGAAATAACAACAATGATCGGAAGATCAGATCAAGCTAAAGGTCCAAAAGGGTGAAGAGAATTTTTGGATAAAAATAAAGCTACTGAATTTGCTAAATGAGCTAAGAGCCAAAGTTTATATAGATTATCATATTGATGCTTGAATAGAGATTTCCCTGGCAATCCTGCCTATGCAAGTGAACACAACAATGGAACTAATAACCCAGCAGGAACGTTTAATAAAATTAATTTAGATAATTTTGAAAATTAATTAATTTTCAAAAAAATAATAAAAAAAATATTTATTGAAAAATAAATATTTTTTTATTATATAAATTGAATTACATATCTTGAGGAGGTGTATGGAAATATCAAGAAGGGATTTGTTTATTTGTAAAATTATCTTTAAAATCATTTGATAACCCTGTAAAATCACTTAAAATACCCAATACAGTATATGAGCCTGGTTGAAAATCAGCTCCTGCATTTTTTCACCAATTTGTTTTAACAATTTTATTTTTATAGTATATTAAATCTCCTGCATTTTTATAAACAGAATGAATATCAAAGTTAATCACAGGTCTTTTCAATACCTTATCTTGTGAATTATCAAAAGTTAACTCATTTGATAAAACACTTGAACCTTGAGCACCATATGCAATAACTTTTATCTTGTGAACACCTATTGTCATTTTAGCATTATCATATGCAAAACCTTGAGAAGAAGCATTAGCATTTGATATTTTTTTGTCATCTAAATAAATAGCAAATGAGTTGACATTGGCTACTCCTTGAAATTTAATAGCAATAGCATCCTTAAAAAATGCATAATTTGTTAAATTTAAAGTTCCAGAAACAGGATTTATATTTTCATTATAATCACCATATGTTGATAATATTAAATCACTGAATTCATAAGGTGTTTGATACATACCACTAGCACTAAAACCACCTTTATTAGGACCTGATCCATTATCTCTAGTCAAAGATCAATTACTAAATAAAGGCAATTTATTAACAGAAGCAAAGTGAGCTACTTTCATCATAACATTAAAATCAGAAATTTCACCACCCGAATCATTCATACCTAGCATTGGAGTTACTCCTAAAATTTTATAAGCATTAGCAATATTGGTAATACCTCAAGTTGGATTAGCTTCTGTTGTTAGTCTTTGGGCAATTCCTTTTAAAGAATTAATAATAGGTACACTCATATCATCTACCTTTGTTGCAAAATCCATGGCCATAGAATTAATGATTGGTTTAAAATTAGTGCCTATTAATGCAGTAAATGATTTTTCAAAATTAGGATTTAACACTTTTTTATCACTAATAGGGTCAACAGCAATTGTATAACTTATAGACAAATTAGGATTACTTTGGTGAATATTTTCCATTGATTTAAACAAATTTATATTACCGGCCGTATCATTTTGTTGTGATCCTTCAATATCAAAATCAAACCCTTTTGGGTGATAAGTATTAATTATATATTGAAATGATTTTGTTAATTGGCTTACACTAAATTTGTATTTTGAATCTCAACCTGGTGTTCCATTAGCACCACCAAAAGAAATTATAAATTGCCCTCCATTATTTTTAAATTTATTTAAAAATTGATATTGTGCATATGTTGTAGGATTATGATCAATAGATTCACCAGCTCAACTCCACCCTACAGGATCTTGATTAGTTGGTTTATCTTTGCTAGCATCATGTTGTAAAAAGGCGGCAATAATAGTATTAATACTATGAGAAGATCTAATTTTTGCCAAGTTAAATTTATTTATTTGCCCCATATCAAAAAAAGGTGCATATTCTTTTTCTTTAGTAACAGGGTTCAATCCTACTTTTATAGAGGTTTCAGCAGTTGTCCCTTTTAATTTAACTTCTAAATTAATAGTTTGTAGTGTATTGTTTAAAGTAATATTATTACTTTTAAAACTTATAGCATTAATATCAGGATCGCTTAAATTCTTGCTATTATCAACTCTATTGTTAGAATTAACCATTTTTAAAACAGATAAAATATTTTTTTGTACATTTTTATTTGATGTACTACCACCTAAACTTGTTTTTATTCATAAGTCTTTATTTTTTATTTTGGCAACTATTTCAGCTGCAGTTTTAGAAGAAGGGACAACACCAGATTTTTTCATAATAAAATTAATTGGGTTAGATATGGCTTTTTGTCCTTGATTGTCTGTAATATTAAATTTAATTTTATTGATTGTCTTATCATCTGGTACAAAATTAGGTGAACTAGATGAAATTGTTTTAATTCAATTCATTTGTGCTTCAGTTATGTAACTTAATCTTGAATTTAAAATATTTTTAATAGTATTTTTATTATATTGTGCAGATAAATTTGAACTATAATCTAATGATAAAGTATCTTTAATAGTATTAATAGCTTTAGCTAAGTCCCCTGCATTATTTATATTTTGAGGTTTATCCATTATAAAATTAATAGCTTTACTTTCTACTTTTTTTTGACCATTGAATAATTTAAAATGAATAGGATTTAAGGTTTTCCCATCAGGTATTAATAAATTATGGTTTCCTAAATCACTTTTCATAGACTGGATTAAATTATAAACTTCTTTCTTATTTTTAAAGTCTTTTAATTTATTTTTTAAGTCGTTATAAATTAAATTAACAATTTCTTGTTTATTATCTTTTAATTCTAATTTTGAATTATATGATAAATTAAATGTTTTATTTAAACCATTTAAAGCACTAAGCAACTCTGCTTCTTTATTTGGTTTGTTTGGTTTGTTACTACAAGAAATAACAACAGTAGTACTTGATGCTGTTAATGTTATTGCTGTTAATAAACTTAATATTTTTTTCATATTTTAACACTCCTTATATTTTGTAAAATTATAACATATTAGAAAATAATTTCATTAAATTTATTAATCAGTCTTGATAATATTTATTCAAAAAAGTTTAAATTGTTTTTAAATAAATTTAAGATCTTTACATTATAATATTTATATTAGAAAACTCCTTAATGTGAATTTAAGAAGTTTTTTGTTTTTATATTTCTATTATTTATTATATATCTTTTTTACTAAGAGAAACTATAGTAAAGGCCATACCCTGTTCCAACATAAACTTTATTATTTGCTTTTTTGATTATACTTATAGGTCCTGTTTTTAATACATCTGTTGTTTTTGCAAAACTTTCCCCTGTATTATCATTTGATATATAAAGTCCGTTTACAACGGTCCCAACATAAATTTTATTATTTATTTGCTCTATAGTATTTATTCCAATATTTTTTGATATACCATCTATTTGTTTAAAAATAATACCATTTTCTGAAATAAAAAGACCGTTTTGTTTTGTCCCAACATAAACTTTATTATTTATGTTTTGAATAGTATTGATACCTTTTGTTGCTAAATCTCCACTTATTTTTGAAAAAATTGTCCCTTCATCACTTGAATAAAGACCTCTTGATTTTGTTCCAACATAAATTTTATTATTAGTTTTTAAGATATTTGTTATAGACATAGTATCTAAAGTCTTATTTTTGATAAAAACACCATTACCATTACTAGTATAAAAACTATTATTTGTCCCAATATAAATTATATCTTTTATAATCTTTATTATATTTATATGTTGACCTTCTAAAACCCCTTTTATTTGCGCGAAGTCTACCCCGTTAGTTGATTCATAAAGTCCGTCACTAGTTGTTCCAACATAAATTTTTGTATTAGAACCTGCCCTTAATTCTTGGATACTAGTAATACTTTTTGTTGATAAGTCGCTGCCTACCTTTGTAAAATTTAATCCTGATGCAGTATTTGAATAATAAAGGCTATGATTACTTGTCCCAACATAAATTTTCGCATTAGAACCTGTTCCAATTTGTTGAATTGCACTTATACGAGCATCATTTGGTATAGAACCAACTACTGTAAAATTTAGTCCATCATTTGAAATATAAAGGCCTCTAGAATTAGTTCCAATATAAGTATTATTGTTAAATTTTAGGATTGCTGATATTGTGTTATCACCACTTGGTATTGTGCTTATGTTTTTGAAATTAAATTTAACTTTAATATCAGTATTTACAGAAGCAGTTTTTATTTTTACTTTTATAGTAACATTTTGTAAAACATTTGTTATTAATTGATTTGAACTAACAAAATCCATACTATAATCATTTATTTCTGTTGGTGACAACTTTTTATTTAATTCTGCTTTAATATTTGCTTTATAATAAGATACTTTTTGTTTCCCTGCTGAATCAATGTTTAAATCGATTATTGTATTTTTTAATTTATTAGCGATTTCATTAGCTTGTTTTGTGCCCGCAGAACTTTTTATTTGACAACCAATGACGGGACTAGTGCCACTAGCTGTTAATGCTATAACTGTTAATAAACTCAATATTTTTTTCATGTTTTTCCTTTATTATTTTAATATATTATTAAAAATGTTTTATATAATTATACAATATATGGGAAAAAATTTCATCATTTATCGTCAAATTAGAAAAAATAATTTATAGATTTTTTTAAATGCATATTTTTAATTATCTTTAAATATAAATTTAAAGTTTTTTTGATCAGTTGTACCTGATTTCATAACCCAATTAAAAGTTACTTTATGGAGAGTTTTGTCTATTGCCCCAGGATTGGTTGCAGCTTCTGTTCAATTATTTTTATTTGTAAAAAATGGTGGCATTTTATATTGGGCACTTCACCCTTTAAATAAAATAGACATAAAATTATGATAACCCAACATTATTTGTGTTTTAGCCTTACTTAACCTTAATGCATAAGTTCATTTACTAAAAGTAAAATTTTTATCTATTCTAATTGGAGTAGGATTAGTAGGACCATTTTTATTTAAACCTAAATAAACTTTTGAGAAGTCACTTACTTTTGGCTGAGTCATATGAATTTTTAATATTTTATAATAATTAGTATTATTATAATATAAACGCGGTGATAGATCTCTCATTATAAAATCAGATCCAGAATTTTCTTTTTGTGTATCTTTTATATAAGTATTGTCAAAACTATTATTAATTGATGTTGTAGGTTTTGCCAATTTTATGTTTATAAATTTTAATTCATCATCTGTAATTTTATACTTACTTTTTAATTGCTTAGCAATTTCTTGTAAGTTGTTTTCTCCTGGTGTATTTCAAGTTGAATTAGTTGATTTTTTTAATGTATGATCTTTTAATTGGTATGGTATTGTAACACTAGGATTGTCACCTAATTTAATAAAAATTGCTCCCTCGCTTGTTCCATTACTATTTCCACACCCTACTAAAGTAGAAGTTGTAGAAGTTGTTAATGCTAATGTTGTTAATAGAGATAATACTTTTTTCATATTAATTCCTTTTTTCATTATAATATTTTATTATATAATATTTTAAAAATTTAACAATATAGTATATAATAAATAAGTTAAAATAGAATAAAATATAAAAATTACACAATACAAAAGCGAGTAAGAATGAAAAAAAATAAAAAAAAGGGCTTATTGTCAACAATAATAATATTAACAGTATTACTTTTAGCTATATTAATATTAGTATTAATTTTTACTAAAAGCGATGTAAATAAAATTACTTCTAATCAATTTAGAACAATCTTAAAAGAAGAATCTATATATAGTGATTTGAAAAAAGGAAGTACTAAAACTAATGGACCAGCTGTATATAAAAATAGCACAGTAAAATCTTTAAATATTAATGCCAGTATAGGTACTAATACAGTTTATTTTTCGGGACAAATAGTGCTTAATAATGGTAAAAATATTAAGTATTCATCTGAATGAAACAGAGATTTCTATACACAATTTCAAAATAAAACTATAACTGAATTAATAACGCCAATAGATAACATTAATACAGATAAAACAAATGGAGATTTAGTAATATTAAATGAAAATGTATTTGATATATTATCTAAAAAAATAACTGGAACAAAATATAATGAAATTAAAAACAGTCCAGTGATATTACAAAACGGTGGTGTTGTAACAATTGATAGAAATTATGTACCAACATGACAAACAGCATTAATAACTATTGTACCTTACTTTATATTATTTGGATTAATTGGTGGTATGATGTACTTCGCTTACAAAACGCAAGGAGCTGGTGGTGGGCTTGGAGCTATGGGATTTGGTAAAAATAAAGCCCGTAAGGTTAAAACATCAATTAGATTTTCAGATGTTGCTGGTATTGATGAAGAAATTGAAGAATTAGAAGAAATAGTTGGTTACTTGAAAGACAATGAAAAATACTCTAAAGTAGGTGCTAGAATACCAAAAGGAGTATTGTTGGTTGGTCCTCCAGGGACAGGTAAAACTTTATTAGCAAAAGCAGTTGCTGGTGAAGCCGGAGTTCCTTTCTACTTTGTATCTGGTTCTGAATTTGAAGAAGTTTTTGTTGGTTTAGGAGCATCTAGAATTAGAGAAATGTTTAATCAAGCCAAAAAAAATTCTCCTTCTATTATTTTTATTGATGAAATAGATGCTGTTGGGAGAAAAAGAAATGCTATAGGTAATGGTGCAGGAGATCAAACTCTTAACCAATTATTAACTGAAATGGATAGTTTTGGTACTAATTCAGGTGTTATTGTTATAGCTGCTACTAACATCTCTGAAACCTTAGATCCTGCTTTAACAAGACCTGGACGTTTTGATAGACAAATAAGAATATCATTACCAAACGTTAAAGAAAGAGAAGCTATCTTAAAAATACATGCTCGTAATAAAAATCTTTCTTCAGAAATTGATTTATTTAAAATTGCTAAAAGAACACCAGGATTTAGTGGTGCACAATTAGAAAACGTATTGAATGAAGCTGCGCTTCTTGTTGCTAGAGAAAATAAAAAAATTATTAGTTTAAATATTATTGATGAAGCAATAGATCGTGTTGTTAGTGGTCCTGCTAAAAAGAGCCGTAAATATACTTTCACAGATAAAGAAACTGTATCACATCACGAAGCTGGGCATGCGTTGATAGGTATGAAATTAAAAGATGCTTCTAAAGTTGAAAAAGTTACTATTATACCAAGGGGATCAGCTGGTGGTTATACAATTATGACGCCAGAAGAAGAAACAATGTTCCAGAGCAAAGCAGCATTAATGGCTACAATAACTGGATTTTTAGGTGGTAGAGCTGCAGAAGAATTAATGTTTAGTAAAAATAGTATTACAACTGGTGCTCACGATGACTTACAAAAAGCAACAAATATTGCTAGACATATGGTAACTGAGTTTGGAATGACTGAAGTTGGATTAATACAATATGAGTCAAGAACAAATATATATCAACAACAAAAACAAACTTATTCAGAAGAAGTTGCTAAAAAAATTGATGCTGAAATTAATAAAATTATGAATGAATGTTATATTGAAGCTAAAAAAATTATTAAAGAAAATATGGCTGAATTAAAACTTATCGCTGAAGCATTAAAAATTTTAGAAACTATTACAGCAGATCAAATTGAATATATAGATAAAAATATGAAATTACCAATAGAAGCACAAGAACAAAAAGAACGTGAAATCAAAAGAGAAAAGAAAAAATCTAAAGGTGAAATTGTAGAATTAACACCAGAAAAAGAAGATTAAAAATATTTTAAAAAAACATTTTAACAAAAAATTAAAATGTTTTTTAATTGTTTTATTTCAGACCGCTCCTTTATAAAATAGTTTAAATATGTTATAATACAAATGATATAAATAGAAAGGAAGAAAATATGAAAAAAATATTAAGCCTATTAACAGCTATTATATTAACAGCTAGTTCAACTACTTCTGTTATTAGTTGTGGATCTAATTCTGACAAAACTAAAGAAGCTAATATAAAACCATCAAACCTTACAAGTAATGATATTATTAAATATTTAGAAGGTAAGAAAGTATGAATAGATAAAAAATATATAAGTACTAAAGCCAATGAAGGTGAAGCAAAAACAGCTATTATCAATGATATAGTTCAAAGAAGTTATATACCTAGTATTGATACTAAATATTTAACATTTGAAAATAAAACATTAGCATCAGGAGATAATTATATTACTGTAACTGCAACAAAAGATGGTAAGACAGCTACTCAACCATCAAATCAGCCTAGCAAAGAATTAAATGTTTTTATTTATAATAGTACAAAAACAAGTAAAGAAATTGGTGAATCATTAGAAGGTAAAAAAATATCAATAGAAAATAAATATGCAAATACACAAACAATTGATGTGAATACAAAAGCAGCTATTGTTGATAAAATAGTATTGAATAATTTTATAACAAGAGAAGATAGTCCATTTTTATCATTCCAAAATGTTAAATTAAAAACAGGAGATAATTATGTTGTTGTTACTGTTAAAAAAGATGGTCAAACATTTGTTCAACCAACAAACCAACCTAACAAAGAATTAAATGTATTTGTTCAATCTAGCGATCCATCAACAGGACCTAAAGTTATACCTAATTTATCTAACTATGATATGAATTCAGATAAAGAAAATATTAAACCAATCGATCCAACAACACCTATCGATTATAACAAAACTAAATATACTCCATGATTTGATGATGGATTTAATTGATATCAATTTTTAGAAGGTGGAGGTCAAAATGCTAATGCTGGTGATATGCTTATAAATCATATATTAGATAATAACAATAATGTTGTTAATTTAGGATTTATAACAGCTTTCAATGATAAAGCGCCTAAAAATAATGGATTAACTCAAACATTTACTAGTTGACTTAAAAATAATGTCAATTTTGATTGACGAAAACAAACAGTACCTACTGTAGGTGGTATTTTACCATTATGATTTAGTAATTGAACTGATGTAAATGGTTCAAAAACACCAGACGGTGCTTCAAAAGAAAGTTGAAACAAAGTTTATAGACTTTTAAATAAGATAAGACAAGGCGGAAAAGATTATACATTCTCATTTGGAGGATGAAATGGAGACTCTATAGCAATGGATGCTTATTTAAAAGGGTATAGTGCAGAAAATCTAGCTCTTTATTATGAAAAAATAATTGATTTCTTTAACTTAAAAACAATTGATTTTGATATAGAAGGAACAGACGATGGTAAAGTTGATGACTTTGGGAATCAACATACAAAAGAACAAGGTGTTGAAGCTAAAAAATTAAGATACAGAGCTATCCAACTTTTAAAAGAAAATCAAAAATACAAAAATACATATATTACATTAACGTTTCCTACTTTTATGAATAAACTAGCTGATGCAAACGACAGCACAACACCAATGATTTTAAGTTTATTAAAAAACAATGTAGTTAATAAAATTAATTTAATGGCGTTTGATTACTTTAATATACCTTATGGTAAAAGAATATCAGCACCAGGTGAAATGGCTATTTATGGTATGTCAGCTGCTAACGCAATGGCTAATCTATTAAGAGATAATGGAATTTCAAATCCATACAGTAGAATTATATTGACTGGTATGCCAGGGCCAGAAGATTCACAAAATCTTGTATGAACATTAACAGATCAAGCGTTATTAGAAAACTTTGCTTATGATAAAAAACTTGGTGGATTATCAATGTGAAGTTCATTATATGATATGAGTTTGAACTTTAAAGGTACCACTGTTGGTAATGGAAGAAACTTTGATTTATGACATTACACCGATATGTTAAGTGGAACAGGTAAAAAAGATGCATTAGCTTCTGGATTAGCTACAACTCCATATGCATGAAGTAATATCTTTGGATTAATAGGTCAAAACCGAAAATATAATTTTAATGGTAAAACAGCTATGCCAACTAAATTATGACAACAAGTACAAAGCTTAAAAATTTCTATTGTATCTGATGTAAACAATATTACACAAGCAGATATTGATCGTTTATGTAATAGTAATTTCGTTTTTGCAGATCATAATGGATTTGGAGATGCATGAACTAATTCAAATGAAACTAAAGCATTCTTACAAGCTGAATTAAATTTTGCAGCATGAAGCAGTGATTATACTCAAAAGAATTTAACTTAATATTGAATTAAAAATTTAAAAAAAATATTTGTTAGCTAACAAATATTTTTTTATTTTAAATGATTTATAATTTAAATTTATAAATCTCTATATTCATTCATAAATTTATTATTTTTATCTTTTCAAGCACTTCAACGATTTGTTTCGACACCTTTTATAAATTTTGATGCTGCTGATGGTGTTTTAAAAAATATATTTTCTTTAATGAATATATTATATGACTTACCACTTTTTATATCTTTCAAACTATTATTTTAACCGCAATCTTTTTCATTAGCAATTAATAAAAGAATTCCAGCTGCTATCCCAAGTGGTCCACAAAATAATATAGCACATACTCCAAGAGCTATAGTTGGGTGTTCTCCCTCTATTTTTGCTTTTGTTCTAATTGTCATAGGGATCATTCATGCCATAGGTATAATTAATATAGCTAAGAATACAGTTGATATTATCATAAGTATATATGATGCATTTTTCATAAGTATTACTCCTTTTTATATATTACTTATAATTATAACTTATAATTATAAATTAAGTTTTTTAATATAAAATATATATATATATAATTTATTATTAAGAAAAGAGAAATATGATTTCAGAGAAAGAATTGCAAAAAAAAATAATAAATAAATTAAAAGAATTAGGTTGAGAATATTGTGATATTTCAAATATTGATAATATTGAATTAAACTTTAGAAATATAGTGGAAAAAAGAAATATAGATAGATTAAAAAATAAAGGTCAATCACATTTATCTGATAAAGAATTTGAAAAATTTTTAAATAATTTAAATAAAAATTTTTCTTTCAATGATTATGCTAAAACATTTTTAGACGATGATCAACCTTTAGAATTAGATAATGGAAAAATTGTTTATCTTAATATATTTAATAAAAAATATTGATGTAAGAATGTATTTCAAATAGCTGAAGAAGTTTCTTTCAATGGTAAAAGATTAGATATATTATTTTTAATCAATGGTATTCCTATTTGTGATATGGAATTAAAAAACAAAGAAGTATCTTTAAGCAATGCATTCAATCAAACTAAAGAATACTCTAAAAAATTAATAGGTATGCTTAGATTTATTCAAATTTTTATTATATCTAATGGAAATGAAACAAAATACTTTGCCAATAATAAAAATATTAATCCTAAATATACTTTTTATTATTCTGATAAAAATAATAAGCCTATTAAAAATGTTTTTGATTTTACGGAAGAGTTTTTAGAAAATTGCACATTTAGTAAATTTATTGCTAGATATGTGATCAATCAATACGACAAAAAAAATTTAATGGCTTTAAGAGGATATCAAGTAAATGCTATTGAAGCTACTATAGATCATTTAAAAAATAATAATGAAAATGGTTATATATGACATGCAACTGGAAGTGGTAAAACTATAACTAGTTTTAAAGTAGCAGAAATAATTAAAAATGAACTACATGATGTTTATGAAAAAGTAATTTTTGTGGTAGATCGAAAGGATTTAAACTCTCAAACCTTTTCAGAATATAATTCTTTTTTACCAGATCATGATAAAATAATTGAAATTAAAAATGCTAGAGATTTAAAAAGAGAATTAAAAAACCCTCATTCTAAAATTATTATAACAACTATTCAAAAATTAAATAAAACTATTCAAAATAAAGATGTATTAATAAATCAAAAAAAATATGTTTTTATTTTTGATGAATGTCATAGATCTCAATTTGGAGATATGAACAATAGAATAAAAAATACATTTAAAAATTCTACTTTTATTGGGTTTTCAGGAACCCCAATTTTCGTTGCCAAAGATGAAAAAAATTTAACAACAAATGATATATTTGGAGAAGTGTTGCATTCATATTTAATTACCAATGCTATTGAAGATAAAAATGTTTTACCTTTTGATTGAACATCTTATGCTTTAGAAAGCTATACAAATGACGCTATTAATAGTAAAGATTTTTTAACATCAGAAACACAATTAAAAAAATTTGCCGATGATATTATCCAACATTTTAATAAAAGAAGTCTTAATAGACGTTTTTCTTCTATTATGGTTTTAAAAGATATCAATACTTTAATTAAATTTTATAAATTATTTAAAAAAGAACAAGAAAAAAGAAAAAAAGAAGATACAAATTATAAAGAGATTAATGTAGCTGCCACATTTAGTTTAAATAAAGATTATTCTAATAATGCTCTTGAACATCAAAAAGCTATGGAAAATATAATATCAGATTTCAATAAAATTACTAATAGCAATGAGTCAATAGAAAATATAGGACAATATCAAAAAAGACTTCAACACATTTTAAAACAAGAACAAGAGTTTCCTTTAATTAATTTAACATTATTAGTAGATCAATTATTGACAGGTTTTGATGCTAAAAAAATAAATACTATTTATATAGCTAGAGAATTAGAAAAACATAATTTAATCCAAGCTGTATCAAGAACTAATAGAATTTATGATAAAGAAAAATCATTAGGAATAATTATTAGTTATGTTCCTAATCTAAAAGATAAATTTGATGAAGCAACTAAACTATATTCTAATTCAAATAATGCTAATGCCTTTTTAGAAAGAAATTACCAAAGTTTATTAAATGATGTTAAAATGCTATTTTATAAAATACAAAAATATCCAATCGAAGAGTTTATAAAAAAACCAGAAGATAACGTTAAAGAAGCTAAAATGTTTATGAAAGATTTTAACAACCTTCAAGAAAACTATAAAATAATAAGAACTAATAGTTATTATGAAGATAAACAAGTAGATGAAGAATTCAATATTGATTGAATGAATACTAAAACTCAAAATATTAATGAAATCAAAGAAAACTTTAATAAGAATGTAAAGAAAAATACTCAAAAAATAAATCCTTTTGATAAAATTGAAGATCCTATATATATTAGTGATAAAATGGAAATCAATGAAGTTTATATTAGAAGATTATGAAATGATATCCCAGAAGAAGTAGATAAAGAAAATAGCAAAAAAGAATTAATAAATATTATAAATCAAATCATCTCATATGCTAAAGATAATAAATTTATTAGTGGTTTTGCATCAATATTTGAAGAATTAAAATTAAAAATCATCAATGAAAATGTTATAAATCCAAAAAAAGAATTAAACCAAATCTTTAAAAGTAAAGAAGAAGAATTTAAAAATAAATTTAAAATAGAAACAGATGAATATATGAAATTATTCCGTATATATAAAATTAAACAAAGTTTTACATCAAAAGTAATAAGAGATATAATTGATAAATGAATTAATAATTTTGAAAATATAAATCAATTACATTTCTTAGAAAGAGTTAAAAAGTCTAAAATTTATGAAGAAGAAATTAAAAACTATTTAGAATTTAATAATGTATATCAAAATATAATAGGGTGATCTTATGGAAATTATTAAAATTAATAATAAAGAATATTATAGATTTAAAATTGGTGACGAATTTGAAGCTATATCTGGTAAAGGTTCTTTTAATAAGATGAAAAAAAATGATTTAACAAGCGATGTTTATGATGAAAAAAATGGTTTTATTTATCCTTTCTATGATTCTTCAACAAAAAATAATCATATAAAAGGGTATTGTAAAAATTTTAATTTTAAAGGCCAAGGCATTAAAACATCTATAAGTGGAGATGCTGGGAAATCTTGTTTTATAAAAGGAAAAATATTTTTAGGAGATCAATCTTATATTTTAGAATCTAAAAACTTAGAAACAAATTTTTTTATAAGTTTATTTTTTAATTCTTTTATCCCAAAATTTAAACAAGGTTCAGCAATACCAAATACATATTTTAGATATTTTTCTAATGAATATATAAATATCCCCAAAAACCACAATGAATTATCTGATATTATTAAAAAAATACTAGATTACCAACAACTAAGTCAACAACTAAGTCAACAACTAAAAGATTATAAGATAGCAATCTTACAAAACGCTAATAAAAAAATAAAACAATATATTAAAAACAATCAAAAAGATAAGTATATAAGATTTAAAATCGGTGATGAGTTTAATAAATTCTCAGGTCGAGGTAAAGGTATGTATTCTAATTTAAATGCATCTAAATTACCTAATAACATTAATCAATATAAATTATATACTAATGTAACTCAAAATAATCATATTGCTGGATACGTTAATAATTTTAATTTTTATAAAAAAGGCATTAAATGAACTGAAAATGGTGATGCTGGTTCTACAATACTTATTTTTAATAAAGTTTATATAGCAGAAGGCGCTAATGTACTATATGCAAAAAGTAATAATAATTATATAAATGAATATTTAGCTTTAAAATTAAATTATTGACTTAAAAAATTTAAACAAGGAAGTGCACAACAGATGGTGAAATGAGTTTATTTTAAAGATCAATATATAAACATTCCCAAAAACCATAATGAATTATCTGATATTATTAAAAAAATTAACAAATGAGAAAAACTAATTAATATAACCACTTCAAAAATGGAAAACTATATAAAAGGTGTATTACAATTATCATTAAAAGGAGTTAAAAATGAGTGATAAATTATTTAAAAAATTATGAAATATGGCTAATGATATAAGAGTTAGTAGCATGGATATCAATGAATTTCAAGATTATGTATTAGTAATCATGTTTTATAAATTTATAAGTGATAAAAATGAAAAATATTATATAGAAGAATTAAATAAAAATCTTGATGATAAAAATAGAACTTTAAAAGAAAATATGCAGATACCAGGCTATGAAGAAGGCTTAAAAAAAGAAGCAAAAAGAGTTTTAGGTTATGCATTAAGTTATAGTAGTTTATTTTCAACTATATTAAATGATGTTAAAAATAAGACTTACCAAAATAAACAATTAATAGATGCAATACAAGACTTCAATGATAACTTACAACAAAAAGAACAATTTGAAGGTATATTTGATAATTTGGATTTAAACAATAATAATTTAGGAAAAACATCTGCTGATAAAAATAATGTTATCTCTAAATTAATATTAAATTTAGATGAAATCTCTCAATCGCAAGCTTTAGATTCAGATCTATTAGGTGATGCTTATGAATATTTAATTTTTAAGTTCGCAAGTAGTGCTGGTAAAAAAGCTGGCGAATTTTATACACCACAATCTTTATCTAAACTAATGTCTAAAATAATTATTTCACAAAATAAAAATATTAAAAATATATATGACCCAACTTGTGGATCTGGGTCATTGCTTTTAAGATTATATAAAGAATTAGAAAACAATAATATAGTTATTAATTCAATAAATGGTCAAGAGATTATGAACAAAACTTATAACTTGGCTCGTATGAATATGTGTATTCATAATATAGATATGGATGCATTCCATATTAAATTAGGTGATACTATTAAAGAACCAAATGAAATTCTAAAACAAAAAAAATATGATGCAATTGTTTCTAATCCTCCTTATGGAGTTAAATGAGATGGAGGTGATGAAAAATTATTACAAGATCCTCGATTTTATACTTATGGAGTTTTAGCTCCTAAAGGATCTATGGAAAGTGCTTTTATCCAACATATTGATCATTATCTTAGTGAAAAAGGAGTAGCTACCATTTTATTGCCAACTGGTATATTGTTTAGAACAGGTGCTGAAAATAAAATTTTAAGTAAATTAATAGATGACAACCATTTAGATGCAGTTATTCTTTTACCAAGTAATATGTTTAGATCAACTGGAATACCTGTTATATGTATGGTTATCAAAAAATGTAAACAAAACAATGATGTTTTATTAATAGATGCAAGCGATTTATATCAAAAAGTAGGTAAAAATAATGAATTAAACAATAATAATATAGATGAAATACTTAATCTATATATTAAAAGAGAAGACAGTGACATATCTAAAAAATTAGACATAGATACTATTAAGCAAAATAAATATAATTTAAATATTACAAGATATATACAAAGAGTTAAAGAAAAAGAAATAGACATTGATACTTTGGGTCTAGAAATTAAAAATAATTTGCAAAAATTAAAAACTCTTGAAGAAAATATTGTAGAGGATATCAAAAAAATTAAAGATCTTTTATAAAACAAAACCTTCTTATATTAAGAAGGTTTTGTTTTATTCTTCTTCTAATAATTTTTTATATTTATATAAAATTTTTAATTTTCTCTTCCATATTTTACCCTTATATTATTTCTTTTTAGTTGTTTTATTAGATGCCTCTTTCTTTTTAGAAAATTTTGTTATAGTAAATACTCCAGTATATAGAATTACCATATAAAAGAATAAAGAACCAATAGAAGCTGTCGCTCCCATTAATTTTGCATTTTTACTTATTTTATATGTTGTATTTACTGGTATAAGTTTAGCACTTGACATATATTGAAAAACTTTTTTATCTTTTGGAAATATTTAAGCATAACAATTAAATAGAACAACGTCACTGTTTTCTTTTGTTCATGCACGGTCAACTTATTGGGTTCAAGTTTTATTTATTTTTGTTCTTCCTTGAATAAGATTAGGGTTTGACCAAAAAGAACTAATTGAACCTTTATATTGGGTAGTGTCTGCTATAGTTCTTCCTCCTGTATCTATATAATTAAAATCTATTTCAACAGTAGCAAATTTACCTATTAAACCGAAAGTTAACAAACCAGAACCTAAAAGTATTAATAAAATATTGATAATAATAAATCGTCTTGTTTTTTAAACATATATTCTCTTTTATTTTTTATTCATTATATAACAATTTTAATTATTTAAATTAAAGTATCTCCAATTAAAAAATAATGATTAATTTTTAAATAAATTTTATGAAGGTTAATTAAATAATATTATTAATATTTTTTTAAGACTATCTATTGATAAAAATCCCTTAAAATTTTATAATATATATTATTAAAAATAAAATATTTTTATAAAACAAGGAGAATTATGAAAAAAATATTAAGTTTACTTACAGCTATAACTTTAACAGCTGGTGCATCAACTTCTGTTATTAGTTGTAGCTCTGCTGCTTCAGGTGGTGGTTCTAGCAACACTAAAGAAAGAGATATTATACCTAATGGTGGTAAACATACAAAATGAAGTGATTTAACCCCAGTTCAGCAAGAAACAGCAACAGATATTGCAAATAAATTAAATAATGCAAATATTTCATTATCTAGTCAATATAATAATAAAAGTTTAAAAGATGCTACGCAAGCAGTAAAAAACGCGATAATAAACAAAAATATATTAACTTCAATAGAATTAGATGCTGTTGCATTCACAAATAATCCAGTTTTATCTAAAGATAAAACAAATTCAATAAATTTTGAAGTTAATTATAAAGACAAAAAAGCAACAGGTAGTTTTAATATTAATATTTTTGTAACTAATTTAACAGCACAACAAATTGTGAATAAAATAGATGGAAAAAATATTGAATTAGATCAACAAGATGTTGGTAAAACAGCTGCTCAAATTAAAGATGAAATAATATCAAAAATAAATGCACTTAAAATAAAAGGATTAGATATCGATGCATTATCATATATTAGTTTTACAGATCAAAAAATTCAAGATGGTAAAAATAGTATACTTTTCAAAGTTACAAAAGACGGTGTTTCACCTGAAGGTCATATAAATGGTAATATTTCACATGAAGGCGATAAAACAGCTAAAGAAATTGCTAGTTTAATTAATATAAAAGATGATTTATATTTACCTAATTATATAAATCCAGACACAAGCAATAAATTTACAATTGAACAATTAAAAACAGCTCTATTCAATAGTAGTAGTCAACAATTTGATAATAGTAATAACATTAATAAAAATAATTTAAAATACATTAGTTTTGAAAAAACTTCATTAAAAAAAGGTTTTGAAAATACTATAACAGCCATTGTTACCAAAGATCAACAATCAGCTAGTGTAAAATTAAAAGCATTAATAGTTAACGATAATAAAAAAGAAAAAACATATAGACCATATATAGATATTGGACAATTACAAACTTTACATATGGACTTAACAAACTTATATACACAAGGTATTGATCATGTTATGATGGCATTTATTCAAACTAAAAATGTTAATAATGTTAATGTACCAGCATGAGCAGGAGACACACCAATATTTAATCCTCAAGGTGCAGCATCCAAAGCAGCGTTAGCATACTATGATGGTCAAATTTCTAGTTATCAAAAAATAGGTGGTAAAGTAGGTATTTCATTTGGTGGTGCCAATGGGGTTACTATATGACAAGATCAAAAATCTGATGCAATTTATAATAATTTAAAGAAAATCACAGATAAATATAAACCAGATATGCTTGATTTTGATATTGAAGGAACAGGTTTAACAGATAAAACAGGGGTTAGAAATTTAGTAACAGCTTTAAATCAATTGTTAAATCAAAAAGGTTATCAAGATATTAAAGTAGGATTAACTATTTCAGCTGACCCAGGTCTAGAAACAGGTTTAAACCCACAATTTATTAACCCAAATAATGTAAAAAACCCTGATTTAAATTCTGTGTGCGGGGCTTTATCTTATTTAAAAATACCAACAAAACCAATAGTAAATGCAATGTCAATGGATTTTGGTGGGCAATCATGATTACAATATCATAAAAACCATAGAGGAGCGGATATGTATGAAGGTAATATCGAATTACCAGATAAAGTATCAAAAGCTATATATTCTATTTGAAAACAAAATTCTGAATACAAAGGAACAGAAGCAGATATTAGAAATAACTTTGGTTTAACTCCAATGTTTGGACAAAACGATACAGCTGCTGAAATCTTTTTCAAAGAAGATGCTGCTAAATTATCTAATTGAGCTAACAATGGTGGTAACATTAAATGAATTGGTGGTTGAAGTTTAACAAGAGACCATGTTAATTATGATAAACAAGGGAACCCACAATTAGGTAAGGGAGGATATAACAATACTGGTGTTTTAGAAGATCAATATGGCTTTAGTACTATTTTTGATAATTTATATATAAACCCAAGTAATGGTAAAAAACCAATTGATCCTTCTGCCAAATTAAATACTCAGAAATATTTAACAGCACCAACTGCAATGGCTTTAACTTGAACTAAAATAGATAATGCAATTAATTATCGTATTTATGTAGATGGTAAATTAGTATCTACAACTTTAAATAATGGATATTACTATCAAAGCCCTGATTTAAAAGCTGGAAGTCACAATGTACAAATAGAAGCTATTGGAGTTCAAGGAAGTTCTGTATCTCAAAATCTAAGTGTTAATATTCCAACTGCTCAAGGTACAAAATGAAATCCTACAGGTGTATGTGGAGCTATATCTATGTTTAAAGATGGTGTAACTTATCATGCAGGAGATACTGTATTTTATAAAGATTCTGGTAAATGAATTTTAAGATATATTAAACAATGACATAACAAAGACGTTTGGTCTCAATGAGATCATAAAGATTTAGGACCGGTTAGTGACTTTTTAGGAGAATATATTAGTCCTCAACTGTATAAAGATCTTCAAAATGGTCAATTACCATCATGATTCCCTACAGGATCATTTAATCATTAAATAACAAAATTATAATATAAGCATTAATTAAAAAAAGGAAAAATATGAAAAAAATACTAAGTTTATTAACAGTAGCAACATTATCAATTGGTGGGACAACTTCTGTTATAAGTTGTTCTTCTAAAGAAAAACCTCCAAAACCTCCAAAACCTTCAGGAACGGATATTTCAAAACTAAAATTAACAGCTTTTACTCTAAAAGTAAATAGTACAGATAAATTTAAAGATCAAAATGAATTAGAAAGAACATTAGGAAGTATTAAAAAAAATATTGCAAATCAGATAGGAACTTTATTAAATAAAACAGTTTACTGACCATCAGATTTAACTTTTTCTAATTTAAATGAATTTAAATTAAATGAATCATTAAATAAAACTTTTAATGTTAAATTTTCAGGAAATCCTTCTGGATCAAGAAATAAATTAACGGGAGAAAATAATGTTAATGTATCTTTTAGTTCTAAAACAAGTATTAATGGTAAAATTCTACCATCTTTAAAAGTTAAAGTAAGTAATAAAGCAAATGTAACTAAAGCAGAACAACAAAATATTTTAAGTCAATTATGACCTTGAATAACAAGCAAATTAAAAACATTAACAACTTTTGATTTAACATTAGATACTGATTATACTGCTTCTGGATTCTCTATAGGGGATACTCCTAAAAATATGACAAATCCAATTACTGAAACTATTACATCAGTTGATTCTTCAAATTATATATATGGTGTTGCAACTATGCAAATTATAGCTGAGTAGTTATTTTAGATTATTAAATCTTAATATATAAAAAAACTATAGGTATACAATACCTATAGTTTTTATTTTATAATTATAAAATAATTAATAATAAATTAAGTAAAAAATATAATAACTATTTAAAATAAATATAATGATTATAATATTTATATACAATCCTTATAATATAATAATAAAAAATCAAATATAAAAGGTTAAAACAATGACACAAACAGAACTAGCAATAAATAACTTTAAAATTAAAAAAATATCTTGACCTAATAAAATTATTAGGTGTATTGGGCTTATTAAGTTAAATGTAGCTAAAATAAATTATCAAAATAATAAAATATCTAAAAAAGAATATGATGCTATATTTAAAAATGCATTATTGTTATGAGAAGATAATAATTTTATTAAAAATAAAATTAAACTAAGTATTTGACAATCAGGATCAGGTACTCAAATAAATATGCATATAAATGAAATAATAGCAGAAGATTTTGACTTCCTTCACCCTACCAATCACGTTAATAAAACTCAATCAACAAATGATGTAATCCCCACAGCCATTAGGATAGCTATTTTATTAGAAACAAATGAAAAATTAATACCTGCTATGAAAAATATTTGCCAAGTATTAAAAGAAAAAATTAAAAAATACGGTGACATATATAAAATAGGGAGAACACATTGACAAGATGCAACTATTATGACTTATAAACAAGAATGATCTACATATTTAATACAATTAGAAAATTATATTAAAGATATTGAAAACGTTTTAGAAAAAATTAAAATATTACCTTTAGGCGGAACTGCTGTTGGTAATGGTATTAATACATATAAAAATTATGATCATGATGTTGTTAGTGCTATTTCTCAATATTTAAATATTGACTTTAAAGTATCAAAACATAAATTTGTAGAAATAAGTTCTCAAAGTGATATAGTGTCTTACATGGGAATTATAAATAATATATCTACATACTTATTTAAAATATCAAATGATTTTAGATTTTTAACATCAGGGCCACAATTTGGTATTAATGAAATATTGTTTGATGGTAATGAAAAAGGTTCATCTATTATGGCTGGTAAAGTTAACCCTACCCAATGTGAAGTTCTAAATATGGTATGCTTACATATTATGGGTTCTTGTAACATTATAACTAATTGTAATAAAAATGGCCACCTACAATTAAACAATTATAATCCATTAGTTGGTTATCATTCGGTTAATTCCATTATTTTATTAAGCGATGTTATTAATAGTTTTACAAACAAATTTCTAAAATCTATTAAACCAAACCAAGAACTTTTAGAAGAAAAACTTTCTAAGCATTGAATGAATGCTACAGCACTTGTGCCTTTTATTGGTTATGATAAAGTAGAAACACTTTTAAGTCATTGTAAAAAACATAATTTGTCTATTGTGGATGCTCTTGTTGAATTAAAGTTTATGTCTAAAAAAGAAGCTATTGAAATTTTAAATTATAAAAAAATGGCCGGTGTAATATAATGAATATAAAAGAAAAAGCATTAAAATATCACAAAAAAAATACAGGAAAATTATCAATTAATTCATCATGTGATATTAATAATTTTGATGATTTAAAATTAGCGTATACTCCTGGTGTGGCAGAAGTATGTAAAGAAATTTATAATAATAATCATTCAAAATATAAATATACAATTAAAGGTAAAACAGCTGGTATTATAACTAATGGTAGTGCTGTTTTAGGGTTAGGTAATATTGGAGCTGATGCCGCTTTACCTGTTATGGAAGGGAAAGCTTTATTGCTGAAAAAATTTGCTAATGTAGATGCTTTCCCTATATGTATAAAAAGTGATAATGTCGATGAATTTATTAATATTGTTAAAAAAATATCATCTTCTTTTGGAGCTATTAACTTAGAAGATATATCAGCTCCTGATTGTTTTTATATTGAACAAGAATTACAAAAACAAATGAATATACCAATTTTTCACGATGATCGTCATGGAACATCTATAATTATTCTAGCTGGTTTATTAAATTGTTTAAGATTAACAAATTATGATAAAAAAAACCTTAAAATAGTTTTTTCTGGTATTGGAGCAGCTGGTTTTGAAACTATTTTATTATTGAATAAAGTAGGATTTAAAAATATTTATGCTTATGATAAAAATGGTGTTTTAAATCAAGAAAATATCTCTAAACAACCTAATTATATTCAAAAAGCAGTTAAAAATAATGTTATTAAACTAGCAAAAGATAACATAATTAATATAAATATGCTATTAAATGATGCCAATGCTTTTATCGGATTATCAGCTGGCCATATAATCAACGAAACAGATATAACGCAAATGGCAAAAAAACCATGAATCTTTGCTCTAGCAAATCCTACTCCAGAAATTGACATTCAAAAAGCTTTTGCAGGCGGAGCTTATATATATGCATCTGGTTCTAATTTGCATCCTAACCAAATTAACAATGCTTTAATATTTCCTGGTATTATTAAAGCAATGCTAGCTTTTCGTATTAAAAAATTAGATCATAATATTAAACTTATCATTGCTAATTCTATTGCTCATATGATAAAAAAAGATGAATTAAATACTCAAAATATAGTTCCTCAATTATTTAAAGATGATTGTGTAAAAGTTATTTTTCATGCTATAAAAAATTATCTTGATAATAATATTTAAAACAATTTTAATATTAAAATAAAATATTAGATAAAAAAGGTATTATCAAATTAGAGATTGCTTTAGCAAAAAGCAAAAAGAAACAAGATAAAAGAAACTCTATAAAAGAAAAAACTTTTTATTATTTATTTAATTTTAGCAATTTTGTAATTCTATTAATTATCTAAAACAAATAAATCAAAGGAAAAAAACATGAAAAAACTATTAAGTTTACTATAAATATCTGTTATTGTAACATCATCTATTGCCAATACAGCAGCTTTCATTTCTAAAAAAGATAATTTAACAATAACAAGTGAAAAAAAGTTAAAAGTTTACAAACCAACAATGAAACCTAATCAACCATATTTAAATATGACCTTATTAGCTGTCAAGGGGTTGGACATGGACATGGTTATTTTTTTAATTTTTACATAGATTCTAATTTTTATAATTTGTTTTATCTTATGTTTCAGCATATGAATTATACAAAACAAGAACGTAAAGATTTTTATTTAGATTTTTTTAGTACTGGACTATGATTAAAATATAAAGTTTGAGGCGCATTAATTTCAACGTATAATGACATAATTGATTCAGTATCTAATTTAGAACACTTTGATTTTTCTAATTTTATAAAAAATAGTGTTCAAGAGGGAAATCTTTTTCCATTAATATCTAATTTATTTAAATTTCAATATAATAAAAATAATTTAAATAAACAACAAAGTAATCTACCCGCTGAAGAGCAAATTCAATTAGCTAGACAAACAGGTGTTATTTTCCAAGTTTGTATTATACAAGATAAAACTGAACCATTAACTAGAAATGTTTGAGCTATTAGTATACCTAATACTAGAATAATGTGCAAACAAAACAAAACATTTTTTTAAGAAATTATTATTATAATATACAAGAACCTCAAAAAAACCTTCAAAAATTACCTAATATTTATCTGAGTATTAAACTAGATCAAGACTCTAAAATTGACTCTAATTTAGCTTTAATTTATAAAAATCTAGCATTAGACATGAATTTTGATCCATCAGATGTTAAAAAATATATAATAATACCCAATACTTATTATGGTAAAAAAATACTATACCTTTATGCAGAAAAATTAATAATTCGTTTGCAGCTTAATAATGTAACTACTTCACTGCCTTTTATCTATTTACCTATTAGGTTAGTTATGATCCCAATTAGAGATTTAGTATAAATTAAATAAATATATTTATATAGAAAATTAGTTTGACGATTTTTATTATTTAATTAAAAAATATGATACTTTTTATTAAAAGTTATCATATTTTTATATTACAATGAATATTATTATAAAAAATTATTATTAATGATAATATTAAAATAAAATTTATAAAACTATATATAAAATAAAGCTTTTAAAAAAATATTAACTCTATAACTTGCTTTTTATAGCACCAAATGGTAATATTATAGTATTAATAATTCTAGGAATTTAATGAAAATATTAAATATTAATAACAATCAAATTATTGATTTTTCTAATAAAAAAAATGTGAATATATATGTTTGTGGGCCAACAGTATATGACTATACACATATTGGTAATATAAGACCGCTTATATTAATTGATACTATAATAAGAATTTTAAAGCATAAAAAAATAGCATATAATTTTGTTCAAAATATAACAGATGTAGATGATAAAATCATTAAAAAAGCTATTCAATTAAAGACAACAGAAAAACTATTAGCAACAAAATATTATAATGGATATATCAATGATTTAGAATCATTGAATATTAATATGCCAAATAAAATAATTAAAGTAACAGATGTCATTAAAGAAAACATTATTTTTATCAATGATCTAATAAAACAAGGTGATGCTTATCCCGCTGATGGTGATGTTTATTTTAAAATTCAAAGATATATCAACAAAGATAAAAACTTTTATGGTGAATTATCAAATCGCAAGTTAGAAGATTTAATCAATTACAAAGTTATTCAAGAAAATAATAATAAAAAAAATTATATTGATTTTGCAATTTGAAAAAAAACTGACCAAGGTGTTAAATGAACTTCTCCTTGAGGTGATGGAAGACCTGGATGACATACAGAATGTGCTGTGATTAATGATATGGTTTTTGGGAAAGAAGGGGTTGATATTCATTTAGGCGGTATAGATTTAAAATTTCCACATAATGAAAATGAACGTATCCAATATATTGCAAAACATGGCAAAGACTTATCTAAATTATGACTTTATAACGGCCATGTAAATTTAAATAAAGAAAAAATGAGTAAATCTTTAGGTAATATAATTAATACTTTTGATTTTATTAATACTTATTCACAAAATACATTAAGATGAATTTATTTAAAACAAAAATATAGTCAACCAATTTTCCTAACAAGCATTATTATTCAACAAGCGAATATTGAAGTTCAAAAAATAGAGCAATTTATTAAAAATTTAAGAATTTATAAAATAGATCATAAAATGAAAAAAAGTCATTTTAAAGACAATTATTTTGAAAGCATAGTTGATTTAATTTCTGATAATGTCAATACAACAGCAGCTTGCGATCAAGTTATAAATTTTTTAAAATATTTAAATAAACAACTTCATAAAAAAAGTTTAAAAAAAGAAGCAGTTGATCAATTTATTAAAATTTTAGTTGAATTATTTGGTTTCAAAATAAATACCAATGATTTAAGTAAAGAAGAAGTAGAACTTTATAAATTATGAAAAGATTTATTAAAAAATAAAAAATATGAGTCAGCTGATAAGATTAGAACAAGTTTAATCAAAAGGCATATTATTTAATATATGGAAAAGTTCATAACTATTTATAAGTGAAATGTTTGTAAAAATTTTGTTATTTATAAAACTAAAAAAATAAAAAATATATATATTTTAAAACATAAAGTTAATAAATATAAGAAGTTATTAAATGAATATAATTTAAATTATCAAATTAAAGATGAATCTTTTTTTTGAGATAAATTAAAACATAAACATCATCAAGGTATTATGATGGATATTGATAAATTTGATAGACAATATTTAACTAAAAATATTATTAATAAAATTGAAAAAATTGAAAAAAACACTTTATTAATTTTAGATAGTATTCAAGACTCTCATAATTTTGGAGCTATTATGAGAACAGCACTAGCAGCTAAAATTCAATATATTTTTATACATGAATATAATAATTGCCCAATAAATCAAAATGCTATTTTATCATCAGCTGGATATGCTGCTCAAATTAAAATAATTTATTTCAAGAGCTGAAGAAATCTTATTGTAAATTTAAAAGAAAAAGGCTATTGAATATATTCAGCTTGTCTTCAAAAAGATTCTGTCGATTATAGAGAAGAAAAATTTACTGAAAAAACAGCTTTAATTATAGGTAATGAACAAAAAGGTATTAAACCAAATATTATTGAACAAAGTGATATTAAATTAAAAATACCTTTACAAAATAATGTAGATTCATTAAATGTGAGTGTTGCTACATCTATTTTAATATTTTATATTCAATCTTATTTAAAAATTATTTAATGCATATATAAATAAATACTTATTTTATTTAAAACAAAATTACATAATAAAATAAAAAAAGGTTTTATTATGCAAGAAAATGAATTACTATATCTTTATAAAAAATATGAATACAATTTTATTGAATCTATTTTATATTTTAAATATAGAAGATTAATGTTTTATATATTAAAAATTACTTTACATAAAATAAATTATAAATTTATTGATTATAATGATTATGAATCATATCAATATTTATCATTTTTAAATTCTTTAAAAAAATATAATATTACTTCAAATAAAAAATTTCAGAATTTTGTTTTACAAAGATGGCAATGAGCAATTTTTAATATATATAAACAAAAAAATAATCATAAAAATAAAATTATTAATA
>FUHO01000004.1_pt1 | contig 29296 bp, 26 predicted proteins | sample 1003301 | NCBI WGS metagenome assembly FUHO01 (sample SAMEA4075887, study PRJEB14783) | cnidarian metagenome | reverse complement strand
ATATTATATAATTATTAAAATTTTTAAGGAGAATTAATGAATTCATTTTTAACATTATATACAGATAATATAAAAGCTAATTATGGTTTTTTTCATGTTTATGCTTTTACTATGACTCTAGGAATAGTAGTATCTATTTTAGTTAGTTACATAAGATTAAAAAGAAAAAAAGTTCCATTAGATTCTTTAATTTGATCTGTTTTTTTTATAGTTCCAATTAGTTTATTTGGAGCCAGTTTTTTTGGGAAAATTAATCCAGATGATCCAATTCCTTTTATTCAAATGTTTTACTTTTGAAATGGAGGGATGAGTATTCATGGAGGTGTTCTTTTTGGATGTGTAGCAGGATTAATTTATTTCTATTTCATAGGCAAAAAACTAAATATATCACTTTTTGTTTATGCTGATGCTATTATTCCTAATATATTATTAGGACAAGTGATTGGTAGATGAGGGAACTTTTTCAACCATGAACTATTGGGAACTGTTGTAAGCAAAGATTCATTAAACTGATTACCATCTTTTATAAGAGATAATTGTTATGCTCAAGGTGAACCGGGGGTATTTAGACAACCAATATTTCTTTATGAATCATTTGGAAACTTTATGTTATGATTATTTATTGTTTTTGCTATGCCTAATATATTTCATATATATAACAAAGATGAATTTTTTAATAGAAAAAATATAAAAAACACTTCTTGAAAACATGATTTTTATGAACAAAGACCAACTTTAATACAACAAGATAAAATAAAACAATATAATAGTACAAAAGAAAAACTAACTTATATTAATCAAATTAATAATCCTAAAAAACTATTGATTATGAGAGCTGGAGTTCAAACAGGTATTTACTTTATGGGGTGAAACTTTATAAGGGTTATATTAGAAACTCAAAGAGATGATGCTGATTTATTTTTACCACACTTAAGAGTTTTAGACTTAACTATTATTAGTTCAATATCAATAATAGGATTATTGTTTGCTATATTAGCACAATTGATATTTCCTTATTATTTAAGAAAAAATAATTATTTATATGAAAAAGAATATATAGATTCTACAACAATTAAAAATTGAAATTATGAGTATTATTTTAATAGAAATTTATTTAAAAATGCAGAATATACATTTGAAAATATTACAATTCTTATTAAAAAAATGACTATGTATTATATAGGTTATAAAAATATTAAAGAATTTGATAAATATTTTGAAATTAAGTTAAAAAAATGAGATAAAAATTCACTATATTATAATTTTATTTTAACACCTACAGATGATTGTAAAAAGAAATTTAAAATTAAAAAGAAATGCAATATTATTTTAGATTATAAATTTAATTTTAATAAAGTATTTAAAATTAAAAAAATAGAAGATATAAATAATCCTAATTTAAATCAACAACTAAATAAATATATATCTAAAAAATATAATGTTAATTCAAATGTTAAATTTGATTTAAAAAAATATATTGTATTAGATGATCATTTAATTGATATTAAAGAAAATAATATAATTTATAACACTAAAATTATTAATTTAAATAATATTTGAAATAAGTTTTAAATCTTTATTTATAAAATGCAATTTTTCTGAATCAATAACAGATTCAAAAATTGCTTTTATTTTATTATTAATATTATTAATAAAAGCTATAATGCCAAGATTATTTTCATGAATAGATAAATATGACTTTCTTTTGTCTTGCTTATTTTGACATTTGACAATAATCTTTTCTTCTACCATTTTATTTACTAATAAAGTAATATCAGCTTTACTTCTACCCATTTTTTTACTAAAAATTGTAAATGTATTATTTTCAGGTTTTTCAGATAAAATAATGCTAATAATTTTTATATATTCAATTTTATAATCTTTATAATCACTATGCATTAATTCATTTTTAATAAAGTTATTTAATTTATTGTTTAATTTATATATATTATCTACAAAATTATTATCCATTTTTATTTAACCATTAATTATTTTATATTATAATAATAACACATAAAAATATACATTATTAAAATAGTACATATAAAGGATACAATAAATGCGCAATATTATAAAAAGTTACTTAAAATCTTATTTTAAAAATTGAATAGAAGCAATAGGGTTAATTATATTTTTAATTATAGTAATTGCTACTTCTAGTGGAATATTAGCTGGCGTTGTTCAATATAAAATGGAATACAATAAAGTAACAGCTGTATCTAAAAAATGAGATTATTCTTATAGTAATGTTAAAGATGGTACACATTATAATTATCAAAATAATTTTTTACTATACTATTTTACAGGTCATATATTAGCTTTTTCAGGTGATAAAGCTGAAATTATTAAACCTCCATCAAGTCCTACCCAACCTTATTGAAAGTATTTTTGAAATGATGATCAAAATAAAGCTATTATTAGCAGATTTAATAATAAACCAATTTTCAATATTAATAGTCAATATAAATTACCAAATAATATAAATCCTGAAAATGGTTTTAATTATATTGATAATGAATTAATTAAAGACTTTAATTTACTATACTCAGAACAACCAAAAACAATAAAAGAAGCTATAATACCTACAAATAATATCTTAGATAGCACCACACCTTTGACTACATTAGGTTTTCAAGATATGAAAAAATTCAATTTTAATTATCAAGCGGAAATAGTAAATATGCTTTTAACACCAGATATTAATAAAGGTGTTATTGGAATGGCTTTTGATTACAATAGAATGTTATCTCCAAAAATAACAAAAAATACTAAAGATAGTTCTAAATTAAAATCATATTTTTTAGAATCTTCTAATCCACAACTTTTTGGAAAAAATGTTTATGATGTTAATAAATTAAAACTTTACAAAGGAACAAACAAAGAAACTGTAATTAATATTAACAGTTCTAAAAAAGAAAATATTAATATAGGTAATAATATTAATATAGGTGCAAAAAAACTAAAGATCTCAGGACAAGGAATTACATTAGATACTATTATAAAAAAAATAAGTTCTACAATAACAAATAGTAACAATGGTGTTTCTAGAGGTCTATCTCCTAATTTAATCACTCTTTATACTAATTCTTCTAATATAAATAGCATTGTAAGCAAACAAGATATTCAACTAAATTATAATGTGAAAGAAGGAAGTGAAATATACTTTAAGTTTGACAATTCTAACTATAATCAAATTTCTCAAGATTTAGATAAAATATTTATTATAGGAGAAACCTTTCTTTCAAGTTATAATAACTCACCAATATATTTAAAAACTAACAATATTAATATTTCAACTATTATGTTTATTTCTATAACTGGTTTATCTTTATTTTTAGCTTTTATATTTATTAATTTCACAATGAAAAAAGAGATGAATAAAACTCGTAAACAATTAGGTATTTTTAAAGCTTTCGGTTATAAAAATAGACAATTATCATGAATATTTGCTACTAAATTCCTTGTTACCACTTTAATAGGTGCTCTTGTCGGATACTTTTTAGGTTTTTTAATACAAGGATATGCTGCTAAAATTTTTACTAGAGATCTACTTTTACCTTTTGATAAATATTACCATGGTGGTGTTTTCTTAATTTTTATATTTGTTGTAGTTCCATTTATTTTTACAATGATTTCTTATTTACTAACAATATTTTATATTAAAAAACCAATACTTCATTTAATAGTTGGTAATCCAAATAAAAAAATGAATTTCTTAGGTAGATTCTTTAAAATGATTTTTGCCAAAACACACTTTATTATAAGAGCTCAAATTTCATTTACTTTTAGTGCATTTGGTAAATTTATGGCTGTGATGTTTGTCTTTTTATTTTCAATACTATTATTCTTATTTTCTTTTGGTGCATTAGATGTTTTAAAATCTACAAGTAGTAATTTATTTATTACATATAATAAAAATGTTGATCATATATCGCCAGCTGATAGTGCTTTTAACAATTTTAAATTAAATCCTCAAGATGGTTATTTACATTTAGAAAGCAATCATTATTTATTTAATCAAAATGGTATACAAAACACAAATTTATATCAAAAATATAATATAAATAATGCTAAAAATCTAACATCAGCATTTCATTCTAATTATATAATGAATAGTGCTGGAAGAGGAATTGGTGATGTTTTAGGTGATATTAGTAATTTTAATAGTATTATTAAAGACACTCAAAAATGATTAAAAGCAACACCAGTTTCTTTTCAAACTAAATTTTCATCTCAAATTCTTTCTAATCCTACTAAAAATATTTATAATTTAATATTACCTTTTTTATACAACTACAATAAACCAACACTTTTACATGATAATGCTGTACAAGATATAAATACTATGTATAATTTCTTAAATAGTAAATTTATTTCTGATAATGGAAGCATTAATCCTGATGCAATATCTGATTGTAAAGTAAAAGATTTAAATACAATGTTATATTTTATTTTATCTATATCGAATCAAAAACTATCTAATGGTTTAGACAATGATTGAACTAATACATTACCTGTGAAATATAGAGAAATAAAATCTACAGATCCATCTAATAAACCTATAATAATAAATGATGATAAATTACCAGTATGAGTAAAACAAATAGCTACTTTCTACAATCTTTTAGGTGATAAAGATAAAGCTATATTTTCATTTAATCATATGTTATTTCAAGATAACTTAGAAGTTCCAGAATTAGATTATAATTCACTTACTTTAACAAAAACAGATAGTAGAATTAATAAAATTAGTGCAAAAGGTTTATATAACTTTCAAGCTAACCCATTAAAATTATCAAATAATCAAAAAATGACTGATTATTATAATTTTAAGGGAGTCAGCAATCCTAATTTAATATATAACCAATGAAAATATAAAACACCTACAAATAAAGAAAAAACAGATTATACACCTGTGAATGTTATTGTTTCAAAACTATTAGCTAAAGCATTAAATTGGAAAGTTGGCACTACGCATAGTATAAAATTAATAAATTCAGCTAATGGTGATAAAATAGATTATCGTATTACTTTAAAAGTTATAGGAATTGCTTCAAAAGACACTATTTCCCAATCTATTTATTTTTCAGCTGATAATCTGTCTTCTATATTTAAATCATACAATATAGGCGCTTCTAATCAAGGTAAGGTATTGCAAAATTCAAATGGTAATTCTATTTTTTATAATGCAATAGTTTCTAAAATCAAATTATTTAGACAAAAAGTATCTATTTCTGATTTCACGAGAGGTAAATTTGTTCCTAAACTTTACTCTTATAATTTAGGTGTTAGCTTTTTAAATGCTTTCAATACTGTTAATAATGTTAATGTTAATACATCTAGTTGATGAGAAATATTGAATGGTACTAAAGGAACTGAAATTTCTAGTTATGACTCTATTAGCAATACATCAATACTTGTGAGACCAGATCAAACAACCCCTATTGCATTATTGAGAACTATTATTTCTGAAGGATTAGATAAAGTATCTGGTATTTTAACAACAATGCAAATACTAACAGCTTTCACAATTCTTGTTATATTAGTTGTTGTTGTAAGTGCTATTATTGATGAAGCAAGTAATATTATTTTAACTATGAAGTCACTTGGTTATAAACCATGACAAGTTAACTTTATTGTTGTTGGTAATTATGCAATATCAATATTCTTACTATTTATTATATCTTACTTTGGCTCTCTCTTAATATGAAGCGTTGTTTCTAATGTTATCTTTAGTAAATATGCTATTTTATTATCAATTCCATTAAGCCCTTTAATACCTATTACAGTAGGATCGATTATAATAAGTGTATTAATATTAGCATGAATTGTTTCTAACAGTATTGTTAAAAAGAAAAATATTAAAGAATTGGTAGAATAATGAAAAATAAAATGGATAAAAAATACAATCATATATTGATTGAAGAATTACAAAAAAACAATATTTTTAAAAAAGAAACGCAATATAGTAAAAACAATATTTTTAAAATGATTTTACCACCTCCTAATGTTACTGGGAAATTACATTTAGGTCATGCATGAGATACTATTTTAGCAGATATTATAATAAGATATAATGATAATCAAGGTATATATAGTGAATGAATCCCTGGTATGGATCATGCTGGTATTGCAACACAAGTTAAAGCAACTAAAGCATTATGAGAAGAACATCAACAAACTATTGATGAAATTGGTAAAGAAGCCTTTTTAAAATACACTAATAAATATATAAACCAAAATGCTAATATTATTCGTAATCAATGAAAGCAATTAGGTTTAAATCTAGATTATGATAAAGAAAAATTTACATTAGATCAAGATGTATCACAAATAGTTAAAGAGACATTTGTTAATCTATATAAACAAAAATTGATTTATCAAAAATATAAAATGGTTCATTGAGATGTAAGTTTAAAGACAGCTATAAGCAATATTGAAATTAATTACAAAGAAGAACTAGGTAAAATGCATTATGTTAAATACTTTATTGCTGATCAAGATGATTTTTTAATAGTTGCCACAACAAGACCAGAAACTATGTTTGCAGATCAATGTTTAATTGTCAACCCAAATGATAAACGTTATACAAAATATATTAATAAAAAAGCTATTAATCCATCTAATGGAGAAAAAATACCTATAATCTCTGATGAATATGTAGATGTAAAATTTGGTACTGGAGTTATGAAATGTACACCAGCACATGATTTTAATGATTATGAATTAGGGTTAAAACATAATTTAAAAAACATTCAATGTATAGATTATAATGGTCATATTATTAATGCACCTAAAGAATATATCAACTTAGAACGCTATGAAGCTAGAAAATTACTTATCCACAATTTAAAGACAAAAAATCTACTTGATAAAATTGAAGATCATAAATTTGTCTTAGCATATTCTGATAGAACTAATATAATCATAGAACCAATGCTTTCTAAGCAATGATATTTAAATGTTCAAAAAATTAGTCAAAATATTATTGAATTGCAAAATTCAAATAATAAAATAGAATTTTTACCAGAAAGATTCAACAATACATTAATTAAGTGATTAGAAAATATAGAAGATTGATGTATTTCAAGACAACTTTGATGAGGTCATGAAATACCTATTTGATATCATAAAGATACAAAAGAGATTTATTGTGAAACAAAACCGCCAGTTAATCAAGATGACTATATAAAAGATAAAGATGTATTAGACACTTGATTTTCTTCTGGTCTGTGACCTTTTATATGTCAAAAAGATAATTGTCCCAACCTAATAGATGTTTTAGTTACTGGTTATGATATTATTTTCTTTTGAGTAGCTAGAATGGCTATACAAACTTTTTATAAAACTGATCAAAAACCTTTTGAGAAAGTTTTAATACATGGCCTTATAAGAGATGAACAAGGTCGTAAGATGTCTAAATCATTAAATAATGGGATTGATCCAAAAGATGTTATTAAAGAATATGGCGCAGATAGTTTAAGATTATTTTTAATTGCAAATACTACACCAGGTAATGATTTAACTTTTAGTTATGAAAAATTAAGATCTAATTGAAATTTTATAAATAAATTATGAAATTCATGTCGATATATCTTATTATCTTTACCTATGAATTTTAATTATAATTTCGAAGAAACAAAAGAAATTATTTTTCAAGATCATGATTATTTAAATAAAGACATTATTTATAAATTAAAAAAAGTTAAAAAAGATTATAAAAAACAAATGGATAAATTTGAATTTGGACTAGCTTATCAAAAATTATACAATTTTATATGAAATGATTTTTGTGCTAATTATATAGAATTATCAAAAAGCAATATTAAAAATAATATTAATATAGAAAATACATATAAGACACTTTATTATTGTTCTATTGAATTTCTAATAATGTTAAATCCATTTATTCCTTTTGTGACATCTTATTTATTAAAAGAATTCAATGTAAATAATAAAAAAACTCACTTTATAGAAATTAATTCAAATAATAAAATTAATGAAATATTAAAAATTATTAAAGAAATTAGAGAATGAAGAACTGAAAATAATATAAGTAAAAAAAATGCTTTAAAACTTATTTCTCCTGATATTAATTTAGATTATATAGATATATTTAAATTATATTTAAAAGATATTATTAATGTTGATCTACTTAAAGAAAATATAAACAATGAAAAAGAATATTACCATTTAAAAAATGCTAAAATAGATTATTATATATATTTAAACAATCACAATCAAAGCAATGAAATATTGAATAAATTAAATAAGCAAAAAGAAATATTAGAGAAAGAAGTTGAAAGATCAAATAAGATATTAAACAATCTTAACTTTTTAGCAAAAGCCAAACCAGAAAAAGTTCAATCAGAAGAAAGAAAACAAAAAGAATATAAAGAAAAATTAAAAAAAATAATATTTGATATATCAAAATTAAAATAATAAAGTATAATAATTTTATATAATAAATAAGGAGAAATGTATGGCATTTTCATTAGATTGCAACGTATTAGAAGAAATTAGACCCAATCATATTAAAGTAGGAGATGAATTAAATTTTAAAGCTACTAATTTAGATTTAACACCTTTTCATTTAACAGATATTAATAAAAAATGAAAAGTAATTTCAGTAGTACCAAGTTTAGATACAGGAGTATGTGAAAGTCAAACAAGAAAGTTTAATCATGATCTTAAAAATCATAATGACGTTCAATTAATTACAATTTCTAGAGATACTGTATTTGCTTCAAATAGAGTTTGTGAATCATTTTTAGAAGGTTCACACAAAATAGTAAGTGATTATAATTATAGAGATTTTGGAGAAACTACAGGTTTATTGTTTGAAGATGTACAATTATTATGCAGAAGTGTTATTATTTTAGACGAAAATAATAAAGTAGGATACATTCAAATTGCAAATCCGGTTACAGATGAACCTGATTATGATGCTGCAATAAAATTTTTAACAGAAAATAGTTAATATTAATAATAATAATTAAAAAACATTTACATTAATATGTAAGTGTTTTTTAATTAAGGAAGTAAATATGGAAATTTTTAAAAAAAATTTAAAATTATACAATGATATAGAAATACCTATGTATGGTATGGGTACATATAGAATATTAAAAGAAGATGAATTAAATTTAATTAATAAATTTATTAATAAAGGTGGTCAATTAATAGATTGTGCATATTTTTATGACAACCAAGACAAAATTGGGCAAATAATATCACAACCTCATATTAAAAGAAAAGATTTATTTATAGTATCAAAAGTTTGAAATGCCAATAAATTTAAACTAACAAAAGAAGATGTCTATAAACAATTTGAACAAACATTAAAAGATTTAAAAACAGAATACTTAGATTTATATTTAATTCATTGACCTAACAAAGATTCTATAATAGTTTGAGAAGTTTTAGAGGAACTTTATAAAAATAAAAAAGTAAAAGCTATTGGTGTTTGTAATTTTAGATTAAATCAATTAAAACAATTTATAAAAGATGTTAATATTAAACCTATGGTGAATCAAATACAATTAAGTGTCGATCATAATAGAGAAAAACTAGTTGAATATTGCCATGCCAATAATATAGTAGTAATGGGTTGAAGACATTTAGGTGTAAATAATATAAACTTAGATAACCCTGTTTTAAAACAAATAGCTGAAAAACACAATAGTACTATTTCTCAAACATGCTTAAAATATGAACATGATAAAAATATTGTTGTTATGCCTAAAAGTTCTAAATGAGATAGAGTAATGAGTAATGCAAATATACTAGATATTTCTTTAGATGAAGAAGATAAAAAACTTATTAAAAATATTAAACAAACTAAAATTTACTGACCTATGGATTATATTAGCAAAAAAGTTAGTTGATAATTTTTATTATTATAAATAGATTATAAAATGTTATATATATTAGTTGGCGAAGATCATTCTTTGATTAAAAGTAAAATAAATTCAATAAGAAAAAAAATAAATATTTTAAAAGAAAATATGCATTTTTTTGATTTAAATAATATTAAATTACATGATGCTTTAATATCAGCTGCCAACTCTAATTTATTCGCTGATAAAAAATTAAACATTTTTTATAATTCTAATTTTCTTTCTAATTCCAATAAAAAAAACAACTATAAAAACAATAGTATATTAAATGTTTTTAAAAATGATAACAACAATATTATATTTATTACAAATAAAATAAACTATAAAAACAACAACATATTAAATAAATATATAATTAAAAATAGTTTAGAAATTAAAATTAATGCTTTTAACTTTGATTTTATCCAAAATGCAATTACAAACTATGCAATTAAAAACAATATTTCTATAAATAAAGAAGATATAACTTTTTTTATAGAAAACCATCCTAAAAGTATAGATATTATTATTAATGAATTTAAAAAATTAAGTTTAGTTACTAAAAATATTACTAAATCAGATATTTTAAATAATATCAATAGATTCTATGATGTAACTCCTTTTGATTTATTAAATTATCTTATGGAAAATCAAACTATTAAATTTATTAATGAATACAATATATATTTAAAACAAAAAGATGATTACTATGCATTAAATTTATTATTTTCAAGTAATTTTATATTATTAAGAAATATTAAAATACTTTCAAATGCTAATTTAGATTCTTATAAGATATCTAAACTCTTAAATGTTAACATTTATAGAATTAATATATTAATGAATTATATAAATAATTATTCTTTAAAAAAATTAAATAAAATAATTTTAATATTCAGTGATATTAATTATAAAATATTAAAAGGTTTTATTAATAATAATTTAAAATATAAAATATATATGTTAAAATTATTTTATGGAGATTTTTAATGAATAAAGAAGAAAAATTATATGTCAATTTAACAAATTCTTTGTATAACATAATAAAAAAAGATAAATTTCAATTTCATTTATTACACTTAAAATCATTTATTAGTGGTTTTAATAATATGTTGAATTATTTATTTTGACTAGAAAAAAAACACAATACTAAATTAAATGATTCATCTTTTGCAATTGCTATGGCTCAAAAATTAACAAATATTAGTCAACAAAAAATTACACTTGAACTTTTATCAGGTATTAATTTTGAAATAATAGAAGAAGGTTATATAGAATTTTTAGATTTTATTGTAAAAGAATTTAAAACAACTAAAGTATATTTAAAAAAAATTAAAGAAGATCTTTCATTAGAAGATATTAAAAAAATTAAAAAAATATCAAATGAAAATTTTGAAAAAATTAAAAGTGAATTAAAAGATCAAAAAGAAAATAGTAATAAAACAAACGATGAAAATAAAAAAGTAAGTCAAACAGCACCAGTTTTTGTACCTCCAGCAGGTAACCAAGCAAACCCTAATAACTTTAATCCAAATCAATTTAATGCACAATTTCAAAATATGATTGGTCAAATGCCAAACCATCCTAACGCGGATGAAAGGTTTTATCCTTATACACATAAACATACTTGAATGCCAAAATATAAAAATATATTTTCAGCATTAATAGCTATATCTTGCTTTTTAGTATTTATAGTTTCATTAATAGCTTATTTAAGTAAAGTTAATTATGGTGGATGATGAATTGATAATAATAGTAATCAAATATTACCATATCAAAATGCAAGTGGGACATTTAGTGGTTATACGCTTAAAACAGTAAAATTACCATTAATAGTTTCTAATTTTACTTTTTATATTTCTTTTGCTTCTCTTTTTCTAGGTTCATTTTTTGCTTATAAATTATTTAATGGAAATCAAAAAATAAGAGACAAATATGTTATTCATAAAACTGGATTGATCTTTTCTATTATAATTATTGGTATAGATTTATATATAAGTATTACTTTTTTAATGCCAAGTGCATTTAAAAGCTATATCAAAAATTTCTTCCCACAAAAAGCTACATCTTCTTGGCCATCTGGAAAAGTACCAGCAGATTGAAGTGGTCAACTTAATAAAACAGCTGATTATTTTTATAATACAGCATCAAAAACAAGTATTTTTAAAGCATTATCTACTCTTTATATTGTAGCTATTGTCTTTACGGGATTAAGTTTGATTGGAACAATATTTGGTTTAGTTACTAATCCTAGATATGATAAAGCTAAAATTATGAAAGCTCATGCAGAATATCAAAAAGCTGTTTATGCTAAAATGCAAAATCAAGAATATGAAATAGATCCTAGTATTTATGATAAAGATTTAATAAAAGAATTAGAAAAACAAAAAAAAGAAGAAGAACAAAGAGAAAAAGAAGAAAAAGAAAATACAGAGCAACAAGAATAAATTAAAAAATCTATAACATATAAGTTATAGATTTTTTAATATAATTACTTATTATCTTTTTTTATTTTATCAAGTTTAGCTTTTATTTTTGCGCCCTTGTTTTTATGAATTATATTATTTTTAACCGCTTTATCTACTTTAGAAAATGTTTCTTTAATTAATTCTTCTATATTTGCTGCTTTTTCTTTAATTGCTATAGTACTTTTTTTAATTAAAGTTTTCATTTCAGATTTTTGATGTTTATTTGCTATTCTAGCTTTTTCGTTAGTTAAAATTCTCTTTTTTTGTGATTTTATATTTGCCATTTTCTTTCTTTCTTTCTAAAATTAATATTTATCATAAATAAATTATATAAGAGTATTTGAATATTTTTATATAAATTTTACTTTTTTTCCTTTCCCCTTTACAAAAGCAAAAAAATAATTTATATTTAATATATTAATTTAATTTTAGATTAAATTAGGATTAATATGAGTTATTATCAAAAAATTAATATTATTTTAACAGACCATGCAATATTTAGAGCAAAACAAAGAATTCCAATTTTAAAAAATAAATCAAATATAGAAATTAAAATTTATATTGATAAATTAATTAAAGGATCTCATTATAGTTTTGAAAGTAAGACAGATGAGTATATAATGCTTGAAAAGAGAATATTTGCTGTTTTTCAAAAAAATAATAATATAGTTAAAACAATAACACCAATTAGTTATGAAAGAGAATATCACATATCTATAAAATAAGAGAGGTAATATGAAACAAAAGAAAAAAAATTCGAAAATATCTTTAGGTGAATTAATTTGAATGGGATTTAATTTCACCACTGGTATTGCTTTCACTGCTGTATTTTACAGTACGATGAATTTACAACAAGGTGGAATAGGTATCCATGCTATTTGAGTTTTTGTTGTAGATGGTATTATAGCAGGTCTTTGTGCCTGATGTTATGCTAAATTAAGTAGAATCCATAAAGGAGAAAATGGAGCAGCTTATATTTATACAAGAACTAACTTTGGTAAATTTGCTGGTTGAATTGTATCATTATTTCAATTCATGACAATCCCAGTTATTATAACAAGTCAAGTTGTATCAATGATTAGAATTAACTTTATTAATCCTGGCCCCTTACATGCTGAATGAGGAAGATACACATATTTATGATTAGATTTAATTGGAATAGCTATATTTGCTGTTTCATCATTAGTTCTATTGTTTGGTATGCAAGCATTTAAAAAATTCTTCAAATATAGTTCATATATTAAATGAGGAACAACTTTTATATTAATAATAGGAGCATTAGTTTTATTTTTCTATCATGGATTTGGAGGATTTAACAATATAGCTAATTATGCCAAAACGTCAAAAATAGGAGCTACTAATTTCTCATCTGTATTTACATCGGCTTTCTTCTTCTTTTTAGGATTTGAAACTTATAGTACAATTGGTAGAAATGTACAACATCCAGAAAAAAATATTGGTAGAGCTGTAATTGCTGTTATGGCATTAACAACAATTTTCATGGTATTTATATCATTTATATTTATAGGTGCTATTGTTTCTAATGGTGCTTTTACTAGCAATCCTAATATTCAAATATTTACAATTCTTGGTAATAAACAACATTTCAATTCATCTGTATTAGGAATTATTGGTGCAATTGTAATGATTATTTGTGCAATATCATTGAAATTTAATGCAGCTGTTTCAGCTCCATTATATGCATCATCTATATTACAAGCATTTGGTAAAGAAGGATTTATTAAAGATGATATTGGACATTTAAGTAAAGAAAACATTTCAAATAAAGGTGTTATTTGATCATCTATTATTATTTTAGCATTTCTATTTATTTGATTAGTTATTCCAGATGTAGTTTATGGAACTATTTATAATTACAACAATAAAGCAGAATGAAATTCTGAACAAGGTAAAATGTTTGGTTATGCAGTAATTACTGGAGAAGTATCTGTTATGTTAATATTTATTTATATAGTAGTAACTTTAATATGTATCAAATTAGCATTTACTGATAAATTAAAAGCTAAATTATGAGAAAAAATTACATTTATAGGATTATTAGCTTTCCTAGTATGACAATTCATTACATGATGGTATTCATTATTTTATGATATGGTTCATAAATCAGATTACTTAAAAGGTGGTATGGAAATTGCATTTATGTCATTAGGATTAATTGCAGGAATATTAATTTATTTCCTATACTATAAACCTAAATACAAAAAAAGATTATTGAAAGATCCAAAAATTCAAGAAGAATTAGATTCACATTTCAAAATTCAAGATGATTGAGATTATACTGCTAAAATTATTGAAGATGATATAGTAGATTATATTAAAAGAAATAAAGCAATATTCAAAGATGAAAATCATGCATCTCTTGCTAAAGCTCAAAAATATTTAGAAAATATTATTTTAAGTGAAGGCGATTTAGTTGATAAAGATGCTCAAAAATACATTAAAAAACCAAAAACGAAAAACCAAAAGAGTGCTTCTAAGTAATGGGTTCATCAACAAATATTATATTAATAGTTGTAGTAGTAGGAATAATTATATTCGCTATTATTTCATCTATTTATGGTAGAAAAAATCAAAAAGCTGAAAAAGAAAAAAGAAAAAGAGAAGTTAAACAATCTATAAAAAACTTTATTAAAAAAGAAAATAATATAAAAAATGTAATTATAGATTATAACAAAGTGGTTGCTCGTAAAGGTAAAGACTATAAATATAGAGATGTATTTGATGTTATTGTTAAAATTAGAAATCCTAAAGAAGAAAATAAAGTAATAGAAAAAGCTTTTGAAATAGAAGGTATTAGTAAAAAAATCAATAAAAAAGATTATACGACTACTTGAGTTGTTAATAGAGAATTAGATTTGGTTTCTACTAAAAAACAAATATCTATTGCTGAAAACACTGTTAAATTAACTAAAGAAGAAAAACAAGAAAGAAAACAAACTTTAAAAGAACAGGAAACTAAAATTTTACAAGAAGAAAAGAAAATAGAAAAAGAAAATAAACAAAATTATAAAAATAATAATCCTTTTAAAAGTTCTGAACCTATAAAAAAACCTAAAGGTATTAAATTTATTCATGAAGGTAAAAAATAAAGTTTTGAATTTTAATAAAGATGATTATAAGAGATTTAAAATATGTTTAAAAAAAATGTATTTTTTTAAAGAAAAAGAATCTCATCAAGAAATTATAAATTTAATTGATACAGGTGTGATAAATCTATTAGATCCATCTTGAATTAAAGATTTTCAAAATACAGGTATTAATATTAAAGATATTTTTCATAAAGTTGAAAGTAAAGAATTTTATGGTGAAACTATTGAAGATGGAATTAAATTTGAAAATGCATGTCAAAAATATTTTTTAAATAAAGATGAATATAATTGTAAAGAATTTAAAGAATATAGCAATAAAATAGTAATTAAAGCTACAAAAAAATACATTAAGGATGAAAGATTTAATGTATTTTTTCAACCAGAATTCCAATATAAAAATTTTATTACTAGATCTGATATTTTAATTAAAAATAATGATAATACATTTGATTTAATTGAGGTAAAATCTTCAACTGCTTTTAAAAAAGATTTAAAAAATAATAAATATAAACAAAAATCTTTAAAAAATGAATATTATCAAGATATACTTTATCAATACTTTATATTAATTAATAATGGAATTGATATTAGAAATGTTGGATTTGCTTTTATAGATAATACAATATTTAAAAATAGTTTTAATCAACCAGATGAAGATTTTGTTCAAATATTTTATGATTTTCCATATTATAAAAAAATTATTAATTTAAAAGAATATTGTGAAGAAAATATAATTAAAGTTAAAGAAGAACTAGAATTTATGGTTTCACAATATGAAAAATTCAATATACAAAATTTATCAGAAAATACATGTTTAAATTCTATATTAGAAGATAATAATCCTTATTGTAAACATATTATCAAAGGCAAACAATATAACGATCACATATTCAATTTATATAAAGGGTTAAATAAAACTTTAGGATTATATTATAAATATCAAATAAAAAGCATTAAAGATATTGATTTAGAAAATAACTATATTTTTCAAAGCAAAACATTAAAATTTAATAAAGAAAATATATCTCAAATCCAATACTATAAAACAAAATCAAAAATAAATTCTAATTATTTTGATTATTTATTATCTTTATTAGACAAATATAAACTACCATTAGTAATGTATGATTTTGAAACTATGAAATCATCTATACCTATATTTATGCATTCTTATTCTTATCAACAAATACCTTTTCAATATTCAATGCATTTTATAGATAATTATAATAATGATAATTCTTATGAGAAAAAACATAAATTTTTTATAGCAGATCCATCATGTGATCCAAGAATCAAATTTATTAAAAATTTTTGCAATGACATTGAACCTTATTTAAATGGTATATTTGTAGCTTACAATAAATCTTTTGAAAGAAAAGTTATATTAGAATGTATCGAATTTTTAAAAAAAATAGAAATTACAAATTATAATAAAGAAAAATATATTTCAATACTTTATAAAATATATGATAAAACTATTGATTTGATGGATTTTTTCAAAGACTTTGCTATTTATAACGATGAATTCAAAGGTAAAAAAAGTATTAAATTTACACTACCTGCACTAGAACCCAATTTTACTTATAAGCATTTAAAAGTACAAAAAGGTGATATGGCAAGTGAATTATTTAGAAGAGTTGTGGAAAAAAATATTAAATTAGATGATTGAAATAATTATATTAAAGAACATATGATAAATTATTGTAATTTAGATACTTGAGCTATGGTTAAAATATTTGAATCTATTATAATATTAATTAATAATTATATAAAACATGAAAATTTAAATAAGGAAATCAAATGAAGAAATATAAATTAATATTTTGTGGAACGCCTAAAATAGGTCTGCCTGTTTTAAAATATTTAAATGAAAGTGAATTATTTGAAGTTTGTCTAGTGATTACTCAACCAGACAAACCTCAAGGAAGAAAAAGAAAAATTAAATTTTCCAAAATTAAACAATATAGTATCGATAACAATATCAAAATTGCCCAACCATATAAAATTATTGATTTATATGAAGATTTAATAAAAATAAATTATGATTTTATGCTTACTTTTGCATTTGGACAATTTATACCTAATAAAATATTAGAATTATGTGATATGAATTTAAATATCCATGCTTCTTTATTGCCTTTATATAGAGGTGGTTCTCCCATTAGAAAAGCTATATTAGATAACCAAGATAAAACAGGTGTTTCTTTGATGCATATGATTAAAAAAATGGATGCAGGTAATGTGATAGATAAAAAAGAAATTGCAATATTAAATGAATATAATAATTCAATCTTAAATGAAAAAATTGCTATTGTAGCCTTAGAATTAATTAAAAATTCATTATATAAATCAATTAATGAAAAATCAAAAGGCATTGCTCAAAATGAGGAAAATGTTACATATGCTTATAATTTTGATAAATCAATTGAAAAATTAAATTTTAATCAATCATCTATTTTGTTTTTTAAACAAATACAAGCTTTATCAGATGCACCAGGTGCTTATTGTTATATAAATGATAAAAAAATAAAATTATTTAATCCTATTCTATTAGATACAATATCTAATGGGAGTATTGGTGAAATTTTAGATATTAATAAAAAAGGAATGTTAATTAAATTAAAAGATAAAGACATATTAATTCAACAATGCCAGATCGAAGGTAAAAAAATTACGAATCCTAAATCTTATTTAAATAATATAATCAAGATAGGAGATATTTTAAAATAATGTATAGATTAAAATCAATAAAGTATATAGCAGCTACTGGAGTTCTAACAGCATTAATATTTACTTTGGGATATTGTAGTACATTGATAACTTTTTTTATTAATGGTAATAAGAGTATTTTTCAAATATCTGATGCATTTTTATTTATAGCTTCTTTAATATTTGCTGGCCCTATGTGTTATATAGCTGGAAGTATTGGTGCTTCACTTATCGATATTGCTAATCAAGCTTTCATATATATTCCAGCCACTATTGTTATTCATATTTTGATGGTTTTAATTATTCAATTAATTTTTAAATTTAAAAATAATAAATATACATATTTATTTAGTTTTTTTATTGCAAGTTGTTTAACATTTCTTTATGTATTGTATAATTATTTAGTATATAATAGTTATTCAATCCTTATAATTGAAGTTATAGTTGATTCTATACAATTTGCAGTAACTTATTTATTATCAATTAGTTTGTGTACATCTATTATAAATATAAATAAAGATAAACTTTTATGAAACGATGATGAATTTAAAGTTTATAAAAAAGGGTATAATGAAAAAAAATAATATTCGTAATTTTTGCATAATAGCACATATTGATCATGGTAAAAGTACATTAGCAGATCGTATTTTAGAGATTACAGGTGCTCTTGAAAAAAGAGAAATGCAATCTCAAATATTAGACACTATGGAACTTGAGAGAGAAAGAGGCATTACTATTAAATTAAATGCTGTTCAATTAAATTATAAATATAAAAATAGTAATTATTATTTAAATTTAATTGATACTCCTGGTCATGTAGATTTTTCTTATGAAGTTTCTAGAAGTTTAGCTGCATGTGAAGGAGCTATTTTAGTTGTAGATGCTTCTCAAGGAATACAAGCACAAACAATTGCTAATGTATATTTAGCTATTGAAAATAATTTAGATATTTTTCCTGTAATAAATAAAGTGGATTTACCAACTGCAAATGTTGATAAAGTTAAAAAAGAAATTAAAGATTTAATTGGTTTAGATGTTGAAGATATTCCTTTAATTTCTGCTAAAACAGGACTTAATGTTGATAAAGTTATAGAAGATATTATATTAAAACTTTCTCCTCCTAATAACAATGATGATAAACCTTTAAAAGCTTTAATATTTGATTCATATTTTGATCCTTATTTAGGAGTAATATTATTTATCAAAGTAGAAGAAGGAATTTTAAAAAATAATAATAAAATTCTTTTTATGGCAAATCAACAAGAATATACAGTTCATTCACTCGGTATTAGAAATCCAAAAATTGAAAATAAAAAGGAATTAAAATCAGGTGAAGTTGGATGGGTTAGTGCTTCTATTAAATCTATAAAAGATGTAAATGTAGGTGATACTATTACAAATGCTCATAAAAAAGCTGACAAACCATTACCAGGTTATAAACAAATACAACCTATGGTTTATTGTGGTCTTTATCCTACAAATACATTAAAATATAAAGAATTAAAAGAAGCTTTAGCTAAGATTATATTGTCTGATGCATCATTAATTTATGAACCAGAAACAAGTCAAGCTTTAGGTTTTGGTTTTAGATGTGGTTTTTTAGGTTTATTACATATGGATATTATTCAAGAAAGACTTGAAAGAGAATACAATTTAAATCTTATTACAACAGCGCCTAGTGTTTCTTATAAAATTCATTTAACCAATAATGAAATTATTGATATAACAAATCCAAGCGAAATGCCAGCTACTCAAAATATCAAATATATACAAGAACCTTATATTAAAATGACTTTATATGCACCTTTAGAGTATATTGGTCCTATTATGGAATTGTGTCAAAATAAAAGAGGAATATTTAAAAGTATTGATACAATAGATCAACATAGAAACATTATTACATATGAAATGCCTTTAAATGAAATTGTCTTTGATTTTTTTGATAAATTAAAATCATCAACTAAAGGTTATGCTTCTTTTGATTATGAATTTATTGAATATCGTAATTCTAAATTAGTTAAAATGAATATTTTATTAAATTCTAATCCAGTTGATGCTCTATCAACAATTGTTCATAAAAAATTTGCTTTTAATAGAGGTAAATTACTTTGTAGAAAACTAAAAGATATAATTCCAAGAGAAAATTTTGAAATACCTGTACAAGCAGCTATTAATAATAAAGTTATAGCTAGAGAAACTATAAAAGCAGTACGTAAAAATGTTATTGCTAAATGTTATGGTGGTGATATAACTAGAAAGAAAAAACTACTTCAAAAACAAAAAGAAGGTAAAAAAAGATTAAAAGCAGTTGGTTCTGTAAATATACCACAAGATGCTTTTATGGCTGTTTTAAAATTAGAGGATTAATAAATGAAATATAGTTGAGTTAATTATTATATAAATCCATTCTTCTTATTATTAAGTATATGTGCAATATATTGAATATTGAAAAAGAAAAAGTTAAATAAATATAGTATTGTTTTTTTAATTCAAACTTTTATTTTATGATTTAGTTTTTCATTTTTATCCAATAATAATATTCATAATATTTTTATAAATACTACAACATTTAATGTATTTTCTCATAAATTATCTACTAAATGATTAATCTTATTTGGTTCAATTTCTTTATATGCTTTATTTTTTATCGTATTTTGATATTTTAAATTTCATCAATATAAATGAATAAAACGTTATCATTTTTCTTTATCATCTAGTTGTATTTCTATAGCTCTTTTAATTGCATTAATTAAAGTAAGCATAATATCTATTTGTATTATGTCTATATTTTTAGGATTTGCATTGGTTATTATGCTAAATGGATATTATTTTTATCATAAAAATTCTAATTCAGCTTTAAAACCACTATCAACTATAACAACTATATCTCCAATAATATACTTAGGTTTATTTGGTTCTTATATAACTTGTTCTTTTACTAATTTTTTACCTTTTTCAGATGAAATTAATAATGAAACATTTAAATATATTTTATATACATTTTTATTACTAACAATGTTGATAAGTTCTATATACTTTATTATTAAACCTAATATAAATAATGTTAAATTCGACTTTAATATTAAAAATCAAAAAAAATTAATGCAAATAGAAGTTAAAAATATTGGTGTATATTTAATAATTTTTTCAATTATTGCATTTACTTTTCATTTATCTTCTAATATTACAAATATTTATGAGTTATCATATTATAATTCTTTAAGTGGTCATGCTCAAAAAACATTCAGATCAATACTATCTTTTGCTAAATCTACTAAATACTTATCAATTATTTTTAGTTCTTTAATATTGGGTAGATATTTTATATCTAAATCAGGATTAAAAAGTTTAATAATAATATGTTTATTAACAACTTTTATTATATATTTAACATTAACATTTTCTCAAAATATCTATTTAACAATTGGATTAAATGTATTGTTGGGATTTGTATATGGAATATTTTTAAATATATTATTATTTATAGCTTTAATGTGAAATGAAAGAACTAAAAAAGAGAAATTCTTTTTAATTGTTATAGCTATTGAATTATTAGTTTCTTTTATCGCTTATTATCCTATAGATATAATCAATAAAAATAATATTATTTTTAGAAATATCCATGATATTTGCAATATTTACTATTGTATAGTGTCTATATTAATGCTATTCTGTATTGTGTTAGTAGTTTTAAATAAATTTAACTTTTTAGCTGAATATCAAGATGTTGAAAACATATTATTACCAATTATAAAAGATATATATAAAGAAAAAGTTATTATTCAAAAAACTATTGCTACTAAAACTAAAAAAGCTTTATTTAAAAAAAAGAAAAAATAAATAGTCAAGTAAAAATACTTGACTATTTATTTTTTCTTTGTTATTATATTTTTATGTTTAAATAGAAAGGAGATTTTATGGTAAAAATTAGATTAAAAAGAATTGGTAAAAAGAAAAGTGCTTTTTATAGAGTAGTTGTAGCTGATGTAAGAATTAATAGAGATGGAGCTTATAAAGAATTAATTGGAACATATGATCCTATTAATGGTGAAACTAAAATTAATGAAGAATTAGCTATGAAATGACTAGGATATGGTGCACAACCAACCGATACAGTTAGAAATATACTATCTAAAAAAGGAATAATGGCTAAATTCCATGAATCAAAAAAATCAAATAAACAATCAAAATAAATCTTTTGAAATTAAAAAAATAATAGATAATATATCAAATAGTAAACAAACCATAGTAGAAAAAATAAGTACATATAATAACAAAAATAAATATCTTATTATGCTAGAAAATGATGTTTTCAATACAATTAATAATAATTTAAAAGAAGATATTACTATTTTTATTCAAGATATTATAAAACAAGATTTATTAATAATCTTTGAGACGTTTTCATGAGATGAATTAGAATAGGTAAAATACTAAATATTAATAATCCTAAAGGATGAGTTAAAGTTTATATATACAATAATGTAAACATTGATAAATTAATTAATAAATCAGTAGCTTTAATAAATGACGATGAAAAATATTTGGAAAAAATTACTAATTTTAAAAAACATCAAAATAAAATATTTATTATTTTTAATAAAAATAATACTCAAAATACTAATTTTTTAAATAAATATATATATATTGATCAAGATAATCATGAAAACAATGATTTAATAAAGCCAGATTTAACAAGTTATAAATGTTTTTATAAAAACCAATCTATGGGTGAAGTAATAGAAATTAATAACTATAAATCTAAAGATGTATTAACAATTTCTAATAATCAAAACACAAAAATATTATTACCTATAGTTGATGATTTTATTGAAAAAATAGATCACAATAAAAAGATAATATATTTTAAAAGGATTAAATAATGACTCATTTTGAAATAATTACATCAATACCCAATTTGTTTAATGATTTTAAAAATAGTTCTATTATTAAAAAAGCAATTGATAATAATAAAATTAATATTAATATAATAGACTTAAGACAATTTGCAGAAGATAAACATAAAAAAATTGATGATTATCCAGTGGGTGGTGGACCTGGTATGGTTTTAAAAGTTGATGTAATACACAAAGCTTTACAATCAATTAAAAAAATGCCAAATAACCGTGTTATTTTACTTTCCCCACAAGGCAATATTGTTAATCAAACAAAAATTAATTATTTTGCAAAAAACTATAATCAATTTATCTTAATATGTGGTCATTATGAAGGCGTAGATGAAAGAGTTTATAAATATATCGATGAAGAAATTTCTATTGGTGATTTTGTTCTTACAGGTGGAGAAATACCAGCTATGGTACTTATAGATTCTATTGCTAGACTTGTTGAAGATGTTATAAAAGAAGAATCATGATCAAAAGAATCTTTTCAAAGTAAATGATTAGATTATCCTAACTATACTAAACCAAAAGTATATGATGGTCAAGAAATACCCAATATATTATATTCTGGTCATCATAAAAATATAGATGAATGAAGATTAGAACAATCTATTAAAAATACTATAAATAAGAAAAATTATCTATTAAAAAATATTAAAATAAATAAAAAAGAACAAGAAATTATAAATAAATTAGAAAGGAATAAAAATGACTAATTTAATAAATAGAATAAATGATGCACAAATTAAAAATGATATCCCTAACTTTTCTTCTGGAGATACTCTATCAATAACATCTAAAATTATTGAAGAAAATAAAAAAGATAGATTACAAACTTTCCAAGGTGTTGTAATTAAAAGACAAGGTTCAGGACCTAGTCAATCTGTTTTATTAAGAAAAGTAACAGCTAATGTATCGATTGAAAAAATGTTTCCTTTACATTCTCCTTTAATTGAAGAAATTAAATTAATTAAAAAAGGAAAAGTAAGAAGAGCAAGAATTTACTATATTAAAGAAAGATTTGGTAAATCTGCCAGAATTAAAGAATTAAAAAAATAATTTATGAATACCATACTAAATGAGAGTTGATTAAATAAATATTATAAAGTTAAAGAAGTTATAAAAGAAGCTGACTTAGTTATTGAAATTATTGATGCCAGAATTATTAAAACATGCTTTGATTTATATAATTGACAAAATAATGAAGAACTTTCTAAAATACCTAGAATTTTATATTTAAATTTTTTAGATCTTTGCGATGAAGAAGATTTAAAAAAATGGTTAAATTATTTTAAAAGAAAGAATATTTTTATTATCAATGAATATAATTGTTCTAATATTCATGAATTAAAAAGTATTCTTTTAGAGAATAAAATAATTAAAAAAATATACGAATACGAATTATTAACTATTGGATTAATTGGAATTCCTAAGGTAGGTAAAAAAACTTTTTTACAAAACCTAGGTATTAAATCTAAAAAACCCATTAATTTAATTAGTGGGATTAAAAATATTAATTATAACATCAATAATGAAATTAAAATTTTAGATACAATAAGTATATTGCCAATCAATTTAAAAGAATATCAATTATATTTTTTACAAATCCTTGATAAAACACACTTTTTAAATTATGGTCATGCTAATATTGCAATTATGGCATTAACACATTTAATGACATATTATCCAAATATTATTAAAGAAAAATATAATTTAAAATTCACCAATAGTGAATTTAAAAAATATGTAGAAAATAATTTAATGATAAATTACTTTAAACAAATTAGTGTAAATCTGAACTTGTTAAATGAATTGAATATGTTTGATACTTCTAAAGCTATTGAACGTTTTATCAATGACATTAGACAAGGTAATATAAAAAAATATAATTTAGATATAAAACCAGGTAAATTATAATGTCTTCAACAATTAACTGGTTCCCAGGGCATATGAAAAAAGCTATTGATAATATTAAAAATAAATTACCAATAGCTGATTTTATTGTAGAAGTTTTAGATATAAGAGCTCCGATAAGTTCTAGTAATCCTATTTTTCAAAATATAATTCAAAATAAACTAAAAATTATTATTTTAAATAAATATGATCTTTCAGATAAAAATATATCCAATAGTTGAATTGAATATTATAAAAAAAATAATATTCCATTTATTTTTACTTATAAAAATGATAAAAATTTTATCAATAAATTTGATGTTGCTATTAAATCTTTAACAAGAGAGTTATCTGCAAAAAAAATAAAAAAAGGAATAACTAACTACACATATACTGGTTTTATAATGGGAGTGCCAAATGTTGGAAAGTCTACTATTATTAATAAATTATCTAAATCTAAATCTGCAAAAGTAGGATACAAACCAGGTGTTACTAAAGGTGCACAAATTATTAAAATAAATAATAATATACAAATTTTTGATACTCCTGGTATTTTATGACCTAAATTTGAAAATATAAATACCGGTATAAAATTAGCCATGCTAAATTGTATTAAATTAGAAGTATTACCATTAGAAACTATTTTAGAAGGAATAATAGAATTTTTAAAAATAGATTATCCAAATTATTTAGATATTTATAATAAAGATAATCTCACAATAATAGATAGTATAAAACTATTTTACAATAATTCAAGCTTTGAAAATTCTATGATTTTATTTTTAAAAGATTTAAATTTAGGTAAATATAAAAATATGAGTTTTGAAAAACCTAACAATGAATAATTTTGAAAAAGAATTATTCATTAAACAAGATGAAAAATATAAAAACATAGCTGGTGTTGATGAAACTGGTAGAGGGGCTCTTGCTGGACCTATAGTAGTAGCTTGTGTTTGTTTACCATTAGAATATTTGAACAAAGATATTAAAGATAGTAAAATGCTTACAGAAAATAAAAGAGAATATTTATATAATGTTATTTTAAAAAATGCTCTATATTATAGTATTAGTATTTTAAGCAATAAAGATGTTGAAATATTTAATCCTAAGAAAGCTAGTCAAATTGGTATGAAAATAGTTATCAATAAAATAAGTCATAACAATATTTTATATTTAATTGATGCTGAAAAACTTGATATTTATAATAAAAAAACTATTTCCATTATCAAAGGAGATCAAAAATCTCAATGTATTGCTGCTGCTTCTATCATAGCTAAAGTGACAAGAGATAGAATAATGAATAATTTGCATGAAAAAACCCCACAATATAATTGGAAAAATAATAAAGGCTATGGTACTAAAAAACATTTAGAAGCGATTCAAATTTATAAAGTAACTAATTATCATAGAAAAACATATAAACCTATAAAACAAATATTAAAAAATCAATTTATATAGTAAAATATAATAAAGTACAAATTAGGAAGTGAATTATGAAAAAGATATTAACTTTATTATTATCATGTTCAACATTGTTTAGTGCTACTGCTGGTGTTGTTAGTTGTGGTAATAACAGGTTTAGTTTAATTGCTGCTATTTCAAATAAGATCAATTGAGATAACCCTATTATTTTAACACCTTCAATTAATGAAAAATTTGACTCTCAAGATTTTAAAAGTCATTTTTTAGCAGCTTTATATTTTCAAAATAAAAAATTAAGCGTTCAAGACATTTCAAAAATGCTTATTATTAATAGTTTTAAAATCAATAAAATAAATAATAATCAACTTTATAAATTAGTTTTACGTATTAAAATAGATAATAGTTATAATGATAAAATTATTAATTTTATTGCTAGTGATAATTTTTCATATTATTGATTAAAAAATAAAACTAACATACAATCTTTTTTTGATCAACCAAATCAAAACAATAAAATTTATATGCTTTTAAATAAAAAAACTAATTTAAATGATCAAAAATTAATTGAAAACCAATTATTTGTATATGTAAAAAATATGATTAATACTAGAACTAACTTAAAGAAAAGAATGTTTTCTAATAACGAAGGTTTAATTCAAGAAAAAAATTTCCATATTTTTAATTGAAAAGATGGGTTTGAAAAAAATAAAGGTTGGAATAAAGATATAGTTATTAATTGTGGTTTTAATAATTCTTCTAATATAAATAATATATTTTCTTTTAAAGTTATAATATATTTATTCAAAGATAAACAATTCACTCCTGATCAAAAAGAAAAAACATATATTAATTATTTTTCTGCATTTTTTTATAAGTATTTCAATACTCATGACTTATATAGTATAAATAAAAATTTATTTACAAATGGTCAAGAAGTTTTTAAAAAATCATTTATAAAATCCAAAGATGCTAATATGGACTGGTTTGTGAATTTACAAGCATTCACATTGGATACAACAAATTATAATAATCTTAATACTAAGACAAATGCATGAACATCATTAGCATTTAAAATAAACAATAGCCAAGTACATAGTATTCATTGTATAAAACATGATTATGTTAAAGCAGATATTGTAGATAAAATTCAACAAACTTATAATCAAATTTATAACACACAAACTCATTTACCAAAAACATACAATTTAAGTAAAAAAACATCTATTATTAATATTAATAAATTTTCTTTAAACCCTTTAAATAATGATTTAATTAAAGAAAAAGACAATAATCTATATGTTGGTAGTACAAGTGGTCAAAATAACTATGCTTCTCCTAATATAGATATTAATATAAAAAATAGTATTGATAATTACAAAACTAATCAAAAAGAATATTTTGATGAATTACAATTTTGTATAAATGATTGTATCTCTAAAAATAATATAACTTTGAATAAAAATATCGATAAAGTTAATGTGCAAAATATAATTGATAAATTTAAACAAGACAACCCTTCTTTATTAAATTTATTTAAAAAAATTAATATTAAAATAGATATAAGCACTCATATAGAAGAAAATAAACCTACTAAAACAACAATAGAATTTTTATATAATAAAAATTTATTTTTTAGTAATATAATTAATATATTTTATAATTAAGGTCTGACATGAAAAAGTTTTTAAGTTTACTAACAACATTAATATTTATAAGTACTACTAGCACAACAGTTATTAGTTGTAATAACACAGTTAATCCAACTAAAAAGAAAATTGATTTAAATTCAAAACAATTAGATACATTAACTATATGAGTTACAAATAATACCGATACAAGTTATAGTTATATATATAACCGTATTGTTTCTAATTTAAATCAACAATTAGGTGCAAAATTTAAATTAAAATTAAATGAGATCAATATGGAGAGCATCAATGAACAATTTAATTCTTACAAATCTGATCCTAATTCACAAGCTACTAAGGGTGATTTATCAAATGGAGTAACTATTAAAGTTACACCTAAAAGCAATTTAACTGATAACATTAAAGGTTCATGCACTTTAAATGTTAGTATTTTGAATAAAACTTCTATCGAAACACTATTTAATAATAATATTATGCCAGGTATTCAATTAAAAGTAGCTAGCAATAAACCAAAAAATCAAGCTGAAGTTGATCAAATAAATCAAAAAATCAAAACAGCATTATTTGAACAATTAAAAACAAAAAACCAATATTTAACAAAAGATGATATTAATTTACCAGCTTTAAACTTAGTTAATTTAAATACCTCATTTAACAATACTTTAAATATATCTGTAAAACCTTCAGGTACATCTGCAATATTAAAACAAGATAATAAAAATATAATATTTCCAGTATATTTTAATAAACAAAAAATTAATTTATCTTCTTTAGATTGAAGTGGAACATTAATTTCTACAAAAGTGGATAATAACAAAAATTTATTAAGTTCAAAAATCAATAGCATAAAAAATGATATAAGACAAAAAATTCAGAACTTCTTATCAAATGAAATTAATGGAATTCAAAAACAAGACTATATAATCAATGATATTAACCAAAAAATCATTCCTAATCAAGATTTAAGCAATGGTATTACATTAAATATACAAGGTACAACAACTTCATCTTTAATAGATACTAGTTCTAAAAATGTAAATGTTTATTTTGCAACCAATGTAAAAAATATTAACTTTATTATTAACAATAATTCTAAACTGAATGTTCATAATAAAAACATTTTAATTCAAGATGATGTTACTAGATGAAAAACATTAGTTAAAAATACTATTGATAATACATTAAAACAAGAAGTAACTAATAATATTTCATACTCAAATGATTATTCTATCTCTAATTTAAATAAAATTAGAGTTGGTCAAAATG
>FUHO01000003.1_pt1 | contig 29621 bp, 18 predicted proteins | sample 1003301 | NCBI WGS metagenome assembly FUHO01 (sample SAMEA4075887, study PRJEB14783) | cnidarian metagenome | reverse complement strand
ATAATATGTTTTTATTAAATCCTCTATATTATTTAAAAATCTTAAATTTGTAATATTTTCAAATTTTTTAGCTAGATTTTTATTATGAGATAGAACTATATTTTCTCTATTTGGCAAAGGTTTATTATTAAAACTTTCAAATGTTTTACGACCAAACAGTATAGTTTGATTAGTGGTAGTTTTTTTAAAATGCATCATTTCTTCTTTAATATTTCATGGCAATTTATTTTTAAAACCAATATTATTTTTAGAATCCATTGCTCAAATTGATATTATCATTAAACAGCCACTTTCGCTTTAATGCGAGGTCAAGCTTCATAACTTTCTAAAGTGAAATCTTCTAATTTAAAATCATAAATATTTTTTATATTTTTATTTAAAATTATATTTGGTAATTTTTTAGGTTCTCTAGATAGTTGCTCTTTTACTTGATCTAAATGATTAATATAAATATGAGCATCTCCAATTGTATGGATAAAATCTCCTACTTTTAAATTGCAAACTTGTGCAATCATATAAGTCAATAATGAATAAGAAGCTATATTAAAAGGTACACCTAAAAAAACATCTGCACTTCTTTGGTAAAGTTGACATGAAAGTTTATTATCTTTAACATAAAATTGAACTAATGTATGGCATGGTGGTAAAGCCATATTTTTAACCTCTTTAGGGTTTCAAGCAGAAAGAATTAATCTTCTAGAATCAGGATTTGTTTTAATCATATTAATTAAATTATCAAATTGATCTACACCCTCAAAATCTCTTCACTGTTTACCATAAACAGGACCTAAATCACCTCATTTATCTTTAAAATTATCATCTATTTTAATTTTTTCTATAAACTCAGACATACTTTCATTATTATATTCATTAGAATTTTTAAATTTTTTATAAGGTCATTCATTTCAAATTCTAACATTGTTATCTACTAAATATCTAATATTTGTATCGCCTTTTATAAATCAAAGTAATTCTACAATAATAGATTTTAAATGAATTTTTTTAGTAGTTATTATTGGAAATCCTTTTTCTAAGTTAAATCTCATTTGATGTCCAAAGTAAGATATAGTTCCAGTTCCTGTTCTATCTTCTTTTTTTGAACCTTTATCTAGTATAGTTTTTAATAAATTTATATATTGTTCCATAATCATTCCTTTTTTTTCTTATATAAATATTATAAATAAATATTTTATTTTATATTAATGTTCTTATTATTTATTTATGATATTATTAAATAAAAAGGATAAATTATGACAAAAAATGAAGTTAGTACAAAAAATGAGAAAAAAGGTTTACCGCAAGGAGTTAGGGGAGGCTTAATTTGCATTATTGTTGGTGCATCTATAACATTATTTCTTATGTTAATATATTCTATAATTTTAATAGCTGGTGCATCTCTCGTAAATAAAGCTGCTAGTTCTACTGACAAATCAGTTATAAAAACAGCTACAACAGTAGTAGGTATTATTCTTTTAATTGTATCTGTATTGCCAATTCTAACTATTGGTTTTACAAGTTCTGTTTTAAGAGGAAAAAGCGAACACTATATTTTAGTTGCTGTATTTGGGATACTATTTGGTTCAATAGTTGGATTAATTGGCGGTATATTAGTACTTGTAAATTATCGAAATGAAAGAGTAGAACAATAATAAAATAAAATGCGTATAGTTGAAAAACAATTAAAATATGATTATATAAAAAACTGCGCTGAAAAATATATTAAAAATGAAAAATTAAAAAATATAAATTATGACATATCAGTAGATGGAACTGAATTTTATTTATTAGAACAGAAATGATTTATATTTTTATGTTTTGCATTGTTTTTTTTAATATTTCCATTAATTATATTTTTTATAAAAAGAAATGGCTATAAAAATTACTTAAATGATCAAATTAATATAAGCATTGATTTAGAAGAATATAATAGCATTATGAAGAATAATAAATTTCATATAAAAAACTATAGCATTATCCCTGGTAAAAATATCAAATTAAAAAATATAAGGGATGCGTCTGTATTAGGTTTTCCATCAGGCAGTATAATTGATTATGAAATATGAAGTAATTATTATAAATATGAAATTTATATAAATTATACTGGTTTTACACAAAATGTAAAAATAGGTTATCATTATTATACTAATGTAACAGTACAAAGAGATGGTAAAACAGTTGTAGAAAGAGTAAGGCACGATAAAACTTGAGAACAAGGATTTACTGAAATAGATTTAGATTATATTAAAAATTCTAATTATTTTTTGAAATTTAATAGAACTTTTAGGCGTAATTTGGAATTAGAATCATCTATATTTAATAAAGAAAATAAATTAAAAACAAATGATCAAATTTTAACCCGAAAAATTTTTACACCTTCTTGTCAAGTTTTTTTTATAGATAATCCGAAACCTAAAATATCTTTTGATATTCAAAAAAATACTTTAAATTTATTTTTATTCACAGGAAATTTTTATTTAACTAATAAACATGTTTTTTCTATCAAGGATTTTAAATTGGGAGAAGAGCATATGAAAAATATAATATTTAATAAATTTGCTAATTCTTTAATTGATAATAATAAAAATATAAGTAAAATATTAGCTTTACCAATTTGAAATACTCAACAATTCATATAAAAAGTTAATTCAAAATATAAAAAAAACTCATATTATTATGAGTTTTTCATAATATATAATAAATAAATTTCTAATAATAAATCTTAAAGTATAAATTATGCTTTAATATTTTTTTTACCTAACATTATTTTTTTGAAAAAAGATTGTAGTTTAACACTATATTTTTTGTCAATTATAAAATAAGTATAAGCACCTAATATTGGAGCAATTAGGAAAGCTGGGTATAATAGAAGTTCAGAATTATAAACATTTAATTTACCAGTGCCAATTAAATAAAAATCATGTCACAATACAGGTCCAAAAGATCTTGCTGGGTTAAATCCAACAACACCAGTATCAATAACAACACCAATAGCTAAACCAAAATAAATACTTACAGCCAACAAGTGGTATTCTTCTTTTATGTGATTAGAAAATAGAAAATAACATAAGCCCATAGCAGCTAAAAATTCAATTATAAAAGCTATTATATAGCTTGTACTAATTTTAACTCCATTAGAATTATTAAAATGTGCTATATCATTTATGTAAAAACCACCCATAGAATTTAAAACATCTTTTGAACTAGTTAAATAAGCTAATAATAAAGCTAATCCGCCTGCTATAAAAGCACCTATAAATTGAGCAATTATTTTTTCAAATGTTTCTTTTTTACTACATTTTTTGATTAATAATTTATAAATTGATACTACAGGGTTTAAATTTGCTGATCATCTTTCAAAAATCAAAATTAAAACAGCAATTAAAAGAAATATATAAATAAATAATATGAAATCTAAAAGAGTTTGACTATCTGTATACATTTTAAAAGTCATATAATCTATTAAAGGTTTTTTATTTATTTCAATTGATACTAACATTAATAAAAATATTGTTAGTATAAATGTCCCTATAAATTCTGATAATAATATTGCTTTATTTTTTTTTCTTATTTTGAACATTATTAACCATTGATTACCTTTTTACTTTTAATATCAAAATATACTTCTTCTTTTATAATAATTTGATTATCAGGATTATTTTTATTGTAATAATAGTTTTCTAAATTTTTAAAAGTTTGTATACTTATTTCATTTAATGATTCAGCTGTGAAATATGCTTGATGTGATGTTAATAATACCATTGGAGTTTTTAATAATTCAAATAATATTGGGTCGTTTATAAATTTTTCTTCTAGGTCATAGAAAAAGATACCTCTTTCTTTTTCATAAACATCTAACCCTACACCTTTTATTTTATGATTTTTTAAGTATTTTAATAAATCAGTAGTATTAATTAAATCGCCTCTGGAAGTGTTGATTATAATTACATTATCTTTCATTTTTAAAATATTTTTTTCATTAATTAAATATTTTGTTTCAGGTGTTGATGGGCAATGTAAACTTATAATATCTGAATTTATAAAAACTTCATCTAATGAAACATATTCAAAACCATATTTTTTAGCTTTAGATTCATTTGGATATTTATCATATGCGATAATCTTTGCTCCAAAACCTTTAATTATCTTAATAAAACTAATACCAATAGCACCCGTTCCGATCACTCCAACTGTTTTTCCTTTAATTGTATATGAATCTATTCCTTCTAAAGAAAAGTTGTTTTGTCTAGTTCTATTATAAGCACTAGGTATTCTTCTGATTAGTGATAAAGCTAATCCAATTGCAAATTCTGCAACAGATGCCGGTGAATAAACTGGTACTCTATATATTTTAATATTTAATTCTGCTGCTTTTTTTAAATCAATATTATTATAACCAGCACATCTATTTAAAATACATTTAATATTATATTCATTTAATTTTTCTAATATTTTTTCATCACAAATATCGTTTACAAAAGTTGATATAATATCGCAATCTTTTACTAAACATATATTTTCTAAATTAAATGGTTCTTTAATAATTTTAAGTTCCATATTAGGTTTAATAAATTTATTTAAATATTTAATATCATATTCAAATGGATTAAATATACCTATAATAATTTTTTTCATAATATCCTCATTTTATATATATCTTTTTTTATTATATATGTATTTTATTATTTATTATAAAAAAAACTCATAATAATATGAGTTTTTTTAGCTTAGCAACGTGCTATCTTCGCTTTCACTATTTTCGCCGCTGTAGTGCTTAACTTCTGTGTTCGGTATGGTAACAGGTGTACCCACTACGCTATGAGTCACTAAACAAAAGATATTGTTCTTTAAAAACTAAAATATAAACATTGTCAAATATACAATCTATTTAGGTTACATTACTAAAAATCTTCGATCTATTAGTATTAGTAAGCTGAACATATCACTATGCTTACACTTCTAACCTATCAACCTCATGGTCTATAAGGGATCTTATTCTGATAAACAGATGGGAAATTTCATCTTGAAGGATGTTTCTCGCTTAGATGCTTTCAGCGATTATCACTTCCACACATGGCTACCCAGCTATGCCATTGGCATGACAACTGGAGCACCAGAGGTGTGTTCATCCCGGTCCTCTCGTACTAGGGACAACGCTTCTCAAATTTCCTACGCCCACAACAGATAGGGACCAAACTGTCTCACGACGTTCTGAACCCAGCTCACGTACCACTTTAATGGGCGAACAGCCCAACCCTTGGAACCAACTACAGCTCCAGGATGTGATGAGCCGACATCGAGGTGCCAAACCTCCCCGTCGATATGAACTCTTGGGGGAGATAAGCCTGTTATCCCCGGGGTAACTTTTATCCGTTGAGCGACGGCCCTTCCACACGGGACCGCCGGATCACTAAGTCCAGCTTTCGCTTCTGTTCGACTTGTAAGTCTCGCAGTTAAGCACTCTTTTACCTTTATGCTCTACATACGACTTCTAACCGTATTGAGAGTACCTTTGAACGCCTCCGTTACTCTTTAGGAGGCGACCGCCCCAGTCAAACTACCCACCTGACACTGTCTCTGAACTGGATAACAATTCAAGGTTAGAGTCCTAATATAATAAGGGTGGTATTCCAAGGATGACTCCATAGAGACTAGCGTCTCTACTTCAAAGTCTCCCACCTATCCTATACATATTATATCAAAACTCAATATCAAGTTATAGTAAAGCTCCACGGGGTCTTTCCGTCTAGTTGCGGGTAACCTGCATCTTCACAGGTACTAAAATTTCACCGAGTCTATAGCCGAGACAGCGAAGGGATCATTACACCATTCGTGCGGGTCAGAATTTACCTGACAAGGAATTTCGCTACCTTAGGACCGTTATAGTTACGGCCGCCGTTCACCAGGGCTTCAATTCACTGCTTCGCAAATGCTAACAATTCCTCTTAACCTTCTGGCACTGGGCAGGCGTCACCCCCTATACATCGTCTTACGACTTAGCAGAGAGCTGTGTTTTTGTTAAACAGTTGCCCCTTCCTCTTTACTGTGGCTCATATAAATATGAGCGCCCCTTATCGCTAACTTACGGGGTTAATTTGCAGAGTTCCTTAGCTATAGTTATCTCGCTTGCCTTAGGATATTCTCCTTGACCACGTGTGTTCGTTCTAGGTACAGGCACAATAATATTTAACACTAGAAGCTTTTCTTGGAAGCGTGGCGTCAAGCACTTCGCTACTAACCGAAGTATTCACTCCCCATCGTATTTCAAGGTTATGCAACACGGATTTACCAATGTTACCCTCTTTATACTTAGCCTGGAATCCAATAACCAGGATGCCCTAGCCTTCTCCGTCACTCCATCATATATTATTGTGGTACAGGAATATCAACCTGTTGTCCATCGACTACGCTTTTCAGCCTCGCCTTAGGCCCTGACTAACCCTGGGTGGACGAACCTTGCCCAGGAAACCTTGGTCAAACGGCATGAAGGATTCTCACCTTCAATCGTTACTCATGCCGGCATTCTCACTTCTAATCTGTCCAATAGTCCTCACGGTCTACCTTCATCCTGATTAGAACGCTCCCCTACCACCCTTACGGATCCATAGCTTCGGTATTATACTTAGCCCCGGTACATTTTCGGCGCAAAATCACTCGACTAGTGAGCTGTTACGCATTCTTTAAATGATGGCTGCTTCTAAGCCAACATCCTAGCTGTTTAAGTAATTTCACATCCTTACACACTTAGTATAAATTTTGGGACCTTAGCTGATGATCTGGGCTGTTTCCCTCACGTACATGGACCTTATCACCCATGTACTGACTGCCGAGTATACATCATTGGCATTCGGAGTTTAATTGTATTCAGTACCCCTAGGTGGGGCCATCATACATTCAGTGCTCTACCTCCAATGTGCTAACCTCGACGCTAGCCTTAAAGCTATATCGGGGAGAACCAGCTATTTCCAGGTTCGATTGGAATTTCACCACTAGCCACAAGTCATCCACGGTCTTTTCAACGAACGTTGGTTCGGTCCTCCATTAAGTGTTACCTTAACTTCAACCTGCTCATGGCTAGATCACCTGGTTTCGGGTCTAATACAATGTACTGAACGCCCTATTAAGGCTCGCTTTCACTACGGCTTCATCTATTCAATTTAACCTTGCACATCATATTAACTCGCCGGCTCATTCTACAAAAGGCACGCTGTCACCCATTAACGGGCTCCAACTTCTTATAAGTATATGGTTTCAGGAACTATTTCACTCCCTTTTCAGGGTACTTTTCACCTTTCCCTCGCGGTACTGGTTCACTATCGGTAAATAGGTAGTATTTAGCCTTACGCAGTGGTCTGCGCAGATTCCGACAAGATTTCTCGTGTCTCGCCGTACTCAGGTGTTGTTCAATGCGAAGATATTTACATTTCGTATACGGGATTATCACCCTCTATGATGTTGCTTCCCAACAACTTCTACTATGTAAACATTTTGTAACTTCTAAGAACAATCCTACAACCCCAGATAAATCTGGTTTGGGCTGATCCGCTTTCGCTCGCCGCTACTCACAGAATCGCATTCGCTTTCTTTTCCTCTAGGTACTAAGATGTTTCAATTCCCTAGGTATTACTTTATTTAACTATGGATTCATTAAATAATAATAAGATTAACTCTTATTAGGTTGCCCCATTCAGAAATCTTTGGATCAAAACTTATTTCCAGTTCCCCAAAGCTTATCGCAGGTAATCACGTCTTTCATCGTCTCCTATTTCCAAGGCATCCACCATACACTCTTAATAATTTTTAGTAATGATTTTTTAAATTTTTTATGATCAATTTAAATAACCTAAATTTTTTATATTTAAATTATTTGAGATGTCTATATATTTAGTTTTCAAAGAACAATATGCTTTTTTTCAGGGTTGAACCCTGAAAACTAAATAATATTACTTCAATGTGTCTTTGTAATTTTGATTTTTTTTTGAAAAACTCCTTAGAAAGGAGGTGATCCATCCCCACGTTCCCGTAGGGATACCTTGTTACGACTTCACCCTAATCATCAGTCCTACCTTGGGCGGCTCTCTCCTAATGGTTAAGAAACCGACTTCTGGTATTACTAACTCTCATGGTGTGACGGGCGGTGTGTACAAGACCCGAGAACGTATTCACCGCAACATTGCTGATTTGCGATTACTAGCGATTCCGACTTCACGAAGTCGAGTTGCAGACTTCGATCCGAACTGAGACCAACTTTTTCAGATTTGCGCCCTCTCGCGAGATAGCAACTGTTTGTATTGGCCATTGTAGCACGTGTGTAGCCCAAGACATAAGGGGCATGATGATTTGACGTCATCCTCACCTTCCTCTAGCTTACACTAGCAGTCTTGTTAGAGGGAGTTTAAACACAACTAACAACAAGGGTTGCGCTCGTTACTGGACTTAACCAAACACCTCACGGCACGAGCTGACGACAACCATGCACCACCTGTCTCAATGTTAACCTCCGATATATCTCTATACCATTGCACTGGATGTCAAGCCTTGGTAAGGTTCTTCGCGTTGCTTCGAATTAAACCACATGCTCCACCGCTTGTGCGGGTCCCCGTCAATTCCTTTGAGTTTCACTCTTGCGAGCATACTACTCAGGCGGAGTACTTAACGCGTTAGCTGTAGTACCGATCTTATGACCGACACTTAGTACTCATCGTTTACGGCGTGGACTACTAGGGTATCTAATCCTATTTGCTCCCCACGCTTTCGTGCATAAACGTCAATAATAGTGTGGTTGACCGCTTTCGCCACTGGTGTTCCTCCATATATCTACGCATTCCACCGCTACATATGGAATTCCATCAACCTCCGCTTTATTCTAGTTATACAGTTTTTAAGGCTAACCAAGGTTGAGTCTTGGGATTGGACCTTAAACTTGTAAAACCGTCCGCGCACTCTTTACGCCCAATAATTCCGGATAACGCTTGCCACCTATGTATTACCGCGGCTGCTGGCACATAGTTAGCCGTGGCTTTCTGGTTAGATACCGTCAAGGTCATATCATTTCCTATATGACTTGTTCTTTTCTAACAACAGATCTTTACAACCCTAGGGCTGTCATCAATCACGCGGCATTGCTCCATCAGACTTTCGTCCATTGTGGAAAATTCCCTACTGCTGCCTCCCGTAGGAGTTCGGGCCGTATCTCAGTCCCGATGTGGCCGATCACTCTCTCAAGTCGGCTACGTATCATCGCCTTGGTAGGCTATTACTCTACCAACTAGCTAATACGCCGCACCCCCATTCTTTAGCGACGCAAACGCGTCTTTCAATTTCAAATATTATTATTTGAATCATATGCGGTATTAGCAGTCATTTCTAACTGTTATCCCACACTAAAGGGTAGGTTAGGTACGTGTTACTCACCCGTTCGCCACTAAGTGTAAACACTTCGTTCGACTTGCATGTATTAGGCATGCCGCCAGCGTTCATCCTGAGCCAGGATCAAACTCTTAATTAAAATTTGATACTAACTACAAAGAAATTAATTACATTAATTTTTATGATGCATTAATTTTACATTTTCATGTAATATTATTTAGTTTTCAAGGAACAACGTCTTTATAAAAAAGACACTTTATAATTTTATATGAAATAAAATTATTTGTCAACATTTTTTTTATTTTTTTTTTAAAAAAGTGTGAGCAATTTAAATTATAGCATAATAAAAAAATAAAAAAATAAAAATTTTTTATTTTTTTATTTTTTTATTTCTATTAAAGAATTTTCGGTTTTAGATAGTTTTTTATATGTAAATAAAAATACACTACTAAATATTAATATAATAATAATTAAAGAAATTAAAAAGATTCATCAAGTAGAAACAAATGGAATAGCTATTTTTAAATCAAAGTATATATATCTATAAGCTAAAAATGAAATTAAATAAGAAACAGCAGACCCAATACCTCAACTTATTAATATAAATGGTGTAAATATATTAACTGTTCAATTCATAATTTTAGTTTTTTTGTAACCTTCTGTTTTCATTAAAAACATGAATTTTTCATATTGATTAACAAATAAATTATTAATTAATAAAATTAATAATGTAGAGCAAACTATAACAAAAAATAATATAACAGCAGATACAGATAAACATATAGATGTTATGTGGTCAATTAATTTTCTTTTTTCTCCATATAAATTATAAGATTTAACAATGTTTAAACTTTGATACTTACCACCATGAGCAGTTGTTGGTAAATAATGGCCTATTTTTTGTATTGGTGTAGTATTGAAACCATCAACTAAATCAGTTGGTTCTAATTTAGATGAATATTTAGAGTTATATCAAGTAGGCAAAGCATTAGTATCATTTAATCAAAAATGATTATATTGTTGGTAACCTTGTCCATGGATAACATTTTCTAAATTATTATTTATATTATAGTATTTATATTTATCGGGTGTTGTAGAGGTTAATGGCTTTAAATTAGTACTTCTTGTAAAGCGATATTGATAATCTTCTCCAATACTAAAATTATTAATTATATTAGCAAATTTTTGATTGGTAAAAATAGTTGCTCCACCATAAGTATCAATATAATCTAAAACATTGTAATGGATTTTTAAATTATTTAATGTACTTATTTTATTTTCATTTAAAATTTGTACTCCTAATAATGGATTAGAATTATTATTAGGTGTTTGTGCAAGATCTATTCAATTACGATAATGATTAGTTAAATTACCTAAAGCTCCGCTTATAGGTGTTGTTTTTTGATATTTTTTATCAAAACCAACATTAAAAGGGGATACCTTTAATCAAGTAGTATTTTTAGCATTTGGAAAGTCATTAACAATATTTGGTGGAAGTTCACTATTTTTAGATGGATCTATGATTTCTGTAACTTTTTTATAATCACCATAATTGCTTGGATTTAAATATGATTTTAAATTAACATTATATTTAGACATATCTCCAGTAGCATTAATAGGTAAATATAAATAAACATTATTATATTCATAGTAAGGTCTTACAAATGGTTGATTGTTGTTGTTTTTATCTTTATAATTATCAACAAAAGCATAAGAATTATCATTTACAGTATAAGAAGTATTATCTGCATTTTGTTTATAAAATCTTGCAACACTCATTTTATTGTCATCTAAATTATAAGGATCTTTTCAATAATAATTATCTTTTTTAATATCTTGATCTTTTAGATAATCGTTAAAATTAGAATTTTTATTTTTTAAATTAGAATTTGCAAAATCTGTATCATTATATGCTCAAAATATTTTAGGCATATTAACTTTATTATTTTGATTGTTTAAATAGTATAAACTATTTTCAGTTGGTCTAAAATTATATGGTATTATTGTATTTTTTTTATTAACACCTAATTTAGCACCTGCTTGTTTGTTGGCAACTACAGGTATTGTTAATGTATGAGTTTTACTATTATAAATTTTTTGACCATTAGATAAAACAATATCTTGCGTTATAGGGTTTTTAATGCCCAAATCATATAAATTTAAATATTGAGATAGCATTTTTATTTTATTGTAATCTGATTGGTTTCCAAACATATTATTCAAATCTAATGCATTTTGTGTTTTATCACTATTTGTATAAAGAGGTCTACTTTTCTTCATACCAATAATTTTAATAATACTATTTTTATAACTTAAATTAGATGTTGTTGAAAACTCTTCATTTGTTGGATCAATCATTTGTGAATTTCAACCAAATGTGAATTGTTGATTTCTAGAAGGTGTTGAATTTACATATTGTGCGACAAATGGAGGCGCCAATGCTAATAATAATTGATTTATTTGTTGTTCTCAATTTTTAGTTTTATCTTTGATTTTTTGATTAAGAATAGTAGCTAAAATGTTTGGCATACCACTAGCGAATTGATTATAAAATTTATTAACTAATCTAACATTGTTTAGATCTTTTGGATTAGTGGTATCAAGATAAGTAAATTTTAAAGCAGAGTTTATTAAACCAACACTAAAATCACCTCCATTACCTTCAAATATATTATTACCAAAAACATCAGCTACAAAATTAGCTATATTTTTATCTCCACTTGATGAACGAGGACCAACCTCATAATGAAATGCTCATTGTCAATGGTTTTTAATATTAGATGCATCATATACAATCATTGGAATTATGCTATTGTTAGATAGACTTGCTTGATAATCTCAAGGAGAGTCATAGCCATCATTGTAATATACTTTATTATTTTTAATTAAAGGAAAACCACCATTTATTTTAAATTTTTTAGATAATTCTTTATTACCTTCTCAAACAGTAGATGTCATATTAGAAAAAGGCGAATTATAAGTGGGGTTGTTATATATGAAATCATTTTTATAATTTAAGTTTTTATAAAATGAATTAGATACATTACTAATAAAATTAGGTAAAGTTAGAGATACAGTAATAAATACACTAGCTATAAATATTAAACAAGACATTAAAGTGATTTGTTTTAATGATGATCCTAAAATACTTAATTTAAATCTAGTTGGGAATTTAAACTTAAGACCATATTTCATTCTAATCTTTTCTAATCATCTATTTTGTTTACCAATATTTTTATTATTTATAATTAATATTACTTTTTTAGATAATAAAATTAATGAGGTTGTAAATGTTACAAGTAACATAAAACCACCTATTACACCTTCTAAAATAGCTAAAGAAATAACATTAATATTTATATAAGTATAATTAAATGAAAAGAAATTATTAAATAAGCCTAATAATGGTATTTGCATTAAAGAACCTATAACTCAACTTATTGGTATAACTAACAATATAATAAATATAGCATATGAAATATAAGAAAATGATAATTGTCTATTAGATAAACCTAACGATTTTAATATTCCTATTTGTAAACTATTATTTTTAATACTTCTATTAACACTTATTAAAGATGATATTAAAGCTAAAAATAATAATATGGCAGCTACAATTAAATAAATAGTTTGTAATTCTTTGATCAACAACTTTGGTATAGTTCAATTATATTTGTAGTTAGATTGATTAAATTGTGTAGCACTAAAAGCAGAAACATTAGAATCATATTGATAATTATTGTTTTGGTAATATTGAATAGCATTTTTTACATCAGATATATTATTTGATAAATAAGAATAGTAGTTTTGGATTTCTTTTGATGGAGATATATTTTTATTTTTAGATGTTAAAAATATATTAGTATATTGTTGCGCTAATTTATTATCATCATTAAATGTGCTTAGAACATTATTTGCCATAAAAATATTAGCTGATGTGGTAATTTTAGGTATTGGATCATTATAAGAAGAACTAGGCATAAAAGAATAAGGGTCTGTAGCATAAGCTGTTACTATAAAAGTACTACTATAAAAACTATGACTAGAACCTAAAGTTCAATGATTTTTTCTAGCAAATTGTGGTGAAATAGCAATTTCATTTGATTTGGTAGGCATATAACCATTAATTATTTTTAAATGATTTTTATAATAATTTAATTTACTATTATTGTTTTTATATAAACTTATAATTCTAAATGAATCTCTATTATTAACACTTTTAGTAGTTAAAAATAATTCGTTTCTTAACTGCAAATTAAAACCAGAAGCATTTGCAGCCATTAATTGATGTAATAAATAATAACCCTCCATTGTATTAGTATTAATTAAATTAAATTTAAAATCAGTTAAATCATTAGGTAAAACTAATGAATGATATTTTTGATAAGCACTATATCTTTTATTATTTTGATTATAAATAGGTGGTGATATCATTCCTCTAAAACCATGAAAATATATATCATTCAATGATGTTAAAGTAGTATTATCAATTGGTTTAACAATACCATTTAAATCATAATTATAAGTACCTATCATATTTGATACATCGGCATCTGTTTGAACACCTAAATTTTCACCTGTTAATCAAGTAAATATAACACTTGCATAATCTTTGCAAAAAATATTAATATCAGATGTTGAATTATTTAATTTAAACATTTTACCAGCTGTTGCTAATTTTACAAAAGTACTATTTGCATTAATTTTTATTTTTTCTTTCATTACTTTTGCAGCTTCTGTATTAATTAATTTTTGTTTATCATTTATGTCTTTATTTTTTATTTTTGCATCCAAACTACTAGTGTTTAATAATGCAAAAACATCATCATAAAATGAATTAACAACACTATTTAAATAATTAATTATATTTTGATATATATCTGAAATATATTGTTTTATCATTCCATTACCATAATTATTAATAAAATTGCTAGCTATTTTACTAGAATCAATACCTTTGGTTTTAGTATTCAATGAATTATAATAATATAAAAAATATTTTTTTAATAATGTATTATTAAAATTACCGTTTTCAGATTTAGTTTTTTTGTATTCTTCTAAAGATTGAATTAAACTATTTTGAATATTTTGTTGAAAGTTGTAACCTGACTTTACCCAAGAAGCTGCATTAAATTTAGAATTATAAACTAATTTATTATTAGAATTAATATAAATTTGATCTATATAATTTAAACTTTGATATTTTGTTTTATCAATAATACCTTGAGTATAATCTATGTAATCTAAATAATTTTTAGAACCTTGTTTATTATAGTTATCATAATTTCCTAAAAATAAATTATATGTGCTTTTAATATAGCTATTTGAATTATTAAATGCTGTATATTCAGGCATTAAATCCATATAACTAGCAATATAATATTTTTGAGATGATAATTTAGCTGTTTTACCTACTTGGTAATTATAAGTATAATCAAATGGAGGTGTATTTTGAAAAACACTATTGTAATCTTTATTCATTTTATCAACAGCTGACATACCAGCTGTAAACATAGAACCTGAAAATAATACTAAAACAAAAATCACAATTAAATGTAATTTTTGTGTTAGTATAGCTTTTATACCTTGTTTTGTAAGTAAGATTATATTTTTCATAGTAATTCTTTATTGATAATTTTATTATACAATTAAAAAAATATTTATCTTAAATAAATATTTTTTATATTTTATTTTCTTAAAGATAGTTTTTGTAAAATGTTTTTATACGATTCATGATTATTAATGTTTAAGTATTTTAACATTTTTTTTCTTTTATCTACTTTTTTAATTAAATTTCTTTTTGTAACAATATCTTTTTTATTGTTTTTCATATGAATTGATAAATTATTAATATGGTGAGTTAAAAGTGCAATTTGTACTTCTATACTCCCTGAGTCTTTTTCATTTTTACCAAATACTTTTATGATATCTTGAATTTTTTTACTTTCAATCATTTTATTCTCCTTTTAATAATATATAGTTAAAACCAAGTATAAAATTGGAGTTGTTTTAAACTTAGCAATAACAATTAAAATTATATATTATTTTTTATTTTTTTGAAAATATTTCAAAGTTATTTTTAAATCATTATTTATTAAAGGTATCAGATCAAAAATACTTTTTATTGGTTTATTATCTCTTATAAATTTTAAAAATATTATTTTAGCTTCTTGGCCATAAACATATTGCTTGAAATCTAATATAAATGTTTCTAATAAAATAAAATTATTTTTAGAATAATAACAAGTTATAGATTTATAAGTTTTGTTTTTAATAACTGTATTTGTTATAAAAATACCATATGGGATTAACAATTTTTCTTTTGTTAGCATATTGATTGTTGGATAATTAATTTTTCTTCCGTTTTTATTACCATGAATAATAGTACTAATATAATTGTATTTTTCATGCATTAATTCATTAGCTTCTTTTATTTTTTTATCTTTTAACATTTCTTTAATTAACGTTGTAGAAACTTTTATATTATCTTTTTGAACAAAAGGAATAATAAATAAATTATCATTAAAAGCAGTTTTTAAATCTTTAGCATCTCCTTCTGCTTTATATCCAAAACTATAGTCAGGACCAATAACTATTTTTGCAATATTAATTTGATTTTTTAAAAATAATATAAAATCTTCTTTTTTAACTAAAGTATTTTTTTTATTTAAAATTATTTCAAAATAATTATCAAAAGATTGTTCTTTAAATATTTTAATTTTATTTTTCGATTGAAAAATAGATTTCGAATCAGCTTTTTGATTAATGGTAATTAAACTTAGTTCATATTCTGGAAATTGTTTTTTTAATTCTTTGGCTTTATCTATGATTGATTTATGCCCAATATGTAAACCATCAAAAAACCCCATGCAAGCAATATGTCTTTTTTTATATTTATATTTAAATTTATTAATATTTTTTATTTTATATATTCTCATTTTTATTTTTCAAATCTTTTAATACATTTATAAATATATTTTCTATGATCTATTTTTTTATAAATAGATCTTAATTTTTTTTTGTAAAAACCAAATATGTATTTTTTATTATAATTTATAAATAAATATTTTTTAATATTATCGCAATTTATATTTTCTTCATAATTCAATATTTTATAATTTAATAAAGTAATGACTTTTTTCATAGGTATAAGAATATCTTCTATATTGCTTGGTAAGTTAGAGCAATGTCAAGAATTATTTATATGAAGAGGTCCTACCTCTAATCTTTTTAATTGTGAAACATGACCTATTATATTTAGTTTTGTACATATATCTTCTGCTATAGTTCTAATAAAAGTACCTTTAGAACATTTAGTGTATATTTTAATTTGCTTTTCTTTTTCGTTAAAATATAATAATTTATTTTCATAAATATGGACTTTTTTAGTAAATTTTTTATTAATTTTTTCATTATTTCTAGCATATTTATATAAAGCTTTTCCTTTATATTTCATAGCTGAATAAATAGGGATTGTTTGTTGATATATTTTATTATTAAAATGATTAATTGTTTTATTTAAAGTTTCTTTGTTTCAAATTTTATATTTTATATTTTTATTTTCTTGAATAATTTTCCCTGTAAAATCCAAAGAATCAGTTTGGATATTAGTTTTAATATTATAAATATAGGCTTTCCCAAGTTCAGTTAAACAATCACTTAATTTAGTGGCTTGCCCTACTAATATAACTAATAGACCAGTAGCAAAAGGATCTAAAGTACCAGAAAAACCAATTTTTTTAATTTTATAAAAATGTTTTATATATTGTAAAATTTTATTGGAACTTGATCCATGATTTTTATTAATTAAAATTATTCCATTACGTTTCATGAATTTATTTTATATTTTTTTAAATAATTATTCAATTTTTTCTATAAAAGTAGTATAATATATATGTGTAAGATGCGCACAAATAAAAAGAATAAATATAATATGTGACGCTTTTTTAGTTTTTTCAATCTTACACATTAAAAATGCACATTCTGTGCATTTTTTTGTTGTTCTTTTTATTAATTTGAGATTTTAGATTTATGGTATGTTTTTTTATTTCAAATAAACAATTCTTTATAAACAGATATCTTTTCTTTAAAAGGAATTTTTGGTGCTCTTTCAAATTGATTATTTTCATTTAACTCATAGATAGGATTAATAAAACATAAAATTAAAAATAAGATATTTAAAGATACGACGCCTAATAATGTTATAAAAATAAAACTTTCTAATGTACCTAAAAAGACAGTGGGATTTTTCCAGACAAAATTAGATGTATTAATTTTATCTGTAAAAGCATAACCATTTTTACCTACAAATAATAAATTAGTGTTAAAAGCATTATCATAACCTCAAGCTAATAATATAAAAGAAAAAGCAAAAATAAAATTTCACCTAAAAGAATTATGATTATATTTTTTTATACCATATAAATAATAACCTCAAAATATAGTTAACATAGTTGTGTGATTAATATAATAATCTCAATAAAAATAGTTATCAAAACTTCAATATGTTTTACTTGGAGCTAAAACAGCTGCTAATGGTAAAATAGCAAAAACTGGAAAACATAAATTAAAATATTTACCATCTCTTTTAATAAGTAAATAAGCAGCTGATACTTGTGCTAAACTAGAAATATGTAATGGGATAATGTTATTAATAGGAGATACTGGACAATTACCATAAATACCACCAAAACCATTGGGAGTAATTGAATCAAAGTTATCTTTTAATAAATTAAAATGAGACATGCTAAATTCAACACCATTTCTAAAGAAATGAGCATAGGAAGGTAATACTTCATAAAAATAAAGAATATTGATTAAATAATATATTAAATATGCAGATAAATACATATATCCTAAAACTTTACATAAAGTAATATTTTGATATATTTTTTTATGTATTTTAGAAGCTCAAAATAAACTTGAAAATACAAAAATAAATATCCCTATACCTACTAATTGCACAAGGCCAAAAGCAGTTCAAGCTACACTATGATGTAGTCAAGAACCTGTTGGATCAAAAAAACCTCAAGGACCAGTATTTGTATGTTTCATATTAAACCTTTAAGAAAAATATTATATAATTATATTATATTTTAATATTAATTTAAAAAATAAAGGATAAAAATGCGTAAAATTGTATCTAAAGAAAAAAAACAAATGAATATATTAAAACATATTTCAATTATATTAAATAGAGAAATAAAAAGTAATTTATTATGCTTTGTATCTGTTCATGATGTGAAATTAAATAACAACAATAGCTATGCTAAAATTTATTATGGTGTTATATCAGTTGATGATAAACAAAAAACAACTATTGAAAATGAATTAGAAGAACAAAAAAATGAGATAAGGTATTTATTATCTCAAAAGTTAAAAAGTTATGGTTGTCCCAAATTAGAATTCATATATGATGATTTATTAGAAAAAGCTAATAAAATTGAAAAACTAATTGGTTAAATTTTAATAATCATAAATATTTTTATTCAATATTACATAATCTACTTTTTTAATATCTTCTAATTTCTTACCACCAGCATAAGAAATAGATGATTGAATATCTTGTTCTAATTCTTCCATAGTACTTCAAATACTACCTTTTAATGGTTGAAGTTCTTTTTTACCTTCAATATTAACTTTAGTTTCTTTATTAAACATAGAAGCAGAACCATAATATTCTTTGAATTGTCTTCCATCTATATATACTAGTTTACCTGGAGATTCATCGTGAGCTGAAAATAAACTTCCAGCCATACATAAAGTTGCTCCAAATCTAATAGATTTAGCAACATCACCATTGTATCTTAATCCACCATCAACAATAATAGGTACATTTACAGCTTCGTGTATTTGCTTAGTTGCATATAATTGTCAACCTGCAGTTCCAAAACCAGTTTTTAATTTAGTAATACATACTTTACCAGGTCCAATACCAACTTTTAAAGCATCAGCACCTCATGATACTAAATCTTTTGCAGCTTCAATTGTAGCAATATTTCCAGCAATAATAAAACTTGCTGGTAGTTTTTCTTTAACATACTTAATTATTTTACAGACACGATTAGAATGACCATGAGCAATATCGATAGTTATGTAATCTGGTATTATATTATCTTTAGCTAATCTATCAATAAGCTCATATTCATATTCTTTTACACCAATAGATATACTAGATATTAAATTCATAGATTTTAATTTTTTTGTAAAATCATAGTTATCTATAAAAAATCGATGCATTACATAAAAGTAATTACGTTTAGCAAATTCTATTGCTAGTTCTTCATTTATAACAGTTGACATATTAGCTGGTACAATTGGTAATTTGAATTTATGTTTTCCTAATTTAACAGAGGCATCACAATCTTTTCTAGAGTAAACTACACATTTATTTGGTATTAGTTGGATATTTTCAAAATCAAAATATTTATTCATTTTATTTCCTTTTATTTTTTATCTTTTATTATTATAACAAAATATTATTATACAAAATATTAAAAAACTACTTAAATTAAATTAATTTAAGTAGTTTATATAAGTTATATATTCTATACAGTTAATAAATATTTCATAATTTTATTTTTTGTATTATTTTGATCTTCCCCTTTATATAAGAAAAGATGAATTGTTATTGTAAAGATTCAAATAATTGATATACCATATATTGTTGCTCCAATACCTAAGTTTACATTTCAGAATATTTTAATTTGATCTGATAATGTTTTATAAATATTTAGATTTTCTAATGATAATGCAAAATCTTTTAATGCAATAGAACTCATTAATATAAATACAGAATAATAAACTATTTTTTGACTTTGTTTTTTTGTAATTAAATTTTTAATAAATGTCATATAAGATAAAAATAAACCAAAAATAACAAAATCAAATAAAATAAATGGTAATATTGGTTGAGAACCAACATTTAAAATTGTATTTTTATATACATACATTTCACTAGAAAGTAATGCTGCTGGCGCTAGTGAAATAAATCCTATAGAATAAAATTTTTGATTTTTTTCATGATTAATATAAATATATCTGTACATAACTAATACAAATAATAATAAAGTAGTTATAGCTGCAAGTATTCAATTAATTTCAGCGAATAATTTAAATTCATTTATAAATGATTGACTATTAATAAAACATATTGCTAATAATGATGATGGAACTAATCATGTAGCATTTACTTCTTTAATATTAAAACTAAAGAATGCTGTATAAACTCAATAAGCAAAAAAAGCAAATACTCCTACATATCCTAATCATCAGAAAATATTACCAAAATATCATTGGAAATCAGTTAAACTATTTGATCATCTTGAAATAATTATACTACCTACAAGTGCTGTAGATGCAAAATTTAAAGCTAATGGTCATGATTCATTTGGATTTTTAATAACTTCTTTTGAGTATTTTAAATTTCCAAAAATACCTGTTAGGGTGAACACTAATGCTCCAAATCCTATAAAGAAAAATAAGAATGTAAATACTTTATCAGCCATAGAGTTATTTGAAATATTTAATAAAATGTTTCTTTCTATAGATATAGACATTAATAAAGAAGCAAAAGTAATTAAACTTCACATTGGTGATATTTGTTTAATTTTTTGATTGAAAAAACTTGGTCCTTCTTTTTTTACTTTAGGTTTTTTAACTTTTTTTACTTTAGGTGGTTTTACTTTTTTTACTTTAGGTTTTTTAACTTTTTTTACTTTAGGTGGTTTTACTTTTTTTACTTTTGTTTTTTTAACTTTTTTTGTATCTATTTTTTGTTCAATTGGTTTATTTTCAGTTACTTTTTTTTCAACTGTTTTTTTAACTGAACTTGGGGTTGTTTTTTTAACTGTTGTTTTTACAGTTTTATTGGCACTAGTAGTAGTTGTTTTTTTACTAGCTGTGCTTGTGTTTTTGTTGTCTTCTGACATAAAATTGCTCCTTATATTAAATAATCATTATATATTATACAATAAAATTATAATAAATAAAAAGAGTAAATATAATAATTATTATTTACTCTTTTTATTTGTATATTTAATATATTTTAAAGTGACTTAACATTTCAATAATATTGTTTTTAATTTGTTGAATTTTTGCTTCATCTTTATGATTTTTTCAAGCTTCAACAATATAGTTTCCTAATTTAATAAATTCCTTTTCTTTAAAACCTCTAGTTGTCATAGCTGGAGTTCCAAACCTAACACCACTTGTAATAAACGGACTTTCAGTATCAAAAGGTACCATATTTTTATTAGCAATAACATTAATTTTATTCAATATTTCAATAGCTTCTTTTCCAGTTATATTTAAAGTATTTTTAACATTAATCATAAATAAATGATTTTCTGTTCCGTTTGCAACTACATGAAATCCTAGATTTTTAAAAACTTCTGCAAATGCTTTAGTGTTTTTGATAATTTGCATTTGATATTCTTTAAAACTAGGTTGTAATGCTTCATAAAAAGCTTGTGCTTTAGCTGCTATAACATGCTCTAATGGACCACCTTGATTACCTGGGAAAACAGCATGATCAATTTTTTTAGCCAACTCTTTGGTACATAAAATAATTCCACTTCTTGGTCCTCTTAAAGTTTTATGAGTAGTTGATGTAATAATATCTACATAGCAAGTTGGGTTTTGATGTAAACCAGCCACAATTAAACCAGCAATATGAGCAACATCTGCCATTAATAAAGCTCTGCATTCATCTGCAATTTCTCTAAATTTTTTAAAATTAATTTCTTTAGAATAAGAAGAAGCTCCGCAAACTATTAGTTTAGGTTTGTATTTTAAAGCTAAATTTCTAATTTCTGCAAAATCAATTTCCTCATTTTGTTTATCAACATGATAGTGCACTGCATTATAGAAGCGACCAGAAAAATTAACTTTATGACCATGTGTTAAATGACCGCCATCAGATAAACTTAATGCTAAATATGTATCACCTGGTTTTAATATGGCATAATAAGCAGCTGTATTTGCTTGTGATCCAGAATGTGGTTGAACATTAGCATGACCATTTGCTTTTTTGCATTTTGTTGAATCACAAGAACATTCAAATAATTTTTTTAAATATTCAATAGCTAAATTTTCTATTTTATCTATTTGTTCACAACCATCATAATATCTTTTATGAGGATAACCTTCTGCATATTTATTCGTTAATTGACTACCTGTTATTTTTAAAACATTTGGTGAAGTATAGTTTTCACTTGCAATTAATTCTACGTGTTCTACTTGTCTTTTTTCTTCTAATTTAATTAGATCTTCTAATTTGGGATCTATTTTTGAATTAAAAAAATTATTCATATTTACTCCTTTTTTAAATAATATTATAAATTAAGTAATATTATTTTATATTGTTTTGAAAAATAATTTTATAAATATCTTCATATTTAGATGCAGAAGATATTTTTAAATCCTTTTTAACTTCAACAGGAATATCTTCTAAATCTTTTAAGTTTCTTTTTGGTATTATAATATGTTTTAAACCACTTCTATGAGCTGAAATAGATTTTTCTTTCAATCCACCAATTGGCAATACATTCCCTCTTAATGTTATTTCACCTGTCATACCAATTTCTTTTGAAACTGCTTTAGAACTTAAAGCACTTATAATAGCTGTTGTAATAGTAACCCCAGCACTAGGACCATCTTTTGGAACTGCTCCTTCTGGTACATGAATATGGATATCGTTGTTTTCAAAAATACTATTATCAATTTCAAATTTTTTACAATTAGCTTTTATATAATCCAATGCGATACTAGCTGATTCTTTCATTACCTCACCTAATTTACCAGTTAAAGTTAATCCACCTTTCCCAGGGAAATAATTAACTTCTATTGGTAAAATATCACCTCCAAATTGAGTATAAGCTAAACCGGTTACAACTCCAACTGTAGATTTATTTTCTTTTAAATTATGTTCAAAACGTCTTTTACCTAAAAAGTCTTTTACATTTTCTTTTGTAATTTTAATATTTTTTAATTCTTTTTTAATATATTTTACTATGAATTTACGTGTAACAGCATTTAAATCTCTTTCTAGTTGTCTAACACCTGTTTCACGAGTATAATGTTGAATAATCTCTTTAATAGCTGTTTTTGTAAATGTAATATGTTTTTTCTCTAAATTATTTTGAGATAAAATGTTTGGGATTAAGTGTCTAATAGCAATTTGAATTTTTTCAATTTCTGTATAAGAAGATAATTGAATTATTTCCATACGATCAATTAAAGCTTCTGGAATATTATAATAATAGTTAGCTGTTGCTATAAATAAAACATCACTTAAATCATATTCTTCTTCTAAATAGTTATCTGAAAAAATTTTGTTTTGTTCTGGGTCTAAAACTTCTAACATAGCACTTGCAGGATCTCCTCTATAATCAGATGACATTTTATCAATTTCATCTAATAAAAATAGTGGATTTGTAGTTCCTGCTTTTTTCATTGTATTTATAATTCTACCTGGCATAGAACCAATATATGTTTTTCTATGACCTCTGATTTCAGATTCATCTTTTACTCCACCTAAAGCTACTTTTACAAATTTTCTGCCTACAGCTTCAGCAATAGATTTAGCTAAAGATGTTTTACCAACCCCTGGAGGGCCAACTAAACATATTATTTGCCCTTTAATTTTATTTGTTAATGTTTTTACAGAAAGATATTCAATAATACGTTCTTTAACTTTTTCTAATCCATAATGATGTTCATTTAATTTTTTCTCTGCATATGCTAAATCGTTTTTATCTTTTGTTTTTTCATATCAAGGTAGAGACATTAATGTATCAATATAGTTTCTTATTAAATTATATTCTGGAGATGAAGTGTGCATTTGTTCTAAACGACCAATTTCTTTTTGCACACGTTTTTTAATATGTTCTGGATAAGGGTGTTGTTCTAATTTTTTTAAATAAGTTTTAAAATCATCGTCTCCACCCTCTAATTCTCCTAACTCTTCTTTTATAGCTCTTAATTTTTCTCTTAAATAAAATTCTTTTTGTTGGTTTGTCATTTTATCTTTAATTTTTTTATTAATCTTATTATCAATATTATCGCTATTAACTTGTTTATCTGTGTAGTTTAAAATAACAGACAATCTTTCTTCAATATTGTTTGATTTAATTATTTTTTGTTTGTCTTCTATAGATAATTGAGCAATATTATTAGCTAGTGCATCAATTGTTTTTTCTATTGTATGGTCTATTTCTATTTTTAATTCAAAATTTTGGTTTTGATTTATTAAATTTTCTATTTTTTCTTTCAATGATAAAATATCAATTTTTTTTAATCTTATTTTAGTTACAACACCTTCATATATGTCATTTTCTAAATTTAAGTTTTTTACACTAACTCTATGTATTGCTGTTACTTCTATAGTTTTTGAACCGTCATCTCAATCTTTAATAATTTTAAAGTTAGCTAAAACTCCTTGTTTATATATATTATTTAGAGTTGGTTTATCTTCGCTTGGGTTTTTTTGACTTAATAAAACTATTTGATAACCAAACTCTTCTGCTCCTTTTTTAATTGTATTTAAAGAGTTTTTTCTTCCTATTTCCAATTTCAAAGTAAAACCTGGGAAAACATATTTACCTCTTGTTATTAAAATTGGGTGTTTTTTTATAATTTTATCCATAAATATCTCCTTTTTAAATAGATAAAAAAATGATAACATAAAAAATTAGCAATTACAATAGTAGAGTGCTAATTTTTTTATTTTATTTTTTTAATTTAAATTTGTTATGTAATCACTTGATGTTTGACCATCAATAGCTTTAATAATTAATTGAGCATGAGGATTTAAAGTTAAATTTTTTATAAAATAATAATTGCTTGATGTTTCACCTAAACGGTAATATTTATTATTATTTTTTAAATAAATTTCATAATATATATTTGAATTATTGATTTTACTATTTCAATATAATCTAAAATTATGTTTATTATTTCTAGTTATTTCATAATCTGATTGAATATTGCTGATTAATTTATTAGTTTTTAGATTAGAAGAATTATTTGAAAAAATTCTAAATTGTCCAAGTGAATATTTAAAGTTATTATTGCTTGTATTTGCATGAATATTAACACCTATTCTAGCAATTACTTGACCATTTAAACTAGATAAATTAGCAGAAACAGTATTTCAAGTTGAACTTTTTTTAACTGTTGTTTTTAAAGTATGGATTTTATTATCAGCTGTTGTTACAATAATGTTTGAATTAGCTAAATTATTGTTGATTTTACCTTGAGATGAAGTTTGTATTTTCATAGAAATATTATTATTGTTTGCTTTAAAGTTAGAACCCATTACAGATCAATTTACATCTTTATTAAAAGTAGCATCTTTTATAGCTCCATTATCATCTCATCCAGAACCCAATGAAACACTATTACCTTTACGATAAGCAGTATTATAATCATAATAACCATTTAAATTACTATTTGCAGCATCTTTATTTTGATTATCTGTAATTAATCATTTATATGTAGGTTGTGCATCTTTTAAATTTCTATTAGTTCAAACATAATTATTTAATGTCATACCATTATTTTCAACAAATTTTTTACCTTCTCCTGTAGAGAAATTAGTAGAGAAATTACTAATATTGCCATCTATTAAAACTGTTTTAGGGATAACAAAATCACCAATACCATAATTACCATTTTGATCACTAGATTTTAATGTACTAGCTCCTGAATATTCCATGTCTTCATAATTATTGCGAAGCACAGTTTCTAGTATTGCTTTATCTAATTGAGTTTTAGGATTATATCTTCCTAAAGAATTACGCGCTTCATCATTAGGGGATTGTCCAGCATAATTAGCAATAGAATTAACTGGTTTGTTATTTTTATCTACAATAGCAGAATTATAATTATGATGTCCTAAATTACTCATATAAGTTGATAAATTACTTATATTAAATACATGAGATGAATCATAATTTGGATGTGTAGCTCTTCATTTTGAATCATCTGCTGGTTCATAATAAAAATCTTGCACAAAATAATTAGCATAAGTAGCTAAACCTTGTGATATATCTCCACCTCTTTCGTAAGTATCGATAGAACCATTTAAATAAGTTGCGATTTGTAATCTTTGAACATTAGGATCTTTTGATTTACTTATAGTATTGTGTAATTGTTTTACAATATCTACTAATTTATGTTCATCTAAAATATCAAATGAAACAGATCCTCCATTAGGTTCATCATTTATAAATCAACCATCAAATCCATAAGTTTTAGCCATATTAATTAAAATATTAACAATTTTATAATTACCAGAAGAGTCTTTTTGTAAAAATGAAGTTAACATTTCTTTTGTTAGTCCATGATATCCATCTAAAAATACATTACCAAAAATTTTAGTACCGTTTTTATGTGCTGCAATAACTGCATCAGATGCAGGAGGAGTTATAATACCTTCACCAGCTGATCCAGCTCATGCAACAGAAATAGTTTTATAAGCATAATTTTCAAAGTTTAAATCATATAAATTACGAGACCCAACAATGCTAGATTCTGCACTTGTGTGATGATTTAAAGTTGTAATATCTAAATATTTTGTTTGACTAGCTTGGTCTTTAAATAAATGGATAGGAACTTTTTTAGTACTTAAAATTTTATGATTAGATATATTATATTTAGCATCATTATCTGTTTTAAGTGATCAATTTAAAATATTATTAATATTAGTGTTTGAAGTTTTAGGATCTTTATCCCCTCAATCACTGTATTTATTCCCATTAGGTAGATAAGTAGTTTGAATAGGTACCCCTGTTGGAACTTGCTTATGAGCTGCATTATCATTTTGAAACCCTGTCAAAAATTTAGTATAGTCCATATATGAACCTTGATGAGCAATAGATAATTTACCTAAATTAAAATTATGTTTACTTATAACATTATTTTTTGTAGTTAAAGTTTCATCTGTACCGTTTGGTTCATCTTGTTTCCAATTATAATCTTTATAAGTATTTAAATTATTTGGAATCCCTGATTTTACATTATTTTTAATATGATTTTTAAAAGTGTTATATGACAAAACACTTGCATTACCAACACATATAGTTATAATAGCAAATAGATTAATTAATTTTTTCATTATTTTACCTTTTAATATAATTATATTCCTTTTTATAAAAAAAGTAATACTTTTTTAAAAAAATATATAATTTATGTATATAATAATTTTATAAATATGCCCATGTAGCTCAGGGGACAGAGCACGCGCCTTCTAAGCGTGTGGTCGGGGGTTCGAATCCCTCCATGGGTACCATTAAAATGTTATAATTACCTTAAAGGTAATTTTTTTATTTAAATATTGTTGAAGGTAAAAATATGAAAGATTATTATACAAACATAATCGAAGAAATTAATAAACTAATAAAAAGTAAAAAATATGATGAAGCTTTTACGAAGTATCAAGGAGCTTTAGCTCAGTATTTGGCAACAAAATCAGCCTTAGAAGATGCTAAAAAAGGAGCGAGAACAGAAAAGAAAACAATGGCTCTGGGTCAAAAAGAACGAGCATTAGGAGCTTTACAGGAAGTAAACACAGCTGAAAATGAACGTTATATAATCGCTCCTAAAAATATGACCATTGAAAGCATTTCGCTACAAGAAGGTGAATTAGCATTACCGGGATATGCGTTGTTTTCAGGGTATTTAAACAATAGCGTGTACTTTAGATTTACATTGCCCGAAAATGAGTTGAATGCTTTAAAAAAAGAGCAAGAAGTGGTTGTTACCGTAGTGTATAACAAAGAAAAAATTAACGGTGTTGTAAAAACAATTAAAGCCATAGGCAATTACGCAAAAATAGCAACAGCATATCCTGATTACGAAATGCAACAATCATTATTTGAAATAAAAATTGTTCCTCAAGAGATGCAAAAAGCAACAAACATCATTACCAAAACAACTGTAACCATCCCTAGATAAAATGAAAATATTTTTAAGTTTATTAAAAAGAGAATTTAGGCTATTTTGGAGCAATAAAGTACTGGTTATTTTATTTTTGGGAGCTCCTGTGTTTTACGGAATTTTATTGGGGTACGTATATAGTAAAGGAAAGGTTACTGATTTACCCATTGTTGTAATTGATGAGGACAATAGCATTTTAAGTAAGCAAATCCGACAAATGTTTGATGATAACGAAGTATTGTCCATAGCTAAATTATTACCAAACAATAATAGTTTGCAAGATTATATAATTGAAACAGATGCTGCCTGTGCCGTAATAATTCCTAAGGGTTTTCAAAAAGGAGTTTACAGTAAAAAATATCCCGAAGTAACTACTGTCATAAATACGGCAAACGTATTAACGGCAAATTATGCCTCATCGGCAATTAATAGGGTGTTGGCTACACTAAAAGCTGGTATAGAGATACAGGTGCTTAACAAAAAAGGAATACCCAAAAGCATCGCCATAAAAGAATTTGAGCCTTTTAAAACAACGTTTATTAAAAAAAATAACAGAGCAACAAACTATATGTACTTTCTTTGGCCGGGAGTATTGGGAACGGTTTTGCAACAAATATTGCTATTGGGTTTGGCATTGTCATTTGCCTCTGAATTTGAAAATAATACCTTTGGTAAATTGGTTGCCAAAAGCAAGTCCGCAACGGTATTAATTTTATCAAAAATAACGCCTTACCTATTAATGAGTATTCCTGTTTGGATAAGCTACCTTGTATTCGCTTTGTGGTTTAGAATGCCCTTAACAGAGAATTTATATCCCTTAACATTAATAACAGGGCTTTTTGTGTTGTCGGCAAGTTTTATAGGTATTTTGGTAAGTATTATTATCCCAAATCAGTTAAAAGCAACAGAAGTACTAATGGTTATTGCAACACCGAGTTTTATTTTAAGCGGATTTACCTGGCCTTTAAGTCAAATGCCCAACTGGATACAAGCAATTGCTAAGACAATTCCCTCTACGCATTACTTGAATATCGTAAAAGTATTGCTGGTTGAAAATGGTAAAACATATCAGGTTTCAAGTTCTATATATGCTATTATGCTTATCGGAGGGCTTTGTGCCATAGCGTCTTTTATTATCTTGAAAATTAAAATGAGTAAGGTTCAAGAAGATAACTAATTTTTGGTAAATATAATACCATTTGCCACTTGAATTTACTAAAGAAAACTACAAAAATAAAGACATTGCCTTTATTGTAGGTGTGAGTGCGAGTACCATAAGCAGAGAACTAAGAAGAAATGCTTTAAAACGTGGAGGT
>FUHO01000010.1_pt1 | contig 37274 bp, 47 predicted proteins | sample 1003301 | NCBI WGS metagenome assembly FUHO01 (sample SAMEA4075887, study PRJEB14783) | cnidarian metagenome | reverse complement strand
AAAATATTGTTCCTTCTTTTATAATTAATAAAGATGATAATTTAATAGAAAAAATAAAAGTAAATCATATTTTTAAATCTAATAGAGAAATAAAAGAGTTTATTGCAAATAATGCTTTTAAAATAAATAATAAATTAGTAAAAAATATTAATTTATCAATAAGTGAATTTTCTAGTTACAATAAATACTTATTAATAAAAAAAGGTAAAAAGAATTTTTACCTTTTAATAATTGATTCTAATTAAGTACATAGATATTCTTTTAATTTTTTAGGAAATCAAGGCCATATACATAATATAAATACTAAGATTTCAAATAATATAGGCAATATTGCTAATGCAGGTACATCACCAACTAAAATTAAACTAGGTAGTCCTAAATTTAAAAATGGCATAAATGAAATTCATTTTCAATTATTTATATATAATTTTTGTATATCCATTTGTACAGATGATAAAATTGAAAATACTAAATAAGATAATAATGTACATATTAATCAAATACCTATTATTGCAAATCTCATTGTTTTATCTAAATCTTTAAATAGAGCATTAAAAAAGTTTAAACCTATTGCTGTTAAAGAATATATTAAAACCACCATTAAAGAATATAATAAAATTCTTCCTGTTAATTGAGAAGTATAATATTCTCTATAAGAATCTATAGAGTCAGATAATATAATTGTTGTAAAAATTAATATAGATATACCAAATACAAAAACTAATATATCTACAAATATTTTGGAAAATGTAACTTGATTTTTACTAAACATAAGATAAGAAACTCTGTTTTTATCAACGGTTGAATTATTTCTTAAAACAAAAAATACTCTTCATAATATTAAGTATGTAGTTCCTTGTCCAAAAGCACTAATTACTTTTCTAAGAAAATTGTTTTGTCTCATAAGATCAGTACCGCCTACGATTTCTGTATTAAGTATAAAATTAAGCAATGAGAAACCAGTTATAAAAAGAGCAATTAATAGATTTGATAATTTTAATTCTACTTTTAATTCAGATCAAAAAATTTTAATAAAATCTTTGAATCAATTTTTGCATTTATTTTTATTTAATGATACATTTTTATTCATTTTAACTATAATTGCCAAATACAGAATCGGCAATATTCCTTTCTTTTAAAGATGAGTATTTATAATTGGGTTTATCTATTAAAATTTTGTTTACTATTTTAAAATCTTCTAAAGTATTTAAAATAATAATATTTTCATGATCTATTTTAAATATTTTTTCTACATTTTTTAATTTTTTAATTTCATCTAGATTTACTTCTTTGTTTATAGCTAGAGCTACTCTTTTATCTTTTTTATCCTTAAAATCAATTATGTCACCTTCTTTTAGTATATAAAATTCATCACACATGCTTTGCACAATATCCATTCTATGAGAAGTAATAATAATAGTTACATTTTTAAGATCCATATATATATTTTTAACTTTATTTACCATAATAGGATCTAAACCATCAAATGGTTCATCTAAAAATAGATATTCTAAATTTGGATTTAAAAGTGAACTAATGATTTTTACTTTTTGTTGATTTCCTTTTGATAATGATTTAATACTTTTGTTTAAAAATTTATCAAAATCTAAAATACTAGAATATTTAGTAACAATTTTTTTTATATCTTTCTTTTTTAAGCCATATAAAAAACCTATACTTTCTAAATGTTTATAAGATTTTGTGTAATTTTTATTTTCTGAACCTGAAGCTAAATAATATATTTTTTTATATCATTTTTTTGAAAAAGGTTCTCCTTCGATAGTCAGTTTACCACTATAATCTTCTATAAAATTACTTAATATATTAAAAGCAGTAGTTTTTCCAGATCCATTAAAACCTACTAATCCAGTAATTTTATTTTTTTTGAATTCAAGGTCTACACCTTTTAAGGCGTGAACTTTACCATTGAATACTTTATTTAATTTAATTGTTTTGATTGACATAAAAAAATTATAACATAAAAGAATGTTATAATTTTATTTTTTATGGCAGGGGTAGTAGGACTCGAACCCACGACACCCGGTTTTGAAGACCGGTGTTCTACCAACTGAACTATACCCCTATATTATAATTGTATAATATATTTAAATATTTAAAATTATTTTTTACATTTTTTACATATTACTTGAAAATCAATTTTAATATATACTGCTGCCAATCTATGTCTTTTAATAATTTATTTAAATCATGCTTTTTTTTATAATTTAAAGCTTTGTCATGATCAAAATGAATATTTGTATTACAAAGTTTACAAGCGGCATGTATGGATGGTTCATAAGTTAATTCATATAACTTATTTTTACCATCAAAATTATTAGCTATTAAAACACTATTTTCTAATAGTAACTCTACTGTGTTATATATAGTCATAATATTAAATTTTTCTTTTTGTTTTACTAATTTTTTTATAATAAATCTAATTGTCACATGTTTTGCTTCTATTATAATATCTTAATTTTTAGTCTGGTTTTTGTTATTATATAATTTTGTTCTTTTAAGATTTTAATTATTTTTGATTTGTTCCATACCATTTTATAATTTTTCTTCAATAGCTTTGATTAAATCGTTTATGCTTTTAATATTAGTTAATTTTTCATCTTCAATTTGTATATTATATTTTTCTTCAATATCTATAATAATATCTATAAAATCAATTGAGTCTATATTTAAATCAGCTATATTAGTATTCAAATCAGTATTACTTTTTATTTTTATTTGTTTATTTTTAATTATTGTTTTAATATCATTTAAAATATTCATTTTTTTCCTTAATATGATTTTGCAAAATAAAATCTTTTATTGCATATATTTTGACAATTAATACATTTGTAATTTAATTTTTCTTGTTCTAAAGGCGTGCATCTTGATACACAATTTAATTTTTCTTTTATTTCTAATTCGCATTTTTCTAAACCACAAAAAGGTAATAAAAATAAATAATTGTTTTCATTGAAATAATTTTTTACTTCATCTAATGTGGAAGCATTTTTTGTATATTTATTTATAATTTTTTGTGAGTGGTCTTTTAAATTTTGAGTATAAGTTTTTATTTCTTGAAATAAACTTTCATCTAATTCTTCAATGCTTATAATTTTCTTTGTTCTATCATATCTGTTTACTATTGTTATAGTTTTATTTTCAAAGTCTCTTTTACCTAACTCTAATCTAATAGGGACTCCTTTGATTTCTTGTTTTACAATATCAAAACCGAAAGACTTAATTGATTTAATATATTCAATACGATATTTAATATTTAATTTATTAAATATATCATTAGCATGCTCTTCTAATTCTTTACTTGGTTTAGGAGCAAGTATTAGAGCAATTTGATGTGGTGCAATTTCTCAAGGTAAAACTAAACCATAATTATCACCATGAGACATAACTAAAGCGCCTATCAATCTTGTCGATACCCCTCATGAAGTAGAGAATGGATATGCTTGTTTTTGATTTTTATCTTCATATTTTATATTAAATATTTTGGAAAATTTATCACCAAAATAATGTGATGTACCACTTTGTAAAGCTTTACCATCTTGCATAATAGTTTCAATACTTAAAGTATTTATAGCACCAGCGAACTTTTCATGTTCTGATTTTTCTCCTAAAATAGGAATTATATTTAATTTATTAATAATTAAGTTTTTATAAATATCTAGTATTTTTTTAAAAAATGTTTGGGCTTCTTTTTCAGACTCATGTATAGTATGGCCTTCTTGTCATAAAAACTCGCTGGATCTTAAAAAAGGTCGAGTATTTTTTTCTCATCTAATAACACTACATCATTGATTATATTTTAATGGTAAGTCTCTATAAGATTTAACTTCTCTGCTAAAATGCTCACACATTAAAACTTCTGAAGTTGGTCTTATATATAAATCTTCTGATAGTTTTTTATCACCAACTTTTGTTACTGTTGCTAATTCAGGGCTAAAACCTTCTAAATGATCTTTTTCTTTATCAAAATTTTGTTTAGGTATTAACATTGGAAAATATACATTATTTACTCCTAATTTTTTAAATTCCTGATTTAAAAAATTAGTAATATTTTCTCAAATTGCATATCCATAAGGTTTAAATATTATTGTTCCTTTAGTAGGTCCATAATCAAATAGACCTGCTTGAAAACACACATCCGTATATCATTGAGCGAATTCTTCTTCTTTAGTAGTTATTTTATTATTTTTAATATTCATTATTTTCCTTTTTTATTTTTCATATAATAATCCAGAGTCTTTTGATGAAAAGATTTTTATTTCTAAATTATATATATCTACATATTTTTTTACTCTTTCATAATAGTTAAAATTTTTTAAAAGTATTCATTCTATACATTCTGGTGGTATATTTTCTTTGATAATAATTCTTTTATCTTTATCATTATAAATTCAATCTTCTTTAGTTTTTTCAAATAATTTTTGAATTTTAATAGATATAATAGCTATGCTTTTAGGGTCTATATTATTTTGATTTATCCATTGTCAAAAATAATGTCTAGTACTATTTGATAATTCTAGCTCAACATGATCTCCTTTTTCTAAATATGTTCAAACAATATATTTGTCATTATATTTCAAATTGATATCATTAATAGGCTGAATGCCATATTCTAAAATTCTCATTATATTAGATTCATTAGTATAAAAAAATAAACTAGAAATTTTTTTATTATTTAAATTTCTAATTATTTTTATAGTCTCTCTTCTTTTAAGGCTTCAATAATATTTAGACTTAGTAAAATCTTGTTTAGTTGATTTTTTAATTTCTTTTTTAATATTAATTTGCTTTTTAAATATATCTTTAAAACCCATAATTCACCTATTTAAATATATTATATATTATTATTTAATTATAATAAAGGAGATAATAAAAACATACTATTTAATAAAAATCTATATGTTTTTGCTTTTTTATCTAAAATACTGAATTTCCATTGATTAGATAATAATAATATTTCGTCTCAATTTTTTAACATTTTAGAACACTCTTGAGTACTTTTTAAAACTACCATAGTTTGTTTATCTGTATAAAAAGACCTTTGATCTAAATTAGTTGATCCCATAACTAAAGTATCATCATCAAATATAGCAATTTTACTATGAGAGAAACAATGGCCAAATTCATATATTTCAATTTGCTCATTAAACAATATTTCACATTTTTTTCTAGAAAGGTCAAGAATAAATAATTTATCACTTACACCTGGTATTAATATTTTAATATCAACACCTGATTTTTTAGCAATAATAAGCGCATCAATAATGTCTTGGGTAGGTAAGAAATAAGGAGTTGATATATATATTCTTTTTTTAGCTTTAGTTATTAAATCTAAATATATATTTTTAGAAGTGCCGTGGTTTTGTATATTATTTTGATCAAACAATCCTAAAGAATTATTATTATTTTTTATTATAATTTCTTTATTATTATATAGTTCTAAATCTAGTTCTTTTTTTAGATCTTGTTTAGTTATCTGGAATCAATCTTTTAAGAAAATAGTTTCTAAAAGTTGGACTCCTTCACCTTGAATTTTTAATTGCTGATCGTTTACATATCCTAAATGATCTCCCATATTAGCAAATTCATCAGCAATATTAATTCCTCCTAAATAACCAATTTTACCATCTATTATTATATCTTTTCTATGATTTCTATTATTTATAGTTCCTTTAATCATAGAAAATATTAATGGTTGAAATTTAACTATCTTAATACCCATTTTTTTTAATTTGCTAATGGTTTTATCTTTAAAACCATACACACTACCAGCATGATCATAAATAACATAAATTTTTACACCTTTTTTTATTTTGTTTATTAAAATATTATTTATAGATTCTAAAATAATTCCATTTTTAATTATATAAAAATTAAATAATATGTATTTTTTGGCTTCTTCCAAGTCTTTTAATAATGATAAAAAATATTGTTGGGGATTTTTATATATATTATAGTTGCTATTAATAATAGGTTTGTTATTAGTATTAGAAATATACTTATATGTGGAATAAAAATTATAATCATTATAATCATTTTGATTTATATTTTTAAATTTAATATTAACATGTTCATCTATATCATTACAATAATTAATTATATTCTTTTTAATATTACTTTTAGGTGAGAAAATTAAAAATGATAAAAAACCAATCCCTGGAAAAGCTATTATAAATATAATTCAAGAAACTTTTACTTCCTGTCTCATATTAGATTTAATAGCTACAATAAAAGATAAAATTATACTCATTATTGCTAAAATAACAAAAATATAATATATTTTCCAATTAAATACAGCGCTTAATATTATAAATATAAATATAAAGAAACCATAAAGTGTGGATAAACTAATTAATGCTCTAAGAAATTTTTTCATATAATAATTTTTTAATTTTTTATAATTATATAATAAAAAACTTCATTTAAAATGAAGTTATTTTTTTTAATGGCGGAGCAGGAGAGATTCGAACTCTCGCGCTGTTTACACAACCTAAATCCTTAGCAGGGACTCCTCTTAAGCCTCTTGAGTACTGCTCCATTTATTAAATTATATATAGTTTTTTTTATAAAAACAAATTAAATATAATTTATTTTTATATCGGATATGCTTTCTATTAATTTAAAATTTTTTATATGATCGAAAAAATGTGTTTCTAAATCAATATTAAAAAAAGAATTAACTATTTTATAATCTTTAAAATTAGTAATTATTTCATTAAATGTTTCATTATCAACTATTTGTTCTTCTATTAAAATATTTTGATTATTAAATACTGTAAAATAAGATTTGTTTTTACCAAATTCTATTTTTGGAATGGATTTACCCTTTTTAGAAAGAAAATATAAGGTATTGATAGACATTAAGTGAATATTAGGATAGCAAAATTTAATAGTTTTTATTGTAGTTAAAGATGTTCTTAAACCCATAAAAGAACCAGGTCCAATAGTAAAATAAATAGATTTGATTTCATTTAAGTTAATATTATTTGATCTTAAAAAATCAAATAAATATTCCACAGCATTTTCTGAATGTTTTTTAGTATTTTTTAGTATTTTATTTTGTATCATTTTATTATTATTAAATAAACCAATAACTAAATAATTAGTACTTGTATCAAAAAATAAATTATACATTATTAAATGCCTTTAACTTATTAAATAATTCTATATTTTTATAATTAAAGAATGACAATTCTAATACTCTTTGATTTTCAATTATTTTTATTTTTATTTTTAATAAAGGCAAATCAGCAATATTATCTAAAATATAATTAGGTCATTCTATCATTGTTCAATTATTATTTATTAATTCCAAATATTCATTTTTTTCTTCAATATTTTGTGAATTTATTAATCTATAAAAATCAAAATGGTAAAAATGTTTATTATAAATATTTAATATATTAAAAGATGGAGACTTAACATTAAAAACTTCATAATGACACATTAGTTGTCTTATAAATTCTGTCTTGCCAACACCTAACTCCCCTTCTAAGGCTATTATTAAGTCTTTTTCTCAATATTTAAAAAATATATATGTTAATTTTTTTAATTCTTCAATATTATTAATTTTTATTTTCATTATATTTATATTGTATATAATAATTATAAATATTTATATAATTTTATAAAGAGATAGAAAATTATGAACAAAGGTATTTTAAAAATACTAATAAAAAATTTTTATATATATTTTAAAAAAAATTGAATCCAAATTTTAACATTAATTTTAAGTTTTTCTTTTTTATTAGGTTTAATATCTGGTTTGGAAAATACAAATAATTTAATTAATAAAAACTTAAATTTAATTTCCAATATTTCTGAAAATAATACTATAAGTTTTAATAATAATCCATTTATTAGTAAAGAAAGTACTAAAGAACAATACAATAATTGAGTATATAGCTATAATGGGATTCATAGTAATATAAGTTATTTAAATAAAAGTAAAAAATATAAAGATGAATACAATTTAAATTCATTGTGATATGATTCTTTTAATATAAAAGATAAAATAATTTTTAATGAAAAATATTTTGAAATTTATAAAATCAATCAAAGTATAATAAACAATTATAATCAACATCATAAAGATAAAATTATTATAAATAAAAATAAAATAAACTCATTATATGGTTTAGTTTTAGAAAATAAAGATAAAAATGGTAATAATTCTTTTACTTCTTTTTATAAAAATAAAAATTATGATTTTATTAATTTAAAGATTAATAAAAATACTATGGATAATCAAACATTATTATTTTATGATGATTTAAATTACTTAAATACAAAAGAAATTACTATACCTTATAAAAACAATCAAAATCAAAATCAAAAAATAAAATTAATGTATGATATGGGAATAATAAGTAATGATAATAATCAATATAAAGTACCAGTAACTCTATATTATGCAAATAAATTATATGATGATTATTATGAAAAATTATATATTGATAAGAAAATACCTATCAACATTAAAAATTGAAATAGTATTAATGAAGATTTCAAAAAAGCAGGTTATGTAGATAAATTTGAAAAAGCTGATATTGATCAATATGTTTATAATTTCTATATAAATAATATTAAAAATTTATTATATGAAGCTACTACTTTTTCATGCATTTTTGACACAAGAAGATATGAGCATTTTTCAACTACTAACTTAGATAATGAAAAAAGTTATTTATTTATAAAATATAATAATAAGTTAGAAAACAATCAAGGTTTTTCACCAATAGATCAAAATATATTAACTGGTTATAAAAAGGATGGCAAAAGTTTTTATAATTTAAAAAAAGGAGAAGTTTTAGTAAATCCTAGTTTTTATTATGGTAATGCATTTAATAATAATAGTTATTTGAAATTTTTAAATTATAATGAAAAATTTAAAGTTTTAGGACGAACAATTCAATCAAATATTTTAACCAGATCTTTACATAGTCCTGATTATAAGAATAATGGAGCTATATGATTAAATCCTGATGATTATGAGAAATTAAAAAATAAACTTAAAATATTACCACAAACAAATATTAAAAATAATCTTTATTTAGGTAATTCTATGGTGAGAAATCCTTTAAATCCTAATATAAAGTTTGGAGAACAAGAACAATTAGTAAATTCTAATAAAAGTTATTTGGGTAGTTTTCTTGATAATCCTAGTTCCTTAGTGCCAAAATTATGATCTAATTATAAAAAATATACTTCACATAATAAATTTATTTATATAACTATTTTGGAAAGAATAAATAATATAGATTTAATAATAGTAATATTTATAATGCTTTTAGCAATTTCTGCATTAGTTACTATATTTATAATTATTAATAAAATTATTAAAAATAATTCATTTATAATAGGGAATTTAAAAGCAAATGGTTTAAAAATATCCAATATTATTTTTAGTATTTCTGTACCTATAAATATAATTTTATCTATAAGTATATTAATAGCTATACTATTAAGTTATTTAACTTCTCAAATGATTACTTATACATTTAAAATTGGTTGTAATGTTTTAAATTATGATTTTATTTTTAATATTAAAAATAATGTTTTAATTATGCTAATACCTTTATTAGTAATGATTATTTATTCTTTAATCTTGTTATTTGCTAAAACTAAAAAAAATACATTATTAATATTGAGCAAAAGAGAAAAACAAGAAATAAAAATGAATTTTCTTATTAATTTTATATCTAAAATTAATAAAATTAAACTTCTGACATTCAATACTAAAATTTCTTTAAAATTTGCATGAAATGCAAAATTAAAAATTTTTATGTGTTTTATTATGACAACAGTACTATCAGTCATGCTTTATTTATCTTTATCTTGTTCTATTATATATGCTCAAATTAATTATACTTTTGATAGGTTAAACTTTAATTATGATTATTATTTAAGTAAAGATAATAAAGTTGACTTCAAATCAGCAAAAACAACAAAAAACATTGCAATGAATAGTCAATTAAATATAAATGATTTTGCAGATTTTAATAGTACGCATCTTAATAATCCGGAGAATAAAATTTATCATATTCAAAATTTAATTAGTCCAAAAGATACATTAAATATTCCAAATGATTTAAAAGAACATTATATTCAATATGGATTTAAATATACATGAATTTATGCTAAAGAATTACAAGAATTATATAATGAAGCAACAAATAATAAAACAAGTACAACATTTAAACAAAGTATAATAAAAACATTAAAAATAACTCCAAATGATTTAAATAATATATTGTTACAATATCGGAACAATGAATTCATTATAAATGATGCCGTTAAAAACAATGCTATTTTAAGTTTTGGTTTTCAATTTTATAATAAAAATGATGATAACCTTATGGCTTCTTCAGGATTAAATTTATATAAAATAAATAATGTAAATGATTTAAAAAAAATTACAACCCATAAATCACATTATATATATGTAAACAGCTATACAAGTAAAAAAGAAGAATTATATGATTTAGAAAGAGTGCACTTAGGCAAATCGCCTTCTGAAATTTTAACAAATTTTGATAAGAATTTTAAACAATATATTAAAAATCAAAATTATTATAAAATTAAAAATTATTTAACTGAAAAAGTAAATAAAAATAAAAATGATTATTTTATAACAGCCCCTTTATTTATGAATATAAAAGAAAATAAAGTTTATTTTAATAATGAAGTGAACACTAATTGAATAGCTGATTATAAAATACATAGTGGCAACAAAAAATTTACACTTTATATATTATTTAATGTAGTTGATAAAATAAAAACAATAAGTACGCAAGATAATTTCACCACAAATAATGTTATTCAAAATATTTTAAAATATGATGTAATTAAAAATTTAAAAAATTTAAAAAATAACCCTTTTAATAATAATTATCCTAATATTATTAGTAAAATATACAGTCAATATAGAGATAACTATTATAAAAAATATATAGGAATATATAATATTTCTAACAAATATTTTGTGAAAGATTATAACAAAAATACAACGTGGAAAACATTTTTATATGGTTTTCTTAATTCTAAAAATATTAAAAAATACAGTACTGAAGATGTTCAAATTTTATTTTTAATAATAAATTTAATTTCTATTCTAAGTTTAATTATATGTGCAATACAAATAATATTAACTATAGAACTTATGATTAAAGAAAATATAAATAATATCAATTTATTTAAATCAATGGGTTATAACAGAATGTGAATTTTTAAAAAAATATTTATAGTTTTTATTCCTGTAATAACTTTAGCGATTATTATTAGTGGGCCTATCGCATTCACTATATCTAATTCTTTTTATAAAATATTTAGTAAGTTGATAAGGTTTGATTTAATACCTACAATATCATATTTAAATGTATTTTGAACATTACTAATATTAGTATTTTTATATATATTCTTATATATTATTATTGAGAAAATGATTACTTCCAAAACACCAATAACTAAATTTATTACTGAATAATTATATTAATAATTTTATTTTTAACAAAAATTATATTATATTTTTTATCTTTTATATATTTATATAAATTAAGATTCTTACTGATTTCATCAATAGCTTCTTCTTGAGTGTCACAATTTGATATTTTACCTTTAAATTTACCGTTAATTTGAACAATTAAAAATGTTTTAACATCTAAACAAAGATTTTGATCATATTTAGGTCAACTGTAGTTAATTATTTGTTCATTATTATTATTTATTGTTGAATATATTTCTTGAGATAAGTGGGGTGCAAATAAAGATAAAATTGCTATAAAATCTAAAAAATGTTTTTTATATAAAGGTTGCTTATTTTTATAGATTTTATTAATAAAAATCATCATTTCTGAAATTACTTTATTAAAATTATATTGATTTAAATAGTTTGTTGCATTTTTAATAAGAAAAGCATGTGCTTTGTTTGATTTTTCTTTTCCTAAATCTGAAATACCATATTTTTTAAAAAATCTAAAAATTCTATCTAACCATTTTCTAGAAGAGTCTAATCCTTTATAAGATCAAGGTAAAGAAGATTCTAAAGGCCCCATAAACATTTCGTAAAGTCTTAAAGCGTCTGCTCCATGAGATTTAACTATACCATTAGGATTTATAGTGTTGCCTTTTGATTTACTCATTTTTTGACCATCTGGACCTAAGATCATACCTTGGTTGAGTAACTTTATAAATGGTTCTTTAGTATCTAAAATACCAATATCGTTTAAAAATAAATGTCAGAATCTTGCATATAATAAATGTAGAACAGCATGCTCTTGACCTCCTATATAAAGATCAACTGGTAATCAATAATTTAATAATTCTTTTGCTTCTTTAGAATCTATATCTAAATAAGTATTGTCTTCTTTTTTAAGAATATAAGCAATATAATATCAACAGCTTCCAGCTCATTGAGGCATTGTATTTAATTCTCTTGTGCCTTTTTGATTAAATATTTTTATATTTTTTCAATTTTCTGCATCAGATAAAGGATTAGCTTTATTTGAATGAAAATCAATCTCTTTTATATCAGGTAGTAAAATAGGTAATTCCTCTTTACTATGACAATGTAATTCACCATTTTCTAAATGCACGATTGGAATAGGCTCACCTCAATATCTTTGTCTAGAAAATAATCAATCTCTCATTTTATATTTATTTTTTTTATTTATAATTTTTTTGGATTCTAATATACTATATAAATTTTTATTTAAGATTTCTTTTTCAAAATGTATATTATGATTTTTAAAATATTTTTTATCTAAAATATTATTATTAGGGTTTGCAAATTCAATATTTTTACCATAATTAGAAAGAGTATAGTTAGTAATGTAAATTGGAATTATTTTATTATTGATGGGATTGATTAAATGTAAATCTGTTTTAATAGCTTTTTTAATTAATTTAATATTTTGTCTATCTAGTTCATTTTGATGAATATTTTCATTTATAAATTCTTTAACTTGTTTTTTAATTATTGGATTTTGAATTTTATCAATTATTTTTGATTCCATAGGTATTGATACAAAATATGGATTGTTCATTATATTTAAATCTTTTATAAAAACTTTGATTTTGTTATCTTCAAAATTATTTCCAAATTTAACTTCATAACCTTTTTCTAATCCTATTCAATTTTTTTGTAAATTTTTTACAGATTTTGGTCAATCTAATTCTTCTAAACCTTTTATTAATTTTTCACTATATTTTGTAATTTTTAAAACTCATTGTTTCATAGTTTTTTTAGTTACTAAAAAATGGCCGCGTTCAGAATATGGTTTGTTATCAATATAAACTAATTCTTCATTTGAAAGAACTGTTTTTAATTCTTCACATCAATTTACTTTAGCATAAACAATTTCTGCTAAACCATGCTTATATAGTAATGTAAATATATATTGTGTAGTTTTAAAATAATTAGGATCAGTAGTATTAATTTCTTTATCAAAATCAAACATAAAACCTAAAGATAATAATTGCTCTTTAAAATTTTGAATATTTTTATTAGTAAATTCTTTAGGATCATTTTTTGTTTGGATTGCATATTGTTCAGCTGGCAAACCAAAAGCATCTCACCCAATAGGATGTAGTACATTATATCCCTGCATTCTTTTATATCTAGCAAAAACATCAGTAGCAGTATAACCTTTAGGGTGACCAACATGAAGTCCTTTTCCACTAGGATAAGGGAACATATCTAAAACATAAAATTTTTGTTTATTGTTAGTATTAGTTTTAAAAGTTTTATTTTTATATCAATATTTTTGTCATTTTTTCTCAATTGAATTATGAGAATATTCCATTTAATTATTCCTTTATTTCTTCTTCTTCTAATTTATTTAACTTTTCATTAAGAACATTAGAAAATTTCTCCTTATTATTTTTTTTGTATTTATCTTTTATTTTCTTTATTTGTCTTTCTAAATCTTTTCTACATACATCAATATTTTTATAAAAATCAGGTCCTGTTTCACTAGCTTTTAATATTTTATCTTTACCAATAATATCTATAAATATAGATACTCTTATTAATTTTTCTTTATAAGAAGCTATCTCTATTTGTGCTGTATCATCTTCTTTTACTTGTTTATATTTATTTAATTTTTCTAAATTGTGCTTTGCAAATTCTTTCATTGCATCTGTAATTTCTATATTTTTTCCTCTAAATGAATATTTCATAAAATTTCCTTTTTTGTAATTAATTATAAAAATATTATATATTATTTAATAATTTATATAATAAAAAAACAACTTTTTTAAAGTTGTTTGCTTTTTTTAAATGGTCGGGCTAATTGGACTTGAACCAACGACCTCACCCTTATCAGGGGTGCGCTCTAACCAGCTGAGCTATAGCCCGTAAACATAAACAATAATAGCATATTATTGCTTACATTTCAATAATAAAATAAATTTATTAATTGATTTTTAGAATTTTTAATCAAGTTAACATATGAATAATATAATTTATATCTTTTTCAATATTTTTGAATATTAAATCTACAGTATAATCTATAGATTTCATGAAATCAAAATAAAAGATGTAGTTTTCTTTATTATATTGTGGATTAATTTTCATTTTAGAAATGGTTTTAAATCTATTTTTTTCCATATAAATAGATTCAAAATAAGAACTTTTTTGACCTTGAATAGTGCAATCTAACATCATTTTAGGTTTAAAAAATTTTCTCACTTCAATAGGATCATCATATTTAATATCATACATCAATTCGAACTCTTTAGATTCAAGACCTAATCTTTGTTCGTTTTTAGATAACTTTTTTTTATCTACTCTTATTAAATTATTTATATAAGGACATTTTATATTATTAATAATAAAATAATTATTAGAATAATATATTTCATTAGAATTATACTGAAATATTGTATTAAAGATATGTTTATTTTTTTTATAAGAATGCAATATTATAGTACCCAATTCAATATTCCAGTTATTGATACTTAATACAATGTTGTTTAATTTTTTATATTCATAATTTGATTTAGAATTTTTATTATATTTTTTATGAAAAATTTCTTTATAAATATTATTATCATTTATTTCATTTTTTAATTCAGCTTCTTTAATTTCTAAATTTTTTATTTTATTTTGTAATATATTTTTATATATATCTAAATAATTTTTATTTGAAATTAAATCTTTAAATTTTCTTTTAGTATTATTTTGTATTATTGTAAACAATATAAAAAATATAAATCATATAATACAACTTATAGAAGCAATTGTATAACCTTTATTTTTATAAAATAATAAGAATATAGCTATAGAAGCTATAAAATATATAGTTAAAAATAGTTTACATATATAAATAAATTTTTTATTAATAAATAAAAAATTTAATTTATTTATTTTTTTATCTAAAAATTTATTTTTTAAATTTTCTTTTGATTCTAATATAAATTTTTCCATTATTTATTAAAATGAAAGATCTATTTTAACATCTTGTCTTTCTTCATTGCTTGCTTCAAAATAAAGTTGAGTTTCTAAATTCATACCGCTTGCAGGAACATTATTAGGATATACTAATATATCACTGTTAAATGATCTTACGCTTGTATTATAAAATCTTCTAGCAGCAGATATGTTATCTTCACAATCTTGTGCAGCATTTTGCAATTGCATAACATTATTAGAAGATTTTAAATCTGGATAATTTTCTAATTGAACATTTATACCAGACATAATTTTACTAATTTCTTCGTTATAACTACCCATTTCATTAGGTTTTAATTCTCTATTACCTTTTTGTTGTCTTAATTCAGTAATTGTTTGTAATGTACTTTTTTCAAATTTCATGCTTCCTTTTACAGCATCTACTAATTTATTTAACAAGTCAAAACGTTTCTTTAATTGTACATCTATTCCAGAAGCAGTCTCTTGAATTCTTTGTAACTCTCTTCTAAAATAATTTTTTTTTTGAATATATCATATTCATCCTAAACCAACTGGCACTGTCATTCAGAAAAAAATAAAAAATTTTCCAAATCCAGAACTTTTTGCTCTTATAATTTCATTTTTTGGTTTTATTTGTGCTACCATATTAACTCCTTTTTTAATATATAATTAATTATAACAAATTATTTATAAAAAAATAAGCATAAAAAAACCACTTGGTTAAGTGGTTGAGGACTATCTTTTTGAAAATTGTGGTGCTTTTCTGGCTTTTTTTAAACCGTATTTACGTCTTTCTTTTATTCTTGCATCTCTAGTTAACAGACCTGCTTTTTTTAATGTTTTTCTATAATCTAAGGAAACTTTTAATAAAGCTCTTGCTATCCCTAATCTACAAGCTCCTGCTTGTCCATTAAAACCGCCTCCAATAACTTTGATATTTACATCGAAATCATTTTTTGTATTAGTTAATACTAGGCCTTGTTCTAAGTCTTGTACTAAAGTAACGTATGGAAAAAAGTCTAAAGCTTTTTTACCATTAACAATTATATTACCGGTACCTTTTTGAATAGTAACTTGTGCAATAGAACATTTTCTACGTCCAGTTCCTCTATATATTACATTAGCCATTATTTACCTTCTTCTCTATTATCAATTTTTGAGGGTTTTGAGCATCATGTTTATGTTTTGTGCCTTTATATACGAAAAGTTTTTTATATATTTTTCTCCCTAATTTATTTTTAGGTAACATCAATCTAACTGCTCTTTCTAATAAGAATTCTGGTTTGCTATCTCTAATTTGAGAAGCTTTTCTTATTTTTAAACCACCTGGGTATTGAGAATGATGATAGTAATTTTTTTTACTTCATTTTTTACCAGATAAATGAATTTTTTCAACGTTGATTACGATAATGTAATCTCCACAATCCACATGGGGAGTATAAATAGGTTTATTTTTTCCTATTAAGATTCTTGCTATTTGAGTAGATAATCTCCCTAGTGTTTGTCCTTCTGCATCAATGATGTATCATTTTCTTTCTAAACCATTATGATTAGTCATTCTTGTTTGACGCATAATAACTCCTTACATTTAATCGTACCAGGATTAATGTGTAAGCATATATAATATTACACTTTTTTTCTTATAAAGTCAAATTTATATGAAAATTAAAGACCATATTTATCTATTAAAATGCGTAATGTGGGTTTTATAGATAAAAATATAAAAGCATTTATAGATAATTTAATTAAATTAAATGGAATGATAAATGGAATGATAGTGGAATTATAAGTTTTTAATGAGTTTGTTGGTAAGCCTAAATACAATAAATAAAGTCTAAAAATAAAAAGATAGTTGCATAAACTTATTAAAAAAGTTGTTATTAAAATTGCAGCAATAACACTTATTAAACTTAATAAAAATAATTGCTTTTTAGAATTATTGGATGTCTCTATTTTTAATGATCCTAATTTATGTGATTGATTAAATCTTATTATTTTTTTATCTTTTTTTTCATTTTTAAATTTTTTAAATATATAAGTAAAAAATTTATAAGAACCAATATATGATAAAAATAAGAAAATATATAATAAAAATAAAGCAAATACACCTACTGCATCTGCAGAGTCATATATGAATCTTATAGATATATTTAATGTTATGATAATTAAACCAAATCAAAAACCAACCACATGATATATTACAAAAATCATAAAATCGGCTCATTCTAAATGTAAAAAAGCAGCACCTGGAAATATTGCTACTTTAGCTAAATTACTAGTGAAACTCAGAATTATCATTAAACTTAAAAAGAGAGATGATATTGTTATTTTTTTAATATTAAAGATATTATTATTTTTTATATTATTTTTAAAATCTATCATTATTTTTTATTAGTCCAATTAAAAGTTTTAAAAGAACATAACATAATTAAAATAGGAATAATGAAACCAATTAATGCCACTAATCATATTAAATGATTATTAAATATTGAATTTGTGGGTAAAGCTCCATTATTTCAAGCCATATTAGAAAAAATAACTGAATATTTAAAAGGAATAAAACAAGTAAATCATTTCATACCTTCACTTGTGTTATTTAATTTAGATAAAGGGATTATAATCCCTCCTAAAAAAGCAGAAGGAAAAAAGAACATTGATATAAAAGCTTGTGTTTTATTTTGACCTACAACAAGACCACTAATTAATATTGCCATTGAACTACAAGTTATAATTAATAATAAACAACTTAAAATTAAGTAGCCTCAATTAATATTTGCTAATAAAGTATCGACTTGAGATGTTCCTTTTTGAACAGCAATAAAAAATAAAGATCATAGAAACATTCATATTATTGCTAAAATAGAAACTAATGAGAAAAATAATAAAAGCATGCTTAATATACTTTTTTTTGATAAAGATGTTATATTTAACCTTTTTAATAAAATAGAATCTTTTCAAATAGATAACATATTAGACAGACCATTCAAACAAGTTGAAATAGCAGCTAAAAGTATATACCCTGGAACTACTTCACTAGGTTTACTATTTTCAAGACCTGTAAAAATAAAATAAAATACTGCAAATAATATAATAGGTTGTATAAAACCAAAAAATATATTAGAAAAAGATCTTCTATAAGATTTAAAAATAAGTGTTAATAATTCAGTATATCATGGAAAAATTGAATTATATTTTTGAAAATTTTGTTTTTTTTGTTTATTCATATTAATTTTTTACCTCAAATTTAAATGTTAATATTGATGTAGTTAAGATTCCAGCTCCAAAAATAAATGGCATTAAGACAGGAAGTCAATTACCGGGATATAAATTATTAAATGACTTACTTATAGATGGCGGTAAATGATTACCACCTCAAGCTAATACATTTAAATAAGAACCATAACTAACTGGTAATATATAGTTTATGTATTTCAATGCATCTGATTTGTAAAGTACAAAAAGAGGTATATTAATACCACCTAAAAATACTATAGGGAAGTAAATAGATAAAGATATTGCTTGCGCAATAGAATTACTGCCAACTAAACCACCAATTAAAACACCAGATGATATAGATATAAATGAAGTAGTTATTATAGCTAAAATAAATCAACCAATATTAAAATGATTAAATAAACATTAGTAATAGATGGTAATAATATTAAAGTGGTTACAATTGACTGTTTACCTTGAATACTAGTCCCACCTAAACCTGCAAATAATAATATAATAGCTAAAAAGGGAGGGAATACAAATCCATAAAAAGGTCCTTGAAAATTTTTAAAGAAATTAGCAGAAAATAATTTATAACAAGCAAATTGTTTTTTAATAAATACTTTCATTATTTTGAACCTTGAGGCTTAATTAATTTGCCTTCAAAATATTGATTCATCATTTGTCTAACATCACCAAATTTTTTAATAACTTCATCTATTTTTAAATCTAAGTATATTTCACCTTCATGTAATAAAAGAACTCTTTTTACAAGATTTTGTACCTCTTCTGGATTATGAGAAACTAATATTAAAGTATGTTTTTTAGATTCTGTTAATTCTTTTATATATTTCAATATTTTATATTGTAATTGAATATCAAGACCTGTTGTAATTTCATCTAATATAATTAGAGAAGGAGAGTGTATAACAGCCAATAAAGCATTAAATCTTTGCTTTTGCCCTCCAGATAATTTATTTAAACCTCTATTAAAAAATTCTTCTATTTCAAAAATATTAATTAATTTATCAATTTGTTTATTTGTTACATTTTGATAAACACCTCTATAAAAGTGAATAATATCTTTAGGCGTTAAACCTGTTGGTCATTCCCCTTCTTGAAATTGAATTCCTATATTTTCTTTTATAGAACCTTTTGCAAAATTATATTTTATACTACCTTTAGAACTTTTTTTAGTTTGACATATTATTTCTACAAGAGTTGTTTTGCCAGCCCCATTAGCCCCTATAACAGCTATCGATTCATTTTTTTCAACTTTAAAATTAATATTTTTTAAAACTTTTTTAGAACCATAATTTTTTTCTATATTTATAACTTCGATTATATTTTTCATTAAATTCCTTTTTTTCTATTTATTATAACATATTATTAAATTGTATTTTATATAATAATAATCCATTACCAGGTACTATATACCTAGTTTTATTATTGTTAGTATTAGTATTTTTTAGTTTATCTTTAATATATTCTAAATTTATTTTTTGATCATTATAAGCTAAAATGGTACCTATAATCATTCTGATTTGATGCCTTATAAAAGAAGGCCCTTCTATAATAAAAGTACCTTTATCTTTATATTGTATGAATTTTAATATTTTAATTTCTCTATTAAAATTAATATTTTCTTCTTTTTTATTTTTGCAAAAGTTAAAAAAATTATGTTTTCCAACAAACAATTGACAAGCTTTATTGATTCTTGTTTCATTTATATTGCTTTTAAATAAAAGATGTGTTTTAACCTTATATACATCTCTTTTATATATTAAATTATATTTATAAATTTTATTTTTAGCTTGGCGGATATTAAAATTAGGATCTATTTCTTTTATATGACACACAAAAATATCTTCTGGCAAATGACCGTTTAAGTGTCTTTTTAAATTGTTTTTAGAAATTAAAAAAGGAATTTTAACTAAACATTTTTGACCTAATGCATGCACTTGTTTGTCTGTTCTACTAGATCCTAAAGTTCATATTGATTTATTAGATAATTTGTAAAGAGCTTTTTCTATTTCGCCTTGTATAGTTTTTTGATTTTTTTGTTTAGCTCAACCAAAATAATTATAACCATCATATTTAATTGTTAATAAATAATAAATCATATTAAATATGAATAAATTTGTCTAAGTAAATATTATCTTTAACATATGTGATAGGTAAAATGTTTGTGTAACAAGATGCTATTACAAGTGCTGCGAATCCAACACATAATAATAATATTGCAAAATCATATATATTAATTTTATATTTACGATATCTTGTTCTAGGCGACTTAGGATTATATCCCCTAGCATCCATAGCATAAGCTAAGTCTTCTGCTTTTTGGAAAGAAGAAACTAATAGTGGTATTATTAGAGAAACACTTGCTTTAATTTTTTCTTTAAATTTTCCATTTCTAAAATCAATTCCTCTAGATGCTTGTGCTTTCATAATTCTGCCTGCTTCATCTATTAGAGTAGGTATCATTCTTAAAGCAATTGATATAATAGTTGAAAGAATATGAACAGGGAATTTTACAATTTTTAAAGGACTTAATAAATCTTCAATTGCTAATGTTAAATCTAATGATCTTGTTGTAGATGTTAAAATGGTTGTTAAAGTAATCATGTAAAAAATTCTAACACCTAAATAGATAGACTGATATGCAGCTTTTTCAGAAAGATAAAATCATGATGTCCCAATATATTTACCAATATAATCATTATCACCAGGTTTAATAAGTAAGCAATTAACTAAAAATAAAACAATAACCATAAATATAATAGGTTTAAAAATTTTTCAAAGCATTATTGCTCTTAATTTTGACATAAAAAATAATGTAAATATAACAAAACCTAAAATAATATAACCAGTAAAACCAGAATGAAAAAACAATGATGCAATTAAAAATAGCAATGTAAATAATTTAAATCTGGGATCCATTCTATGGATAGGTGAATTATAAGGTATGTATCTACCTAACGAAAGTCTCATTAATTATCCTCCTTTTGTTTTGTGTATTTTTTTATACTTGAAATTAAATCTGGGATTGTTCTTATATCTTCTTTTAATTCAATTCCTTTTTCTTTTAATTTATATAATAATCTGTATATTTTAGGTGGCTCAATATTTAATTTTTTAATTAATTTTTCATTACTAAATATTTCATTAGGAGTACCTTGAATGACTATTTCACTTTGATCCATAACCACTACATTATCAGCAATTTCTAATACATGATCCATGTTGTGTGTTACTAAAATAATAGTTTTTTCTTCTTCTTTATTTAATTTATTAAATAATTGAATGAAATCTTGCTCTCCCTCTGGATCTAAACCTGCTGTAGGTTCATCTAAAATCAACACATTACCTTCCATAGCTAATATTCCAGCTACTGCTACTCTTCTTTTTTGTCCACCACTCAAATCAAAAGGAGATCTAGGTAAATAATTTATTGGAAGTCCAACCATTTCAATATAATATTTAGCTAATTCATGAACTCTATCAGGTTTAATTTTTTGACCTAATTGAATAGGACCAAACATTATATCTTTTTCTATAGTTTCTTCAAATAATTGATATTCAGGGAATTGAAATACCAAACCTACTTCACTTCTTAAATGTTTTATTCTAGGAATTTTTTTCTGTTTTCCTTTAATTATAAAATCATTAATATGCACTTCTCCTTCGGTTGGGATTATAAGTCCATTAATATGTTGTATTAGTGTTGATTTACCACTACCTGTAGAACCAATTAAAGCAGTTATTTTAGCTGGTTCAATATCCAAACTTATATTATTTAAAGCAGCAAACTCATAAGGACTTTTTGGATTATAAACAAAAGATACGTTTTTAAAACTAATAGACATATCAGTCGGATTTAATTTTATTATTTTGCTTTTCATATAGCCTCCACTAATTCATCTTCTGTTAAACCATTCGGGATTTTTATTCCTTTTTTATTTAATTCATAAGCAATTCTATAATTAAAAGGCATATCTAAATGTATAGATTTTAAAAATTCATAATTGCTTAATATTTCAGTAGGTTTACCCATTTTTAACATTTGACCTTTATTCATAACAATAACTTGATCAGCGTTTAATGCTTCATCCATATCATGAGTTATACTAATAATTGTTTTTTTTCTTTGATTTTTAATTTCTAAAACAATATCTTTAATATCTTTTCTTCCTTTAGGATCTAACATACTTGTTGCTTCATCTAAAATAATTATGTCGGGTGATAAAGCTAAAGTTGATGCAATAGCAACTTTTTGTTTTTGACCACCAGATAACATTAAAGGTTCATAACCTAAATAATCAAGCATACCTACTTTTTCAGCTGCTTTTTTTACAATAGGTCACATTTTTTCTTGTGGTATTAATCTATTTTCTAAACCAAAAGCAATATCATCTTCTACTGTTGAACCAATGAATTGGTTATCTGGGTTTTGAAATACTATCCCTAAAAAATGTCTTAAGTGATGAATATTTTTAGATGAAACATCATGACCAAATATTTTAATAGATCCTTCTTGATTATTTAAAACACCTAAAATAATTTTAGATAAAGTAGATTTACCACTCCCATTATGTCCTATAATTGCAATATATTGACCATGTTCAATTTTAAAACTAACATCGTTTAAAGCAAATGGATGATTTGGTTTATATTTAAACTTAATATTTTTTACTTCTAATGCAATATTATTTTTTTTCTCTAAAAATTTATGTTTTTTTATTTTTTTTCTCATTTTAATTATTTTTTATTCATTTTATATAATATTATTTTAACATTTTTATAATTATTATAAATAATTTTATAATGAAATTCTCCATACACCATTATTTGTTGTATAAAGTCAAACATCTTTATTAGTAGCTTCTACAAAACCTCTAATGTTTGCTTCTATAGGTAAATAAAGAGGTCTATAATATTTATTTAATTCATTATCTAATTTAATATAAAAAGCACTGTTTGAATTAGTACCTACTCATAAATTATGTCTAGATGAAAGAAATATATTATTATAATTTTCTTTATTGGTTAGTATGCTTTTTTCTAATTGTATTTTTGTAATATTATTGTTAGTTCTAATATATTTCATTAAACCTACATATGAATTATAATAATCACCATATAAATTTTTAGTGTCATATACGTCTATAATAATGTTATCTTTATAAAAAATTATATTTTTTAATACTTGATATGGATTTAGATGAATATATGGTTGGTTTTTTAAAATTTCAAATTTATCTGTTTGATGATTTTGTTTGAACCCTATTATCTTTTGTTCTTCTGTTTGATTATCTTTCGTTAAACATCATATTATATGATTAAGATCATCTAAAAATATTTTAGAAATTGCATTAATTTTATTAGAAGCAACTGATTTAAGTCCAAAATTATTTTCTCAATATATTGGTAAAGCATAATGTTCACAATTATCGATTTTTATTTTAATAGCAACGCTTTTAAAATCTGTTAAGTTAGAAGATATATTTATTGACTTACTACCAGAAAAAGTTATAGTCTGACCAGTTGCAATTGAAATAGATCTAACTTCTTCTGATGTTAAATTACATAAATCTCTAATGCTAGCTTTTATAACAGAATCATAATATTTGATGTCTTTTTTACCCGAAACTTCATAAACATTTAAATAATCAACATTTTTTTGGCTATTTATTGTATTATTAATTCTTTTTAATAACCCGCCAGATGTTTCTGCAATTACATTTATAGATTTAGTTATAGATGTTGCAGAACCGTTTTTTTGGATTGTAATAGTTCATTTTTGTGGAGTATTTGCTTGAATTGTATTAGGCTTAGTAAAACTTTTTATAGCATTTATATCATTATCTGTAAGATCAAACATAGATTTCAATTTATTTTTAAAATTATCTAATGTATATGAGTTTGGATTGGCATCTTGAAATTTTAAATAAACATTTTTATTAATTTTATTTTTTATTGATTCATTATTTTGGCCATCTTTATAAAATAAAATATTTTCATAAATATATTTCTCTGATGTTGGTGCTTTTTCATTAGATTTTAATTCTAATTTTAAATTTTTTCATATTTTTTCATGATTAATAGGAATATTTACTTTGATGTTTTTTTCACTGTCTAAAATAGAAATACTGTCTCCCTTAGTCCAAATTTTACCTACATTTGCAAGTTTTGACATTATCGCAAGTTGTATGTCGTTTTTATATTCTTTTATAGTTGTTTTGGTAGGATCATATTGGATTTTAATAAATGGTGAATTATCAGCATTATAATTTTTATACATTGTGTTTAAAGAATGGATAATAGTATTGTAATGAGTTGTGGCGTCATTGTATAAATCTGATTCTTTTATATAATAGCAACCTTGATTTGTAGAAATAAAAATTTCATCATAAATTTTTGAATAAGTTATTTTATTTATGTATAAATTTGCATCTCCTCATTTTTTATCAAAATTATAAACTTCATGAATAGGAGGTTTATATTGAATAGGCGATGGATTACCTGTTTTATTAGTTAAAGGAATATAGTTTAGATCAGATTTATTAATAAAATATATATGACTTGTTTTATTAATGCCTGGAGAAGTAGGTCTAGTTAAAAATCATATTCTATCTTTACTACTTATTACAGAATCAGCATTTGTTAAATAATTATATTTATATTGATAATCATAAATAACATTTTTCGCTTTATCAGTTGTTAAAATTTCTATACCAGTTTCATATTTACCAGCTACTAATATATATCTTTCTTGATTATAATAACCTTTTATATCTTTAAAACCTGAATCAGTTCTAACAGCTGATGTATAAGCAAAATTAGAACCATTAGGTGCAACATAAATTGCACTAGATTTAGATATAAGAACAAAATTTTGTAATGCTGCTACAGATGATATATTAGATTTAGCATCTAATTTTAAACCAGTCACAGAATGAGCTGTTAATATTTGTTTTTTCTCATTACTACAACTTATAACATAAGAAGTAAAAGAAGATATTGTAATTATTGTTAATAATGTATTAAATATTTTTTTCATATAATTCCGATTTCTATTTTAATATATAATATTATACAATTTTAGATTTTTTTTAAAATAAATTTTTTATTTTATATTAGAGCGATTATTGCCATTGGGCTATTATCACCAATACGGTTTTCAAGTTTAGCTATTGTTGTATAACCACCATTACGATCTTTATATTTTTTAGCTAATTGATCACAAACTTTTTTAACTACCGTAAGGTTATCTTTAATTATAGAATCATGGACTTTACTTTTCACTTTTCTACGTGAGCTTAGATTATCTCTTTTAGCAATTGTAATTAATTTATCAAATTGCCTTTTTAATTCTTTAGCTCTAGGTACTGTAATTTCTAATTTTTCATATTTAATTAATTCTGTAAGTAAGTTTTTCATTAAACTTTGTCTTCACGCTGTATTCTTACCTCTTTTTTGAATGTATGACATAATTTTCTCCTATTCTTCTGCTGCAAAATTTAATTTTAATTCAGCTAATTTTTCTTTTATTTCTTTAAATGATTTTTTACCTAAGTTTCTAATATTTTGAATTTCAGTTTCAGTTTTTGAAATTAAATCTCTCAATGTAAGAATTTTAGATTTTTTTAAACAGTTTTCACTTCTTTGTGTAAATTCTAAATCGTAAATTGATTTATTTAAATCATCATTTACCTCTTCAATCTCTTCTGAAATAAATGAATCTTGTTTTATATTTTCTTCTAATGATTCAAATAATAATAAATGATCCTTTATAATTTTTGCAGCTATCCCTACTGCATCTGATGGGATAATTGCTCCATCTGTATCAACAATTAATGTTAATTTCTCTAAGTCATCTGCTTTACCTACCTTAATTGGTACAACTTTATAGTTAACGTTCAATATGGGTGAAAAATTAGTATCAATAACTATTGTATTTGTGTCGTGTGAAGTGTTGTGTTTATTTGATATTAATTTAATTAATTGCTTATTATCATTTTTAGAATTATATCCTCTTCATTTACAAAAATATAATTCCATATTTAAATCAAAACCTTCATTTTTATGGGCTATTATTAATTCAGGATTTAATATTTCAACACCAGCTGGTAAAATAATATCTCCAGCTTTAATAATTGTTTTATTTTTATTATTTTTTATTTCTATTGTGACTCTTTCTAATTCTTCGAATTGATCATCACTTACCTTTAAAATGATTTGTTTTAAATTTAATATAATAGCAGACACATTTTCTACAACACCATCTAAACTTACAAATTCATGATTAGCATTTTCTATTTTTACTGCATAAATTCCACTGCCAGGTATTGAAGAAATCATAGTTCTTCTTAAAACATTACCAATAGTATGTCCATAACTTTTTTCTAATGGGCTAACTTCAAATTCTGCATGTTTTTTATTATCAACATCACTATTTAATTTAAATTTTGGTCTAATAAATAATTTCATAATTCTCCTATTTTCTTGGTTTTTTTGGAGGTCTTACACCATTATGTGGTATTGGTGTTACATCTCTAATTTCTGTAATATTTAATCCGCTGTTTTGAATACTTCTGATTGCAGCATCACGTCCAGGACCAGGACCTTTTACATGCATTTTCACAGATATCATTCCGTGTTCTAAAGCTGATTTACAAGCTGCATCTGCTACTAATTGAGCTACAAAAGGTGTAGATTTTTTAGTACCTTTATAACCCATAGCACCAGCTGATGATCATGTAACAACTTTTCCTTTTTCATCTGAAATAGTAACAATAGTATTATTGAAAGTTGAGTATATATGAACTATTCCTGATGGTATATTTTTTTTGATTTTCTTTTTATTTGTTGTTTTCTTTTTCATTATATCCTAGCCTCTATTTCTTCTTATTGGCCACAGTTCTACGTGGCCCTTTAACTGTTCTTGCATTTTGTTTAGAAGATTGACCTCTAACAGGTAGCCCTCTTCTATGTCTCATGCCACGATATGTACCAATTTCCATGATACGTTTAATATTCATAGCTTTTTCTCTTCTTAAGACACCTTCAATTTTATATTTAGATACAATAGAACGGATTTTTGTTAATTGTGAATCTGTTAGATCTTTAGTTCTTATGTCTTCGCTTATTTTTGCTTCTTTTAATATTTGTTTTGATAATGATCTTCCTATTCCATGAATATATGTTAATGAAATAACTATTCTTTTATTATTAGGAATATCTATACTTGCTATTCTTGCCATATTTTCTCCTATCCTTGTCTTTGTTTATGTTTTGGTTGATGACAAATTATCATAACACGATTTTTTCTTTTAATTACTCTGCATTTATCGCATATTTTTTTTACAGATGATCTTACTTTCATTTTTTACTCCTTGGTTTATTTTTTATAACGATAAGTAATGCGCCCACGTTCTAAGTCGTAAGGTGAAATAACCACAGTTACTTTATCTCCTGGTAAAATACGAATGTAGTGCATACGTATTTTACCAGAGACATGGGCATTAATAATTTGTTTATTTTCAAGTTCTACTTTAAATGTTGTATTTGGCAACACTTCTATAACAGTTCCTGTTGTTTCTAATAAATCTTGTTTACTCATTAATTTTATATATCTCCTGCTAAAATTTTATATCCTGTTTCTGTTATTAATATTGTATATTCAAAATGTGCTGTATATTTATGATTTTTAGATGAAACAGTTCATTTATCTTTTTTAACATAAGTTTTATTAGTTCCAATTTGTACCATTGGTTCAATACAAATTGTCATACCAGCTTTTAGAATATCTCCTGCTCCTAATTTACCTACATTGGGAATAATAGGATCTTCATGCATTTTTTCACCAATACCATGACCAGCATAATTTGTTGGTAAAAAAAATCCTTTGTTTTCGACATAATTTTGAATAACATATCCAATACTACCAACACTAATACCTGATTTTAATATCTCACATGCTTTTTTTAAAGATTCATGAGTTGTCGTTAATAGTTTATTGTGTTCTGGTGAGTTAGCTTCTCCTATTATAACACTAAAGGCAGCATCTGCATGATAACCTTCATATATACAACCAGCATCAATAGAAACTAAATCACCTTCTTTAAAAGCTATATTATTTGGTATTCCGTGAACTAAATCACTATTTACAGAAACACATATATAATTTGGATAACCATAATAATCTTTAAAATTAGATTCGCAATTGTTTTTAAAAATAAAGTCTTTTGCTAATTTATCTAATTTTATGCCGGTGTTGCCAGAGACAATATTTTCTTTTAATAATTTTAATAAATTATTTAAAACTTCTCCAGCTTTAGTCATTTTTTGAATTTCTATATTAGTTTTAATTGATGTCATTAACTATTTTTTCAATATCTTTTTTAACTTCTACATATGGTTGGTTAGAATTTAAAACTTTGATAAGTCCTTTTTCTCAATAATAATTAATTAATTCTTTAGTTTGAATTTCAAATTCATTGATTCTAATTAATAATTTTTTACGTGTATCGTCTTTTCTAATAATTAAAGGTACATTACACTTATCACAATAACCTTCTTTTATAGGTTTCATATTGATAATATGATAAGTTCTTTGACAATTAGGGCAAACCCTTCTACCTAAAACTCTTTCCATTAATAAGTCTTTGCTTATTTCAAACAATATAACTACATCTACTTTAGCATTTATATTTCTTAGCATTGTTTCTAATGCTTCTGCTTGTTCTAAAGTTCTAGGGTACCCATCTCATATTAAATTATCTTCAATTACTTTTAATTTTTCAGCAACCATTTTATTTATTATTTTGTCAGGTACTAATCTACCAGCTTCACTATATTCAATACATAATTTGCCTTGTTCAGTATTATTTTTTATATTTTCTCTTATAATATCTCCAGTTGAAATATGGAAATATCCCATTTTTTTAATATTTTCAGATTGTGAACCTTTACCACATCCTGGCGGTCCAATTAAAATAATATTTTTCATTTAATTATCAAATATGAGAATCATAATCACTTTCTTGTTCAATAGATTTACTTTTTTTACTAATAAAGTTTTGTTGAATGATTCTCCCTTTCACTTGTCTAATAGTTTGCATAGATACAGAAACCATAATAATTAAACCGGTTCCTCCAATAGCTAGTTTACTTGGTAAAGAAGTTAACTTACTTATTATATATGGACAAACAGCTATTGATGCTAATCCAAAAGAACCTAAGAAACTAATACGGCTTATTGTTCCTGTTAAATACATTCTTGTTTCTTCACCAGGTTTAACACCAGGAATAAAAGTACCTGATTTTTGGAAATTTTCAGATATTTTATCTGGGTTAACTTGAACTAAAGCATATAAGAATGTAAACATTATTGTTAATGTTCCATAAATAATAATCCCTGGTCATGTTTGAAATGATAGATAATGTTGTGTAAATAATACAAAACCATTATCTGGACTACTATGTTTTATAATTTGTGCAACTGTTACAGGTGCAGAAATTATCGCAGAAGAGAAAATAACAGGAATAACACCAGCACAGTTAACTTTTAAAGGTAAATAAGGTTTATGGGTTTCTCGTCCCGTAGCTAAACCACTACCTGTTTGTTGTATTGGTACACGTCTTTCTGACTCATTTAATATTACAACAAATAAGATAACTAATAAAAAGGCTGCCATATATAATGTAAATTCCAAGATACCTGTTAACAATACATTACTTGTTTCATTTGTTTGAATATAATGTTTGAATGTTGTTTGCATACTAAATGGTAGTCTAGATACAATACCAGCAAAAATAACAATTGAAACACCATTTCCTATTCCTTTAATAGTAATTTGATCAGCCATTCATATCATTAATAAAGTACCTGCTAATAAACATAATGGTACTAATATGTAATAAAATGTTGGAGGACCAGAACCAACAGCTGTGTCTCCTCATTTTGGACTAATTAATTTATTTGCACTCATTGTAAATATAGTAGCAATACCTTGCATTAAAGCAAATGGCACTGTTAAAATTTTAGTTACTCTATCTAATTTTTTTCTTCCTTTTTCTCCAGATTTTGATCATCTAGTCATAACTGGCACTACATCTGTTGAAAGTAGTTGTACTATAATGGAAGCTGTAATATAAGGTGATACACCTAAAGCTAAAATAGAGAACTTACCTAAAGTACCTCCACCCAACAATGAAATTAAATTAAAAAATTGTTGAGATGAAGTTTGGTTTTGTAAATCACCACTAACTTGAACACCAGGAACAGTTAAATAACTCCCTATTCTAATAATAATTAATATACATAAAGTAAATATAATTCTTTTTAATAAATCTTTATTTTTAACAAAGAAATTATCACTTGTAAAACCAATTATATGTTCTTTTTTTGGTTTTTTTGGTTTTTTTGGCTTTCTTTTTATTGCCATCTAAAACTCCTTCACTTCTCCACCAGCTTTGATAATTTTTTCAGCAGCTGATTTAGAAACTTTATTTACAGAGACTGTGATTGGGTTTGTAATTTCACCATCTCCTAATATTTTAACTAATACTTTATTATTTTTAATAATTTTTTTATCAATTAATGTTTTATGGTTAACTTCTTTTAAACCTAATTTGTTTAATTGATCTAAATTAATTATAGTATATTTTTTAGTTGAAATATTTTTAAAACCAAATTTTGGCAAACGTCTGTAAAGAGGCGTTTGTCCTCCTTCAAATCCTGGTCTAGTTCCACCACCAGATCTAGAATTTTGTCCTTTTTGACCTCTAGAAGAAGTTTTACCACATCCAGATGATGTTCCTCTTCCTACTCTTACCTTTTTTTTCTTTGATCCTTTAGAGTATTGTAGATTTTCTAATCTCATTTTATTTAACCTCCTCTTTTATTTGTGGGTTTGGTTTAATATTTTTTAGATCTTTTTTTATATCATCTTTTTTGATTCTATTTCTTTTAATAACTTTAATATAGTTATTATGTTTATTTAATTCTTCTTTTGGTACTTGATAGTTTCTTAATGCCATTATATCTTCTGGTTTATACATTTTTTTTAAACCTTCTAAAGTAGCTCTAATCATATTTATTGGCGTTTTAGAACCTAAAGATTTTGTATAAACATTTTGAATTCCAGCTAATTCCATAATAGAACGAACAGGTCCACCAGCAATAATTCCACGCCCTTTTTGAGCTGGCATAATTAAAACTCTACCACCACAATATTTACCAAGCATTTCATAAGGAACAGTTCCATTAATAATATTTACATTAATAGTATTTTTTTTACCATTTTGTATAGCTTTTTTAATAGCTGTAGGCACTTCATTGGCTTTTCCAGTTCCTAAACCGACTTTACCTTTTTTATTACCAACCACTACAACAGCTGCGAATCTAAAGTTTCTACCACCTTTTGTAACTTTTGTAACTCTTCTAATACTAACTACCACTTCTTCAAAACCATCATTTTTTTGATTTTGAAATCTAGGTTTAAATTTACTATTTTTTTTGTTAAAATTTTTTGAGTTTGTATTATCTTCTTGGTTTTTATTAAATTTTGGATTAGTATCTTTATTGTTAGAAGTATCTTCTTGTTTAATTGGGTTTACAATTGGTAAAACAGTTTCTTTATTTTCTTCTAAATATTTTTTATCTGTATCACTCATAGTCATTTTAGAATTGAATTCCCCCTTCTCTTAATTTATCAGCAAAAGCTTTAATTTTACCATGATATATATAACCATTACGATCAAACACAATCTTAGTAATTTTTAATTCTTTAGCTTTTTTAGTTATTTCTTCACCTACTTTTTCAGCAGCTTTTATATTATTTTTTTTAAACTCATCATTTAATTTCATACTTGAGAAAGAATAAATAGTTTTTTGGGCATCATCGTTTATTATTTGAGCATAAAAATATAAATTAGATTTAAATACACAAACTCTAGGTCTAGCTTCAGTTCCAAATATTTTTTTTCTAATAACTAAATGTTTTTTTCTTCTTTTGTTCTCTTTAGATAATTTCATTATTATTTACCAGATGATTTCCCTTCTTTTCTTATTATTTTCTCGTCTTTATACATAACACCTTTTCCTTTATATGGTTCAGGTTTTCTAAATGCTCTAATTTCTGCTGCTACTTGACCTACTAATTGTTTATCAATTCCTTTTACATTAATAATAGTTGGTTTAGGTGTTTCAACTATAATACCTTCAGCAATTTGATAATTAATGGGATGAGAATATCCCAATGACATATTTAATACATTATTTTTAAAATTTGCTTTATAACCAACACCTTTTATAATTAATTGTTTTTCATAACCTTTTGTAACACCTGTAATCATTCCTTCAATTAATGAATTAGTTGTTCCATGCAATTGTTTATTTCTTTTTAATTCATTTTTTCTTTTTGTGATTAATTGATTGTTTTCAATAACAATTTCAATATTTGAATGAAATTTTTTAATTAAAGTACCTTTTGGGCCTTTAATATTTAATTCATTATTTGGTAGTAGCTTTGCTTCTACTCCACTTGGAATTGTTAAAACTCTATTTCCTATTCTTGACATAATTTCACCTTACCATACATAAGCAACTACTTCTCCACCTAATTTTTGATCACGAGCTTCTCTATCACTCATAATACCTTTTGGTGTTGAAATAATTGCTAACCCTAATCCATTTAATACTTTGGGTAAGTTTTTATGATTTGTATATACTCTTAAGCCTGGTTTTGAGATTCTCTTCAATCCTCTAATTACTCTTTGATCTTTCACATATTTTAAATAAATTGTTAAAACTGGTTTTTTATCATCGCTGATTTTATAATCTTGAATATAACCTTCTTTTTTTAGTATTTCTGTTATGTTAACTATTAATTTAGAACTATTAATTTTTAACTTATAGTGTTTTCTTTGATTAGCATTTCTTATAACAGTTAACATATTACCTATTTTATCTGTTGTCATATATTTACCCTTTCTATCATGATGCCTTTTTAACACCAGGAATTTCACCTTTATAAGCTAGGTTACGGAAACATATTCTACATAAATTGAATTTCTTTAATATAGAATGAGGTCTACCGCATTTGCCACAACGTGTATATTCTCTAGTAGAAAATTTAGCTTTTTTTTGTTGCTTAACTTTTAATGATTTTTTTGCCATTAATTCGCTCCTTTTTTCTTAAATGGTAGTCCCATTTTTTTCAATAATGAATGTGCCATTTCTTTGTTGTCTGTATTGGTTACAATTGTAATATCCATTCCTCTAATTTTATTAATTTTGTCATAATCAATTTCAGAGAAAATAATATGCTCTTTCACACCTAATGTATAATTTGCTTGTTTATCAAAAGCTTTATTTGATAAACCTCTAAAGTCTCTAACTCTAGGTAATGCTATATTAAATAATTTATAAAGAAATTCATACATTTTTTTACCACGTAATGTTACTTTAACACCAACTGGCATACCTTCTCTTAACTTAAATGAAGCAATAGATTTTTTAGCTTTAGTTATAATTGGTTTTTGACCAGTTATTAATCCAATTTCTTCCACTACATCATTTATAGCTTTTGGATTAGTTACAGAATCTTTCAATCCTGAATTGATAACTACTTTTAAGATTTTTGGAACTTCCATAATTGAATTAAGTTTAAATTCCTTGAAGATCTCTTGTTTAATTTTTTCATTATATTCTTGTTGTAATTTATTCATTTTGATCTCCTTAACTTAATTTCGCCTTAGAATTTTTTGCAATTCTTGTTTTTTTATTATTCTCTATCTTATATGTTACTTTAGTAGTTTCTTTTTTATTTTTAGGATCCATTAGTGCAACATTTGATATATGAATTGTAGCACCAATATTTTGAATTCCACCTTCTTGGTTTTCTTGAGAAGGCTTAACATGTTTAATATTATGAATTCCTTCTAATAAAACACGTTCTTTTTTTGTTAAAATCTTTAACACAGGAGCTTGTTTCCCTTTATGTTTACCAGCGATTACTTTTACCAAATCACCTTTTTTAATTCGAAATTTTTTCATGTGCCTCCTTATAAAACCTCTTTAGCTAATGAAGCGATTTTATTAAATCCAGCTTCTTTCACTTCACGTGCAATAGGACCAAAGATTCTTGTTCCTCTTGGTGTTTTATCATCTTTTATAATAACAGCTGCATTTTCAGAAAAAGCAATACTATCACCATTTGGTCTTTGAACTCTTTTTTTAGTTCTTACAATAACAGCTCTAACAACTTGACCTTTTTTTACAATCCCATTAGGAATTGATTTTTTTACAGAACAAACAATAATATCACCTACGCTAGTAAATTTCTTCTTAGAACCACCTAAGTTTCTTATTACCCCAACTTCTTTTGCGCCAGTATTATCTGCTACTACTAATCTTGATTCAGATTGGATCATATTAATTTACCGCCTTTTTAATTACTTTTAAAAGTTTAAAACTTTTATTTTTAGAAATTGGTCTTGTTGAGATAAAACTAACTTTATCACCTATTTTAGCAATATTTTTTTCATCATGAACTAAATATTTTTTTGAATATTTAGTACGTTTTTTATATAAAGGATGGTTTTTGTAAGTTTCAACTAAAATATTAATAGTTTTATCACTAGCATCTTGAATTACAATACCAGTTAAGATTTTTTTATTTATTTGCATCTTGTTCTCCTTGTTCTTCTTTAGTAGGTTCTGTTGAAGCACTTATAACATCATCTAGATTTTGATCTAAATCATCTTCTAATTCACTACCTAATGCCATATTTGCTAGGCTACTTGTTGCATCTAATGATGGTTCTGCATTTTGATTTTGGTTTGAAATTTTGTTAATTTCTTCTTGTTGTTTTTTTGTAAATTCTTTAATATCTTTATTTAATTTTGTTATTGTTTCTTTTCTATCACTTTTTAATAAATCTTTTTTAATTTGAATATTAATATTTTCTCCATCACTTTTACGTTCAGATAAAATTGTTAATATAATAGCTATTTTACGACGAGCAACTTTAATTAAATGAGGTTTATCTAAGCTACCAATTGATGATTTAAATCTTAAAGCAAATAATTCTGCACGAGATACTTCTTCAAGTTTTTTTAAATCATCTGTTGTTTTATTTCTTAATTCTTTTAATTTCATTACTCTTCTCCTTTTTTCAATATTTTACATTTGATTGGTAATTTGTGCATTGCTAATCTTAATGCTTCTCTAGCTATTTCTTCGCTAACACCTGCTATTTCAAACATAATTGTTCCTTGTTTAACAACAGCTACTCATTTTTCAGGTGCACCTTTACCAGATCCCATACGAACCTCTAAAGGTTTTTGTGTTTTTGACATATGTGGGAAAATATTTATTCATACTTTTCCTCAACGCTTCATATATCTTGTCATAGCTATACGAGCCGCTTCAATTTGTCTATTAGTTATTCAAGCACCTTCTTTAGCTTGTAAACCAAATTCTCCAAAATTAATTTTTTTAAATCCTTTAGCTTTTCCTTCGTAACTTACACGATGAGGTCTTCTATATTTAACTTTTTTTGGCTGTAACATTATTGTTGACCCCCTTTTCTAAAGTTAGGGTTAAATTTATTAGGTTTTCTATTTCTAAAATTATTTTTTTTAGGTTTAAAACCTTCTTTTTGATTAGCAAATACTTCACCTTTGCAAAGTCATACTTTAACACCTATTTGTCCATATGTAGTATAAGCTTCAGCTAAAGCATAATCAATATCATTTCTTAATGTTGAAAGAGGCATTCTACCTTCAAGGTAACCTTCAGTTCTAGCCATTTCAACTCCCCCAAGTCTACCAGAAACAGATGTTTTTACACCTAATGCTCCAGATTTTAAACATCTTCTAATGGCTTGTTTTTGCACTATTCTAAATGATGCACGATTGGAAATTTGTTGGGCAATTGAATTAGCAACTAATTGAGCATCTAAATTAGGTTCTTCGATAGTTACAACTTCAATTTTAAATATTTGTTTTCTATTTTTAATTGTTTTTTGCAATAAAGTTTTAAGTAATCCTAAATTTTTAGATTCTTGTCCTAATACAACTCCTGGTCTTGCAGTGTGAATGAATATTTTCACTTCGTTATTTACTCTTTCAATAATAACTTTAGAAACTGCTGCATCTTTTAATTTTTTAAATAATGCTTTACGTATTAATATGTCTTCGTGTAATCATTTTGAATATTTATTACCTTCTGCAAATCAACGTGAAGTTCAAGTTCTAATTATACCAATACGTAATCCTATTGGACTAACTTTTTGTCCCATATTATTTGCCTCCTTTTCTTTGATCATCACTAACAATAATTTCTATGTGACTTGTTCTTTTTAATATTTGAAATGCTCTACCGTGAGCACGTGGGCGAAATCTTTTTAAAGTTGGCCCTTCATTAACCATAATAGTTTTTACATGTAAATTATCAGCTTCTAACCCGTTATTATTTACCGCATTTGCAATTGCAGATTTTAATAACTTTTTAATTGGTAGAGATGATGATTTATTAGTATTATCTAAAATGTTTAAAGCGTATTTGATATTTTTACCTCTTATTAGATTAGCAACTAATCTAACTTTTCTAGCTGG
>FUHO01000002.1_pt1 | contig 42264 bp, 46 predicted proteins | sample 1003301 | NCBI WGS metagenome assembly FUHO01 (sample SAMEA4075887, study PRJEB14783) | cnidarian metagenome | reverse complement strand
AATATATATATTATTCATAAATTATTTTACCTTAAATTATTACCTTTTTATTTTAAATTTATATATTAATTATATTATAAATTATTATAAGTAATTTTAAATCAAAAAACATTTACTCTTAAGTAAATGTTTTTTTGTATATTATAGATAATAAAACTACATTAAGTTTTCAACATCATTTTTGATGTTTGGAACATCTAATCCATAAATAATTTGTAAGCTATTACCTTTAACAACTATCCCAGAAGGCCCTGTTGTTTGAAGCAATGCTTTATCAACTTTATCCATGTCTTTAACATTAACTCTTAATCTAGTAGCACAGTTACCTAAAGTTTCGATATTTTCTTTACCACCTAATCCTTTAAGGATGTCTTGAGCTTTTTTAAGAGAAGCTTGTTTTGTCAATTCTTTTTTAGAACCTGCTTTCTTTTTCTGAGAAACGCTTGATTCTATTTTAGTTTTAGCTTTAAATAAATCATTTAATGAAGATTTCATATCCTCCATATTAGTTAAGTATCTAATATCAAAAGTATTATCATTAATATTTTTAATAGTTTTTGTACCACTTAACCTTAATAGAGGTTTAGAAATAATTTTTCCATCTTTAACTTCAACAGTTAAGTAATCATCATGACTCTTAATAAGATTAATATTGGCAAATCCACCTAAACCTTCATATAAGTATTGTGGTTTAGATTTAGCTTTTTTAGTTGATTTATCTAATGTATCTTGGATAGCACCAAAAGCAATATTAGCTGCCATTTCGCCATCTTCACGACCAATTGTTTTATAATCTTTTCATTTAATAATATAGTAGAATCCAAAGTAATAAGCTGGAGCCATAATAGCACCAATTAAAAATATTCAGTAGAATCCTGTTTCTTTTCCTTGTGCTTGTGGCACAATTCCAAAGAATGTAAAGTCAATAATTCCTCCACTAAATCCTTGTCCTACTACTACATTTAAGCAATAACACATCATGAAACTAATACCAGCCATAAATGCATGGAAAGCAAACAATAATGGTGCTACAAACACAAATGTATATAAGATTGGTTCTGTAATACCTGTTAAAAATGAAGTTAATCCAGCTGATAATAAAATACCACCTACTATTTTCTTTCTTTCAGGTTTTGCTAATTTATACATAGCTAAAGCAGCCATTGGATAACCATAATCCATGAATGCAAATCGCCCACTCATAAAAATTGAACCAGAATATAAATTCATATGACCAGTTCCATTAGAACCTAATTGTTCAACTTTACCAGTTTCAGAGAAAGCTAACAATAAAGCTGGTCATACAAAAAATGATATAACTCCAGCTACAACACCTACTAATAATCCAGCAATTGGAACAAATCTTTCTCCTTGGAAAAAGGCTAATACTCTAGGCATTTTAATATTATAAGTTTTATTATGAACAATTGACATTACTCATCCTAATAGAATTCCTCCAAAAACAGAAGTATCTATAGTTGGGAATAGACCTAATATACTTGAGAATATACCACTATTTTTATCAGCTATATGTGAACTACCAGCTAATTTTCAAGGGTCAAATCCTAATGTTGTAACACCATTTTTTGTAGTTGGGAAAAACATCCCGTGTATTACACCTGTCATAACAACAAATGCAATAAATGCACTTAAAGCAGCTACACCACGACTTTTTTTTGCAAAACCAAATGCAATAGATATACAAAATATTAAACCTAAATTACCAAAAACAACATCCCCAGCTGCTTTCATAATTAAGAAAAACTTATGTACACCATCAGGTCAATGATATTGTTGAGCGGCTGATGCAAACCCACCACCAATTCCTAAAAAGAAACCAGCAACAGGCAGTACAGCAACAGGCAGTACAATTGCTCTACTTAAATTTTGTAATTTTCCAAATGCTTTATCTGAAAAATTACCAAATCTTTGTTTAAAATTACCAAAAACTTTATTAGCTTGTTCTTCGCCTTTTAATGTTTTTTTCTTTTCAAATAATTTTTTAAAATTCATTTTATTCCTTTCTTATTTATTTTTACTATTAAATTATAAAACAATATTTTAAATAATAAAATTTATTTTATATTTATATCCCTAATTCTTTATTAATATTGCTTTTATAATTTTGTACTCCTGGCTGATTAAATGGATTCACTTCTAATAATAAAGCACTCATAGCACAAGCTTTAAACATAAAGTATGCTAAATAACCATACATTTCATCTGAAATATTATCTAATTTTAAAATTAAATTATTTATCTTTCCATCTATAAAATGAGCATTAATCACTCCTTTTAAAGCAATATCATTGATTTCTTTTAATGATCTATTTTTTAAATAAGGTAAAGTATTTAAATTTATATTTTCATCTTTAAAAATAATATCTTTGTCTACTTTTTCTACATGAATTACAGTTTCAAAAAACAACTCTTTATTTCCTTCTTGTAACATTTGTCCTAATGAATGTAAATCAGTTGAGAAAACCATTGATAAAGGCATTAAACCTTGTTCTTCTTTTCCTTCACTTTCTCCAAATAATTGTTTTCATCATTCACTAAAATTATTCATACTAGGTTCATAATTAACCATAATCTCATTTCTAAAACCTAACTTTTTATAAAAATGATATCTTAAAGCAGCATATAGATAAGCATCATTTTTATTCATGTCACTACTTTTTAGATCATTGTATGCTTTCTCTGAACCTTTAATCATATTATCAATATTTATACCACAAATAGCTAATGGTACTAAACCTACAGGGGTTAAAACAGAATATCTTCCCCCAATATCATCTGGAACAACAAAAGTTGGGTAATTTTTTTTATCAGCGTATTCTTTTAATACTCCTTTTTCTTTATCTGTTACTGCAACAATTAATTTAGCAGCTTCTGTTTCTCCTACTTGTCTAATTAATTGTTTTTCTAAATAACTAAATGCAATAGTTGGCTCTAAAGTACCACCTGATTTAGAAACAACACAAATAGCAAAACTTCTATTTTCTAAATATTTTGACAATTCATTTAAGTATACAGAAGATATATTATGTCCTGCAAAAATCATTTTAGGATATTGGTCACTAGAATAGTTTCCCTTGATCATATCGTAAGCTGAAAGAGCGCCTAAATAAGAACCTCCAATCCCTATAACAACTAAATATTCAACATTTTTATTTTGAATACTTTCAGCAATTAATTTTATTTTACTTAATTCATCAAAATTATAATTTTTAGGTAAATCATGTCAACCTAAAAAATCACTACCCTTACAAGTTTTGTTTTTTATAGATTTATCTATTTCTTTTATTTTATTACGGTATTGTAATAAATCATCTTTATTAATTTTTGTATTACTATAATTTACTTTTATCATATTTCCTCTTTGTTTATATTTATATATAAATTATAGTATATAAATAAAAATAAAATTATGAAATATAAGTAAATAATAAATAAATAATTAACTAGCTATAGCTGTAAACCCAATCCCTAAAGCAACAAGAGCACCAGCAATAGATAATAAAAATGACCCCAATCAAAATAGTTGAACAAAAAATACCACATATTCATTATTTTTTTGAAACGCAGAAGAATTATTATTTAATTTACTTCTAAATCTTTTAAATCCATAAAAGCAACCAATAGCTGTAAAAATTAATAAAATACCTATACTTATACCTAAACCAATTCTTAAATTTTGATTTTTAGCTAAAAAATAATTAAAAGAATAAAGTGCCATTAATGAATAATAACTCCTTTAACAACTCTATTAACTTCACCACTTGGGCAAGGATTGTCAGGGTTAATATTTAATTTTATAGATTTATAAACAGACAGTAATTGTGCATAAATAATATAATTAAAACCATTTAATTGATTTAATACAATATTGTTTTTAGAGTTATAAAAGTTATTATTGTAATAATAATTATTAACAATATTTTCAATATCTTTATCGTATTTATTATCTAAAACTATAACTTTAGCTTTACTATCATTTTTTAATTCTTTTATTAAATCAATATCATATTTTCTATTATATTCTCCACCACTCATTAATATAAATATTAATGTCTCATTGTTAACGATAGATTTTGGTCCATGTCTAAATCCAAGTACACTATTAAAATAAACATCTATTAAACCTTGAGTTAATTCTAAATTTTTTAAAGCAGCTTCTTGAGCAAAATATTGTAAATTATTTGAACCTAGAAAAACTAATCTTTTATAATTTCAATTTATTATTTCTTCAAAATCATTTTCAAATATATTTAAAATATCTTTAGTATTTTGAACTAATTTATCAAAATTATTTATAATATCATCATTTTTATCAAAAATTAATATAGCAGATAAAAGCATTGATGTAAAACTAGATGTCATAGCAAACCCTTTATCATTGGTTTCTTCTGGTAAAATTAAATTATATATATTATTTATTTTTTGAGCATACTTGGCTAAATTACCATTTTTATTACATGTAATATTTAAAAACTTTACATTTTCTTTTAATATGCTTTGTAGTTTTTCTAAAGTAGCTAAAGATTCAGGTGAATTGCCACTGCGAGCAAAAGAAATAACTACATATTTTTTATTACTTTTAAAATAATTAACAGGATCAGATACTATATCTGTTGTAGCAATAGATTGGCTATTATAATTTTGATTAATAAAATTATTGGCACAATTTGCCGCAAACTCACTTGTTCCAGCCCCTGTTAAAACAATATTTTCAATATTGTTATCAATGAATTTTAATATATTATTTTTTTCTTTTTTAATTAAATCAACTATTTTTAATCAAACCTTGGGTTGTTGGTTGATTTCTTTATAAGTGTTGTTCATTTTTGACCTTATTTAATTTAATAAATTTATTATATAATAAAATATTATATAATAAAATATTATAGAATAAAAATCTAAGGAGCAAATGAAAAAAGTTGAAGTAATTGCTATCAATATCGAAGATATTTTAATTATCAATCAATTTAAAGTGGATAGTATAGAATTATGTATTGATTTACAAAGGGGAGGTATTACACCTCATATTGATTTGATCAAAGAAGTTAATAGTATAAGTAAAAATGATATTTATCTAATGTTAAGATATAGAGATGATTATATGTTAACCTTAGCAGATCAAAAAAAGATCATGTTATTAATAGAATCAATAAAAGATTTAAATAAAATCAAAGGGTTGGTTTTTGGTTTTAATAATGGTAAACATGAATTGAACAATAAAACATTTGAATATATTAAAACATTTTCTAAAAAATATGTTATTACTATTCATAGATGTATTGAAAAAACTAATAATATTATCCAAACTCTCAATACCTTAAATAATTATCCTATTGATCAAATATTGACTAATAGTGGTGATATATGTAATTTACATTTATTAAAAGAACTTAAAAAAATATCGAAACACACTATTAAAATAGGTGGAGGGGTATCTTGAAAAAATATTGATAAATTAATTCCATATTTTGATTATATCCATGTAGGTAGTATGATAAGAGAAGAAGAGAGTTTTAATAAACCTATTTCTAAAGAAAAATTAAATAATTTAATTAACAAAATAAGAGGTCATCTTGAATAAACAATTAACTTTAAATAATATCGATATAGTTTTAGAAGATAAAATAATTAAAAATGGATCTTTAACTATTGAGAATAATAAAATTATTAAAATTGAAAATACTAACTCTGATATAATCAATGATTTCAAAGGTTATAAAATCATTCCTGGTTTTATTGATGGTCATACTCATGGTGGTTATGGCTATGATTTAGATACATTAAAAGATACAAATAGCTATAATCAATTAAGTTTAAAAATGGCATCTGAAGGTGTTACACAAGCATGCTTAGGAACAGTAACTCAACCATTTGAAGATATTAAAAATTCTATTAATATATTTAATAATTATAAAAATACTAAAGATTATAGTGGAACAGAATTTTTAGGTTTACATATAGAAGGCCCTTTTATATCAGCTGAAAAAAAAGGTGCCCACAAATTATCTTTATTAAAAAAAGGTAATAAAGAAAACTGAAATAATATTTTTAAAAATAATTTTCATAATATTACTTATTTAACATATGCACCAGAAGTAGTAGATGAAGATTTTATTCAATTAAATAAAGATAACAATATTATTTTATCTATGGGTCATAGCAATATTTTATATGATGAATTAAATCATAAAAATATTGCAAGTAAACATGTAACTCATATATTTAATGGTATGAGTGGTGTCAATCAACATACACCAGGTTTAGCTACATATGCATTAAATAAAGAAGAAGTAATAGCGGAATTAATTTGTGATGGTTTTCATGTTAAACAACCAATTGTAGAATTAATATATAAAATGAAGGGCTATAAAAAAATTCATTTAATTACAGATTCTATGGTTGCTAAAGGATTGCCAAATGGCAATTACAAGTTAGGACAATTAAATGTTGTAAAAGATGATTATACTGCAAGATTAGCTGATGGTGAAGCAGCAGGGACACTAGCTGGCAGTGTTGCTAAATTTGATCAATGTTATCGTAATATCAAAAAATTTACTAAATGTGGAGATATAGAAGCTATACACATGAGTTCTATAAATATAGCTAAAGAATTAAATATTTATCACGAAACAGGCTCTATTGCTCTTGATAAAAAAGCTAATTTAACTATTTTAAATCAAAAAGACGAAGTTATATTAACAATAGTTAATAATAAAATTGTTTATAATAAATATGAAAAGGAATTAATATGAAAATAATAATTAAAGAAAATAAACGAGAAGTAGCTAATTATGTAGCTTTTTTAATCAAAGAATTAATTAATAAAAAACCAGATGCAGTATTAGGCTTAGCTACCGGTAGTACTCCTATTCCTACTTATAAAAAATTAATTGAGTTTTATAATAATAAAGAAATTGATTTTAGCAAAGTTAAATCAATTAATTTGGATGAATATATTGGGATACCAATTACTAATAATCAAAGTTATGATTTTTTTATGAAAAAAAATTTATTCAATGAAATAAATATTAAACCAGAAAATACTTATTTACCAAAAGGTTATGGCGATATGGAAAAGAATTTAAATGAATTTCAAGATAAAATTAATCATTTAAGCCCAGTTGATTTACAATTATTAGGTATTGGTTTGAATGGTCACATTGGATTTAATGAACCACCAGCATATATTAATTTAAAATCTAGAATAGTGGATTTAAATCCTATTACAATAAAAAGTAATTCTAGATTTTTTGAAAATATTAATGATGTACCTACTAAAGCAATTACTATGGGAATTCATGAAATATTATCCGCTAAATTAATTGTTTTAATGGCTACTGGAGAAGAAAAAGCAAAAATTATCAATGATATAATTAATAAAGAAATTCAAAAAAACAATCCAGCCTCTTTTTTAAAACTACACAATAATGTAATAATAGTTTTAGATAAAAAAGCAGCTAAATTATTATAAATTTAAATATTTAAAAATTTAAATATTTGCTAATTGGTCTATACTTCATAGACCTTTTGTTTTTGTTAATATCATCGTTTTATATTTGCTATTAAATGCGAACCTAATTAATTGATCTAAACTCCCTATTTTATCAGAATTTTTAATTAATTTAAAATCATCGCTTATTATATCTTTATAATAAATACCTTTTGTTGTAGGTATAAAAAGATTTTTTGCTTGGTCTTCAATAATACCACTAATACATCAAGCTTCTGCTGGTATACTATTAATTTTTTTGAAACTCATACCACCAATAGGAAATGTATCACTTACATATACACCACTTTTTGTTCCAAGATACATTTTAAGTAAATTACCGATTTTAGTGCGAGTAAAGAAAACAGAATTAATATTTTGAATTGGTTGTAAATTATATAAGCAATTAAATACAGATATAGTAGAATTAACACTTAGACTTGTTAAACTAATTGTCTGTAAGTTTGAACCATTTTTTAAACTGTAGTATATTTTTTTATTTTGATTATTATAGAAAAGTTTATTAATATTTTGAGTGTTTGTACTAATAATTTTACTTAATGTTAAAGTGGGAGCGGTTGTATCTCCAAATAAAATTCCTTGATCAGTAGCAACTAAAATATATTTATCAAATACTTTAATGTCATTAACATTAACATTTTTGATTAAAGGTGTGTTTTCAAAAGTAGAAGGTTTATCCTTGTTAAAAATTATAGTATATAAATTAGGGGTTTGTTTATCTGTACCAACTATTCCTCCATTAGCAAAAACAAGAATACGATTTTTACTAATAGCTTTCATATAAGTTATATGACCATATTTTGATATATCTCATTTTACATTCAAAGTTAAAGGCTTATAACTTTTTAAATCAACACTATAATATAAACCCGTTTTTAAATATTGGGGATCTGTTTTAGTATCTTCACTTTTAACATATGTAATTGCACATTCATTATTAACAACTGTTGAACTATAAATATCTGCATTATTAAATAAATGATTTTTATCAACATCTTTATATTGAATGTTATTAATAAAAGTATTGTTTCCTTTTAAATTATTTATACCAATAATAGAAATGGTAATTTTTCCTTTTCAAAAAGAATATTTGTTATTATAACCATAATTAATATAAAAATTACCAGTCGGTAATATACCAGGAGTTTTATAGTCACTAACACTGTAATGGAAATCATTATCTGTTATATTGATTTGACTCATTTTAGATAAAGCATCTGCTATATAAGTTTTTAAATATTTTTTATTAAATAAATCTCAAGATAATAAATGATTGTTTGTATTATTAATTTCAGGATTTAATCTTACAATATCTTTTAATAAGTTAAATTTAATAGATTGATTTAAATATTGGTCAAAAATGCTTTTTTCATATGAATTTCATTCATCTAAATTTTTCATATTTTTTGGCATTTTTTTATTATTGTTACAAGCAATTAAATTACTAGATATGCTAGCTGTTAATGTTAATGCTGTGAATAGACTTAATATTTTTTTCATTTATTTTCCTTTATTGATGAATAGATTTAATAATATAATAATAATGGTTGATAATTTCATTTAAAAAATATATGTTCAATGATTCATTATCATTGTGTTTTATAATATCTATTATATTATATTTTAAGTTATCTTTTGTTTTTAATTTTATTTTTTTAGCAATTATATTAATTGAATTTTCATGTTTTATATTTTCAACTAAATCTTCGATTTTTTTAGCAAATGTAACTTCACTTTGCTCTTGATAAATAAATATTAAATTAACAAGGCAAGAATAAAGAGATTTTTTAATACTAATTAATATACTTTCATTTAATTCTTTTAACTCTATATCGCTGTAAACTATATTATTGCTATATACTTGGTATCATAATCATTGTAAAGAATACATATCTATTCATAATTTTCAAAAAGTTTCTAAAGTTTTTGCATCCATACTTTTAAAAAGCAAACTTATATTTAAAAAATAATCATTTATTTCATAATCAAAATATTTTTTATAAATTACTTCATATAAATAACAAAACAATTCATTGATTTCATCTAAATCATTGATTTTTATTTTATTTGATTTAGTTAATCATTTTTTCATTTTTAGATGTAATTTTTTAAATTGCTTTTGTTCAATAATATTTGGGCATTCTTTTATATTTTCATAATTTTCTTCCACAATATTTTTAGTAATTTTATATAAAGTAATTAAATAATTTTGTTCCATTTATTCTCCTTATAAATAATTCATATAGAATAATAATCCTAATGACATAAAGATACTTGTTGATAGTGCATCGACTAATGTTGTTAATAAAGGAGCAGCCATAATAGCTGGATCTAATTTTAATGATTTTGCTACTATTGGTAAAGTAGCACCAACTAATTTGGCAATCACAACAGTTATATATAAAGCAACAGACAATGTAATAATAGATTTTCATTCATCGATATTAAGACTTTTATATTGAATTAAATAAATAATAACCATTCTTATAAAGTTTACAGTCATCAATATAAAACCAGCAACCAAAGCTACTCTTAACTCTTTTCAAAGTACTCTCGCATAATCTCTAACTTGCACTTCTTTTAGAGATAAAGCTCTTACAATCATAGTAGAAGATTGACTACCAGCATTACCACTTGTCCCTGATATAACAGATAAAACAGGCACTAAATAAGCCACTGCTATAAAAGCTAGTTTAGTATTTTCAGAAGAATTATTAGCACTATTTGCATGATATATTCCTAAAAAAGCTGAAATAACAACTTGAGATAATGTGGCTGATATCATTAAAAATAATAATCATACACTTCTAGATCTTACCATTTTTCATATGCTTGTTTGGAAATATGTTTTTTCAATTGGATTAATACCAGCTAGTTTATGAATATCTTTGGTAGCTTCTTCTTCTAAAACATGAACAACATCATCTACTGTAATATTTCCTACTAGATGATTATCTTTATTAACAACTGGGATAATAGTTAAATCATATTTTTTAAATTTATTTGCCACTTCTTCTTGGTCTTCTAAAGTTTTGGCCACAACAATACGTTGATCTATAATATCTTTAATTAAAATATCATCTTTATTAAAAATTAAATCTTTTAAATATACAATCCCTTTTAATTCTCTATTTTTACCAATAGCAAATAATGTATCTGTAATTTCTAAATCATCAATTTCTTCTTTTATTTTTTTTAAAGAAAATTTAACAGTTCAATTTGCTTCTAATTCCAATTCATTAATATTCATAATAGAACCAGCTGTATCTTCTGGATATTTTAAAATACTATTAATTTCTTTTCTTGTTTCACTATCAGCTGCTCTAATAATTTTTCTTACAATATTAGCTGGCATTTCTTCAATAATATCAATAATTTCATCTATATAAAGTTCTTCAACAAATTCTTGCATTTCTTTTTGTGTAAATAATTTAATAATAGATTGTTGATTCTCATAATCTAAATAAGTAAAAATATCAGCACTTATTGATTGTTCGATTCAACGAAATAATTTAATAACTTCTTTTTCTTCTAAATCGTCAATAACCTCAGCTATATCAGCTGGCGGATATTTATTAACTATTTTTCTTAAATTTATAATATCTTTTTCTTCTATATATTTTCGTAAATTGCTTAACAATATTTTTTTAGCCATAATATATTACCATTTTATATACATATAATTTATTATACATTTTTACAATTTAATAATAAATTATATTTAAATTATAATTTTATATTAATATTTAAATTATAATTTAAATATGGAAATTAAAATTAAAACAGTCAATTTTATAAAAAGCTCAACAAAAAAATCTAATTGGCCCAAAGCAACTTGTTCAGAAATCTTATTTGTAGGTAGAAGTAATGTTGGTAAGTCTAGTTTGATTAATAGTATTTTAAATAGGAAAAAAATGGCTAAAGTTGCTAATAGACCTGGCAAAACACAAATGCTAAATTTTTTTAATATCAATGATAATCAATTATGATTTGTAGATGCACCAGGTTATGGTTATGCACAAGTAAGCAAATCACAAAAAATACATTTTCAAAATATGATGGAAGAATATTTTAGTTATAGAAAAAATTTAAAATTAGTAATTCAAATAATTGATTCTAGACACAAACCCTCTAAAGATGACATCAATATGTATTTATGACTACAAGAATATAATATTCCTGTATTTATTGTTGCAACTAAATTAGATAAGTTAAAGAAAAATGATATAAAGAAAAATAAAAAAATTATTATTCAATCACTTCCGAATTGTAAAGATATATTAATGGTATCAAACCAAACAAAAGAAAATATTGATATGATTCACCAATATTTAGCATTATTTGTATAAAAAAACTTCTTATTTCTAAGAAGTTTTTTTAAAATTAATAATTATTATTCCCCTCATCTTGAGAAAGGTTGCACTACAGAAACATTATCTGGTTCTTCTTTTGTTAATAATTCGGCATTTAAATCATATGTATCTGATCCATTTTTTAACTTATTAATAATTCTATTAGCAAAATCTATTTCTGCAAAAAAATCATGAACATATCAATCTGTAAATCTAGCTGTTACTAAATCATTGTTTTGAAGAGAATCATTATAAATTTCATTGCATAAATTTAAACCATCTTCTTTAATTTGTTTAATAGCTTTAGTCATGCCTATTGCATCTAAATTATTGTAATCATTTGTATTATTAACAGATGGAATGTCATAACTTATATTAAATCCTGCTAGAAAATTTAGCATTCTTCTTGTATGAACATTTGCATCAGATGATTCAATTTGAAATCATCTATGAAATCCATCTCATCCTAATGCAACAGCACGACTAGCTAATTTATAAGATGATAATGCATATTGTAAATGAAATTCTATTAATTTCTGTATATTTTTTTTCATATTTTCTTTATTCATAAAAACTCCTAATTTGAGGTATTAAATCTTTTAATACCTTATAAAATTATACTTGAAATTATTTATTTTTTAAAAGAGAATTAATATATTTTCCAACACCACTATTATTATTAGTGTCAATAATTAAATTAGATTTAGCTAGTATTGTAGGTTCAGCATTGGCTACAGCAACACCATAATAAGATTCGTCAATTAAATGTAGATCATTTTCACCATTACCAATAAAAATCATGGAATTCATATTTAATTTTAATAATTTTAATAATTTTTGAACACCATTAAATTTAGACACATTAAATGATGCTATCTCTAAATAAGCTTTACTTTTTCTTTGATGATAAAATATTTTTACGCCAATTTCTTTTAAAAAGGAATTAATTTTAGGTAGATCTTGTCTTTGACTCCATATTCTTAATTGCAAAGTTTTGTCATCTCTTAAAAGAGTTCTTTGTTCAGTATTATTTCTCTTGACTCAATTATTAAAATATTCATGTTCTGTTTTACTTTCATTAACAATAGCTAAATTACCTTTATCTAATAAAGCAGCAGCATTAACATTAATTTTATTTAAATATTGCATAATATCATTTACTTTATGAAATAAAATTGGGTTTTCATAATAAGGATCATATTTTTCTATTTTAGTTATTAAAGCGCCATTGCTACAAACTAAATGAACATTTTTTAATTTATCGATATTGGGTATTTTTTTAATTGCTTGATAACTTCTACCAGTTGCTAAAATTAATTGAATTTTAGGTTTTTTTTCTTGTAAAAGTAATAAACTTTTTAAATTGATATCACTAATTTTTTCATTAGAATCCAATAATGTCCCATCTAAATCAATACAAATAGATTCAATATTATCAATATCAATATCGATTTCTTCTTTATGTGTTTTCAACAACATATTAGTATATAAAACTTTATCTCTATTATACATAATATATATAAAAATTAAAGGTAATACAAATAATACAATACCAAACACTGCTCCTATAAAATTATTTAATAAATAACCAGCAATAAATATTACGATTGCTCCTGTGATAGAAATTATTGCACTTATTCAATAATGCATATTTTTTTTAGAAAATCTCATATATCTCTCTATTAATTTTTTAAATTTAATAATATTTATATTATAATATATTAAAATACAATTTGAAAGGAAATTATGAATATACCAACATTTGAAATATTAAATGAATTGTTTGTAAATGATATAAAAATGTTACAAGCAGATTTAAAAAAGAATAATATAAATATTATGGAGAAAGTAGCTGAAAAACTTTCAGATAAAACAAATATTATTGAAAACTTTGATGCTGTATCTAAATTTGTAGATAGCATTAAAGACAACAAAGAATTAAAACCAGAAGAAATGATAAGAGTGCAAGGTGTAATTTTATATTTAAGAAATTATGTTAATATAAATAATATCTTAGTTGAAAAATTCCAAAAAGAACCTAACCAAATTATTAATAATGTTATTTTAATGTTATATACTAAAAGATATAATGAACTTTTACCATTATTAGAAAAAAAAGATTATGCAGATCCTTTAACAGATGATTTAATATCTAAAGTTAAAAAACTTTTAGAACAAAAAGAAGCTAATAAATGTAGAGATATTGAAACAACAATTATGCCTGTTTTAAGTGAATTAATGAATAAAATGATTGTACAAAAGAAAATGAATCCACAAGATGATTTTGAATTTGCTACTTTTGCTATTGGAGTTAGAATTGTAAACTTATTTTTAAACCAAGTATTTAAAATTATTGATCCGACAATCCAAAACACTATACAAAATGACAAAAATAAAGAAGTTATTTTAACAAAAGAACAAGAAAAAACAAAAGAACGTCAAGACGCTGACTATTTAAAAGATATAAACAATTAAAAAATAAATATTTATATTAAAATAATAATATAAATATTTATTTTATGCAATATTTTGTTATAATACTAAATAGTTATAAAAAAACTTAATTAAAACATGATAGTGAATTGTATAGTCTAGTGCTGAAAAGTGATTATACTTAGAAGCTTATCAGAAGAAAACGAAAGGAAATTAAATGGAAGAAATTACAAAAGAATTTTTATGGTTTAATCATGTACAATTTGGACATCAAAAAAAAGTATGAAACCCAAAAATGAAACCATATATTTATGCACTAAAAAATAATATTCATATTATTGATTTACAAACAACAATCGATGGTTTAGAAAAAGCAGTTGATTATTTAAAAAAAATTGGAGAAAAAAAACAGAAAGTATTATTTGTAGGTACTAAAAAAAGTGCTCAAAAAGCTATTCAAGATATAGCAGAATATACAAATAATTATTATGTTAACCAAAGATGATTGGGTGGTACTTTAACTAACCAAAAAACTATTCATATAAGAATTAAAAAATTATTTAATATGGAAAGAGATTTAAAAACAGGTAAATATAATTTATTAATTAAAAAAGAAAGAATGCAATTTGATAAAAAAATTGCTAAATTAAGAAAGTATTTAACAGGAATTAAATACATGAGAAAATTGCCAGATGTATTATTTGTATCTGATCCAAAACACGATATTATTGCTGTTAAAGAAGCTAAAAAATTAGGTATTCAAGTTATAGCTACTTGTGATACTAATGTTGATCCTGATTTAATAGATTTTGTAATCCCAGCAAACGATGATCATTTCAAATCAGTTGAAATTATCACTAAAATTTTAGGTAATGGATATTGTGAAGGTGCTGGCATCAAAAAACAATCATTAAATAAAGAAGAATTTGATAATAAACAAGAAGAATTTGATAATCAAAACAATATACTTAAAACTAAAGATAAAAAATTTAAAGTTGTTATTAATAAAGATAGTAATGTTATCAAAAAAAATCATTTTGTTAAAAAAGATAATGTTCAAGACAAACCTATTGCTATTGAAAAGAAAATTGATGAACTACCAACTGTTAAATTTGAACAAAAAAAAGCACCTGTTGAAACTAAAGAAGTATCTACTAATGCAGAACCTAAAAAAACAACCAGCTTAAAAATAGCTAAGAAAGTTGTTAAAAAAACTAATGCAGGAATTGTAATTAATGTAGAAGAAATTGCGGATGGAGCTAATGATATAGAAAAAATGAAAAATACTTTATCTAAATTAACTTTAATTATTTTAAAAGATTATGCTGAAAAAATAAATATCACTAAACTAGGTAGAAAAGTAGATATTGTAGAACGTTTAGTTAAAACATTAAAAATAGAAGATAATAAAATTATTAGTATATAAGAGGTATTATGAAAAACATAAAAGAATTAAGAGAAATTACTGGTGCTGGAATATTGGATTGTAAAAAAGCTTTAGAAGCTAACAATAATAATATTCAAGAAGCTATAAAATGACTAAGAATTAAAGGTATTGCTAAAGCAGCTAAAAAAGCTTCTAGAGAAACTGTTGAAGGTGTAATTGGTATATTACAAAAAGACAATAAAATTGTAATGATAGAATTAAATTCTGAAACTGATTTTGTAGCTAAAAATGATAAATTTCAAAATATGAAAAAGGAAATATTAACTTCTATAATTGAAAGCAATTATTTAAATTACGAAGATATTATGAATAATTTAATAATAGATGATAAAAAAATAGAAGAATATTTAAAAGAACAAATAGCTGTAATTGGTGAAAATATCGTATTATCTAAAATTCATGTTTTATCATTTGATGAAAATGATTCAACTATTGGTTCATATGTTCATGCTAATCAAAAAATTGGTGTTATTAATTTATACAAAGGACATATAGATGCTAAAGATGCTAAAGAAATAGCTATGCATGTAGCTGCTATGAAACCAAAATTCATAGAAAAATCTTATGTATCTAAAGACGTTGTTGATGAAGAGAAAACTATCATAATCAATAATATAAAAAATGATGTTAAAAACCAAAAGAAACCAGAACAAATTATTGAAAAAATGGTACAAGGTAGATTAAATAAACAATTATCTGAAATATGTCTTTACGATCAAAGTTATATTATTAACTCTAAAATAAATGTTGGAGACTTTTTAAAATCATTGAATTCATCTTTAATCAAAATGATAAGATTTGAAGTTGGTGAAGGTATTGAAAAGAAAGCTAGCAATTTTGCAGAAGAAGTTGCGGAGATGACTAAATAATGAATAATTTTTATGCAACAGGCGGCTATTTATTAGATTCATCTAATAAAGGTATATTAATAGCTGCAGGGATGAGTTCTCTTTTTGTTTTCTTATTTTTATTAGTAATATCATTATATTTCTATAATTTTCATAAAACTAAATTTAAACACCAATTTATTAATACTAAATTAATTTATATATTATCTGGATTTTTATTAATCAATATAATAGTTAATGTTATGTTTTGACTTGTAGGAGTTGCTATTGTTGGTGATGTAACTGCTAAAGGTCCAATAGTAGCATTATTAATAATTAGCTTTTTAATTACAGGTGCTTTATACATATTTATATTTTTATTCTTACACTATATTGCAGTTGGTATTGATGATAAATTTATACATTTTATTGGTGAAAAAATTAATATTACTAAAATTACTAAAATCAATGAAGATAAAGAAATTAAAAGTATCGTATTGCATTATGTTGAAGGTAAAAGAAATAATAAAAAAACTAAATGAAAAACTAATTCTATTGGTGGTCAATTTATTGATAAATATAAAAAAGAATTATTATTACATTTAGATATATAAGAAATAAAAATATTAAAAACCTCATTAAATATTTAGATTAATGAGGTTTTTTGATATGTAAATAAATTATTATTATAAACTGACCCAATCACCATTTTTATTTTTGCCATTATAATCAAAAAATAAACCACCACCAAACCTTACATTAGGAAGACCATAATTGCTTTTATCTTTTGTTAACCCAAAGTCATCATTAGCAAATGAACCATTCATTTTTGATGAATTAATATATTGACTTAAGTTTTCACTAGGTATTATACTTTTATTAAATAAATTACTATTTAAAAAGTTTGAATCAACATTTATATCTTTTGTCATTATATTACTATTATTTTCTATATTTTGTTTGTTTATTTGATTTAATAATATTAAACTAGGTGATGCTATTAAACTTAAAGAAGTTAAAAAAGTTATAATAGATTTCATATTAAAAAATACCTCCTGGATTTGCAAATACTACATTATCTCAATAATCGCTTTCATCAGGTTTTTATCTGGTATAGAAGGATATTTCATTAAATTAAGAATATCGCCTGTTTTTAGATCTATTTTAAATTTAAATACAAAACCATGTAAAGGATTTGAATTTTTTATCTTATTTATCAAAGCTTCTTTCCGTGTTCTTGGATCTGTATCGCCTCGTCTTGTGATTAAATAATTTATATTATTTAATCTTTCTTTTTTTCTGATGGGCTTACATCAAACAAATTCATTATAAAATCCAGTAATTTTAAATTATTTAAAGTTACTGTGTCTCTTTCATTTAAAAGCATTAAAGTTAATCCTTTATTATATTTTAATATTTCTTGAGTGCCTGCAAATAGAGCATTTTCTTTTTGTTGGTCCGTTTTTGTTTTTGTTTTCCCTCAAGAAACAACACCACTAGTTCCACTAGCTGTTAATGTAATAGCTGTTAGTAAAATTAATATTTTCTTTATATATTGTATTCTTTTTATATATTATTATTATAGTATTAAAATATTATTTTTTAATCAATTAATATATTTCATAAAAATAAAAAAACTCATTTTATAAAATGAGTTTTAATTATATATTGTTTATATTTTTATTTTTTATCAATATGTTTTTTAGCTATTTTCACAATATTGTTAAATTCATTAGGATTATTAATAGCTAATTCACTTAAAATCTTTCTATTTAATTCTATATTTGCTAATCTTAAACCATATATAAATTTAGAATAACTCATATTGTGAGGTCTTACAGCTGCATTAATTCTTTGAATTCATAATCTTCTAAAATCTCTTTTTCTTTGTTTACGATCTCTATAAGCATAAGCCAATGATTTCATCACTTGTTCTTTAGCTTTTTTAAAGTGTGTAGATTTAGTGCCAAAGTAACCTTTAGCTTGTTTTATAATTTTTTTTCTTCTTTTTCTAGTTACAAAACTATTTTTTACTCTTGCCATATTTCCTCCTAGTGAACCATTTTTTTAATTCTGTTATAATCTGCTTTTGATATTAATTTATCTTTTGATAAATGTCTTTTCTGTTTTTTAGTTTTATTTTGTGCTAAATGTGATGTATAAGCACAATTTCTTTTTAATTTACCACTGCTTGTTTTTTTAATTCTTTTAGCTAATGACTTTTTTGTTTTCATTTTTGGCATTTTATTAATATCTCCTTATTTTTTCTTATTTCTTTTAGGAACAACATACATATCTAAGAATAAACCTCTTTTGATTGGTTTGATATCAATATCTGCATATTCTTCAACCATTTTATAAAATTCCATAATTTTATCATGTCCAAATTGAGGGAACGCTGCTTCTCTTCCTCTAAATTTTAATGAAATTTTTACTCTAGAATTATTTTTAATAAATTCAATAACTTTTTTAGCTTTAAATTGCATATCATGCACACCAATATTTAATTTTAATCTAATTTCTTTATTTTCAATAGTGTTTTGCTTTTGCTTGTTTATTTTATTTTTTTTCTTTAATTGATATTTATATTTACCATAATCAATAATTTTAGCAACAGGATTTTTAATATTATTAGATATTAATACTAAATCTAATCCTTTTTCTCCTGCTATATTTAATGCTTCTCTTTTAGAGATGACTCCTAATTTATCACCATTTTCATCAATGACAAATAAATTATTAAATTTAATAAATTTATTTATAAGGGTTTTATCTTTCAAATGTTTTCCTTTCAATAAAAAATGCTACATAAAAGTAGCATTAAGATTGTGACCTATTCTACATTTAAGAGAATTTGGTGAGCATAGCTACTTTTTACAAAATATATTATAGCATTTTTTTTAATTTTAATAAATTATTTAATTTTAATTTCTGTAATATTATCTGAATGAATAAATAAGCAAACTTCACCTGTTTGAGCTCCCCACTTTTTAAGTATTTTTTCAACTTCATTCATATCTTTTTTATACACTTCAGTATCTTCCACTTTATTCATAAATATTGAATGTCATATACCAAAAGTTGTGTATAAAATATTGTTTTCAGTTACACCAATTATAGAAACATTAGGTCTATATTTAGAAATAGTTTTTAATAATTCTCCTGTATTTGATAATACAAAAGCATAATTATATTCACCATTTTCACATTTCTTAGCTAATTTATAAGCAATATCAGCTCTTGTACCTTCACTTGTTTTACATGCTAATTCTAATTGTTTTTTATAATAAATTTTTGAGTGAAAATCTTGTTCTGCTCTTTTATTTATAATAGACATAGTTTTAACAGTTATATTAGGGTACAGTCCATTAGCTGATTCTCCACTTAACATAGTTGCATCAGCACCTAATTCAGTTGCAAAATACACATCAGTAACTTCAGCTCTTGTAGGGTGAGGGTTATCTATCATAGATTCTAACATTTGTGTAGCTACTATACATGGTTTTGATTTATTACGGCATTTTCTTATAATTTTTTTCTCTCAATAAGGTAATTCTCAATATGGAATTTCTAATCCTAAATCTCCTCTAGCTACCATTATTCCATCAGAAGCATCAATAATTGAATCAATATTATCTATACCAATTTTTGATTCTATTTTAGAAATAATTTGAATATGTTCTGCATTATTTTCTTTTAATATTGCTCTTATATCTTCAACGTTTTTAACATAAGATACAAATGATGCAGCAATATAATCTATCCCTTGCTTTATTCCGAAAATAATATCTTCTTTATCTTTTGAAGATAAAAATGGCATAGTAATATCAATACCAGGTAAGTTAACTCTTTTATTTGTTTTTAAAACATGAGTATTGAATGCTTTTGCTTCAACAATACCATCTTTTACTTCAATAGTATTTAATTGTAATTTACCATCATCTACTAAAATTGTATCACCTTTCTTAACATCTTTAGAAATATCGTGTGACATAGTTAATTCATTTTCGCCACAAGCTACATTTTTATAATCTTCTTCTTTTGTATAAATTGTTATATCACGACCAGCTTCAATTGTTTGTTGTCCGCCTTGCATTTTTCCAATTCTAATTTCTGGTCCTTTTGTATCTAAAAGAATAGAAATAGGTTTTTTAATTTTTTTAGTAATTTCTTTTGCTCAAACTATACGATTACCTTGTTCTTCATGATCACCATGTGAAAAATTTAATCTTATTGTATTCATACCATTTCTATATAGAGTTTCAATTGCCTCTAATGAATTAGTTGTTGGCCCAATAGTTGTAATAATTTTTGTATTTTTTAATGCTTTACTCATTTGTTCTCCTATTTAATTATTTTATTGATTTTTTCAAACAATTTGATATCTTCTTTTCTTGAAGGACTTGGTTTGCTTAATGCTTTATTGATATATTCGCTAAAAATTTGATCATCATTAACTCCAATACACAATCCACCTTTACCTTCTTTTAATAATTCGATAGCTTTAATACCCATTTTATAACTTGTATATCTATCAAATCAAGATGGTTTACCACCTCTTTGCCCATGTCCAATAACAGTAGCTCTAGTAACATAACCAGATTCTTTTTCAACAATCTTAGCTAAATCACATATATTATACATTAATTCAGTTGTTAATATAATGATAGATCTTTTATTTTCTGATTTTCATTTTTTAACATTTCTTATAATAGTTTCTTCGCTATATTTATTTTCAGGGGTAATTACCATATCTACATTAGATGCAAATCCAGCATATAATGCTATATCTCCACATTCTCTTCCCATAGTTTCAATAATATTGCATCTATTATGTCAATCAGCCATTTCACGAATACGATCAATAGTTTCTGATACATAGTTTAAAGTTGTATCAAAACCAATAGTTTTATTAGTATATGCAATATCATTATCAATAGTACCAGGTAAACCAATACAATTTACACCCATTTCAGTTAATTTTTGTGCTCCTTGATAACTACCATCACCACCAATAACAATTAAAGAATCAATACCATGTTTTTTTAATTGTTTTATTGCATGCTCTCTAATTTTCATATCTTTAAATTCTGGAAATCTCGCACTTCCTAATGGTTTATATGTTTTTGTAGTCATATTTTCAAAGGCACTACCTTTTACTTTTTCTATTTTATTATGATATAAACCATAAAAACCATCATATATAATGTATGGTTCAAAATCATATAGTTTACAACCATTAATTACTCCACAAACAGCAGAGTTCATACCTGGTGCATTACCACCAGATGTTAATACAGCTATTTTTTTCATTATTTCCCTTCCTCTTCATCATCATAATCATCTTCATTATAATCTCATGTTCATTTTTCTAATTTATCTTTATTTATAATACCAATATAAGGTAAATTTCTTAAATAATTCATATAGTCTAATCCATAACCAACTAAAAAACCATCACCCATTTTTCAACCATATCAATCCAGTTCTATTTTATCTTTATTTTCATCAATATCTCTATAGATTAAAACAACTGTTTTTACAGATAAAGCTCCAAGACTTAATAAATACTCTTTTATTATTTTTAAAGTATAACCAGTATCACATATTTCATCTACTATTAAACAATGTTTGTTATATATTTCTTTTTCATTAAAAAACTTATTAATAGATGGCTTATTAGTTGTTTGTTCTGTTCCATAATATGATTTAATTTCAGCGTAATGCATATTTATATTAAATTTTAATCTTTTGCAAAGATCGCTCATAAAAGGAAGACAACCCTTTAAAAGCCCAATACAAACAACTGAATTATATTTTTTATAACTTTGATTAATTTCTATGGCTAGTTCATCTAGTTTATTATTAATTTCTTCTTTTGTATATACTTTTTTCTTAAAAAGTGGATGCATTAGCTCTTCTCCTTTATTTTTTTATTGATTAATTTTATGAAATCAGATATTTGTATAGAAATGTTTTCTTTTTTGCCTAATTTTCTATAATTTACAGTATTGTTTTGAACTTCTTCTTCTCCAATAATTAATTGATAATTAATTTTTTTTATTTGGGATTCTCTAATTTTATAACTTAATCTTTGTTCTTTATTATTTGTAATAAAATCAATATTATTATCTTTTAATATATTTTCTAATTTATCAATATAATTATTAAATTTATTCAATGTAACTGGTATGATTTCAACTTGCAAAGGTGATATTCATAAAGGTAGTTTACCTTTTGTTTGTTCTAATAAAATAGAAATAAAACGTTCATATGTACCTATTAAACCACGATGAATAATAACTGGTTTAATATTATTGTTATCTTTATCAATATAATTAACATTAAATTTATTAGCTAATAAAAAGTCTAATTGTAGTGTTGAAATTGTTATTTCATGGCCTAAGTTAGACAATATTTGAATATCTAGTTTAGGACCATAAAAAGCAGCTTCGCCAATAACTTTTTTATACTTTAAATTTAATTCTTTTAAAGTATCTTCTAATATTTTCTCTGATTCATTTCACATTTTATCATCGTCGTAATATTTATCTTTTGTTTTATCTCTACAAGATAAAGATAAATATTCAATATTAATATTAAAATCATCTAACACTTCTTTGATTAATTCATAACACCTTTTAAATTCATTTTTAACTTGACTTAATTGAATAAAAATGTGAGCATCAGTTAAAGTCATCATTCTTACTCTCTCTAAACCTGTTAAAGCACCAGAAGCTTCATATCTATGCATAATAGCTTGTTCGCTATATCTTATAGGTAACTCTTTATAACTATGAATATTATTTTTATATATAGTTATGTGGTGAGGGCAAGCCATAGGTCTTAAATATAAAGATTCATGTTTATCTTCAATAGGGTTAAACATAGTATCTTTATAATGAGCTAAATGCCCTGATTTTTCATACATAGATTTAGTACCTAGAATAGGTGTTTGTACTTCTAAAAAATTATATTTTTTTTCTTTTAATCTTATATAATCTTCTATTTTACGTTTTAATTTCATTCCTCTAGGTAATCAAATAGGTAAACCAGCACCAACTTCATTTGAAAACATAAATAACTCTAACTCTTTACCCATTTTTCTATGATCGCTATTCATTAATTCTTCTTTAATTTTAATTTTTTGATCAAAAACGTTTTGATCAAATTCACCAAAACCTCTTATAGCTTGCACCATTTTATTATTAGCATCGTTTAAAAAATATTGACCAGAAATATTGTTTAATTCTAAAAATTTACAATATTTTTTATTTGTAATAGGTTTATCTGTTGGAATAAAAGTATTTTTATATTTATAAATAAAATAATTTTTTTTATTATTTTCAATAGTTTTTAAACTAAATTCATTTAATTGATTTAATTCATTTGAATATTGAACTTGACCTTGTAAAGAATTTAAAAATTTAAAATAGTCTTTTTTAATATTGATTAAATCATTAGTATTTAATTTAATTTTACTATCAAAAATAACATCAAAATAATCATTTTTAGATATTATATTATAAATTGTAGCTTCATATTTTTGATTTAAATATAAAGCAATATAATAACCAAATGTTGCATTATAAATCTCTGAAGGGTTATCACTTTTTAATATTAAATTTAAATCACAATCACTTATTATTAAATAATTAATATCTTTTAATTCATTGTTGATTAAACCAGCAACAACATTTTTAGATAAAGATATACTTATATTTTTTGATACTTCATAAATTGTTATGGGTTTTTCAAAAGTTTTTATATTACCATCTTTTAATTTTATATTTATCATAATATATTATTTCTATTTTTTAATATTGTAAAATGAATTAATCCCTTTAAATTCAGCTGAATGATTTAATTCTTCTTCAATTTGTATTAAACGATTATATTTAGCTACTCTATCTGATCTTGACATTGAACCTGTTTTAATTTGTCCTGTATTTAAAGCAACTGCTAAATCAGCTATTGTAGTATCTTCTGTTTCTCCAGAACGATGTGAAACTACACATGTTCATCCTGCTCTTTGAGACATATTAATAGTATCTATTGTTTCTGTTAATGTTCCAATTTGATTTACTTTAATTAATATAGAATTAGCAGCTTTTCTTTTAATTCCTTCAGCTGTAATTTTAGGATTTGTAACAAATAAGTCATCACCTACTATTTGTTTTTTATCTCCTATTTGAGCATTTAATTTAATAAATGAATCTCAATCTTGTTCTGCTAAACCATCTTCAATAGAAATAATAGGATATTTATTGTAAAGATCAATTAAATATTGAACTTGTTCATCTGATGTTCTTGTAACTTCTTTTTCTAATTTTAATGCTTTTGTTTCTCCTGGATAATGATATAATCCATCTTCTGTATTATATAATTCAGATGCTGCAGGATCCATTGCTATCATAATTCCATTTTCATTAGCTTCATAACCAGCTTTTTTAATAGATTCTACTAATAAATCTAATGCTTCTTCTGCTGTTGCTAAGTTTGGTGCAAAACCACCTTCATCACCAACAGTAGTTGTATGTCCTAATTTATGTAAAACATCTTTTAAAGTATGAAACACTTCTGCCGCCATTTGAATAGCTTCTTTAATATTTTTAGCTCCCACAGGCATTATCATAAATTCTTGGAAATCTATTGTATTATCTGCATGCTCTCCACCATTAATAACATTTAACATAGGTACTGGTAATAATTTAGCATTAGCACCTCCTAAATATTTATATAATGGTAAATCTAATTCATCTGCTGCCGCTCTAGCTACAGCTAAAGATACACCTAAAATAGCATTAGCACCTAATTTAGCTTTGTTTTCTGTGCCATCTAATTCGATCATTGTTTTATCGATCAATACTTGTTCTGTTACTTCAAAACCAACTACTGCATCTCTAATATGATTATTTACATTATCAACAGCTTTAAGAACACCTTTACCACCAAAACGGTTTTTGTCTCCATCTCTTAATTCTAAAGCTTCTCTAGTTCCAGTAGATGCTCCTGAAGGTACATTTGCAATACCATACCCACCTAATTCTGTAAAACATTCTACTTGAACTGTTGGATTACCTCTTGAATCCATTATTTCTCTTGCTAAAATTTCTATAATTTGTGACATATTTTCTCCTTGTCTTAATTTAATAACTATATTATATTGAATTTTTTATATAAATTAATAAAATATTATAATTTATATAAATTAAAATATATATTATTATATTTTTTCAAAAGAATAAATATCATTTTTTTTATAGTTTTTTAAAGTATACTTAAAACCTTCAAATAATAAAAACTTTTTATAAATAAATTTAAAATTTAAATATTTTTGAATTAAATTATATTCGCCACCTGTTACATATATATTTTGAATATTTGGGAAATTATTAATATTATTTTGCATATTATCTATTTTAGCTTTTAAAAAACTATTATTAATTATTGTGTCTTGTTGATCTATATTTTTTGTAGAGTCTATTTTTAATAATTCAAATTTTTCTTTTATTAAATTATAAATTTGATCTATTGCTAAACTATAATAAACATTTGCAATCTTATTATTTTCTCAAGTTAATAAAACATTCATTGTACCTAAACTTAATAAGTGGAAATTATTAATTTGATATTTTTTTTGAATTGCATACATTTGTAAAAATATATCTTGACCCATTTGAATATTTAATTTTAAACTATAAATATTTAAATTAGAATTCATATTTATTAAATATTTATATAAAATAACATTTAATGATGGTTTAACAGAAGAAATATAAATATTTTTTATATTTAAATTTTTAATTTTATCTTTAATTTTAAAAATATTAGCAAGATTATTTTGATGCTCAAAATAAAATAAATATTCTCATTTATTATTAAAAATTGCTCCTTTTATATTTGTAGTACCAATATCTATATATAAATTCATAATTTTCTTATTTATAAAGTATAATATATAATTATAACATAATTTAAAAAGGACAATTATTTTTGCAAAAAGCTATATATCCAGGTTATTTTAAAAAATTTAATAAAGGACATTTATGAGTTTTAAAAAGATCATTAGAAGTATTTGATTATATATATGTTATAGTTTCTTGAAATCATTTAAAAGATAATCAAAATATTGATCAAAGATATAAGAGAGTTAAAGATTTTTTAAAAAATTATGAGAATGTCAAAGTTATTATAAACAGAGAAAATAATATTTTTGAAATAACAAAACAATTAAAATGTAATTTTATTATTAGAGGTATTAGAAATCAAGAAGACTATTTATATGAAGAAGAATTATTAGCAAATAATCTTTATTTTAATAAAAATATAAGATGTATTTATTTTATCAATACACAACCTAAAAATACTGCAAAATATGTTCAATTTAAAAACACCTTATAGAAAAGAGGAACATGAAAGAATTTACATATGATGAATATAAAATTAAAGCTATAAAAGAAGATGTTAAAAGATTAGAATCCCACTTAAAACCATTTTGATTTGAAAATGTACCATTAATAGGAAGCATTTTTTATGTTAAAAGAATTCAATATCATATAAGAGATATTGATAGAGGTTTATTGAGAAAAAATTTAGCTAAATATGCTATTATTTGATTTCCTTTAATAATCATTACTTATTTTATAACACCTTGGTTTAATTATTATGTTAGTAAAAAAGCTATTAAAAAAACTAAAGAAGAATTAATCAATGATTAATTTAATATAAGTAAATTAAATAAAAATAATTAATTAATTACAAAAATAAAAAAAACAATGATATTTATATCATTGTTTTTTTTATTATATTTATGTTAATTACATATCTATTTGTTCTTTAATTTTATCGAAATCTTCTCTTGCTTGTTGTATTGATTTACCTGTATTTTTTCTCAATTCAGGTCTAATACTTTTAAAACTTAATTTAGCTTGTTTTTTTATTTCATCATATTCTAGAATTTCAACTTCAGTATGATCACCGATTGAAATATAATCTTCTACATTTTTAACAAAAAAATCAGAAAATTCACTAATATGAATTAATCCATTATTAAATTCATCAATTTGACAAAAAGCACCATATGGAGTTATGTTTGTTATTGTAACTTCTACAATATCACCACTTTTATACATTGTTATCCTTTCATAGTAAGTATTTAAAAATATTATAGCATATATTATAACCATATTTTTTTTTTTTAAAAATATACTAATTTTAAACTATAATTATATTATATAAAGAGGTATAAAATGTCAAATCAAGATAATTATCAAGTAGAATCAGAAAATATTAATGAAAAAGCTTATAGAGAAGTTGGTAGTAATAAATTAAAAAAATTCAATAAAAACTATGAAAAGTTTTATGAATATGAAGCTTCAAGTAATAGAAGTTATTTTAGTACAAGTGGAGAAACATTTTCTAGAATAATGATTATTACTTCTCTTTTTATATTATGTATTTCAATGTTAGTAGTTGGTGGAATGACAGGGGAAAGTATTACAGAAACTATTCCTTGATCACCAATATTAAATCCATTAGGTCCTACTATATTTAAGTTTTTTGCATTACTATTAACAACTATATTTATTATTATTTGTTTATTTTTTTTAATAGGAATTCTTTTAGTTAAAACATTAAGGTCTCTTTTATTGATATCTTATATATATACTTTTTTAGGTAGCGGTTTTATTATATTTGTTTGATCTTTTGTATTGTTATCTGTTTTAAAGAATTTACATAGCAATTCATATAATATAGTAGGATTATATTTAATATCTATTTCTTTTTTACTTATGTTGATTGGAAGTATTAATTTAAATATATCAACTAAAAGAATTATTAGAAATATTGAAATGACTATATCAGATTTCATTAAAACAAGAAATAAAATAGGTTAATATGAAAAAAAATAGTTTTATTAAATTAGCTAAATTAACAGGTAATGTTGGTTGAGGTTTTAAAAAAAAGATTATCATGATGTTTTTGACAACTATTTTATTAATAGGAGCAACTGCACCTGGTGTTTATTTTTTAGGTAAATCATTGGATAAATATTTAAATGCTAATAAAATAAATTTTAATGGGAATAAGATTCCTGAAAAATTATGTGAATACTTCCCTTTTAACCAATTAAAATGATGTAAAATGAACCCAGATAAAGGGATGATATATGTTGATTATAGTAAGATTAATATAAGAGATACAATAAATGAACAATACAAAACTCATACAAGAAATATTAATGGTAATGCTATAACATATGCAGTATATGATAAAGACCCATTAAAAAATGATGGAGAAATTAGATCTTCTAATTTAAGATTTGAGTATCTATATAATACTATTATTCAAAAAGCTCAAGACCAAATTAAAAGTCTTAATGCAGGTGTAAAATCTGTTACTATTAATACCATTAAATATATGTCTTCGACAGATCAAAAATTTTATAATTTAGATTACAACTATGCTGATAAAAACCATTATGAAAGTATATTGCAAATAAATGTTACTACTAATATACAATCAGCTACTAATATATTAATACCTATTGTTGTGTACAATAATGCTAAATATTTAAATAAAATGTTTAATTTCTTTAATATTGCTTATCAAAAAAATACTTTTAGAGATGATAGTAAACCATCAAATCCTAGTTATAATCAAACAAACACACCTATATTAAGTTATAGTAGTTTAAATGTTCCATTGCCTCAAGTATTATCTTCTGCTAGTGGTAATAGAATTAATAGTTGAGTTTATAGTTATTTAGGTAATATTTATAAACAATTTTATTTAAAGCAATATAAAGAATTTAATGCAACGCCTATAATAACATACAATGCTATTAATAATCCATATTCTAATTTTGTTATTTATTCTAGTAAATTATTTAATCCTCTTTTACCAGATACTAAATTAGATTTTTCTAATGAGCAATCTATATTATTTTTCTTAGCATCTATAGTTAATAATCCAGCTAAACCTGACAACAAATGACCATTAACTCCTAAAGTATCTTTTGATAAAAACGTAATTAATCTTTTAAAAGACCAAACAGTTCCTTTCCATACTTTATTTTTAGAACCTGGTAAGTCACTGAATGATTTTATAAGAGGTATATCACCAACAGGTAATGTTAATGAGATTATTAGTTTTTTTACACAAATCAAAGCAGCTGGTAATAATCCTTCTGAATTATATAATTTAGTTAAAAAATACCCTTTTTTAAAAACAATTAATTTTGCACCTTTTGATTATAAAATACATGAACAAAACTACAACACTGTTTATAATGAAGGCAAAACATCAGCAACTTTTTGATTAAAAAATGATACGTTAGGACTTTTCCAAAAAACTTATGATTTTAATAATAAAGATAATTTAACAGATTTCATTAATAAATATTACAATATTAATTTTTATTTTAATTTTAATTATAACACCTCTAAAAAAGTATATGATTTCACACCTATCAATAATCAACAAACAAATATCAATAATTTTAACAGTATTAGTTTGGATAGAAATCTAATGAATCAAATTAAAAATGGTGTTACTTATATTTATCAAAAGAGTGGTTTCTCAACTCCAATAGCAATAAATAATTGACAAAAATATTTAGATTTACAATCAAGAATAAAAGTATATAGTTTCTTAAAATTTGTTAATGCTAATTTAAATACTTACTATACTAGTTGAATATCTAACTTGCCAACAGATTTTAAAAATTTTTATGATTTTATTCAAGCAAATGATATTCAATTAAAAAATAAACCAGCTAATAGCAATATCTATATAAAATTCTTCAATAATTATAAAAATTACTCAGGTGAAGTTTTAGATAATGCTAAAGTGATAGATAATATAGGTAATATAGATATAAAAAATCAAATTCAATATGTAGTTTGCTATTATACAACCGCTTTAGTTGATAATGGTTCAACTTTAAATAATAAACAATTTAGTATATATTTTAAAATAAAGTGGGCGAATTAATATGACTAAAAGTAAACAATTTGTTAATTATAATGAAAAATTAACCCCTTTGACAATCAACAATAATACTTATATAGAAGTTATTTTAAGAAGATTAATGTATTTTGGATTTGCTCTATCTCTTCTAGGATCTTTTGGTATTGGTTGAGGTATTAGTGCTGCTTCTTTTTGAAATAGATTATCTACTAATCGAATATCTACTTTAAATTATAATATTTTTAATTTAATAATTGCCCTATTCACTATGGTTGTTCATGGTATTTATTTAAAAATTACCCTTTATGGTTATAAAAAAATTGAAACAATAAATTTCTATAAGAAAAATTTTGTATTTTCTTTAGCAATGTTTTCAATGCATCTATTAGTAATAATTATAACTTTTTGATACGTGGTAAGGATTCATGTCAACAATTTTTATATAGCTGGTATAATAGCTACCTTAATTGCTATTGTTTTTATCTATACCCTCATATTTTTATTTGCAATTGAAATTAAAAGACAATGGAAAATTAAAAAATATATTGATTTTCAAAATGATGTTAAGAAATTTAAGAAAAGTGAAAATATTCAATATTATAGTAAAGAAAAACAATTATTAAATAGCAAAATTTCAGAAAACAAAGAAATAAATACCAAATCTAAAGAAAAAGAGTGATATAAATTAAATAAAAAACAAATATTAAAAAATAAAAACAAATTAAAAAATGATAAAATTAAATAAAGAAGGTTAAAATGCAAAAATTAAATAATTTCCCAGATCTAAAATTATTAGATGATGAAAGTACTAAACAAGTAGAAAAAGATATTGATAAATTATCAGAATATGAAAGAAAAAGGTTTAGTTATGTTAATCCGTTAAAACATAATGATTTTTCTAGAAGAAGAATGTATTGAAGTTCTCCAGGTGAAAAATTAGGTAGAATATTAATATTAATGACACAACTTACTAATATAATAATGGCTTATTTTTTTGGTAAATTTTTATTTTCAGATATTATAGGTAATCTTGTATCTAATAAAGATTTATTTAAAAATTTAAATTGAAGTTTAAAACAAGGTATAAGTTACTTAACTTTAATCTTTACATTTATATTTGCATTTTTATACTATTTACCTATGATTATTATTAATAAAGCAGGTGGAGTTTATAGCTGGGCTATATTCTATATTATGACAGCTATTGCATATTTTTTCTTTACAGAATTAATATTATCTATAACATTAGGATTATCAACTGTTATTTCCTCTTTACAAATTAGTTCAAGCGATCAAAAAGTTTTACCATTTTTTATAGTAGCTACATTTTTTAATACAATAATGTGAATTGTTGGTGCTTGTATATTATTAATAAAATCAGATGATATTAAAAAAAGAATTAGTGTTGAAATATAGGAGATAATATGAAATTAAGCAATAGAATAGAAACTTTAAAAACAGAATTACAAAAAGATATTTTTGAAAAAAATATTATATTTGATTTATCAATACTTTCTATGCTAGCAGGAGAATCAATATTTTTATTAGGAAGGCCAGGGATAGCTAAATCATTAATAGCTAGAAGAATAAAATATGCATTTGAAAATGCTAATGAATTTGAATATTTAATGAATAGGTTTTCAACTCCAGAAGAAATATTTGGACCTATTTCTATTAAAGCTTTACAAAATGGTAGTTATGAAAGATTAACAGAAGGATATTTACCAACAGCCAATGTAGCTTTTTTAGATGAAATTTGAAAAGCAGGACCTAGTATTCAAAATACATTACTTACAATTATTAATGAAAAATTATATAGAAATGGTGGAAAAGATATCAAAGTACCATTAAAAATATTAATATCAGCTTCTAATGAATTACCAGCTGAAGGAGAAGGTCTTGAAGCTTTATTTGATAGATTTATTGTTAGATATATTGCTGTAGGATTAAAAAATGAAAAAAACTTTAGAGACATGGTAAATGCAAATACTGGTTTTGATATCTCTATTGATAAATCATTAGTTATTAAAGAAAAAGAATATAATCAATGATTACAAGAATCAAATGATATAAAAATCCCTGAAAATATTTATGAATTTGTTCAAAATTTTAGAAAAAGAATACATCTAGAAACTGATGGTAATAGTTATATTTCTGACCGTAGATGAAAAAAAATATTTAAATTAATGAAAACATCTGCTTTTTTCAATGATAGAAAATCAATTGCTTTATCTGATTTATTAATAATACCTCATTGTATATGAGATGATGAAGACCAACAAGAAGACTACACTAAAATATTCTCAGATTATATTATTGATTATTTAAATAAAGATTACAATGATGCTAAAAAACAAGTTAATAATAAATTATTAGAAATAGCTAATCAATTAAATGAAATGGATTCAGATGAATTAGTTAAAAATTTATATAGTAATCCATTTTCAGGTGAATTAAAAGGAAACTATTATAGACTAATTAATCCAAGTAACAATTTCCCTATTTGTTTTATATCAATAAGTGATTATAAAAAAATAAGAAAAAATAATAATTTTACAGGTACATTATATTTCTCAAATGATTTATCTCATTTAGAAGAAAAAATGAAAAAAAGTCTTTCTATGAGTGAAAATAATACTTTAATAGATATAGATTCAAATGAAGTTTATAAAATAGAAATTCAAGATTCTCAAAGTTCTGAAACAATAAATAAATTAAATAATGAAGTTGATAAACTAAAAGAAGAATTAGAAAATAAAAGAACTAAAATGCTTGAAAAAAAAGTAAAATTAAAAAAAGAAAGAAATATCTTTTTTGAAAATGCCTTTTCACTATTTATTAATAGAGCCTTTTTAGATGATGATATAGAAACAAAAGAAAGCACAAATTAATTTTCATGAAACCTTCAAAGGATGAAAATAACTTAATTGGTAATTTTAAAAATAAAATTATGAATAATTTAAAGGATATTATTGAAAATCAAAAAAAATATGATTTAAATTATTTAGTTTTTTCTAAATTTAAAATTGATAACCATTGACTATTAAATGAAGTAAATAAAGAAATATTTAATTTTTATGATGATAAATTAAACAATGAAATTCATAAAATTAAATTAAGTAAAAATATAAGAAATGAACTTTATTTATATAGATGAGTAGAAATCAATGGATATGAAGGTTTTGTAGATAATTATGAAAAAATCCAAGATTTTTTATTTAATGTCAAATCGTTTTTTTATAAAAGATTAAATTATTATCGACACTTAATAAATAACCATAAGATATCTCCACAATTAGTTTTTTATGATTTTTTAGGGAGTTGGGAAAGTTTATTAATTAAAAAAATTGTTGATTATCGTTTTAATGAAATAGAAGCTAAAAGAAAACAATTTTTAAAAGATTTATATAATAAAATAGAAGTTTTAAAATCTTCTAAAAAGATTTTACAAACAGCTTTTAATTTTTTTGGTAGATTTTGAGAATACGATGAAAGTATGGTTTCAAAAATCAACACAACTATATTAGAAAAATTTTCTTATTATTTAGAAGAAGATCCCTCTATTATACAAATAGCAGCTTTATTAGGAAGATACGCTGGTATTAGTAATTTAATTGAAGAAAGAATTTATGAAAGAATTGTTATGATTAATACATGACAACCAATAGGTAAATGACCAGAAGAAATTGTTGGAGCTACTGAATCAAAAGATTTGGAACATTTATATCCTCAAGAATTAGTTAATTTATTTCATCCTGTATTAAAATATCTATTTTTTAAAAAATACATAGAAGGTAAATTATTAACTTTTGAGTTTTTATCAGATGATTTAGCACCAACAGAAACTATACAAGAAGATATTGTCCAATTACCAATACCTTTAGAAAAAGGACCTTTTATTATTTGTGTAGATACTTCTAGTTCTATGCAAGGATTGCCAGAAACAATTGCCAAAGCTATATGTTTAGCTGTTGCTAAAATTGGTATTAGAGATAAAAGACCTTGTTATATTATTAATTTTTCTAATTACTTTAAATATTATGATTTAAGTAATGCAGGAGCATCATTACCAAAATTATTAGAATTTTTAACAACAAGATTCAATGGTAATACTAATGTTGAACCAGCCATCCATCATGCTATGCAAATTATGGATACAGATGAATATTTTAATGCAGATGTATTAGTTTTATCTGATTTTAATGTACCTGATCTTTCACCTGAAACATATAAAATTATGAGACAACTTAAAGAAAGACGTAATAGATTTCACTCTATTATTATTGGTAATACTAAAAAAGAAAAAATATGACCTGAATTTAATAATGCATGATATTATGACCCTTCAGATCCATTAACAGCTGAAAAAATTACTATTTCTTTAGAAAATGAATTCATTGCTGCATATGAAAAATTTGATATTAAAGAAGTTATGGAGAAATAATGAAATATTTTGAAATTGTATTAAAAGCGCCTGAATTTGTAAATATATTTTTAGCAGAACTAACTAGACATAGAATAATTATTGTAACTAAAAAAAGTATGTCTATTATTATCGAGCATCCTAATGGTAATTTACCATATGAGCTTATGTCTATGTCATTAAATAATAAAACAATCGTTCAAAATATCTATAAATATGAAATAGATGAAAAAAATTATTTTGATGATGTAAATATTTATGAAAGAAATAAGAAGTAATAATGAAAAATATTAAAATTTTAATTGCTTTATTTGTATCAACTCTTACTATATTTTTTATAGGATTGAGTATGACTTTAGCGAGTGGTATTGAAATCGAAAACTATGTTAATAATAAAAATGAAAATAAAATTCAAGTTGTTATTTGTGCTACCCCTACATCTTATAATACAGATGTATTAAAATCTAAAAACATTTTTTATTTAAATAATTCAATGCAATTATTTAATCAAGGTTGAGTTGCTTTAATCAAATTAAATATTTATGAAATTCATAATAATAAATTAACTTTAGTTGAAAAAAATACAATGAACACATTAAAAACAGGTACAATGCTTATACAACTTATTACCCCTATTATGATGTTTGTGGTATTGGGTTGAAATTATAAAAAAATATATAAATTTTTAAACAAACATGCTAAAGTTAAAAAGAAAAATATTGAATTTGTAAAAGCTAAACCTAAAATTATTACAAAACAAAAATTAAAAGAAAAAACCAAAGAAATATTTAAAAAAAGCTATCCAAAAATTAATAAAGCCCATAATTTAATTCAACCTAGTCCAAAAATAGAAAAAAAACTAATAGTAAAACCAAAATTAAACTTTAATAAACCAAGCAGGACGATAGGTAAATTAAATTCTAAACTCCAAAACGATAATGTACAAGAGTTTAAAGAAATAAAAGAAAAACCAACTATAAAATTTGAAAAAGTCCCTAAAATGGAAGTTAAATATACTCCTAAACCTAAAGTTAAAGAAACTATTATTGACCCAAATGATATTTTAAGAAAAGATTTATCTTCTCATAATCCAGGAGATTATATAACATATAAAGGTTTACAATATAAATTAATTAAAATAGAACCAGCTACATATAAAGATGATAATGTATGAAAAGCTACTAGTAAAAATTTAAAAAATAATGATATAACAGTTATTTACTTTACTAAATAAGGATAAACATGAATAATATATGAATTAAAATACAAGAAGAACAAAAAAAATTAGATGGATATATTTTTAATAAAAATAATCAAACAAGAAATGATACATATAAAAAAAGATGTATTGCTTTTAGCGTTGAATTTGCTGAATTATTAAATGAAATCAGAGAATTTAAATTTTGATCTAATAAAGATAAAAGTGATAGAGATATCATTTTAGAAGAATATGTAGATGGTATACATTTTTTAATAAGTATAAGTTCTGATTTACAAATAAATTTTCAAAATTTTAATTTTCAAGAAATAATAATTAATAAAGATAATTTATTAGATTCTTATAATAAAATTTTTTATCTTATTTCTAAAATATCTCTTGTGCAAGATAAAAATATATTTTCAGAATTATTTAATTTATATATTTCTATAGGCCATTATCAAGGTTTTAGTTTAGAGGATATAAAAAATAAATATTATTTTAAAAATAATATTAATTATGAAAGGCAAGATAATGGATATTAGAAAATGATACAATTTTAATAAATTAAAAAGAAATCATAATATTTATATAATCATGATGTTTTCAATACTTTTTTTAGGTTTGATTCTTATAATGATAAGTCAAATTATTTTACAAAAATCAGTTAGTAGCTATAGTGCAGGTTATATAGCTTACAAAAATATTGATTTTAAAAATCTTAATTATAAAAACAATATTTATAGTATAAATTTCTTTTCTATTTTTAATATTGGTATAGGTGGTATATTAAAAATGCATATTTTTGGTATTAAAGATAGTGTATATATATTAATAAATAGCAATAGTATTAAATATATAGCTTTTATAGGTTTTATATTAATAGAAGTAATATTACCAATAATGATTTTAATTTATTCAATATCTTTTATTATATTTTGAGTTGATATTAATACAACTAATAAAAAAACAATTAAATATATAGATAAAAAAAGTAGAAATATTAAAATATTTCAAGATAGAAATAGTAATTTATTAAGAGAGTCAAGAATAAAAAGTGCAATTGGAAAATAAAAAAAATAAAGATCATATTTTTATTGAATCTTTTCAAAACCAAAAACTTAAAGCTTTTAAAAAAAACACATTAAATGAAGATTTTATTTTACTACAAGGTTGAAATACTATTGAACAAACTTTAAGCAAAAATTTGATTAGAAAAGTACTTATTAATGAAAAATACTATTCTGAATTAATCAAAAACTTAAAAGACGAAAAAGTTCAAATATATATTACTACCAATAGTAATATGGAAAAAATATATAAAAATAAAAAAATAAATAAAATAATGGCTTTAATAGATAAAGAAAAGATTAATAAAGTTTTTCTAGAAGGTAATTATTTAATATTAGATAATATACAAGATCCTTCTAATTTAGGTTTATTAATAAGAAGTGCAGCTGCATTTAATTTTAAAAACATTTTACTATCAAAAGATAGTGTAAATCCATATAATCATAAAGTCATTAATGCGAGTCAAGGAATGTTTTTCAATATTTGTATTCAAAAAATAGATATTTATAATTTTTTAAATCAATTAAAATCATCTAATATATTAGGAACATTTTTAAATGAAAAAAGCTTACCATTAAATAAAAGTTTAAACATCATTAATGAAAATGAAAAAATTTATTTGATTTTAGGTAATGAAGGTAAAGGCATTAATAATAAATATAAAAAATTTATTAATCACAATATAAAAATAACTATGAATAATAATATTGATTCTTTAAATTTGGCCATGGCTGGTTCTATTATCATGGGATTCATATTTAATAAAATATTATAATTTAAGTTATTTATATGGTATAATATTACATATTATATGAAAGGTTTAATATGAAATTTTTATCAATATTTAATAAAATATTTATACCATTTGTAACTATAGTTACACCTTTATTTTTATTAACTATAATTCTATATGTAGATTTATCTATAAAAAATAATCCATTTTTCACAAGTTCTAACAAAAATCAAGATGCTGGAAAAATATTATTTATGTGTTTTTATATTATAGGAAAAATGCAAAGTTTAAAATCTCCTATAATTGCAGGTTCTATTATTTTTGGAAGCATTTCATTAATAGCATTTATTAGTGCTATTATAATATGAAGTGGTTATAAATCAAAAGGTGCACAAGTAACTAGTTTAGTATTTGGTCTATTTATTACTTTAATACTAATTGGATTTTCTGTATTTATGTACTTATATAATCCAAGTAAAAATAGTATTAAAACTGATTTTTCTGGTAACACATGAGTTATTTTAAAAAATATGACTTTTAAATCAGGATATAGTAGTTGATTGATGTATACTATAGCAGGTTTATCTGGTTTTGGATTTATTTTAATTATTATGCAAATCATATTTGTATCTAAATTTAATACATGACAATATATGATGATTGAGAGAATGAATCAATCTATTAATTTAAACTATGAAAACAATCCTAGTAATGCTAAATTATTAAAATTAAAAAACAAAATATCTAAAATAAATATGAATACTAATAAATTGTCACGTCAAAAGCAATCATTTGATAGAGTGGCAAAACAAAAAATAGATAATCAATACAAAAAAAAAGGTAAATACGTTAGAACTTTAACTAAGCAAGAAGCTATAGCAGAAAAACGTAATTTAAAATTAAGAAAACAAGAAATTAAAAATCAAAGAAAAAATACTTTTGAAAATCCTTTAAAACATAAAGCAAGTCATACAAAAGTAAATTCAATGAAAAATCAAAAATCAAAACAAGAAATAGATTTTGAACAACAAAGAAATAAGGAAAATATAATTTTAGATAAAAAAATTGTTGATAAAACAAAAGCAAAAGCAAATAAAGAGAAAAGTTTATCAGCTAAAAGCATAGGTGATGCTGATAAAATATTTAATATTACAAGTAAAACAAGACAACAATTTCAATCTAATTTAAAAAATAAAGATAATCAAAATAAAACTAATAATAAAAAAAATAATAAATGAAATAAGAAAAAATCAGAGAGTATTTACTCATTAGATAAATAAAATAAAAAATTACTTATTTAATATAAGTAATTTTTATTTACAATTTTTATGAAATATAAAATTATTAAAAGAAAAAATCAAAAAAAAATAATAGCTAAATTAAAAGAAGGTGAAGTTATAATTTCGACACCTTATTATTGTCAACAGTATATTATTAATGACTTTATTGATAAAAATCAATATATTTTTGATGAATGAATATATAATTATCAAAAATATCAAATGTTAGATATAAAAGAAAAAAAATTTATATATATATTTGGTATTAAATACCAAATAATATATCAAAAAGAAAAAATCAATAAAATTAATATAAATCAAAAAATAGTATATTTTAAAAAATATTATGACAAAGAATATATTTATAAATATATAAGTAAATATTTTTATTTTGATATATATGAAATATTGAATAATATAAGTTATAAAATGGGTTATGATTGCAATTTATTAAAATTTCAAAAATATAAAAATAAATGAGGTGTATGTTTTATAAGAGAAAAAATGATCAAATTAAATTATAAAATAATTCATTTTGATAAAAAAATTATCAATTATATTATAATTCATGAAATGGCGCACATAAAACACCCTAATCATTCAAAAAAATTTTGAAATTATGTTGAAAAATTTTCTCCTCAATATAAAATATATAATAAAGAATTAAAAAACTACAGTGGAATATAATGGATATAAAAAAGAAAATTATAGAATTTGAAAAACAAACAATAATAGATATTAATATTTTAAATAATATACAGGATTGATCTTTATCTAAAGCTAAAATATTAGGTAAAAAATCTTTTTATGCTGAACAATTTAATTATTTGAAAAATAATAATTTATTTTCAAAAGAAAATACTGAAATTATCAATAATTCTAAAAGAAAGATTAGTAATTTATTGGATTTAAAAAAAATAGAAATTTTAAATAAGAAATATGAATCAGAAATTATTTTAGATAAAGTTGATCCATATTATAATTATTTAATAAATAATAAAGGTAATTTACACCCTATTAATAAAATAGTTCATGATATTAAATCTTTTTTTCAAAATTATGGTTTTTATATTATTGAAGGAAATGAAATAGAAACTATAGATTATAATTTTGAAAAATTAAATATAGATGAAAACCATCCAGCTAGACAAGACCACGATAGTTTTTATTTTAATAATGAATTTTTATTAAGAACACATTGTACTAACATGACTTCTAGATATATGAGCGATAATAATAATATAGATGCTATATTAAGTATTGGTAATGTTTATAGAAGGGATGCAGATGATGCCACTCATTCACATCAATTTATGCAAATGGATGGTTTTATGGTAGGTGATAAAATTAATTTTTCCAATTTAATATGACTATTAAAAAAATTCTGTAAATTTATATTTGGAGAAAAAAGCTATATTAGATTAAGACCTAGTTATTTTCCATTTACTGAACCATCTGTAGAAATTGATGTATCTTGTTTTAGGTGTAATAAAGAAATAAATAAAAATTGTAAAATATGTAAAAATACTGGTTATATAGAAATATTAGGAGCAGGATTAATTAACCCTAAAGTGTTTGATAAATGTAATTATAGTAAATATAGTCAAGGTTTTGCTTTTGGTGTCGGTATTGAGAGAATATGTATGTTAAAATATAATTTTGAAGATATTAGAGATTTATACAATAATGATCTTAAAATATTAAATAAGTATAATTACAAGTAGGTAGAATGAATATATCATATAATTGAATTAAAAGTAAATTAAATAACTTTAACCCTAGTATAAAAGAATTAAATCATTGTTTTAATTCTTTAGGTTTTGAAGTAGAATCTATAAAAAATTATACAGATAATAAAAATTTATTAATTGCTAAAATTATATCTTTTGAAAAAGTAGAAAATAGTAATCATTTAAATTTTTGCATTTTAGAAGATCTAAACAAAAATCGATATGAAGTAATATGTGGTGCTAATAATTTAAAAAAAGATTATTTTGTTTATTATGCTCCTGTAGGAGCTACTATTTATAATGGTTTAATATTATCTTCTAAAGTTTTAAAAGGTATTACATCAGAGGGTATGATTTGTTCATTAGAAGAAATAGGTGTCAATAAAGAATTTTTAAATGAATCTGAAAAAGAAGGAATTATAATTATCGATCCAAGTAATATAGATCTAGATAAAGATAATAATGAAAATATTAAATTATTAGGTTTAGATGATGTTATTTTTGATATAAGTATAACTTTCAATAGAGAAGAATGCTACGCTATTGACAATTTGTTAATTGAAATTGCTTTCTTTTTTAACACTAGTTTAAAAACTCGTGAAATAAATAAATATAATAAATTATTTGTAAAACACAATATTAAAAAAGAATTGTTCGATTTTTTAAATATATATTTACTAAAAAATAATAATAACAATAAGATTGATTTTAAAGATTATTTCTGAGCTAAACAATATAAAACACCAAATTTAAATGCTTTTAATTTTTATGATTTTTTAAAAATAAAAAATAGAATAGAATATGGATTAAATGTGATAACTATACCTGAACCAGATTTAGAAAGTATAAAATTTAATATTGATTCAAAAAATAATTATTTATTAATAGAAAATAAAAATAATAAATATATATATAATGGAGAAAAAGATTTTGAAGCTGATTTAAAAGAAAATAAAAATATATTACATTTGCAGATCTCAAACACAGCCTAAACGTATCCATAAATTTGTTTGACTGAGTTCTTCATTACATCTAGTTTTATTCAATGTTATGTTGTTGGAAATTGATCATTTATATTTGATTCCCTTCTATAGTTTCTACTCTGAAGTCAATGCATTGAGTAAAGATGGTGGCAAAGCTCACTGGACCAAGGTATTTCAGTCTGTTGTACAGATGCTGGCAAGACAATGTCAGGTAATTTATAGATATTAAGTTTTTGTAAAAGTTTGAAGTGTTATAGAAATTTCACAAATACGATTTGTGTA
>FUHO01000007.1_pt1 | contig 46907 bp, 39 predicted proteins | sample 1003301 | NCBI WGS metagenome assembly FUHO01 (sample SAMEA4075887, study PRJEB14783) | cnidarian metagenome | reverse complement strand
AAAGTTTTTGATTTTCTATTAGGGTAAGGGTGAATGAATTGGATTTTCTTAATTGCAAATTTATTTTTATTTAAAATACTGACTATTTCATCTAATCTCTCACTGCGATGAGTTATTACAAAAATACCAGCATTATCTATTATTTTACTAACTTTATAAACTAAATCTTCAAATTTTAAATTAATTTCATGTCTTGCTTTGCACAATAGATCACTTTTTGAAGTTAATTTTGACTTATGATCAACTTTAAAAAAAGGTGGATTACATACAATTAATTTATATTTATTATCATTGCTTTTTAATTTAAAATTTAAAAAATCTTCACATAAAAAAGTTAATTTATCTTCCATATTATTAACTTTAGCATTTTTTTGCGCTAATTGAATAGCTTTAGGTTCAATATCAACCCCTAAAACATTAGCATTATATAAATGATTTAAAATAATAGGTATTACACCATTATTAGTACCTATATCTAAAACTTCTTTATAATGGTTCTTTCAAGTAATAAAACGGGCAATTAAAATGCTTTCCAAAGAAAAGTTAAACATGTCTTTATCTTGATATACATATAAATTTTTATAATTTAAAAGTTTAGTTTTGATCATATTTCAAATTATATATTTTAATAAAGCATTCTTCTAAATATAATATAAAATTTCTATTTTCTATATTCATTTTATATATACATTGTAAAATTAAATCAATTATTTTAAATTTATGTTTTATATCTAAATTTAATATTTTTTGATACAAAATAGTTAAAGATGTATCTATATTCTTTTTATTTTCATTTTTTAATTTATTAATAACAATAAAATTTTTTATATTTTGTTTATTTTTAATGTTAATTAAAAGTTTTTCAGCTATTTGTTGAGATTTTACTAATTCTTCTGATTGGTGCTTCAAATAAATTTTTATACTTCTCGATTGAATTGTAATTAAATTAGACTCTATATTAGTGGTGAAAAGTAAAATAATGCTATTATTGCTCGGTTCTTCTAAATATTTTAGCAAACTATTGCTTGCATAATCATTTAATTTATCACTTCCAAATATTGTTAAATACTTATTATTATTTTTAAAAATAGAAGTTTGTTGTAATCTTTGTAAAGCTTCTATAATATCTGCTTTTTTTATTTCACTTTTAAAATCACCAATAGTTATAATATTTTCACTATTAGAACCACTAATATTTTTAATATAATTAAAAGCTTCCATAAGATAATCTTCATTATTGTTAATAAACATAACTTGTTGTTTATTATTTTTAATTATATTTTCTATTAATTTTTGATCTTTTTTTGTTATTTTAATCATTTTTGGTATTTAATAATTCTTTTATAGCAACGATGCATTGTTCATAAACTTTTTCGATTGAAAGTCTGGCATTAATAATTTTAATACGTTCATAATTATGACTAGCTAAAATTTTGTAACCATTATAAACTTTTTTATGAAATTCTATAGTTTCTAAATCTATTCTATTGCTCGCTTCTAAACCTCTATTTTGGATACGTATATTTGCCTCTATTGGGTCAATGTCAAAAAATAAAGTTAAATCAGGAATATAATGGTTCAAAATTTTGTTTTGAATTTCATCTAAATCACTAATGTCTATCCCTCTAGCATAACCTTGATAAGCAGAAGTAGAATCCATAAAACGATCACTTATAACAATTTTATTATTTTTTAAGTTAGGAATTACAACTTCATCTAAATGTTGTTTTCTAGATGCTATATATAACAAAGCTTCAGTTCAAGGAGACATATGGTTATTGTTTTTATCTAAAATAATACTTCTAATAGATTCAGAAATAGAAACTCCCCCTGGTTCTCTTGTTATTACACAATCTTGACCTTTAGATAAAAATCATTGTTTTATCATTTGTATAATGGTTGTTTTACCAGATCCGTCAATTCCTTCAATGGAAATAAAATACATATTAACCTCTATTCTTAAATGCGTTTTTTAATGTTATGTCGTCCAAATACTCTAAACTACTACCCATTGGTACACCTTTTGCTAACTTAGTGCATTTAATTTTATATTTTTTTATATAATCAATAATATAGTTAGCTGTTAATTCGCCATTTAAAGTGAGAGAAGTAGCTAATATAATTTCATCTATATTTTTATTTTTTTCTATTCTTTCAATAAGAGGTAGGAAATTTAATTTTTCTAAATTAATTTTCTTTTTTAAGTCAATAGCACCACCCAAAACATGAAAGGTAAAATTATCTTTTAAATTATTATGAATAGCGAATACATCTTTAATTTCTTCAACTACACATATTTTATTTTGATTTATTTCTTCATTTTCACAAAATAAACATTCATTTTTATATTCAAAGAAAAAACATTTTTTACATATACTATAATTATTTCTAAGATTTTTTAATAAAATATCAACATCATTATAAAAATTTTCATTATTAATAATAATTTCAGCTACTCTATAGCTATTATTTTTAGATATAGTTAAAAAAGATTTTAATAACAATATATTTTTATTGAGTTTTTCTAGCATATTAAACTTCTAATTTATATTTAGAAACTTTTTTAGTTTTTAAAAAACTATCTAAACGATTATTCCTTTTATGTTTATTATTTTTTACAATTGAATTGTAGTAACGTGCAATATCAAAATTTTGATCATGAATGATTTTTTTAGCTTGTCTTAATTCTAAAATTTCTTGTCGAGTTTTTTTTCATTCATTAACAGAAAGTGCAATTATAATTAATTCTTTTTCTATAAAATCAAACAATATATGTCTATTGTTTTCATTTTTTAATTTATTATTTATTAAAGTACTTAAGTCACGACTTTTCACAACACATATAAACCCACCACTAGCCGCTTTTACAATTTTAGCATTATATAAGAAAGCTAATTGAGCATACTTATATGGAACTTTAGTTTTTGTTTCGTCAAATAATGATTTTAGTTTTCTACTGTATATATTTACTAATTTATCTTCATTAAAAGCATCAATTTGCCCCATTCAATCAGTGGAAATATCATTTAATTTTAGTTCTTCTTCTGTGGCATTAGTTAATTGTTCTTGTTGTGCAACATCTCAACTTTTAATATCAACTAAAGCGTTTGGATTTTGTCTTGGATTTTGTTGTTTAACTACTTCTTCATTGACAGGATTATCTATAATTTCTTCTTGTGAATCTATGTTTTGATTTGTTATTTCTGAGTTATTTGAGATATTTAATTCTTCTTCTACAAATTCTTGTTGTTTTGTTTCCACATAATTTCTAATTTCATTATGATTTAAAACATTAGTTAATTTAAAAGTTATTAATTCAATTAAAATATCTTTTCTTCTTATATCTTTTAATTTAAAGTTAAAATCAATAATAATATCTAACATATCAATTACTTCTTGATATGAAAAAATTTGAATAATTTTATTAGCTTGTTTAATATTTAAAAAAATAAAATTACCAGGATTTTTAGTGATATAAAACTCTGCTGCTTCTTTTAATATAATTAAAAAGTTTTCAATTAATTTATTAAAATTAACATTTTTATCTTTTCATAAATTAATACTATTAAAATCAATTTGATTATTTTTTATTTTTAATAAGTAATCAATTACTTCATCTTTAGGGACAATACTAAATGTTTCTCTAACAAGATCTGCATTGATAAAATTATTCGTTGTAATCATTTTTAATTGTTCAATACTAGTTAATGCATCTCTAACACAACCTTCACTAAGATCTAAAATTAGTGATAAAGCTTGAGGGTCAATACCTAATTGTTCCATTCTTAAAATATTAGATATGTAAGCTGATAAAACTTCTTTTCTAATTAAATTAAAATGAAATTTTTGACACCTAGAAAGAATTGTTAAAGGTATTTTATAATATTCTGTTGTAATTAATATAAAAATAGTATTTTGTGTTGGTTCTTCTAATGTTTTTAAAAGGGCATTAAAAGCAGATTTTGATAGCATATGTACTTCATCGATAATATATACTTTATATTTAGCACCGCTATTAGGATTAGACATCCTTGAATGTTCTTGTAATTTTCTTATTTCTTCTATTCCATTATTAGAAGCGGCATCAATTTCTGTAATACTTAAATTACTGTTAGCATTAGTAGCACTACAATTAATGCATTGCTCACATATTTCAGCATTAATGGGTTGTAAACAGTTGATAGTTTTTCCAAAAATTCTAGCGATAGAAGTTTTACCAGTTCCTCTTTCACCATAAAATAAATATGAATGAGAAATAGTATTTCTAATTATACTATTTTGTAAAGCTTGTTTAATATTGTCTTGACCTATAATTGATTGAAAATTATTAGGTCTATACTTTCTATAAAGTGATGTTTCATTTGTAAAATTATTGTTCATAAATCCTCTTGTTATTTTATATTCCTTTTAATAATAACATTTTAAAAATAATATAAAAAGTTATTTTTAAATTATTTTCTTATAGATGAAAAATAATTTTTTAATAATTTTTTAATTTGAATAGAAAAATCATTGTTGATTTTTTTTATTTTTAAATTTTTAGAAAAAAAATTAGGGTTATTTGATAAAAAACCTGTTTTTTGATTTTCAACATAATAATAAACTTCTCTTATTTTACTATTTAAAATAGCCCCTACACACATTAAACAAGGTTCCATTGTTATATATAATTTACATTTTGACAAATTAAATGTATTTAGAAAAGCAATCATATTATTGATAACTATGATTTCTGCATGGTCATTTATTTTTTTATTTTTATATTGAGTATTTTGAGATACAAAAATAGTTTTTTCCTGTATTATTGCAGCTGCTACTGGAATATCATTTTGATTTTTTATATCTATATTTTTTAATAGTTTTTCTTCTATTTTATTCATCATTACTTTTAAATATCTAATAAATTTATTATATATAATAATTAAAATAATTTTATACATAAAAAAACTATTACACACAGCACTTTTACTTATGGCTGCTACCTCTCGGTCCTGACCAGTTTCATATGTTACCGTTGTAATAGTTTTATTATTATATTTAATTTATATTAAAATGTCAATATAATTTTTATATTACTGGCCTTATCCATGTCTTGTATATTTATAACCAGCTGTAGCAAAAATGTTATCACCTCCAGCAGTGCAAATTATAACTTTCAACATGCCAACACCTGCATAAATAGTGCCATAAAAATAGCATCATCTTTTTTCATTGTTTTTATGATTGGAATATTTAAAAGCTGTTATATTAGCAATAGATAAAGATGATATTATTGCAATAGGAAAAAACTTAAAAATTTTCCCATTGTTTTTTTCTTTTTAATTATATAAATTATTATATATTTAAAAAATATAATTTTAAAAAATAAACCGACCCAATAAAAATGAATAAAATTTATAATCTAATTTTAAAACAATATTTATTAATTTTTAATAAATATTGTTTTGTTTTTTTAAGAAATGTTATAATAAAATAAATTAAAGAAGTAGGAAGTGCTAGTATTGTAAGGTTAGGGACAGCTGGTTTACAAATTATCATAGGAACCGATGTGGAATTTGTATCAGAAGCATTCAGTAAATGTTTAGAAATGGAAAAAAATCAGTCATTACAAGACTTAAATAATTCTAAAGAAAAAATAGAGACAAAAAATTCTAAACAAACAACAACTACAACCAAATCTAAAACAATAAAAAATTTATAATATTAAAATTAAGTGATATTAAAAAGGAGTTAGAAAATGAAAAAAATATTAAGTTTATTAACAGTTGTAACATTAACAACTAGCGCAACTACTTCTGTTGTTAGTTGTAATAAGCAAACATATGTTAGTGTAACAAAACAACAAGAAACAAATGCTTTACAAAATTTCATTACTAATGCAAAAAAAGATAATAAATTAGATCCAGGATTTAATATCCGTGCTGGATATTTTGATAAGCAATCTAGTTTTAATAATCAAAAGGTAATTAATAATATTCAAAAAATTCATTGAACAGTTACTAGTTCTGATAACTCAACTAAAGATACTTTACATAATATGTTAAAAGCAAGCTATTCTGGCATTATGGATTATAATGTAAAAAATAAAAAATTTATTTTAGAGGATCATCCTTTTAATAAAGTTAATTATATTCCAGGAAATTTTTCTACAAGCCTTGGTACTGATTCAATTATAACAGGAGATAGCAATGATTTTACAATTGGAGTCACTTCTGATCAATTAACTAGATTAGTTGCTGGTATAACTGGCTCTGTTTCTGATATAAAGGGATTGTTTAAATTTATGTGATGAAATAATCTCAATAATTTTTCTAATTTAAAATTATCAGATTTATATAATATTTTACGAAAATCTCCAGTATGAGAAATTCCAGATGGTTATATGGCAATTTTACATATTAAAAATTTAGGAACAATCACTAATAAAAATTATCAAGTTGTATGAAGTAATTTAAACACTCCAAGCGAGAAAAAAAGTTTAAATATATTCGCCGGTTGTTTAGCAAACACAATTTGAAAAAAAAGTATTAATCAAGAAAATTTATGAATTTCTAAAGATTTATTGACTTTAATTTATCAATTAAAAGAAAATAATTTAAATAAATTTTTAATTAATAAGGCGTCTTTTTTTAGTTGATTAAATCTTTCCAATGGTATTCAAATTACCAAAAATAGTCAAACATCTAATTTATATAATACAAATAAAGATGAATTATGAAATTGTATTCAAAATTCATCACTTACTTCTAATCAAAATACAATAAATAATTTAATTAAAGAAAACTATACATCATATAATTTAATTTTTAATAAAAATGCTACTAATTGAGTTTTTGATAAAGATAAATCGAAAGGATTATTAAAATAATGAAAAAAATATTAAGTTTATTAACAATTATAACATTAACAACCGGAGCAACTACTTCTGTTGTTAGTTGTAAAAATAATAACCCTTCAACTTTAACAGTTGATAAATTAAAATCAAAATTTAAAAATACTCATTTAACAATTAATTCTTGGAATAATTTTTGAGGTAATTTAAATAATACTTTAAATAAAAAAACATATTATCAATTATTAAAAGATCAATTGTTTAATCAAAATCATATTGATAAAAAATATGAGCAATATTTTAATTTTTATTATTTAAAAAACCCAAATTTACAAGCAACTTCTTTAAAAAATATAAATAATAAAACATTTACAAGTAAAACTCAATTTATTGGTAAAATAAGTTTAAATAATGAATATGCAAATATAAATATAAATATTGATTGAACTTTAACGTCATATCAACAAAGCATTTATCCATTGATCAATAGAGTTAAAAACCAAAATCATTTAGCTATTTATGATACAGATATAACAGGTAAGTATGATTCAAAAACAAACCCTAAAATAGCAATTAGCAGTTATTCAAATTTAAAAACATTATTTAATAACCAATATAAAAAAGATGCATCAGATACAACAGATTATTTCACACAATATACTAACTTTACAACAGATTTAAAAGATAAAACCATTTTTACTAATGGTAATAACTCTCTTTTTGATTTAAAAATTAATAGTTTAGATAAAAAATCTGTTTATGAAGATAAAAATTTTATTATTAATTTTTATAATATTAAAAATATATTTGATTATATAAATGATATATATAAAAACCAAACTAATATGGTTCTTTCAGGGGGGTGGATTACACCTAATGATTTAAAAGGATTGTTAGAAGCATTAGCAGATGATATTGACTATAATAAAGCTGGTAATATTTTAAATTTTTCAAAAGATATAACTTTAAAAGGTGCATTACCAGGCCCAAATAAAGGTATTAAAACAGTAGAAATTTTATATAAAAATACTTTATCAGCAAAAATAAGAGTTATGGCAGGTTAAGAATTATGAAAAAAATATTAAGTTTATTAACAGCTATAACATTAACAGTTAGCGGGACAACTTCTGTTGTTGGTTGCAATAAGCAAACATATAATAAAGTAACACAAGAACAAGAAACAAAAGCTTTAAATAATTTTTTAAAGCAAAATGAAAATAAATTACCTACTGGTTTTATAACAAATTGTAAATTAACTTTTAAAAATAATGACCCAATAAAAGATATTCAAAAAATTGATTTTACTGTTTTGGGAACAAAAAATTTAACCAATAATAAAGATCAATTAATAGCTAAATACCAAGGAACTATGTCATATAATTTAAAAAATAAAACTTTTAATTTAATTGGACACCCTTTTGATAATAAAAGTTATGCTCCTGGATTTTTCAATCCTGGTTTAGGAGTTCAATCTATGATAAGTGGTAATCCTAATGATTTTACTATTGTTGCAAATAGTGCTATCTTATATGATTTTAGTGAAAGAATAGCAAAAGGAGACCCAATTGCAGCAAATACTACACAAGAACTTTTTAATGATATGGATTGAAATAATGTTAGTGAATTTAATACAGATCCTAATTTTTTGATAGAATTAAATAATTTATATTCTAAATTTCAAGCATCTTATTGAAAAGTTCCTGGTGGTTATATGGGGTTAATACATATTAAAAAAATAAATGGAGTATTACAAATTTTATGAAGTAATTTAAACAACGATCAAGAAAAACAAAGTTTACAAGAAACAGGTATTGAAGGTTTTATTACAAATATATTATGAAAAAAAACTACAACAGAAAATCATTTATATATTTCAAAAAGTTTATTGTTAACTTTTTATCAATTAAAAGAACAGCAATCTAATGATTTTTTAAATAATAAAAATATTTTTTTCAATTGAATTAAACAAAATAATACTGATAAAAACGATGGTATATATTTAACAAAAAATAGTGATATATCAAATCAATACAATACAAATAAAGAGGAATTATGAAATGGGTTAAATAATTTATTTAATAATTGAAATACTTATAAAACAAACATAAATAATTTATTAACAGATAGCAAACAATATAAAGCATATGATTTAGTATTTAATAAAAATAATAATAATTGAATATTTGATATAAATAATTCAAAAGGATTGGGACAAACATTATAATGAAAAAATTTTTGAGTTTATTAGCAACAGCAATATTAACAAGTTCTAGTATTTTTAGTAGTGTTGCTTTTACAAAAGATATTTAAAATTGTTGATAATTGATTGTTATTATATTTTTTTAAATAGATAGAAGCTTCACTTACCATAGTCGGTGCTTAAATTTCTTAAGATAATATTGAAATTATTTCAATGATTTGTATCTGGATCAAGATAATGTAATTTAAATTGAATAAATGAATATTGTATTTTAGAAGTTTTATCTATATTATTTCAACTGGTAATATTGTCGTATTTCCACTGAGAAGCTAAATTATATTTATCAAAATTAACCTTTTCGTTATTATACATTCCATTTTCTACCGCTTTAGCTCCATCACCTAATAATTGTACTAATTTAGATATGCCAGAAGTATTTCCTGTACCATAAAGAGCTTCTACATTAGCAAATGTACTATTTGTTACAAATTTCTCAGGAGTATTAGAATTAGATGCAGGGCGCCCTAGCATTGTAATAGCATTTTTAGCTCCAGCAGAATCTGATAGATAATTATTTGTATCTAAACAATAAAGAACGGCATCTAGAGTAGAAATTTTAGTTAAATCACCAGCATTATTTAATTTAATATTAAATGTTTGTTGCCCTTTTTTTTGATTTGCTCTTATAGTTTGAATAGACGTTGATGCTGTTTGTCCTAATCATTTGAATATACCAGATAAATAAGTGCTGTTTAAATTATATTCATTAAGTGTTGATTTATTTGCATATATATCTTTTACATCGAATTCTTTAGCAATAGAGGAAGCAAATGAGCTAATAGATTCATTGTTTAAAAAGTATAAAGTGCTTGTTATTTTAATTCCTAAAGCTTTTAATAGTGTTGCAAGATTATTACTAAATATTGTTTTTAAATTTTTAAAACTTGTTTTTGTCTGAACATGAATAGGTTCATACTCATTTAATCAATTTAAAAATTGTGTTATAAAGTTTCCATTATATAAACTAGATCAAGGTCTATAATCGGGTGCACCAAAGACATTTTTAGCCAATATATGCAATCCATCAATTGCTGCAAGAATTTTTTTAATTATTGGTATAGATGATCCAAATTTTTTCAATAAACTTATAATATCTTTTAAAACTGGGTTATCAACAAATTTTAAAATAAAAGTTTCAATTCCTTTGCCATTATTAGTATTAGTAGAAGTATCGTAAAGTCATTTATATACAATGTCTAATACCTGTGTTCCTACAGGTCCAATAATAGCATTGATTATACCTTTATATTTACTCATACTTGAAGGTATTAATTTATCAATAGCACCTTTGATAGCTGATAAAAACAGTTCTGTTGTGAAACCGGTAAATCCATTTTTTAGTTCATCATCACCTTTCGGTCCTATTTGTGGCAATTGATTAGCTACTAAATTAAATGTTTGTGCATTATAAAATAAAATATTAAATAATTTTAAAGTATTATATCCTTCAGGGTCATTTTTACTATCAACAGAGAAAAATAATTTTATATATTTAGCCATATTTTGTAAACTAATATTTGTATTAGGAACATAATTTTCTGTTAAAATTTTATATTTATTAGTTCAATCATTAAATAAACCTTGTGTTTGTTGTGAAGGGTTTTTAGTTAGTAATGTACTATCAAATTGAGATATATAATTACCTAAAAAACCTATTATATATATTAAAGATGATGCTCCATAAGGGCTTATAATAGCTTCTGTAATTGATTTAGTATTTTTATTTAAAATATCTTTAATAGAATTAGCTATGTTTGTTTTGGCTGTAGCTACTTTTGCATTTAAATCTGCTATTTTAGTTGCAGATGAAGAATCAAAATCTATTGGTATAAATGTTTTAGGATTCTTAGAAATAGCATTAAGGAAATTAGATAAAATAATAAATATAATTTTGTTACATTGGTTATAGTTTCAACCTTGGAATACTTTTGCATTGTTGCCATCTGTTTTTGTATAATAACCGGTCCCAATTGCTTGAAAAGCATCTTTTAAACTATTTAAAAAATCTTTTCCATAGTTACCATCTTTATCAACTGTTTTTATAACTCCATCAACAGAACCAGCTAAACCACTACCAAAACTATTTAATAATCCTTCTATAGTATCACTTGTTCCAACATCAAATTTAGAAGATAAAATTGTTACACCTTGATATATATAAGAGAATACATCTAATAAACTAGAATTTAAAGGACTTCTCTTACCATTTAAATTTAGATTGGTTTGATTAGGATTTGAAGGTAGTGCTGTTTTTTCATTATTAGTATTGAATGTCGAATTAATAACATTATATACAGAATAACCAGTTGGGAAAGCATTTGCATATTTAGGGAAATACTTTTTAGCCTCTCCTTTTTTAGCAACTTTATTTCATTCATAAGTAGGACTTATATTATTAATAGTACTTAAAACAAGATCTCTTGAAGCAACAGATGCAAAATCAGCTATTTTCTCAATTTCTTTTTTATATATACTAGCTTTGTTATCTGCAAATGTACATGCCGTTGTTGATAGAGAGCTAGTGAATATAACTATAGCCCCTGATAGGGAAAGTATTTTTTTCATTATATTTACCTTTATTATTATTTTATTATCTATTATTTTATTATTATATAAAAAAAATATAAATATATATAATAAATAAATTTTAATTTAAAAAAATATTTTTTATTAAAAATAATATGTAATAATATTGTTATTATGAAGAGCAACTTTTTTTTATTTATAAAACAAGGTATTAAAAGCATTTTTAAATATAAATTACAATTTATAATTATATTTACATTAGCTTTATTATCTAGTATTTTATTTTCGGCAGGATATACAGCTGAACAAAGATTATACAATAACTATAATAAAATTTTTCAAAATACACCAAAATTTGATTATGAATATAAATATTCAGTTGGTGACACAGCTAAACATGCAAATTCTAAAACTAGTTTTGCACCATATATGGACATTATGCCAGAGTATAATTCTTTTATTAATAACCAAGGTATTTATAATTTATTTATAACACCTGATGCTAATTGGATTTATAAGCCTACTAGTTTTACTACTGGTGATAAATTTTCTGATTCTTATTATAGTTTATTATCAAATTATAATAATAAAGGCGGTTTGTTTAATAGAGATCAATTTAAAAATAATTTTTTAAATAATATAGCTCAAATTACCATAGATAAAGGACAATTACAATATAAAGCTGCTTATCAAATAAATTATAATCAATTTACAAATAATGTAACAGCACATTATATTGATATTTTAAATACATATTTAACAAAATATATAGGGGATTCTTCTACAAATAAAAAATGATTAGATAATAATAGAACTTTATATACTAAATTATTAATTAATTATTATAATAATTTAAATAGCAAAGATAAAAAAGCAGATAAAGTTAAAATAATTAATGATTTTTTAAATTCAGATTATGGAAATCCTAGAGCTTATTTACAATATGTTATAAACTTAGTTCCTGATTGAGTAAATAAAACTATTAATGATTTTTTAAATAATGTTTTTACTGCAACAATAGCAAGAGAAGATTTTAAAACTGCTTATGCCACTGCTGGTGATGATAAAAATAAAATTGAAACAGCCATGAATACTAATGCTGCTAAGTATTTAGAATCTGTAATTGGTAAAAATGATGCTACAAAAAGTCCTTTTTATCAATTAGCGACAAAAGGTTTATTATATAAAATTTCTGGTTCAACTTCAAAACCAATAAGTGATTTTAAAAATTATTATCAAAATATTTTTTTCACATGATTTACAGGAGAAGATTTAAATATTGGTACTCCATTTACTAATATAGATTTAACTAGTTTAAAAGGAGTATATAAAACAGATTTTAATACAGCTACACCCCCTCCCACATCTACAGTATTAAATTCTTTTTCAGATATTTATATAAAAGGTTTTAGAGGAATGATTAATCCTACTATCTATAATAATGATTCTAAAATTTATTCTAGTTATAGAAAATTTAAAGATTTAGTATATAGCACCCCTTTTGAAAGAAATTTAAACTTAAATAATCTATCTAATAATTATTATTTAATGCATCAATATTTTGCCGGTGATGCTGCTGGCTATAATGTGCATTTTTTAAACCAAGCTTATTATTTTGATAGTGTTTATAAAATTAATTATAGATTTAATATAATTTATAGTAGTAATTATAAATCATTTAATAGCCATATCCATATTATTGATGGTTACAAACCTACTAAATTCAATGAAATAGCTATTTCGCCTCAATTTGCTAAAAAAAATGGGTGGAAAATTGGTTCTGTCCATACTATTGCAAGTTATTCATTTGTAGTAACTGCTTATGCCACAGATCCTTACTCTTTTATTCCTATAACTAATTATTCAAGTCCAATACCTAAAGTTTCTACTTCAGCTGTTGTTTATGTCCCTTATAGTGCTTGATATTTAATTAAGAATGGTAATGTAGAAACTATATATTCTAAGCAATATACAAATGTATTTTTAACAGATAAAAATACTTCCGATTCACAAATAATTAAAAAACAGAAATTAGATGATTTTTATTCTTATTTAAACAATTCTGAAAATGTAGCCAACAAAGCTGTTGAACATTTCCAAAATATAGATAAGAAATTTGTTATGTCAAATAATACTGCTCTTGGTTCAGATACATTTAGTGGGTCAATTTTTCATTACAATTGAACGATGCCTAAATCATTAATTAAAGATTTGCAATATACATATATTATTGCTTCCGCTATAATGCTTCTTTTATGTTTAACAGCTTGTTGAATTACTATTAATAGGAATATGAAGAAAAATGCTAAACAAATAGGTATATTAAAATCAATGGGTGTTAGAAATAGTAAAATAGCTCTATCTTATGTAATGCATTCATTCGCTTTAATTGTTTTTGTTATTCCTCTTGGTTGGCTTATTGGTTTAGTTCTTCAAATACCAGTATGTAGTTTGTTTTTTAGTTTCTTTTCTTTTGATAATACTATTTTTAGTTTTAATCCAATGCCTTTATTAATATTAGAAGGTGTTATTGGGGTTTTTGCATTAATTGTTTCTTTAATGTCAGCTTGAATAATTTTAAGAAAAAATGTTATTTTAATAATAAAAGAAGAAGAAAAATGAAAACCTAATATTTTATTGAATAAAATTAGATCTAAATTATTTAATAAATTATCTTTTGTAACAAGATTTAAATTCAATATCTTTGATTCTTCTTTAAAACAAGTTTCTGTTTTAACAGTTGTAATATTGATGGCTAGTGCATTATTAACCGTTTCTTTAGCATTGCCAAATTTAATTCAAAATATTTCTAATTCTTATTATAAAAATTTAAATTATAGCAATAATTATATTTATAATGATCCTGTTTTTGATGCTCCTTTTAGTAAGATGGCAACTAATGCATGAGGTGGAAACTCAAACTTAAATGCAAAATATAAAAATAATAATTCTTATACTAAAAAAATTAATGGTAAATACCAACAAATAGATGGTTATAGTTCATTTTTATCTTATTTAAAAAGTGTTGAAAGTGTTACTCCTATGAGTTTAATTAACTTTAATCCTAATAATAGTGCAAATAAAAAATGGGAATGATCATATGCAACACATTTAAACAAAAAAGATATAATAAATTATATTTCTTCATCTTTTGGTAATAATTTGTATGAAGGTATTGGTTCTGCTTTTAGTACTGGTGACATTAACTCTATTTTACAATTCTATTATCAAAGTTTAGATAATCCTAAAAGTAAAACATCTGATGAAAAAGTAGAAAATTTATATAATAAATTTTCTAAAGGTATTCCAGATATTTTAGGAACTGTTATTGACCAAAAAATTAAAGATAAAGGAAAAGATTGAATTCACCAAATCAATGACTTATTATTAACTCAAGTGCCGCCTTTTGTATCACAGTATGTTTACTCTACACCATCACGTACGCAACAATTCTCTTTTGGTTATAATACTAATCTTTATGATTATAATAAAGATCATTTATCAACAACAAGCCAAATTAAATATGGGAATTCAGATATAACAACAATTGGTATGAATAGTGGTTATAAACTATTTAATATTTCTAAAAAGTTTTTTGATAACAATAAAAATGATTCAGTTAATAATATATTTACAACCAATGCAGACAATAATAATCTGAAAACTTTAGATTCTTATTTAGAAAGTTATAACATGGGTATTGAACCACAAGATAGAAAAGATATTGTTTTAAGTAATGGTCAAAAAATTTACGATGCTAAAAATAATAAATTAATTATTCCAATAATAGCAAACAAGCAAGCTGGTTCAATTTTTAAAACTAATGCGAAATCCATTATAATAAATCAAAATATTAGACCAGAAGAAAATTATTTATGATATATTGACTCTAATAAAAACAAAATTATGTTACCTAAATTATTTTGACAATATGATGATTCTGACTTTATCACTAAAGCAACTACTCAAAGTGAATCTTTATCTTCTGAATATAATCAAAATGAAATAAACCAATATATAAAAAGCAAAAACATTAAACAAGAAGGAAGCAAATATTGATCTAATCCTTATTTAATACCAAACAATAAATTAACTTTCCAATCTTATAAAAAAGGTAGTACATATAATAATATTTATGGTTTTGTAGATAGTTATTATGATAATAAAGGAATTATAAAACCTATTATAAGACCTTATTATAATTTTAAAAATATTGATTTATTTTTACCTATAGATGCTAAAGGGGTTTTCGCTAAATACAATGTAAATCCAAGTGTATTTTCAAACCCTGGTAATGTAGGTAACCCGAGCAAAGTAGTTGCAACTGTTAATAGTTCAGATGTCCCAACTGCATTAACTTCCAGATTTAAAAATGCTACAAAATGATTAAAAGTTAAACCATATGATTTGAACTTTGATAAAAAGTTTGAAGCAGGCGGGGGATTAAAAAACTTAGTTAGTAAGTATCAAAATTGATATGATGCGGCTACATATAATTTAATTAATAATATAATAGGTGTTACAAAAACTAGCGTTAGTAATAGTGCTAAAACATTCGGGAACCTTTCAATAAATTATAAAATTATAAACTATACAGATACTTATGGTGGCGCTACAGTTTATACTGATAACAAATTAATGAATTTAATAAACGGTTATGAAAATGGTTATAAAAATCAATTTAATTTTAATAAAGGAACAAATTTAACACCTACTAATTCTACGACTACTGATAAATATTCTTATTATAAGATTAACAACGATATAAACGAATTAATAGGGGATAAATATAAACAATTTAATGGATTTTTAAGTAATGCTACAATGCCATATTGATATAATTCAAAATATGAAAAAGGTAATGAAGCTTTAGACTTAACAACTAATTATTCTAGTTCTGAGAATAATAAATTAGGTCATTATTTAATTACTATAGACCATGGCGCTCCATACGCTCCATTTAATAATGTAAATTCTTATCAATTAGCTAATGAAAAACAAAAATTAATAAATACTTTAACAACAATTTGTTTATCTGTGGCAGCTGTTTTATTATTCTTTGTTATAACATCTTCTTTATTGTTAATATTATTAATTAGTAATTTATTTGTATCACAATATGAAAGATTTATGATATTGATGAAAACTGAAGGTTATAATAGAAAACAAGTAATGAACTATACAGTTAATGTTTTCTCTCCTTTCGTATTGGTAGGTTGAGGATTGGGAGCATTATTCTCATATTTATCTTTAAGGATAGTTCATAATTATCTTTATTTCCATTTAGGTTTTGCAGTTCCTTTTGTGTCCACATGATGAGTATTCTTGGTTTCTTTTATATTAATAGCATTAATGTATAGTAGTGTATTTATATTAACTTATAGAAAGATGTCAAACAATACAACAGAACTTCTTAGAGAGTCCAGTATTTAAAGATGATTAGAAAAGAATTTATATCATTTTTAAAAGAGAATCAAAATAAATGATTTGAAAAAAAATATATTGAACAAAAGTTTAATTTTATTTTTAACCATGAAGAATATGAAAAATATTCTGGTAAACTTTTTGTGTATGAAGATGAAATAATCTATATCGATAGAGGTAAAGATTATTTTGTAAGTAGAATTAGTATTGTTGAAAGAGGTTATGGTTTTGTAAATTTAACAATAGAAGGGGAAGAAAAAAGCTTTTTTGTTGCTCCTAATTTAGTTAAAATTGCTTTGAATGGTGATATAGTTTTAGCTAAAAAAATGGAGCCTCAACCAGATAGTAAAGGATTGGAAGCAGAAGTAATTAAAATTGCAAAAAGAAACACTGAATATGTTTTTGGTGTTTTAAAAAAAACATTTAAAAATAGATATTTTTTAGATATTTCAGATACTAGATTAAATAGTAAACAAACAAAAGTTATCAACTATACATTTGCTAAAATTAATGATTATTGTAAAGCACAAATAATTAAAGTTCAAGCAAACATGATTTTTTTAAAAATAGTGGAAAGTATTGGAAATGCTAATAATGTTGGTGCTGATATTAATTCTGTTATTTTTCAAAAAGGTATTAAAAGTAAATTTGATAGACTCACTATTAAAGCAAGTGAAAATATTCTTGATTATGTCTCTGAAAAAGAGTTAAAAAATAGAGTGGATTTTAGAAACAAAAATTTTGTTACAATCGATGGTGATGACTCTAAAGATTTTGATGATGCTATTTATATAAATAAAATAAATGATAATTATGAAATTATAGTTGCAATAGCTGATGTGTCACATTATGTAAAAAAAGAAAGTTTTCTAGATAAAGAAGCTTTAAAAAGGGGTTGTTCTGTTTATTTAATAGATAGAGTAATCCCAATGCTTCCAGAAAAATTAAGTAATGGAATTTGTTCATTGAATCCTAAAGTTGACCGTTTAGTTTTAACAATTAAAATGGTTGTAAATAATAATGGTGAAGTAATAACAAAAGAATTAAATCAATCAGTAATAAATTCAAAAGCTAGATTAACTTATAATTTAGTAAATAGAATTTATAAAAGAGAAGCGGATATAAGAAATAGCGATATCCAAAATATGCTTTTTGTTGCAAAAGATTTATATAATATATTAAAAATTTCTAAAGAAAAAAAGGGGATGATAGATTTTGAAATGAAAGAGCCTAAATTTATTTTAAATGACAAAAAAGAAATTATTGATATTAAAGAAAAAACAAGAGGCTTATCTGAAAAAATGATAGAACAATTTATGGTTTTAGCAAATGAACAAATTGCAGAATTATGTAAAAATAGCAAAAAACCTTTTGTATATAGAAATCATCCTGTCCCGTCTGAGGAAAAAATTATTAATTTAAATAAACAATTATCATTATTAGGAGTTGTTTCTAAAGTTAATATTAATAACCCAACACCTATTCAAGTTAAAAATACAGTTGAGGAAGTTAAAAAAATAGGTAAATTAAATATACTTAGTATTTTATTTTTAAGATCTATGGAAAAAGCTCTTTATGAAAGTAATAGTCAAGGTCATTTTGGATTAGCTAGTAAAAATTATACTCACTTTACTTCTCCTATTAGGAGATATCCCGATTTAATATTACATCGTTTTTTAAGAAAATATTTTATAGAAAAATCTAATGAAAATATCCAACAAGATTTAAATGATATCACAAGAGCTTGTGAAAAATCTAATGATAATGAAATTAAAGCAATTGATTGTGAAAGATCTGTTAATCAACTAAAAATATGTGAATATATGAAACAATTTATAGGTCAAAAATATAATGCTGTTATTAGTGCTATTACTAAATTTGGTTTTTTTATTCAATTACCAAATACTGTTGAAGGTTTAGTGCATATTAAAAATTTAAAAGATGATATTTTTATTTACAATGAAACAAGCAATCAACTAGTTGGTGAAAGAACTAAAAAAACATATTACTTATCACAAAAAGTAGAAGTAATATTAGATTATGTAAATTTAAAAGAAAGTAAAATTGATTTTAAAATAATTTAGAGGTTGATTATGAAGATTATATTAAATAATAAAAAAGCTTATTATAATTATTTTATTTATGATAAATTTGAAGCTGGTTTAGTTTTGTTAGGTTCTGAAGTAAAATCAATTAGAAATAAAAATGTAAATTTTTCAGATTCATATATTATATTTAAAAAAAATATCCCCTTAATAACTAATATGATGATAGACCATTATGATTTCTCTAATAGTTCTCATGAAAAATATAGAAATAGAAGTTTGCTTTTAAATAAGAAGGAAATTTTAAAAATTCAACATAAACAGAAAACTGAAAAATACTTAATAATACCATTAAAATTATATTTTAATAAAAAAGGTATTATCAAATTAGAGATTGCTTTAGCAAAAAGCAAAAAGAAACAAGATAAAAGAAACTCTATAAAAGAAAAAGAATTTAAAAGAAGTAAACAATATTTTAAAAATAAATTTTAATGGTATCAAATATGAATAAAAATAAATCATATATAGACATTACAATAATAGTTGAAGGAAAGACAGATAAAAATAAGCTTTTATCATTATATAATTTCAAAAATATTATTTGTACGCATGGAACCCAAATAAAACAAAATTTTTACCAAAATATCAGTAATTTAAAAGATGATAAAATTTATATTTTAACAGATCCAGATTATGCTGGTAAAAAAATTCGCAATAAAATTAAAAATAGAGTTAATAAAACATTTATAGATCTTTATTTAAATAACACCATATTGAAAAAAGGTAAAAATGGATTAGCAGAAGCTAATAAAGAAGATATAAAAAATATATTTAAAAACATTAACAAAAATAATATGACTTTTTATGGCAATAAAAGTATAACTTGAGAAGAATATATAAAATCTGATTCTTGTTTTAATAAAAAAATAAGAAGTAAAGTATGCAAATACTTAAATATAAACATGTTAAATAATAAAAGTTTTTTTAAGTGTTTAATAAACTATAATATAAATATAAATAATTTAATAGAAATTGAAAATAAATGCAAAAAATAAATAACATTTTAAAAGAACATAATATAAAAATATTAAAAAAATATGGCCAAAATTTTTTAGTTGATCAAAATATCATAGAAAAAATTGTTAAAAATTTAGATCCTAAAATTAATAATATTTTAGAAATTGGTCCAGGGTTAGGTGCTATAACTGATAATATTTTAAAAGAAGAAAATAAAATAATTGCAATTGAAATAGATCAAAGAATAAGTAAATTACTAAAAAATAAATATGGTACTAAAGTAAAAATTATTAACAATGACGTTTTAAAAGTTAATTTTGCTGAAATTGAAAATAAATATTTTAATAATAATAAATACTCTATTATATCTAACTTACCTTATTACATAACAAGCCCCATAATATTTAAAATATTAGAAACAACAAAAAAATGTAATAGTTTTATTTTAATGATGCAAAAAGAGGTAGGCGAGAGAATATTAGCAAAACAAAACAGTAAAAAATATAATAATTTTTCTTTAATTTGTGAATATTATTGTGATATAAAAAAAATTACTAATGTTCCTGCTTCATGTTTTTTCCCAAAACCTAAAGTTGATAGTGTGGTTATATCTTTTAAAATTAATAAAACTTTTGATCTTAATTTTGAAGAAGAAAAAGAATTTATAGACTTTATTAAAAAAATGTTTACCTTTAATAGAAAAACTATTTTAAATAACCTTTCTATTATTACACACGATAAAATTAACGCTGAAAAAATATTAAAAAATTTAAAATTTAATACAAATTTAAGACCTTGTAATTTATCATTAAAAAATTGTTATAATTTATTTATAGAGGTTAAAAGGTTAAATAATGCAAATTAATTCATACGGAAAAATAAATTTATATTTAAAAGTTAAAAAAGGTAAAAATAATAATATTCAGCATTATAAGTTGGATTCTTTAATAATCCCTTATAATGAAATTTATGATATTATTAAAATTAAAGAAAATGAAGATGATAAAATAAGATTTATTCATAAACAAAAAATTTTAGATCCTTATAGAAATAGTATAGTGAAAACTATTAAATATTTTTTTAATGAACATCGTAAATTAGAATTAAAGAAAAATATATCAGTTGAAATAATAAAAAATGCCCCTTTAAAATCTGGTTTAGGTTATGTAGAATCTAATGCAATTGCAACATATAGATTATTGCATCAATACTATAATATTGGTTTAAAACAAACTAATTTATATCGCTTTGCACAAACAACAGGTGTAAATGGTGTTTTTTTCTTATATAATAAGCCTGCTTTTTTAAAGGGTTATGGAGGCAAAATCAAATTTTACGAAAAAGAAATAAACTTGCATCAATTCAAAGTTATAACCAATTCAGATATAAAACCCGACAGTGGAAAAGTGCTAAATAAATTTTTTGCAAACTATAAATATTATATAAAAAATGCAAAAACGCACATCGAAAATGATAATGAAGAAAATAAATACATTAACCACCTTGAAATACCTTGTTTTGATTTATACCCTAAATTATATAGCCGTTATATAAAACTTAAAAAAAATTATAAACACGTAATGTTGATAGGTAGTGGGGCAAGTTTTCTTTGTTTTAATTAATATTCTATTAAACTTTTAAATTTAAATTCTTCTTTATTTTTTATATTATTTAATTCTTTTAAATTAATAATTGTTAATAAAACATTAGGTTTTTTATTAATTTTGGATAAGAGTTTTAAGCAACATTGAATTGTACCACCTGTGGCAACAACATCATCAATAATAGCTATTTTATTAGCTTTTTTTATATCTTCTTTATGAATTGAAAGTTCATCAAAACCATATTCTAATTCATATTTAGCTGATATAGTTTCTCTAGGTAATTTATTAGGTTTTCTTGCTAATATTAATTTCTTTTTTAATTTATAAGCTAGTATACTTCCAAATATAAAACCTCTAGATTCAATAGCAACAATAGTATCTATTTCTTGTTTTTTTATTTCTTTTTCAAATCAATTTATGCAATATTTAAAAGCCTCATGATTAATAAGAATTGAGGTGATATCGTAAAAAGTGATCCCCTTTTTAGGAAAATCATTGATTTTTTTAATAATTTTTTCTAGATTAATTTTATCCATATCTATCTTTAATAAAACACATCTAATGTTTTTTCATAATAGTCTTTTTTATTTAATTTTAATAATGAAGTATCTTTAATTAATTTTAAAACTTTTTTACTAATTGCTGGAGCAGAAGATAAACCAGGAGAAGCAATCCCAGCGACATTAATAAAACTTTGATTTTTACCATAATCAATTAAAAAAGTATTAGTTTTAGTATAAACACTTCTAGAGCCAGCAAATCTATTAGTTATTCTATTTAAATTTAAAGAAGGTATGATTTTATGTCCAATATTTTTAATATAATTAAGTTTTTCTTGAGTATTTAAACTGACATCTTCTTTGGGAACACCTTCTTCTGCTGTTGGACCTACTAATAATTTACCATTTAACATAGGGCCAACAATAACTCCCTTACCATGAATACTAGGAACTTTAAATATAACACTATTAACTTTTGAGGTTTGATCTTTTTCTAAAACAATATATTCTCCTCTTCTAGTATTTAATTTAATAGGTTCTTCGTTGCACATATCAACTATTCTATCAGCATAATGACCAGCTGCATTTATAATAATCTTTGATTTAATATTTTTTTTATTATTAATTTCAATATCATAAAAATTATTTTTAAATTCAATATTAGTAACTGGAGAATTTTTGTATAAATCTACAGAATTTTTCTTAGCTAGAGCACCAAATGCTCTTACAGCAAAAATAGGGTCTATCGCCATAGAAGAAGTACATAATAAAGCAGTTGAAACATCTTTATTTATATTTGGTTCTAATTTTATAATTTCCTCATGATTTAAAATTTTGATATCATTTATATCTAATTTATTTCTAATACCTCTTTCATAAAGTTTTTGCACTTCTAAGTCTTCTTCTTTATTAAATGCAATAACTAAAGATTTGATATGTTTATGAGGGATCTTTATATTTTCTAATAATTTTCTTCATATCTTATTTCCTTCAACGTTTAATCTAGCTTCTTCTATGTCTTCGGCATCAAACCCACCATGTATTAAACCTGAGTTGTTTGAAGATGTTTCAGATCCAAAATATGGATTCTTTTCTAAAAGACATACTTTCAAATCGTATTTTGATAATTCATAAGCTATAGCTGTGCCGGAAATACCTCCACCTATAATAACTACATCATAATTTTTAGTCATCTTGTCATCCTTTTGTTTTTTCTATTGCTTTTTTCCAATATTTCTTTTTATTTAATATTTTTTGTTTTGGCATATTTGGTTCAAAAATACGATCTATTTTATTAATTTGTTTTAATTCGTCAACGTCTTTCCAAAACTTAATTGTAAGTCCGGCAATATATGCAGCTCCCATGCAAGTAACTTCAGTATTTTGCGGCCTTTCTATTTTAAGATTAGAGATAGATGATTGATACTGCATCATATAATTTGATTTACAAGCACCTCCATCAACTTTTAAACTTTTTAATCTTATTTTGCTATCTTCATACATAGTTACTATTAAATCGTTAGATCTATGAGCGACCCCTTCTAATGTAGCTCTTATTAAGTGTTCTCTTTTAGTAGCTCTTTCTAATCCAAAAATAGCTCCTCTGGCTGTTGAATCTCAATAAGGAGCACCCAAACCAGAAAGTGCTGGTACAAATACAATATTTTGGTTATCTTCTTCTTTTATAAGCTCGGCAAATTTATCACTAAAACTGGAATCATAAATTAATTGCAATCCTTCTTTTAATCATGTTATTGCAGCACCTGCTATAAACACAGAACCTTCTAATGCATAAATAGGTTTTCGGCCTTCTAATTGTCATGCAATAGTTGTTAGTAAATTGTTTTTAGAATATTTTATTTCTTCTCCAATATTCATAAGAATAAAATTACCAGTTCCATAAGTATTTTTTATATCACCTTTCTCAAATCCTAAATGTCCAAATAAAGATGATTGTTGATCTCCTAAAACACCAGATATTGGAACGCCCCCTATAGAATTATTAGAAAAAATGCCTTTACTTACTTTTCCAAATATAGACCCTGATGGTTTTACAGAAGGCAAAATGGATTTTGGTATTCCTAAAATATTAAGTATTTCATCATCTCATTTATTTTCTTTTATGTTATAAAGCAAAGTCCTAGAAGCATTTGTTACATCTGTAACATGTTCTTCTCCTTTAGTTAAATTTCAAATTATTCAACTATCAATAGTTCCAACTATTAATTCATTGTTTTCTAGTGCTCTTCTTGCTGTGGGGACGTTGTCTAAAATTCATTTAATTTTAGTCCCTGAGAAATATGAATTAATAATCAATCCTGTTTTTTCTTGAAATATTTTATTATAACCTTTTGCTATTAGTTCATCGCAATATTTAGTTGTTCTTAGATCTTGTCAAACAATCGCATTATAAACTGGCAATCCTGTTTTTTTATTTCAAGCAACTATAGTTTCTCTTTGATTAGTAATTCCTATAGCTTTAATTTGACTAGTTTTTATATCATATTTCAATTTTGCTTCTTTTATAGTTGATAGTTGTGCTCCTCATATTTCGTTTGCGTCATGTTCTACTCATCCAGATTGTGGATAAATTTGTTTGAATTCTCTTTGAGAAGAAGAAATAATATTACCTTTTTTATCAATTATACAAGTTCTTAATGAGGATGTACCTTCATCAATACTCATTACATATTCATTTTCTTTCATCTAAAACCTTTCTGTTATATTAAAGCAAAAACTCCCCTAAAGATAAACCAATACTAAATACTACTAATGCAATTGCTAATGGAGCCCCTCCAAATCAATTAGACGCTATCCCAAATAGAGCCATAGCAACCAATACACATGTTCCAATATATTCACTGAAAATATTTGTAAATCAAGCTTTAGGGTGTGTTGGTCCTGTTGCATGAGATCCTAAAACAGAAGAACAATTATTTTCTTTAATATGTTGTCAATAAAATATATTTACTATTATTTGACCTACAATTGCACCTGCAAATTCAGCTATAATAGCTATAATAAAATGACTAAAATCTGTTTTATTAGATACAAGTTGAGCTAAAGCTACAGCTGGATTAATTCACCCTCCAGTTTTAAATATATTATTTGATATACAAACACCTAAGAAAACTCCCATACCTCATCCAAATGCAATTACAATTCAGCCACTTTTATAACCAAGTGATTTTTTATAATTAACATTAGAACAAACTCCATTTCCTAACAATATTAATGTTCATGTCCCTAAAAATTCTCCCAAGAACATATTTCCTAAATTTGGCATTATTATATTTCCTTTCTTCATTAAATAATATTAATATTATATATTGATTTTTTAAATTAATATTTTAGAAATAATATTAATATTATTTTATTTTTTTTGATTCACTAAATATTTATAAATTTCTAAAGCTTTTTTTCTACTTTCTTTTAAGTCCAATATTTTCATATGGGATGATTTTAAATATTTATTAATATATATTTTTTTGGAATCAAATTTCTCTTGTTGAATTTCAGGATTAAAAATTCTATAAAAAGGTGCCGCATCTGAACCAGAACCCGCTATTCATTGTCAAGAAAATTGATTTATGATCGGGTCATAATCTTCTAATTTAATAGCAAAGTATTCTTCCCCTCATTTTCAATCTATTAATAGATTTTTAGTAAGGAAACTACCCACTATTAATCTTGCTCTATTATGCATATAGCCTGTTGTATTCAATTGATTCATTGCAGCGTCTATTATTTCAAAACCAGTTTCACCATCACTTCATTTTTTAAATAAATATTTATCTTTGTTCCATGGCATATTATTAAATATATTTTTTTGATTACTACCAAATAATCATTTGTTTTTTGTAGTTAAATGATAATAAAGATGATAGTAAAACTCTCTCCATATAATTTGTCTAGTTAAAGGATTATTTAATTCATTGTTAAATTTTTTATTAGCAAAATAAACAGCTTCTCTAATTGATATAACTCCATATTTTATAGCTGCAGAAGCTAAAGTTGTATAATTAGAATCTAAAAAATCTCTTTTTTCACTATAATTTAAATCTAGATTATTAAAATTATTTATAATTTCTTTTCTTTTATATGGGGCAAATGTTTCTCTTAAAACAATACTTGATTTATAAAAAGAGTATTTATTGTGAATTAATTTATATACTGATTCTAATTTATTTTTTAATGGTATTGGGATTTTATTTGCATGGTTATTTAATATATTTTTTCAAAAAGGTGTAAATACCTTATAAAAATCATTGTTGGATTTTAATAAATTTTTTGGCTTAAAAAGTAAATAATCTTGATATTCAAAATAACTTATAGAATTTTTTAAAGATCATTTTTTTATCTCAGAAGATCTATCAATAGAAAATTTTGATATATCTTTATTGGTGTGTATTGTTTCTATATTATATTTTTTATGAAGATATTTAATGCCTTCTAGCTCAGATTTACATTTTATAATATTAATATCAACTGAATGATTTAACTCTTTTAAGCAATTCATCATAAAATTAAAAGAAAAATGATTAAATAATTTATTTTCTTTTGTTTGTAATTCTGTTAGAAAAAAGACTAAAACTTTATTTTTGGATTTTATTTTATCAAAAACATAAAGACCTAAATTATCAATTATTCTAAAATCTCTATGAAATATAAATACGTTCATCGTGACCTTTTTTTATATATTTATATTTATATTATATTATAAGAATTTTTTAAATAAAAAAATATTGAGCAAAGCAAGAGTCTCAATATTTTTTATCTATATAAGATATTTAATAGTATTTTAAATTTAAGGGTTTTAAATAAGAAAGTAATATAAGCTTATTGAGTTTAAAAATACATAGTAAAGTAAAGTAATTAAATTATAGTTTTTTCGTAGTTTCGTTTTTTCTTTTGTTCTTTTATTTAATTAGAATATAAATATAACATAAAAAAATAATAATTCGAATATTTTTTTATTTTTTTGTTTAATTTTAAAATGATATAATTAATAAATTAATATGTGAGTAATGTTTATATGGAAAAAATAATAAATTTTTTAAAAAAAAATAATATTGAAAATATTAATAAAAAAATTGATTTGTTAAATACTTATAAAAAACTATTAATTCTTGAGTCTGAAGAACAAAACTTAATAAGTAAAAATACTATTAAATCTATAGAGACAACACATTTTTTAGATAGTGCATTCTTATTAAAATATTTTGATTTACAAAATAAAAAAGTTGCTGATGTGGGGAGTGGGGCTGGCTTACCTGGTATTGTACTTAAAATATTATGTGACAGTATGTCTATAACATTGATAGAGCCTAGAAAAAAAAGATGTTTATTTTTAGAAAAAGTAATAAAGAGTTTGAATTTAAAGGAATGTTTTGTAATAAACTCTAAGTGTCAGAATATTGATGAAAAATTTGATTTTGTTATTTCTAGAGCTGTTAGTCAAACATATAAAATGTTGAATTGAACTCAACAATTATTAAAGCAAAATGGTTGTATTGTATTATATAAAACAGAAAACTATATTAAAGAAATTAATTTCCCTATTGATAAAGAGTTTGATTCAATATATTACAATATAGAAGAGAAAGAATTAAAAAGAGTTTTATTATCTTTTAAAAATAATAATTAATATAATTATTTTAAGAAATAAAAAAAGAGAAAATGGTATGTTCAAAGATTATAAATATTTAAAATGAATAAAAAAAGATTGGGATAGTTGTAAAAAAATATTAAAATTAATATTACCTTTAACTTTACAATTATTTTTATTGTCTTTATCATCAATTGTTGATGTGTATGTTTTAGGTAATTATAGTTCTGAGTCATCTATTAATGCATTGTCTATTGATATACAAATTTTTTCAGTTTTATTTTTTATTCTTTTATCAATTATTACCGGTTCTAATATATTTAGTGGGCAATATCTAGGGACTAAAGAATTCAACAAATTAAAAGAAACTAATAATTTTAAAATACTATTAGGTTTTATTATAACTATAATTTTTATTGCTATTGTTTTTATTATTGGTCCTAATAATTTTATTGACTTTTTAATTAGTAATAAAACAGGGAGTGCTAATCAAATAAAAGAAAATAAAGATACAATTGCAAAAGCAGTAAAATACTTTTACTATTTATTACCTACATTATTTATCATTGTATTAACTACTCCTTTTTATATGCTTACTTCTTTTACCAACAAAATACACGTAAGCTTAATTATAGTTGGTTTTGCTGTAGTGGTTAATGCAACCATTTCTTTCGTGCTTGTTAAATATTATTCATTAGATATTGTTGGTGTTGGGATTGCCAATATAGTAACTAGGTGTTTTACTTTAACATATATTATTATTTATTGCATATGAGAAAAACCTATTTGATTACCAAATTGAAATTTTTTTAAAATTAGAAAAGATATTTGAAAAAAATGTATTTTAAGTACTTTAGGTATTTTAATTGGTGAAATAGCTTTCCCTGTTTTTTTATTATTACAATCTATTATAGTTGCTAAAGTAGGTAATAATAATTTATTTGCTGGTTTAAATTCTGTAAACTATATTAATGATTTATTTTATTCATCTTTTTTTGGTTTTTATGCTGCTGTCCCTATGTTTATAAGTAAACCATTAGGGGAAGGCAAAACAGAATTAGCTAAAACAAATTCAGAAAAAATTATATCTGTTAGTTTGGTAATATTAATTATTAGTGCTATTTTTATGATTAGTGGATTTTTTTGATATAGTAAATTATTAAATAACTTATCTTCTGAAGGTGCTCAAATTACCAGTTGGTTTTTATTGGGCAATGGAATAGCTATTATTTTCTTAGGTTTAGCATTACAAAAATTAACATTTATAAAAACAGGTAATTATACAGTTATTGGTTCTTTAACAGATGTTATACCTAACTATTTATTATTTTTACCTGTTTTATTTTTATTGTTATATTTTAAACCAATGCCTTATAAATATATTTTTTTAATAGTCCCTTTATGTAATATAGCTCAATATGTTGTTAGTACAATATTGTATAAATATTTAAAATGGAATAAGAAATTAGTCTAATTTGAAATGGTTTTGTTTTTAATTAAATAACTTTCAATTTTATTGTATATACTATCGATATCAAAACCAACAGCATTTTGGATATCATTTATTTTTCCAGAAATACCAAAACTATCAATTCCAATATTTAAATCACCATACTTAGATCATCCAAAAGTAGTTAAAGCTTCTATAGTAACTCTATTTCTTATTTTTTTATATAATTTATCATAGTAAGAATGAGGTTGTTTTTCAAAAATATCTCTACAAACCATAGATATAACTCTACAACCAATATTTCTATCATTAAATAGTTTTGCGACTTGAATGGCTAAATGAACTTCACTTCCAGTAGCTGTAATTACAACTTCTATTTCATGTTCACTTTCATAGATAATATAAGCTCCTTTTTTTACATTATAAGGAGAAGAATTTTCTAGTTGTGGTAGGTTTTGTCTAGATAAAATTAATGCACCTGGTGATCTTTTATATTTTAACATTGAATGATAACAACCTAAAGTTTCAATAAAATCAGCCGGTCTATAAACATTAATATTTGGTTGAGCTCTTAAAGATGCTATTTGCTCGATAGGTTGGTGTGTTGGTCCATCTTCTCCGACAAATATTGAATCATGAGTAAATACATTAATATTTTGTAATTCAGATAAACTAGCAACTCTTAAACCTGCTTTGCAGTAATCTAAAAAAGCAAAAAATCCACCGGCAAAAGGTAGAATTAAACCATAAGCAGAAATACCGTTATTAATGGCAGTCATTGCAAATTCTCTAACTCCATAATTTATATTTCTTCCATTTTTATCTTCTCCAAAATTACCATTTATTCCTTTAATATGAGTACTTGAAGAAAGATCTGCACTACCTCCAATAATATTCAAATTTCTTTTTTGAAGTTCATTGATTATCAAACCAGAAGAAACTCTAGTTGCATGATCATAATTTGGTTTTATATTTAATAATTCTGTAATGTCAAAATCAAATTCTTTTTTTATACCTTTAATTATTTCTTTATATAATTCAGGATATTTTTCTTGATATCTTAAAAATTTTCTATTTCATTTAGCTTCTTTAGATTCACTTCTTTTTTGTAAAGTATTTTGAAAATCTTCATAAGCTTCTTTAGGAACAAAAAAATTTTCATATTCTCAATTGTAGAATTTTTTAACATTTTCTATATCTTTGCCTAAAGGAGCACCATGTACTTTATAAGTGCCTTCGTTTGTTGAACCATAACCAATAATTGTTTTAACTTCTATTAAAGTTGGTTTATCACTTTGTTGAGCTAATGAAATGGCATGATAAATTTCATCTGTATCATTACCATCTTTAACTAAGATATAATTTCATTGATTAGCTTCGAACATTTTTTTAAAATTAACATTTTGTGCGTATTTTGTTGGATTATCTAATTGTATGTCGTTTGAGTCAAACAATACAATTAATTTATTTAATTTTTGAACTCCAGCTAATGAAATAGCTTCTAGAGCAACACCTTCTTGTAAATCTCCATCACCGCATAAAACATAAGTATAATTATTAAATAATTTAATATCTTCTTTATTGTAAGTATTTGATAAATATTTTTCAGCTATAGCAAATCCAACTCCATTCGCTATCCCTTGGCCTAAAGGACCTGTTGTTGCCTCAATGCAATCACTCAATATATTTTCTGGGTGTCCAGGAGTTTTACTATTTATTTGTCTAAATTCTTTAATGTCATCTATTTTTATATCAAAACCAGCTATATGCAATGTAGAGTAAAGCAATGCACTCCCATGTCCCGCAGATAAAACGAAGCGATCTCTTGTTAATCAACTAGGGTCTTTTGGATTATTATATAAAAAATCTCTAAATAATGTGTAAATCATAGGAGCTGCCCCTAACACTATGCCTGGGTGCCCTGAATTTGCTTTATTTATTGATTGTAAACCTAACATTCTTATTGCGTTTATAGTTAAATTATTTTTGTTCATTATCTTGTTTCCTTACAATTATCTTTTTAATATTATAGCCTTTTTTATAAAACTTTTCTTCATATTCCGTTTTTATATTATCTAAATTCATTTTTTTATTATTGTATAAATCATTCGTATATCCAATAATTTTAAATTTGCTATTTTTAAAACTTACTAATGAATAATCATAAAGGCCTGTATTATCTGTTTTAAATTCAATATAAGAATTATTTTTAAGTATTGAGTAATATATATTTAAATATTTAATATATGTTAACCTTCTTTTTTCATGCTTTTTTTTAGGTCAAGGATCTGAAAAATTTAAATACATTTTTTCGATTGAATTTTTTTGAAAATAATCTGATAGTAAGATAGCGTCAAAGCAAGCAATTTTTATATTTTTTATTTTATTTTTTATTATTTTTTTATAAATGTATAAAGCTATGGTTGGATGCAATTCAATTGCAAAATAATTAACTTTAGGGTTTTCTATAGCTTTTGTTAATATAAACTTACCTTTGCCACTTCCAACTTCAATATGAATCGGTTGGTTGTTTTTGAAGCTTTCCTTTATTTCTAAAGGTGTTTTACAAAATATATTTGGATCAGACTCTAATATATTTATTGCTTCTTTATTAAATCTAATTCTCATATGACCTCTTTTTATTATTATAAAATAAAAAAATAAATAATTATTCAATACTTTATTTATAATTATAATATAAATAAAAGAGGTTATTCAATGTCAAAAAAGTCAAAAATATCATTATTTCATTTAGACTCAAGTAAAGAAATTGCAGAAAAAATTGCAAAAAATTTGGGTATTAAATGTTCAGAATTAATTATTACTAAATTTAAAGATGGAGAAATTTTAATAAAACCAAATTCTTCTATAAGAGATCATAATGTTTTTTTAATAGCGGCAACTTCAACTCCAGTTAATCAAAATATTATGAAATTATTAATAGCTATAGATAGCATAAAAAGATCATCATCTAAAAAAATAAATGTTATTATGCCTTATTTTGGTTATGCAAGGCAAGATAGAAAAAATACTAGTAGAGAACCTATTACATGTAAACTAATAGCAAATTTATTAGTAACAGCTGGTGTTGATAGAGTATTATTATTTGATATTCATGCAAAACAATCTGTTGGTTTTTTTGATTGTCACGTTGATAATATAAAACCATATCAATTAATAGCTATGGATATATTGAAAGTTTTATCAAATTATAAAAAACCAAAAAGAGTCTGTATTGTATCTCCAGATCATGGTGGTATTAAAAGAGCTCAAACCATTGCTAAATTTTTATCAAAACTAGATAATGTAGAGATTGCTTTAATTGATAAAAGAAGGTATAAAGCAAATGAAGTAGAAGTAGGTTATGTTTTAGGTAATATAAAAGATAGTATTTGCTTTATTGTAGATGATATTATAGATACTGGCGGAACAATTACTGGAGGTGCTAAAGCACTTAAAAAAGCTGGTGCAGAAGATGTTCATATAGTTGTAACTCATGGTATTTTGTCAGATCCCGCTAAAACAAGATTAAGTAATTTTATAAAAAAAGATATTATAAAAACAGTTACAATATCAGATAGTATTCAAATATCAAAAGAAAAAATGTTCGAAGGTTTAAGAATATTTGAAACATCAGAATTTATAAGCGATATTATATCAGCTTTAATACAACACAATTCTTTTACAGAAGTTTATAATAAAATTCAAAGTAAAATAAATGAAAAAGTTGAGAGCTTTAAGTGAAAATAAATAACAAATTTTTAATTGTGGGATTGGGGAATCCAGGAGATAAATATTTAAATACTAGACATAATATTGGTTTTTTATTTTTAGATTATTTAAAAAAAGAATTAAATTTCAATTTTAAAAATTCTATGCGTTCAGAATTAGGTATTTATAAAAATAACGATAAAAATTTAATTTTACAAAAACCATTAACTTATATGAATTTAAGTGGTGAAGCTGTTAATTTGGTTAAAGATTATTATGATGTACCAATTCCTAATATAATTATTTGTTATGATGATAAAGATATTGAAATAGGAAAATTTAAAATCACTGTTGGCCGCTCACCAGCTGGACATAATGGCATTAAAAATATTTTAAGTCAGTTGAAAACTAATGTTTTTATCAAAATAAGAATAGGGATCGGTTATGACAGTAGAATTCCTATTGACAGGTATGTGCTTGGCAATTTAAAAAGTGATGATTTAGAAAAAATTAAAAATAACTTCCAAACTATTAAAGAAATTATTATGAAATTATCTTTTGATAATATTAGTTTGTCAAAAGTTATGTCCTTATATAATAAATAAAAGAAAGTAGGTAATATGAGTAAAACATTAGCAATAGTAGGATCGCAATGAGGCGACGAAGGTAAAGGTAAAATAACAGATTATTTCAGTAATAAAGCTGATATGGTAGTTAGGTGAGCTGGTGGTAATAATGCTGGTCATACTATTAAAATTAAAGATAAAAAATATCATTTAAGTTTAATTCCATCTGGTATTTTTAATCCTAATTGTAAAGCAGTTATAGCTACAGGTTGTGTAGTAGATTTAGAATTTTTAGTTAAGGAAATAAATTATTTAAAAAGAGAAGGTATAAGTCTGAGTAATTTATTAATATCAAACAGATGTCATATTGTTTTGCCTTATCATATTAAATTAGACTATGAGCAAGAAAAATGAAGAGGTAAAAATTCTATTAGCACTACCAAAAAAGGTATTGGTCCTTGCTATGAAGATAAATTTAAAAGAAGTGGTATTTTAATAAGTGATCTTTTTGATAAAAAAATTTTTAAAAATAAATTAGAAAGTAATTTAAAATTTAAAAATGAATTATTTACTAAAATTTATAAAACAGAACCTATTAATATTGATGATGTATTATCAACACAATTAGAATATTTCGATCAAATAAAACATTTTATTAAAGATACATCTATTATTGTTAATGAAGCTATAGATGATAATGAAAAGGTATTGTTTGAAGGAGCACAAGGTGTTATGCTTGATATAAACTTTGGTACTTATCCGTTTGTTACTTCTTCTAATCCTTCTGCTACTTCGATCCCTATTAATGTGGGAATTGGAAACAATAAATTAAATAGAGTGCTGGGTGTTTCTAAAGCTTATAATACGAGAGTTGGTAATGGTGCTTTCCCTTCAGAGATAAAAAATGAACTTGCAGTTGAAATAAGAGAATTAGCTGGTGAGTATGGTGTTGTAACTAAAAGACCAAGAAGGATAGGATGATTGGATTCTATGGTTTTAAAACATTCATCTATGGTTAGTGGTTATGATAGCATTGTTATAACATTATTAGATATATTAAGTATTTTAGATGAAATAAAAATATGTGTTCAATATAAAATTGAAGGTAAGACAATTGATTATATGCCTGCAACTATTGAAGAATATAATAAGTGTGAACCTGTATTTATAACATTGCCTGGTTGAAAAAAAGATATAACAAATATTAAAGACTATAACAGTTTACCTGTTAATGCTAAAAAATATTTAAGTAAAATAGAAGAAATTACTAATTTAAAAATAGCTGCCTTCTCTGTTGGTCCTAAAAGATCTCAAACAGTTGTTATAGACAATACAATTTTTTAATTATTAAATTTAAAATAACAAACATCACCATCTTGCATAATGTATTTTTTACCTTCCAACCTAATTAAACCCTGTTCTTTTAATAATTTTTCACTTGGGTATTTTTGAAAATCTTCAAAATTATAAATTTCTGCTTTAATAAAACCTTTCTCAAAATCAGTATGAATAATACCAGCGCATTTAGGTGCTAAACTGCCTTTAATAAAAGTCCATGCTCTTACTTCTGAAGGGCCTGCTGTAAAAAAAGTTAATAGATCTAAAGTAAGATAACTATCATATATAATGCTTTCTAAACCAGACTTTTCAATATTGTATTCTGACATAAACAATTCTTTTTCTTCTTTATCTAATGAACTTAATTCTTGTTCAAATTTTGCAGATATAAAATGGTGATTAATACTTCTTGAAAAAGCTAATTTTTTTAATTCCAACATATACTTGTTTGGTTCTTTATTAAGATCTTCTTCTGAAATATTACCTATTATTATCATCGGTTTGCTTGTAATTAAATTAAAACTTTTAATAATTTGTTTTTCTTCTTCTGATCAATCATGTGTATAAATGATTTTATTTGATTTAATAATTTCTAAACATTTATTTTTTAATTCTATTTCTTGTTTTATTTTTGGATCTTTAGAAAAAATGTTTTTTTTATTTTTTATTATATTTTTTTCTAAACTTTTTTGATCAGCTAATAATAATTCGATTAACACAATTTCGAAATCATTTTTAGGACTTATATTTTTATTAACATGTACAATGTCTTTATTCTCAAAACATCTCAACATCATACATATAGCATCAGCTTCTCTTATATGACTTAAAAATGCATTACCTAATCCTTCCCCTTCACTAGCACCAGATATTAAACCTGCTATATCTACAAATTCTATTGTATTTCTAATTGATTTTTTAGGTTGAAATTTTTCTACTAGAAAATCAAATCTAGGATCTTTAACTTCTACTACACCAAAATTAGGTTCTATTGTAGCAAAAGGGTAATTTGCAATTTCAGCATTTAAATTAGTGATTGCACTAAACAAAGTAGACTTACCAACGTTTGGCAAACCTACAATACCTATTTTTAAACTCATATTTATATTCTTTCTTATATTAATTTACTTTATTTATAATTATATTTTATAATGAAAAATAAAATGTTTACTAAATAAGAAATAATAGTAAACATTTTATTTTTTTATTATCCTATTAAAAATTGAATGAATGCAACCTCTCTACATCTTTTAATTGCTAGGGCAACTTTTCTTTGATGCTTAGAACATGTTCTAGTAATTCTTCTAGGTAAAATTTGACCTGTTGGAGAAGTGAATTTTTTTAATAATTCAATCTCTTTATAATCGATATAATTTATTTTTTTCTTACAATAAAAGCAATTATTTCTTAATTTTTTCTTTTTAATGTTAAATCCCATTTATTTCTCCTTTAATCCCACAAAATATCATCTTCTTCAAAACTTACAGTATTGTTTTTTTCATCTGTACTTTTTGAATCTTCTTTAACATTGTTTTCAGTTTTATTTGTATTCATTTTATCTAAAAATGAAACTCTATCAGCATTTACATCTAAAACTGTTCTGTTACCTTCATTAGTTTTAACAGTTCTAGAATTAATTGAACCATCAATAGAAATCAATGATCCTTTTGATAAATATTTAGCCATGTTTTCTGCAATTTTATTTCAAGCAAAACAATTTATAAAATTAACATTATTGTTATAACTAGAATTAACAGCAACAGTAAAAGCTACATATTTTTTTCCATTAGTTGATGTTCTTAATTCTAAATTTTTAGTTAATCTACCAATTAAACAAACTCTATTTAACATTTTTTATCTCTTTATTTTCCTCTTTATTTTCATTAATTTGAGGTTTTGGATTATTATTATATTTTTTTATAAATCTTGGTCTTCTTTTTCTGGCAAAAAGATCTTCTGGCACTTTTATAGAAGATAATTTTGTGTTTTTAACATAATTAGGTTCATTTTCAATATTTATGATAAATAAACGAACTATATCTTTATTAATTTTTTGAACTCTTCTTAATTCAGCTATATTTTCGTATTTACATTCTACTATATAAAGTTTATAAAATCCTTTATCTTTTTTATGAATAGGATAAGCAAAATCTCTTAATCCATAATCTTCACTTTCAGTTATAACACCTTTATCATGAGTTATGATTTTTTCTACTTTACTTTTTAATTCATCAATTTCTTTAATATTGTTATAAATTATTAAAATTTCGTATTTTTTCATTTTTCCCCTTTTGGTCTATGGCCTATTAAACAGGCAAGGCTATAAATAGCTTTAATTATTATACAATAAAATTAAAGTAAATTTTTATAAATTATTTTTATAAATTATTTATTATTACTTAATTTTTTAAATAAGTTATGTATATAAGTTTTATTAATATTTAAATTATGTTCATTTTTTGCTAATTTTATGATTTCTAAATAAGTAGCTTCAGGGTTGTTTAATCTTAAATTTAAAATTATTGTTTCTTTATTATTTAAAGTTTTATAAATTGTTTCATTTTTAATTATCTCTTCAGCAGTAGCTTTTTGTTTTAAACTTGTAGATAATGACTTTCTTTCATTGCTAATATCAATATTGTTTAATCTATTTATATTATTAAACATATCTCTATTTATTATATGATCTTCAAAAGCAAGAGTAGCGTCAACAGCATTAATGAACTTTAGAAAATCACTTATCATTTTTGGTTTTTTAATATAAATAGCTTTTTTTTGTTTTATTTTTTTTCAATCAAAACCTAATTTTTTAGTTAATTTAAGAAATTTTTCTTCTTCATTTAATTCTTTGATTTTTAATTCAAGATGATAGTTTTTAGTAGAAGGTGTATTCATATAACCTTTACTTAAAAACAGTCCCACACTATAACTTCTAACAAGTAAAATATTATTTTTATTAAATATATTATTCACTTTGTTTTTCATAGTATTTATAAAATTTAAAAATTTATCTTTCGGTATATAAAAATAATAATTTTTATATTCTCTTAAAGTTTTAACATTGATTTTAGTGTTAGAACTTATATTATTTTTTATTAAAGAAAATATAAATCTAGATACTTTATTAATTCTATTTTTACAAATAATAAAACCATCTTCGGTATGTGTTGTGGTATTTTTTAAATAAGAATATAGTATTATTTTTTCTTGCTCATTATTATAGTTATAAAAAGTGAGTGATTTTTTTATTTCAACAGAAAAAGACATATTAAATACTATCTATATAATTTATAGCAAATTGTGCTGCTTTTGAACCATCTCCAACAGCTGTAGATATTTGTCTTAAAGTTGTATTAGTAACATCTCCTGCTGCAAATAAACCAGGTTTTGTTGTAGCACATTTATTATCAACAATAATATAATTATTGTCATCTAATATGTTTAGTTTTTTTAAAAAAGATGTTATAGGGTCAGCTCCTATATAAGGAAAAACAGCAGATACATTTAAGTTAGTTTTTTTATTTGTTATAACATTGTTAATAGTAATGCTGTTAACAGTATTATCGCCTTGAATTGATTCTAAAGTATGATCTAATATAAATTTAATTTTTTTATTTTGTTTAGTTTTTTCAACAACAGTTGTATCTGCTCTAAATCCTTGTCTACGATGTATTAAAAAAACTTCGCTAGCGAATTTAGTTAAGTAAGCCGCTTCCTCAAGAGCACCATATCCTCCACCAATAACTGCTATTGGTTTGTTTTTATAAAAAGAGCCATCACATACAGCACAATAACTAACTCCTTTTCCATAAAATTCATCTTCACCTATAGCACCTATTTTTCTTTCAATAGTGCCTGTTGCTACTATTACAGCTTTTGCTATGATGGACTCATCGTCTAATAATTTTATTTCTCAGAGATTGCCGTTTTTAACAACGTCTATAACTTCACCAGGAATTAACGGTACATTTAAATTTTGAGTTTGTTCGAAAAAATGCATAGAAAGTTCAGGGCCTAAAACTGTTTTAAAACCAGAATAGTTTTCTATTTCACTTGTTTTAATCATTTTTCCACCAGGTGGTCCTTTATCGATCATGCATGTTTTAGCTTCTGCTCTTTGTGAGTATATAGCAGCAGTCATGCCAGCTGGACCAGCCCCTATAATGGCTATATCGTATTCTCTATTTTCCATTTTTTCTCCTTTTTTCTAATAAAAATTAAAATATTTTTCATTTATAAAAAAAATATATAGTAAAATAATTATACATTTTGGAGTTATATATGCAACAAAAATATAAAATTTCTTTACTAATTTCATTAATCTTAATATTGTTTTTATTGTGTTTTTTAAGTATTTATAACTTCATTAATAAAGGTGATTTAAGAAATTATTTAACTGTTAAAAATGATGATAAAAATAAAAACAATAGTGTTAGAGTATATATTTATGATCATAAATATGTGAATGATTCTGATGCACCAACCACAACTTATAATTTTTTATTTAATAAAGATAGTGAAAAAAACTATTATAGTATTTTATCTAAATATAATAAAATGTTTCAATTTAAAAACTTTAATACGCTTGGCTATATGATAACTGGTATTTATATTGATACACCTAATGGAATCAAAAAATGAAATATACAGGGGGTAGTCTGATATTGAGAAATCAGAATAAAAAATAATAATAATATATCTCCATTTTTGGGTTCAATAGATAAAATAAGTTCAAATTATTCTTCTATATATGCTTATTGGAGTAAATATAATGATTAAAAAAAATAAAATAACAGTGTTTTTTGGTTTGATAATTATTTTAGGTATTTTAGCAACTTTGACTATAAACATATTATATGTTAGCAAAAAAAGTACTCAAAGCTCAGATATTGGTTTTAATATAAAAATAGAATATAATACAAAAACCTATGTTAATAAGTATTATATTAATAAAAAAGATATTAATAAGAATTTGAGAGATATTTTATCATTATATAAAAAAGATTATTTAATAGAAAATAACTCAATTCAAGAAGTTTTTATATTAAACAGTTGAATCAAAAATAACAATACAAATAAATGAATTTTCGAAAACAATGTAAGTCTTTTATCTAAAGTGAAAAGTGAATCTATTTTTACATTAAAATATAAAACTAATAGTAATTATTCATATATTTCTTTATAGAGTCAATTAATGAAATTTAAATTTAAAGAGTTTTTTTTACCAATTCGATAATAAATTTTAAGAGATTCTAAACCTTCTACTGTTGCTTTTTTATCTTTTTCATTATAAAAATTTTTACCATATGTATAATTTCTAGATTTGTTTGAAAATGCTGTTAATATAATGTCTCCTATATTAGATAACGAAAAAATTGTATATTTGTCATTTTTAAAAAAGGTTTGTATTTTTATTAAATCATTTATAGCTTCTTGGGTTATAAAAGTTTTGTAATTCATACTTTCATTTGATTTTGCATCAGCAATTCCACAACCTATAGCAATAACATTTTTAAATATAGAACCTATTTGGCAACCATAAAAATCATTATGTTCTTTAATTATAAAGTTTTTAGTTTCTAAAATTGCCTTAATTTTCTTAGATATTATATGTTTTTTAGAAACAATATTTACTCCTGTTATTTTATCTTGAATCATTTCAATTGCAAATGAAGGACCTAAAATACAAGATAAGCCCATATATAATTTTGAACTTTGAAGTTGTTCATCTATAAAATCTGATATAAATTTACTTGTTTTATTAATATAACCTTTAGATAAAACTACAATATAAAAATTTTTATTACAGTATTTTTTAATCGATTCAATAATTTTTTCAATTGCAAAAGAAGGTATTGCAAGGAAAATATAATCTTTATCTTTTAATGCTTCTTTGATATTATTTGTTGTGTTAAATTTAGGTAGTTTTAAGTCATTAAAATATTTATTGTTGTTTCCTTTAGATAAACATTCTAATTCATATGAATCAACTCCATATATTGTTAAATTTGTCTTCCCATTTTCTTTTATTTTTTTTGCTATTGCTGTTCCATAAGCACCAGAACCAATAATTAATGAGTTCATATTTCTCCTTAATGTTTCACGTGAAACATTAAAATATTTCTTTATCTTTAAAATATTTTTTTAATACTTCAGGGATTATAACCTTGTCTTCTGTTTGGTAGTTTTCAACAATAGCAGCAATTAATCTATCTATAGCTAAACAAGAACCATTTAATGTATGACATAAATTATTTTTACCATTCTCATCTTTATATTTAAGATTAATTCTTTTAGATTGGAAAGTTCCGCAATTAGAACAAGAAGAAATTTCTAAATATTTTTTTTCTTTTGGCATTCATACTTCTATATCATATGTTTTACTAGAAGAAAAACCTGTATCTCCAGAACAAAGTAATACTATTCTATATGATAATCTTAATTCTTGTAATATTTCTTCCACATTGTTTATCATTAACTCTAATTCTTTATTAGAATCAATAGGTTTTGTTATTTTTACTAACTCAACTTTATTAAATTGATGAAGTCTTATTATTCCTCTAGTATCTTTTCCAGAAGCACCTGATTCTTTTCTAAAACAAGAGCTATAAGATGTTAATTTTATAGGTAATTCATCGTTTGTGAAAATTTTATTTTTATAATAGTTTGTTAAAGTTATTTCTCCAGTTGATATTAAATATAAACCATTTTTAGTTTTATATACATCATCTTTGAATTTTGGTAATTGACCAGTTCCATAAATTATATTTTCTTTAACTAAAATAGGCATATCTATTTCTTTATAGCCGTTTGTGATATTTTTATCTAATAAATAATTTATCAAAGAGCGTTTAAGCAATGATCCTTTATTTTTATAACTTATAAATCTTGATCCACTTATTTCTGAAGTTCTTTTAAAATCAACTAAGTTATATTTTTCTAATATTTCATAATGGTGTAACATATGATTTTTATCATGTTTTTCACCTCAACATCTTATTATTTTATTTTGATCTTCATTTTGACCAACAGGCACTTCTTCTTTTAAAAGGTTAGGTAATCAAGATATTTTATTGTCTATTAATTCTTTTAATTCTTTAATTTTTGCTGTCTGATTTATGTATGTTTTTTTATTATTAGCTATTTTTTCTTTTATTGATTTTGCTTCTTCTAATTTATTTTCATGAATTAAAGAGCCAATTTTAGATGAAATAATATTTTTTTCTTCTAATAATTTTTGATTTTTTATTATTAAATTATTTTTATTTATTATTAATTCTTGAATTTCATCTACGATTTTTGGATCAGAATTTCTTTTTTTTAAGTTGTCCTTTATAATTTCTGGGCTATTTTTTATTAATTTTTCATCAATCATCTTAATCCTCTTTAATTATTGGTGATATTATTGCTTTAATAACAGTATCATTTTTATTTAATCTTAATAATATATTTCCTTGAGTTGCTCTGCTTGAAGTTGTGATATCATTGCTTTCTATCTTAATAATTTGTCCTTTTTTAGTACTAATAATTAAATTAAAGTCATTTTCTTCATTAATAGATCTAGCAATTATTAATTTACCAGTCGAATCTGTTAATTTGTGTGTTAACATACCCTTACCACCTCTTGATTTAATAGCAAATTCTTCTGTTGAAGTTTTTTTACCTTTCCCTTTTTCTGTTATAGTTAATATAAAATCGTCTTTATTTACTTTTATCAAACCAATAGTTTTATGTTTACCTATATTATTAATACCTTTAACACCGATACTAGTTCTTGCACATGATCTAATTTTATTTACTTCTAATTTAATTGTTTTACCATAAGAATTAACAATCATAACTTTATCATTTTCTTCAACAATTAAAACATTATTAATTTTATCGTTTTCTCTTAAAATAATTCCTTTTTTACCATTTTTATTGATATTTGAATATTCTTCTATTTTTGTTCTTTTTAATATTCCTTTTTCTGTTGCAAATAATAAAAACTTATTTTTTTCTTCTTCTTTATCATAACTTATTATTTGTTGGATGTATTCATTATCTTTTAAATCAATCAAATTAACCAAAGGTATCCCTTTTGAATTTCTAGAAGAATCTTTTATTTTATATGTTCTTTCAGAATATACATTACCTAAATTAGTAAAGAATATCAATGTATCTAAGGTTTTTGATTTTAATATTATTTTTATTTCATCTTTATGGTTTTTATTATTAAATCCAATAACTCCTTTTCCACCTCTTTTTTGAATCTTAAATTCTGATGGATTTAATCTTTTTATATAATCGTTTTCTGATAAAATAATAATTTTGTTTTCTTGTTTAATTAAAGATTCATCTTCTAAAGATCCAATATTTGTAGAACTTATTTTTGTTCTTCTTTTATCGTTATATTTTTCTTTTATTTCTTTTAAATTGTTGATTATTATTTCGTTTTGTTCATTTTGTTCATTTTTTATAATTTTATATAAACTATTTAAATCATTTTTAATATTAATTATTTCATTTTTAATTTTATCACTTTCAAATGAAGTTAATCTATTTAATTTCATATCTAAAATTGCTTTATTTTGAATGTCATTTAAGTTATATTTTATTTTAAGAGATTCTAAAGCTTCTTTATTATTTTCTGAATTTTTAATAATTTTAATTATTTCATCTATATTTTCAATTGCAATTAATATTCCTTCTAAAATATTTAATTTGTTTTCTAAAATATTAATTTGATAATTTGTTTTCCTAATAAGTATATTAATTTGATGTTCTGTATATTTTTTCAATATTGTTTTTAAATTAACAAGTTTTGGTTGATTATTAATTAAAGCAACCATATTAAATGGGAAATTGGTTTGTAGTTGTGTTAATTTAAACAATTTATTGATTATATAGTCGACTTCATAAATATTTTTTCTTATATCTAAAACGATTCTAATGCCTTTTCTATTACTCTCATCTCTTAAACCAACAATATCATTAATCTTTTTTTCTTTTACTAACTCAGCTATTTTTTCAAGCAATTTACTTTTATTTACTTGATATGGTATTTCTGTAAAAACTATTTTTGTTTGTTTCTTAATTTTTTCTAAATGATATTTTGATCTTATTTTTACAGATCCTCTACCTGTATTATAAATATCTAAAAAATCATTACCACCATAAACAATTCCCCCTGTTGGGAAATCTGGCCCTTTAATAAATTTTAATAAATCTCTAGTTTCGCATTGTTTATTATTTATATAATAAATTATACTGTCAATAACTTCACCTAATTGGTGTGGTGCTATATTTGTAGCCATACCAACAGCAATACCATTTGCTCCATTTAATAATATGTTTGGTATATATGAAGTTAAATAAGATGGTTCTTTTTCAGTATCATCATAATTATTAATAATATTAACCGTGTCTTTATCAATATCTTTTATAAGTTCAAAAGCAATTTTACTCATTCTAGCTTCTGTATAACGCATTGCAGCTGGTGAATCGCCATCAATCGAACCAAAATTACCATGTCCATCAATTAAAGGATAACGATATGAAAAATCTTGAGCCATTCTAACCATAGCTTGATAAACAGAACTATCTCCATGTGGGTGGTATTTACCAATTACTTCACCAACAATTCTAGCTGATTTTTTATATTGACTTTTGTGTGTTATTTTTAATTGATTCATTGCATAAATAATTCTTCTATGCACTGGTTTTAATCCATCTTTAACATCTGGTAAGGCTCTTGAAACAATAACAGACATTGCATAATCTAAAAAACTATCTTTAATTTCATCTGAAAAATTTTTAATTTTGTTTGTTAATTCCATATTCTCTCCTTAAATATCTATATTTTTAACATATTTAGCATTTTGATTTATAAAGTGTTTTCTAGGTTCTACATCATTTCCCATTAAATTTATACATGTTTCTTCAGCTGTTATAAGATCTTCTATTTTTACTTGTAATAGTTTTCTATTTTTAGGATCCATTGTTGTTTGTCATAATTGTTCAGGATTCATTTCTCCTAAACCTTTATATCTTTGGATATTGTATTTATTAACCCCTTCTATTGAAAGTTTTTGTTTTAGTTCTAATAATTCTTCATCTGAATATAAATATATTTTCTTATTTTTATAACTTATTTTATATAAAGGTGGTTGAGCAATATATATTTTTCCTTCTTTTATTAAATTTTTCATATATCTAAAAAAGAAAGTTAAAATTAAAATTCGTATATGAGATCCATCAACATCAGCATCTGTCATTATAATTATTTTGTTATATCTTAAATTGTCAATATCAAATTTTTCTTTAATATTTGTTCCAATAGCTGTTATTAATGATGTTACTTCTTTATTATTAATAATTTTATTATGGTGAGCTTTTTCAGCATTTAAAACTTTTCCTTTTAAAGGTAATATTGCTTGATTTCATCTATCTCTACCTGATTTAGCACTTCCTCCAGCTGAATCACCCTCTACAATAAATAATTCTGCTTCATTTTTATCATTTGTTTGGCAATCAGCTAATTTTCCTGGTAAATTAAAACTGTCTTCTAACATGCTTTTTCTAATAACATTTTGTTTTGCATTATTAGCTGCTTGCCTACCTTTGTAAGAAAGAATAATCTTATCAATTATTTTTTTAGCTTCTTGAGGATTTTCTAATAAATATTTTTCTAAACTTATTCCAACTATTTCATTAACAACTTCTTTTGTATCATTGCTAACCATTTTACCTTTTGTTTGTCCTTCATATTGTGGATCTGGGTGTTTGATACTTAATATACAATTTAATCCTTCTTTTATATCATCTCAATTAAATCTAATGCTTTTATTTTTATTTTTATAATGTTTTTTATAATATCTATTATAAACTCTAATAAATGCCATTTTCATACCATCTTCATGAGTTCCACCTTCATGAGTATTTATGTTATTACAAAAACTATAAACATTATTTTCATAATTTTTCACATATAAATAACTTAATTCAACATCAATATTATTAATATTTTTATTTACATAATAAATATTACTTATTTTAGTAGAATGTTTTGATATTTCTTCTATATAATCATTGATTCCATTTTCATAATTAAATTCACAATAATTTTCTATTTCGTTTTCTATTATTTCTTCTTCACTTACTCTATTATCTTTTAAAGAAATTTTTAATTTTTTATTTAAAAAAGCTGTTTGTTTGATTTTATCTCTTATTGTTTCATAATTAAAACCTAAACAATTTTGAAAAATTTCAAAATCTGGTTTAAAATGTATTTCTGTCCCGTTTTTTGTTGATTCTCCAATTATTTTTAAATCTTGTATTTTTTTACCACCGTTAGCAAACTTCATTTCATATATTTTATTGTTTCTTTTAACTTTAACATTTAAATATGAACTTAAAGCATTAACAACAGATGATCCTACACCGTGAAGACCACCAGAAATTTTATATATCGAAGAATTAAATTTTCCACCAGCATGTAATACAGTTAAAACTATTTCAAGAGAAGATTTTTGATATTTTTTATTAAAATCTACTGGTATACCTCTACCATTATCTTTTATTGTTATTGATTCATCTTTATTTATTATAATTTCTATTTCATTACAAAAACCAGCTAAAGATTCATCTATAGAATTATCAATTATCTCTCATACAAGATGGTGTAATCCTTTATAAGAAGTAGAACCAATATACATACCAGGTCTTTTTCTAACTGCTTCTAATCCTTCTAAAACTTTTATAGAATCTGCATTATAATTATTTTCCATTTTTCTCCTTAAAATATTTTTATTGGTAATATTAATTGAATAGATTTATCATTGTTTGAATTAATTATTAAAGGTTTATTTTCATCAATTATATTTATATTTATATTTTCTTCATCAATAGATTTTATTGCGTCATTTAGAAAAATACTATTTAAATATAAGTTTATTTCTTTTTTATTATTATTTTTAATTTCTAATATTTCTTTAGAACTACCAATTTCATCATCATTACTCTCAATAATTAATTTATTATTTTTA
>FUHO01000001.1_pt1 | contig 52169 bp, 42 predicted proteins | sample 1003301 | NCBI WGS metagenome assembly FUHO01 (sample SAMEA4075887, study PRJEB14783) | cnidarian metagenome | reverse complement strand
AAATGACTTTATTGCAAAATAATTTTAATAATTTAAAAGATAATTTTCAAAAATTAGAAGAACAAAAAGATTTATTAATAGATGAAAAACAAAAATTTTATAGTGAAAATTTAAATTATAAAAAAGATTTAGAGCAAAAAAATAATGATTTGAATAATTTAAAAGATAAAATTACGGAAATTAAAGAGAAATTAGCTAGAGAAAGTGAAAAATTAAATTCTACAACTTCAGAGAATGCTAAAATATTAGCTGAAAAAAATCAAATACAAAAAACTTTAGATAAATTAAAAAATGAAAATAATGATTTAATTAATGAAAAAGATTCTTTAAGTATAAACTTAAATGATAAATTAGAGAATTTGAATTTATTAAAAAATGAAATTTCTAATAAATTAGATCCTTTAAAAACAATTAAAGATACATTTTTTGCGCACAATAAAGGTCTTGGTATTTTAGGTGAAATGAAATTAAAAAATAGTTTAATTAAATCTGGAATTGATAAAGATTTATGAGTTGAAAACTTAATGATTGGTAAAGAACAAGTAGAATTTGCATTTAAATCAGGGGTTGATGATAATAAATATATACCAGTTGATTCTAAAGTAATTCAATATACAGAAAATGAAGAAAATCAAATAGTAATAACACCTGATTATTTAACAAAAATAAGAACACAATCTAAAAAAATTTCTAAATATTTAAATAAAAAAAATACAACAAATTATGGAATTATGGTTTTACAAAGTGATGAATTATATTTAAGATTATTTAATGATAATCCAGAATTATTTTATAATAGTATCAATGAAAATCATATTTATATATTTGGGACTTCATCTTTTATACAATTTGCTATTTTTATGCAATATATAATTGATATTTCTAAAAAACTAGAAACAGTTAAAAGTAATTTCAAACTAATAGAAGAATATATAAATATAACTAATAAATTTCATAAATCTTCAAGTGAAGGATATAAACATTTACATACTGCATTTAAAACTCATTGAAATGCAATTGAAAAAAAAGCCAATGTTGTCAATGAATTAGTTAATAATAAAAAATTATTAACAGATGCAAAATCAGAAGAAATAAATAAAAAATTAGATAATTAAAATAATTATTTTATTTATCTAATTTGTGTTTTATTATTAACATCATAAATAATTGATGGTTTTGTTTTGTTTTGAAATTCTATATCATAGCATAATAAATCAATACCTTCAAAATAATTTAATTTAGAAATATCTATAATAGGATTTTCTTTATTTAAATTAACACTCGTTGAGTAAATTGGGCCAGATTGTTTTATTATTTTTTGCAATATTTTATGCTTAACTACTCTAAATAAAATTTTATTATCTTTTAAATTATTTTTAGATATGATATTTAAATTTTGAACTTCTATTAAAAAAGATATTGGTTTATTTATATTGTTTTTTTCATATTCATGAATTTGTTTTAAAGTATTATCATCAATATCGATAAATGATAGTAATTGTTCATAACTAGCAAATAATATAATTAAATGTTGATATAAATTTCTTTGCTTAATTTTATTAATTCTTATTAAATTATTATAATCTAAAGCACTAGCAGAAATACCATAAATAGAATCACTTGGCAATATAATAATTTGATTATTTTTTATACTATTGATAATTTTTTGAGTTTCTTCAATAGATATTTTTGTTAACAAAAATTAGAACATTCAACTGTTTGGTAAAACAGCTGCTCCAAATGGTATGAAAATTAAAGGAATTAATAATCCACCTAATATTAAAGGTCAAGTTCCTTTTAAGAAGTCTTTATAACTTATTTTAGCTATCATCACACAAGCCATAGGTAAACCAGCTGGTGTAAATAAATTAATTCAACCTTCAGCACAAACATATGAAGTGACAAGACCACTTTGACAATGCAACTTAGTTGCTGCTGTTTTAAATAAAGGTAATATAGAAATAGCAAACCCTGATGTAGAAGGAATTAAAAATGAAATAGGAATAAAAGCAATAAAACAAACAACCAGAAAGGCGGGTGCCGACATATGATTAACTAAATTAGATATCGATTCTCCTAATGTATAACCAAATGCAGTATGATTATTATCTAATAAAATAGCAACTCCACCAGCTGTCGATACAATTAATGCTACTCCGAATAAATCTTTAGCTCCTGTTAGTGTTTTTTCTATATGTTTTTCTTCACCTTTTCAATTCATAAATCCAATAATTAGAGATGCGATGAAAAATAATGTAGCTAAATCAATAAATAATCCGCCATCTTGACTTGAAAATATACTAGTAAATAAAAATGGGAAAGCTTTAGATAAAGCTAATGAAACTAAACCTACTTTATGTTCTTGTCCATATCATGAATTATCTGATATTTTTAAAAATGTATTTCATGGTAATTCAATTAATACCATTAAAAGAAAGGTAACGACAAAAATTACACATATAATTTTTCTTTTTAATGTAAATTCAGGCAATTCTTCAATATGTCCAAAGTGTTTTTTATGTTCATCTCTTCTATAATAAACAATAGATTTAGTAGGATCTTTTTTTACCTTGATTGCATAAAATAATGTTACAGTAATAGTTAATCCCATACAAACTAAAAATATAATTAACCTTCAAACAAGGCCATCTGCAGCTGATGTTCCTAATGTAGATGAACCTATAATTACAGAGAAAGGTGCTATAGTTGAACCTAAAACTCCCATACCAGCACCAAATGTAATTACCATAACAGTAGTAATCACATCAAATCCAGCAAATATCATAATAGGTAATAAAACAGGATAATAAGCAACAGTTTCTTCACACATATTATAAATTGAACCACTTAATCCAAAAAATATTATAAATACTGGTATGATAAAAATTTCTTTTCCTTTTAATTTTTTTAGCATAACACCAACACCAGCATCTAAAGCTTTACTATCTAAAATAAAATAAATATATGCTCCAATAGCAAATATAAATGCAATTATACCACCACGAGTTTGAATACCATAAAGCATAGCATGGAACACATCAAAAACTCCTAATCTATGTGGGTGGTATGTGGTTTTTGTACCATTAGTCTTAATATCGATAGTGTTTGGCACAGCTCCTGGTATTCAAGATACAAATACAATAAGTAACATAATAGTTATAATTATTGTAAATACCGATGGGAGTTTTAAAAATTTTTTCTTTTTTTTCAAATTTAACATTATGTCACCAACTTATAAATAGCTTTTATATATATTAAAAACATTTCTTCTAATTCTTTTATGCTAATATGCTCATTTATTGAATGCATAAACTCAATACTTTTACATGCACCAAAAGCAACAATATTATCAAAGGCTCTTGCATAAGTGCCTCCACCAATAGCAATTGGTTTTGCATCAGTTTCACCTGTTACTTCCTGATATATTGTTGTTAATGTCTTAATCAAATCATTATCTAAAGGTAAGTATTTAGCTTTTTCTCAACTTTTTGATTCAAGTTTTAAGTTAGGAAAATGCGAACTTAAGTAATTATTAATAGCATCTTCTGCTTGTTTTTGTGTATAAGAAATTGGCAGTCTAGCATTAAATCCAGCTCTAGTTTCGTTTTTATTTCCATTATAAATACCTAAATTGACAGTAACTTCTCCAGAATCATCTTTTCAGTCTTTAAAGATATTTTCAAATTTATATTTTTTTTCTTTAAAGTTTTCTAAAATAAAATCATTTAGTTCTACTTTTGGCAATGAGGATTCTACCATTGTATATGCCATTTTATATATTGCATTAACACCATAAAAAGGTGTACTACCATGAGCTGATTTACCTTTAAAAGTTAAATTATCATTCATTTCTACTTCGAAGTTACTGTTTTTAGCTATATTATATATTTCATTTATTTTTCCATTTTCAAAAGTAACTTGATCACAAACCATATTATAAGCGCCTAATCCTTCAATTATAGAATGTTCAATACCAGGGCCTACAATATCAAAATCATATATACTTTTTTCAGCATGGATAACAGGCCATTGACCGTCAGGTGTATACCCTATATCAAGATCTTGTTCATGTTTTTTATAACTCATTATAGATTCTCAAGTAGTTTCTTCTGTTAAACCTAAAATAATTCTAATTTTATAATCCTTGGGTTCGAAATTTAATTCATCTTTTAAATATTTTAAAGCATATAAATTAATAATAGCTGGGCCTTTATCATCTAAAACTCCTCTTCCAATTAATTTACCATCTTTTTCAATCAATTCTCAAGGCGAAGTATCTCATTTAGACAAATCACCTGATGGCACAACATCTAAATGTGCTACTATTCCAAATAATTTTTCTCCTGTCCCAAAATCAATATAACCATATTCATTATTATGTCCAAAAGTTGAGTTAAATCCTAATTTTGTTCCTAAATTTAATACATACTCTAATACTTTATAATTATCTTCACCATAAGGCATACCTTTTTTAGGTTCTCCTCCAATAGAAGGTATAGAGACAATATTTTCTATATCTTTTTTTGCTTTTTCAAAATAAAAAGCAAATTTTTCTTTATTAATGTTCATTTTATTGTACCTTTTAATTTTTATTTTTATATTATACTTTAAAATAATCTTTTTTTAATATATATATATTACATTTCTTCTTTTGCTTCAATACCTAAAAGACTTAAACCTATTTTTAATATAGTAAATATAGCATTTATTAAGTAAAGTCTTCCTAAAGTTAATTCCTTATTGTTGTCTATAATTTTATATTGATGATAATAGTTATGAAACAATTTAGTTATATTGTATAAATAATCACATATTAAGTGTGGAGATCTTGTATTAGCAGCATTTTCTAAAGTCTTAGTGAAAAGAAGAAGTTTTTGGATAAGTTTTTGCTCACTTTCATTTTCTATATAATTAAATGTTTCAATGTTTTGATAATGAATTTTTTCAATTTCAGCTCTTTTTAAAATTTTCATTATTCTAGAACAAGCATATTGTATATAAAATATTGGATTTTTAGATGTTTTACTTGAAAGCAAATCAATGTCTAAATCCATATGTGTGTTATTTGATTTAGAGCAAAGCATGAATCGTAGAGCATCATATCCTATCATTTCAACAAGATCTGTTACTCAAATAGCCGTCCCTTTTCTTTTAGACATTTTAAATTCTTTATTATCTTTTATAACCCTAACCATTTGAATAATATCTACTTCTAATATATTTTCTTGATGTCCATATAAATCAAGACCACATTGCATTCTTTTTATATAACCATGGTGATCTCCCCCTCAAAAATCAATTATTTTATCTGGTTTTGTTTTAATTATTTTTAAATGGTGAGATGCTAAATCAGGCGTTATATAAGTATAGGTACCATCTTTTTTAATAAGTACTCTATCTTTATCATCTTTAAATTCAGTTGTTTTTAATCATAATGCCCCGTCTTTTCAGTAACTAGCGTCTGTTTTTTCATAGTGTTTTAACATTTTATTAATAATGCCAGATTCATATATTTTTTTTTCACTTATAAAATAATCTACATGGATTTTCATTATATTTAATTGATTTTTGATAGATTTTAAAAAGTGATTTAAAGCTATTTCTTTAAATATATTATTAACTTTTGTATTAAGTATTTCCTTATCAGAATACTTTGTTTTTACAAAATCATCTTGGTATTTATTATATATTTGCTCAGCAATTTTTTTATATTCTATTCCTTTATATAAATTATCGTTAGTTACAACATCAATATCAAACATATTTAAGTAATTATAAAAGACAGTTAGAGCCAATAAATTAATTTGAACACCTGCATCATTTAAATAATATTCGGTATATACATTAAAACCATTATACTTTAATATTCTTCTAACAGAATCACCAATAATACCATTTCTAGCGTGTCCTACATGTAAATTCCCAGTTGGATTTGCAGAAACTACTTCTAAATTATATTTAAAATTTTTAGTTGCTTTTTTGCCAAACTTTTCATTATTATTAATAGTTTTTATCATATTAAATAAAGAATAATTATTTAAAAAAATGTTTATAAAACCTGGTTTTACAATGTCAATTTTTAATATATAAGTATTTTTTTTAGCCAACAATCATCTTTTTATATCCTCAGCAATATTGATAGAATTATCTTTTAATTTTTTGCTTATCATTAAGGCTAAATTAGTATATAAATTACCATATTCTAATTTATTAGGTTCTTCTAATATAATTTCTGTATTTTTTATTTGTTTATTGTTTAAATATTCTTGTAATGTTGCTTTTATTTCATTAAATATATTCATTTCATTCACCTTTTGTTAATAATAGAAATCTATTCTTATTCTGAATATCTTTTATAAATTTATATTTTAATTCACTAAAATCTTTTTTAATAATTTGCTTTAAAATATCTTTTTGATCATAACCTATTTCAAAGAAAATCATAATTTTTTCTTTCATAACATTTTTATAATCCTTTAATATTTTTATAAAAATATCAAGACCTTGTTGTCCCCCAAATAAAGCTATATTAGGCTCATAATTTTTGACTTTAAAGCTAATTTTTTCTTCATTTTTTATATATGGAGGGTTGCATATAAGTAAATCGCATTTTATTTTTTTTTGAATAAATGGTTTTAAGCAATCACCTTCGATAAAATCGACATTTTTAATGTTTAGCTTTTTCTTATTTATTTCACTAACTTCCAAGCACGGTTTGGATATATCGCTTGCTATAATATTTAAATTTTTATTTTCTTTAGCTAAAGATAAAGCTATTGCCCCACTACCAGTACCTATATCTAAAATATTTTGAATATTTGAATTTTTCAAAATAATTTGATTAATTATACTTACTAATTCTTCTGTTTCTGGTCTTGGGATTAAAACTCTTTCATCAATAAAAAGATTAATATTATAAAAAAAGATATTATTAGTTATATAGTACAAAGGTTTACCTTGTTCTAATTGATTTAAATAAAATCAATATTTATCTATATCAATTTTGAATAATTGGTCTTGATTTTTATATAAAAAAAGTAAGTCTTTTTTTAATATAAAACTTAAAATTTCTAAATATTGCTTGTAAATAACAATATCTGTGTCTTTATATTTTTTTTTGGTTAATTCTTTAATTTGTTTTATAGTATACATTTATATATTTGATTTTTCTATTCTTAAAGTTTGATCATTTTTAATAAGACTATTTATTAATTCATCAATATCTCCTTGCATTATGTAAGATAATTTATTAATTGTTAAATTAATTCGATGATCAGTTACTCTGTTTTGTGGATAATTATAAGTCCTGATTTTCTCACTCCTATCACCAGTTCCTATAGCTGTTTGTCTTAATTCGTTATTGCTTTTATTTTGCTCATCCATTTTAATTTGATATAATTTTGATCTTAAATGTCTTAAAGCTAATGCTTTATTACTATGCTGGCTTCTACCATCTTGAGAAGTAACAACTACACCAGTTGGAACATGAGTTATTCTAACAGCAGAGTCGGTTGTGTTAACGTGTTGTCCACCAGCACCAGACGCTCTATATGTATCGATTTTTAAATCACTATTATTAATTGTAATTTCAACTTCATCTACTTCTGGTAAAACAGCCACAACTGAAGTTGATGTATGTACCCTACCTTTTGATTCTGTTTTTGGAACTCTTTGTACTCTATGAGCACCTGATTCAAACTTTAATTTGCTATAAACGTTTTTTCCTTTTACAGAAAACACTATATTACTATAACCACCTGATTCAGTTTCTGATAATTCAATAATTTTAATAATTCATTTTTGTTTTTCAATATAACGGGTATACATTTTAAATAAGTCACCTGCGAATATATTGGCTTCTTCGCCACCAGCTGCACCATGTATTTCCATTATTATATTTTTATCATCATTTTTATCTTTAGGTAATAATAAAATATTTATATTTTTTTCTAGAGTTTCCAATTCATCTATTAATCTTTTTTTCTCTTCTAATCCTAAATTTTTCATTTCTACGTCTGAATCTTGAGATAATAATATTGCTTCTTTTAAATCTTCTTCTGCTTTTTGAAAAGTTTTAAAAGCAATAACAATATCTTCTATTTTAGATTTATTTTTAGATATTTCACTATATTTTTTAATATCTTTTAAAATAATAGGGTCTTGCATTTGAGCATCTAATAAATTATATTTATCTAATATTTTTTCTAAATTTATGCGAATTTTATTATCCATATTACTCCTGGAACTCGTGGTGGTGTCTACAACGAGCTTGGTAAAAATTGTTATCACCTATTAAAATAGTTTTCTCGCTTTTACTAGCTGGATGACCTTTAATAATACGTTGTGTTCTATCGCCTTCTGCCCCACAAATTGTACAAATGGCTCTAAGTTTTATAATAGATTCAGCTTTTGGTAATAAATTGATTACATGGTTAAAAGGTTCGCCTCTAAAATCTTTATCAAGACCATTTGCAATAACTATAAAATTTTGATTAGCTAATTCATCTAATACTTGAATTATATTAGGATCAAAAAATTGCAATTCATCAATCCCTATTACATCAATATCATCTGTTATATAATCTCATATGTCTTCAGCTTTCTTAACAATAGTGGCTTCTAGTTTTTTTCCTGAATGACTTGTTATTCTCATGTCATTGTTTCTTGTATCTATTGTAGGTTTAAATACAATTGTATTATAACCAGCATAATTATAACGAGAAATTTTTCTTATAAAAAATTCTGTTTTGCCAGCAAACATACAACCAATTATTAACTCTATATGTCCTTTTTTTTGTTTAGATTCCATTAATTTATTCATTTATCGCCCTTATAATAATTCTTTTAATTTATTTATTATTACTTCTAATTCTTTAATATCTTTTATTTGTAAACCGCATGCGTATTTATGCCCGCCACCATTATATGAATTAGCTATATCAATTAAATTATATTCTCTCGATCTTAAACTTATTTTATAAATTTGATCTTCTTTTTTTCATATAACAGAAAATCATATTTTTATATCTTTATAACCATTTAATAAAGATATATATTTTTTAAATTCAAAACTTTCTTTCTTTAATTGTGATATATCTTCTTTATTAATTATATAGTAACCTATACTATCTTTTATTTTAATTTTTTTATATATAAATTGAAGAATATCAAAATCTAATTTTGGTTTTAAATATAATTTATTATATATATATTGAGTATTTAAACTATCTACATATAACCACGAAGCTATTTTTAATGTTTTTTTACTAGTGGAATTATATAAAAAACGATTAGAGTCAGTAATAATTCCTGTATATAATGCCATTTTTGACCTATTGTTAATATTTTTAAATCATTTTTCTAAAATAATAGCTATTATTTCACATGCAGATGAAGCTTCAGGCATAACATAATTTAGATCACCATAATAAGTATTGCTAATATGATGATCAATATTAATAATTTTTTTCGGGTCTAAATTATTTGGTTTATTAATTCTTTCTTCGTTAGCTGTATCTAAGGTTATTAAAAGATAAGATTTATTACCTCAATCTCCTCAATTATCTGTTAAACCTAAAAAATCAAGATATTCATTTTCTTTATTAAAAACTATTTTGATTTTTTTTTCAGGAAAATATTCTAATAAAGCATATTTTAAACCAAAACAAGAGCCTAATGCATCTCCATCTGGATTAATGTGAGGTAATATTAAAATATTTTTGTTTTTTTTGATTTCATTAAATATTTCATGTAATTGATTATTCACTATATATTAACTCTCCTGTTTTTGGGTGATATAAAAAAATGCCATTTTTTTGAATATATAAATTATTGTTTTTGTTTTTAAAATTTATATATTTATCAATATATAATGTTAAATCCTTATTATAAAATTTTTTATATTTTGATCTTTTATTATATTTTTCTAGTTCACCTTTCATATCTCATGATAAAGATTCATTAATTGTATAGTCATCATATGAGAAACTCAATCTACTGGGATGTAAAACTAATATTAATTCTTGGTCGTTATAATTAATATTTTTATTTAAGAAAATATTATTATTATTAAAATTAATAGTATTCTTATTAGAATTATATTTAGCTTTATAAAATATATTAACTTCGTGATTTTGTTTATATCTTTCTAAAGTTAGCATATCTTTATGAAATTTAGAATCTTCACCATAAGTGGTCTCATAATAGCTATTTTTTCCTATATAATATGTAGAATCACAATATTCAGCTATTTGGTAAGCTTTATCTGTAGAAAAAATAAATAATAGGTTGGGGTTCCTGCTCAATATTTTATTAATTAGTTCATTTAATTCAAATAAATCTTTTTTAGATAATACTTTAACAATATTATTCAAAATAAATATTTTTTTATTAAAAAAGAAGTTATTTATAATAGAAATTTTTAATTTATTAAAATCTTCTAAGTTTTTGGTTAATTTTAAAAAGCTAATTTTAATATCAAAATCAGACATAACATTAGATGCTTTATTATATATTTGATTAGTGACACTATGAATATTTTGAAATAATTCTTTTGATTTTTTTTCGCATTCTCTTGAATCTAAGAAATCTAATTCATTTTTTAATAATTTTTTATGGTAATTATGGATGACATTTATAATATATCTTTGAGCATTGTTAAATTCATCAGGTATTATATTAGATATTAAGCTATTTTGTTCAGATATAAATTTTTCCACTTCTACTGTTTTATACAGTGATAAAAGTTCTGATCTTTTAATAAGTTTTTTTCTTATTTTATATTGAATATAACTATTAATATTTGATTTTTGTTCATTTTGCAAATCATCAAATAAAGCTTTTTTTATACTTTTTTTATACTTTTTAATTTTAAAACGCTTCTTAGCAATATTAAATCTTAATAATAAAATATTGCTTTTGATTTTTTTTAGATTTTTTTGAACTAATAAATCTAAATAATATTTATATTTTAGTTCTTCTTTTTTAAACATTTTTATATTAGTTTTGTTACTACAAAAACATACATTATCAATTTCTTTAAAAGAATAAAATTGATCTCATAATGCTTGTTGTAATATTAGTTTTCTTTCTAAAATAAAAAGTTCTTCTTTTTGAATCAATAAATTATAAATAGATTTTTTTAAATATTTATTATCTTCAAAATCTTCAAATAATTGATTAGTTTTTTTTTCATTAATACTTTCATATATATTGAAAAAATCTGAAATAGAATTATTGCTAATAAAAGAAATTGATCTAAAAGTTTTTTTAAAACTATTATCTATTTTATTTAAAGTTTTTTTTAAAGTTAAATTATCAAAACTTTTTTGAAAAATTTTATATGTATATTTTTGATTAATGTATTTTTTATAACTATTTGATAAAAATTTAAAATCTAAAAAAAATTTTTTCATTAATAATAATTGAGTTGGTAAAAATCTAATATTTAAAGCTCTGGAAGTAATTTTAGCAATTTGTTTATCTTTTTGCATTTTAAATCTAATGCTTTTATCATTAATTAATATATCACCTTGAAAATTATTTTTTTTACCTGTCATAATATTAATTAACGATTTATAGATTTTTTTATCTTTATATACAAAAGCAACTTTAGAGTGATTTTTTGTATCTAAATTGTAATTATAATAATTTTTTTTAAAATTTAAATTTCTTATTTTTAAAGACATAATCTAAATAAATTTAATTTGCTGATCAACAGTAAATTAATTTTTATTTTCTTTTATCTTTTCGTTTATACTTTTTTGAGCTTTAGAATCTGCTGCTTTTTTTTGAGCAATAGTATCTTTAGCTTTTAATTGATTATTAAATTTATCAATTCTTCCTTTTGTGTTTGAGAATTTTTGCTCTCCTGTATAAAACGGATGACATGAAGAACAAGTATCAATTTTAAAATCTTTATTTAAAGTTGATGATGTATTTAAAACATTTTTACATGTTGTACATGTTACTTCAACTTCTTTTTGTAGTGGGTGTATATTTTTTTTCATTTTATATCCTTATCTTATGCTTTATTTTGTGATCCAAATCAACTTGTTAATTCTTTAAAAGTTGTTTTAATTTCTTCAGATCCTACTTTTAATATTTTACGAGGGTCAAAACCTTTATGTTCTTTATCTTTATTGTTATCAAAATAATTTCTTAAACCTTTGCAAAAAGCTATTTGTAGTTCAGTGTTTACATTAATCTTACTTATTCCTAAACTAATTGCTTTTTTAACTTGTTCTTGTGGTATACCACTTCCACCATGTAAAACCATTGGTAAATTAGAGGCTTCTGATAATTCTTTTAACGTATCGAAAGATAAACTTTTTCAATTAGATGGATATTCTCCATGAATATTACCAATTCCAGCAGCTAAGAAATTAATTCCTGTTTTAGCCATAATTTTAGCTTCTTCAGGGTTACCTAATTCACCATTGCCAATAACACCATCTTCTTCACCACCAATAGAGCCTATTTCAGTTTCAACAGATACTTCATGTTTTTGAGCATATTCTAATACTATTTTTGTATTTTCTATATTTTCTTCAAATGTGCGATGAGACCCATCATACATTACGCTTGAGAAACCTGCGTCTATAGCTTTTTTTACAGACTCTATTGTTTGTCCATGATCTAAATGTAAAGCAATAGGGATTGTTATATTTAAATCTTCTAAAAGTCCATTAACCATATTGGCAACAGTATTGAATCCTCCCATATACTTTATAGCTCCTTCACTAACACCGATGATGATAGGTGTATTTGTTGATTGAGCCACTTCTAATATAGCTTTAGTTCATTCTAAGTTATTAATATTAAAATGCCCAACAGCATACTTATGTTGTTTTGCTTTATTCAGCATTGACGTTGCTGATACTAATCTATTATTATATTTTTGCATACTATCTCCTATTTATTTATAGCTTATTAAATAATAACATAAACTATAAATACTTATAATTAAATTTGATGTTTTTTAGTATTTAATTTTTATGATACAAAATTTAAACTAAAATCTGCAACCCCATCCACTCTATTTCCATCTTTATCATCAATAGACATAGTTCAAGTTTTCTTCCCTAAAGCTATTTTTTCATTACTTCAATATAGTCTATTAGCGTTTGTTTGATTTAGAAGACCTGCATTGACAATTGCTTGAGTTATAACAGTTTTTGTAGCTGATAATGTTTGACCACTATATTGACTAGCATTTGATATAGTTACTGTTTGATTTCTAATTACATCACCTATTTGACTTGTTGTTGGTATAACATTTACTTTAATTGTGATATTTTTAGTATCTGAACCATATTTGATTGTTGCTGTTAAATCGTTTACACCATTAATATTTAAATTCATTATTCCGTATTCAACATGTGTTTTATCTCCAGCTTGTAATCCAGTATTTTCAGCTAATAATTTATTTCAAATAGCATTTGTCGTAGAAGAATCACTTGTTGATAAGTTAGTTAATGAATCTACTGTAACTTGTTTATCAGTTATTTTTCCATCTAATATATCAACTTTTTGCGAATTAGTTGCTGGTAGAGTAATAACTAATGTAAATTGTTCACTTTTATTATTTCCTCTAGAGGCATCGTTAGAATTTATTGTACCATCTAAATCACCTGTACCACCAACTGTTAAATCAACGGTTGAAAAACTAAAATTACTTTTATATGAATCTTTTAAACTACTATTAGCAGCTGTTAATTTATCTCAAATAGCATCTTTTGTAGCTTGTAATCCTGTATTTTTATTAGTTCCTGCTGGTAAAGTTATTGTTTTAGTTGCTAAAGCAGTATTTATCTCATTTACAATTTGTTCGTTTGATTTATTAAGAGTTACGCTTAAGTCAATTGTAGTAGAATATGAGTTAGAACTAATAGTAGCTGTTACAGTGGTTGCTTGTTCTAATAATAAAGTAGTGCTTTGTAAAGTGATTTTACCTAAATCTCCTGTTGAAAGACTACTATTTAATGTTTTTAAATTATTTTTAATAGCTGTTGTAGTGGCTGTTGTTGATGTTGAAGTGTTAGAGCCTGGAGGAATAGTAATATTAGTATTTGTAATTTTTGTTCTAATATCATCTGCAATTTGTTTATCTGTTTTTGGTATAGTTATATTTAATTGAAATGAAACTGATCCTTGTGTTCCTCTGTCAGATTCATTAGATTTGATTTCTCCGCTTAATGTATCTGATTGACCAACATTTAATATTTTTTGTTGATATTCAAAATATTTTTTATCTCCTGCGACTAGATTAGTATTAGCAGCTATTAATTTATCTCAAATAGCATCTTTTGTGGCTTGCACACTAGTATCAGTATTAGTTCCTGCATCTAATGTTATAGTAGTATTAGTTAATTTATTAAAAATATCATTAACTACATTTGTATTAGTTCTTTTTAAATTAATAGTTAAATTTACAGTATCGCTAACTGAATTAGAAGTAATAGTTAATGTGACAATTGTAGAGGAGTCTAATGTAAGATTTGTATTTTGAATAGATATCATAGCTATATCATTTGTTGTTAAACTTGGGTTTGCTTTTACTAATTCGTCTTGAATAGCTTTTATAGTGTTACTATTACCTGTAGATTTATCAGTTCCTGGTGTAAGTGTAATAGTTTTATTAGCAATTTTATTTTTTACAATAGCTACTTTTTGTGCATCAGATGCAGGCAGAGTAACAACCAAAGTAAATTGGATAGTTGCTATTCTGCCTCTTCCGCTTATATTTGATTCAATTCTTCCACTTACATTAGTTGTTGAACCTATATTTAATGTAGTGTCATTAAATATAAAATTACTTCTATAACCATTTAAACCTGTATTATCTATTACTAATTTATCTCAAATAGCTGTTTTAGTTGAATCTTGACTTGCATCTGCCTTAGTACCAGCCGGAATTGTAATGTTTTTATTGATAAGTAAATTATTAATATCATTTGCAATTTGAGTATTATCTTTTTGTAATGTTATATTTAAACTAACTGTATCTGAAGCTGTTGTAGCTCCTGCACCTACAGTAATAGTTGCAATAACTGTAGTTTGACCACCTAATTGAAGAGTTTTGTCTTCGAATGTTACTTTATTTAAATCTAGATCAGTTAAATTATGATCAGTGTTTGCTTGTTTTAAAGCATTTTTTATTGCTGTTTGAGTTTGATTGTTTGATGTAGATCGATTACTTCCTGGTGTGATTGAAATATTATGAACTTGAATTTTATTTTTAATATATGCTACTGTTTGTACATTTGTTCTTGGTAAATTAATGTTTAATGTAAATATTTGAGAAGCTGTTTGACTACCTCTTGCACTATCATTTGAACTAATAGTACCTTGTAAAGTATTGGTTTGATCAAATTTTAAAATTTTATTATTATCAAAAGATATAAAACTTCTATAAGAAGATAAACCAGAGTTTTTATTTTTTAAAGCATCTCATATAGCAGTTTGAGTAGTTGCTTCACTAGTGCTAGCATTAGTTCCAGCAGGTAAAGTGATATTTTTATCTTGTATTAAACCATTAATATGGTCTACTATTTCTTGATTTGTTCTATTTAATCTAATATTTAAATTTACATCAGTAGAAGCTGAATTAATTGTTATTGTTGCTTTTACTACAGTATCATTATCTAATGTTAAATCTTTTGTTTTTAAAGTGATATGTAGTAAATCATTGTTTGATAAATTATTTTGAGATTTTAAATCATTTTTAATAAGTGTATTTGTTTTTGGATTTCCTGTTGATATATTTGTTCCAACAGGTAAAGTGATATTTTTATTTGTTATTTTATTTTTAATAATATTTACCAATTCTGAATCTGTACCCGGTAAAACAACATTCAATGATATATTGTCATCTTGAAATGATGTACTTCTTGATGATTGATTAGATTTAATTATACATTTTAATGTATTATCACCTAACTTTAAAGTAGTGTTTTCAAATGTAATATTACTTCTATAGCTACTTATTCCAGCATTAAGACTTAATAACTGATTTCAAAGAGCATTTTGTGTAGCTTGTAAACTTGTATCTTTACCAGTTCCAGCAGGTAAGTTAAGTTTTTTAACACTAATTAAAGTTTTAATATGATTTACAACTTCTTGGTTAGTTCTTGGAATAGTTACTGTTAAATTTATATGATCTTGAGCTTCTCCAGATTGTATAGTAGCCCTAACTGTGTTGCCAATTTCTGGATTAAGATTTTTATCTTCTAAAGAAATTTTCAATAATTCATCATCTGAAAGACTATTATCAGATTTTAATTGATTTTTAATAAGAGTTGTAGTGTTTTGATTACCTACTGTTGTATTAGTTCCAGCAGGTAAGTTAATATTTTTAATTGTTATTTTATTTTTAATATTCGATACTATAGTTGCATCACTATATGGTTGAGTTATTTTTAATACTATTTGTTTGCTTGCGTTATTTTTTCTAATAGTGGCAATAATTGAGTTTTCATCATTTTCAGATAAAGTTTTATTTTCAAAAGATATATATTCTAAATCTGTATCATTTAAATCAGTTGTATTATTGGCTTGTTTTAATTTTAATTTAATATTTGCAATAGTTTGTTGATTGCTTGTTGAATTGCTCATATTTTTATCTAGTGTTAATGTTACATTTTTAATTTTATTAAAAATTGCAGTAACAACATCATTATCTGATGGTTTATTTTTTACTTGGCTTCCACAACTAACAACCGTTGTCGCACTAGCGCTAGATAAAGAAAAAACAAATAAAAAACTTAAGATTTTTTTCATTATTTAAATATTCCTTTTCTATTTAGTATTTATACATTTTATTAAATTAATTATATACCTTTTTTATTTAAAATTCAAATATTATTATCATAAGCATTTCTATTAATAATTAAATACAAGACATTATAGCAACTAAATATTAAAATATTATAAATAATCAATTCAAAAGGTAGTTTAATTAATTTAGTAATAAAAATTGGATATAAAGCTTTAAAGTTAAAATTATAAAAATAAGAAAGTAAATATATACTGTTATTAACAAAAGATATTACGATAAAACAAGTACTAAAGATAATAATTGTTTTAATATAACTTTTAATTTTTTTAAATTCAAAATAATAAGCAAATGCACCCATAAAACCTAACAATGTTTTATCTAAAGTAAAAATAGCACAATATGTCCCATTAATACCAACTATCAAACCTAAACAATCACTTGCTATTCCAGTTAAAACTCCATAAAAAGGACCAAAAATCATTCCAGCTACGAAAATTAAAAAATTACCAAGCGATAATCTAATACCACTACCAAATATAAAAAACTTATAAGAGATTAAATTATCTAAAACCACAACTAAAGTAATAATCATTGAAATACTCGTAATAGCTTTAATAGAAGGATGTAAATAATTTTTTTTATCTAATACACCTCCCATAAATAAAAAGCCACCTACTATTATCCAACTAAATATATTAATTAAAATGATTGTCATTTTTACCTTTTAAATATTTATAAACTATAGTTATAAAATAAAGAGAACCAGATATTAATAAATTTTTATTGTTATTTTTAATAAAATCTTTTCAAGAAACTAAATATTTTTCATATTTTTCATCTAAAGCTTCTCAAGAAAAAGGACTTTTAAATAAAGTTAAATAGAATTGAATGTTTTTTAATTCTAAATACTTAATAATATTTTCATAATCTTTGTTTTTAGAAAAAGCTAATAATAAAATAGGTTTTTTCATTTTAGTATTTTCAATGGTATTTATTAAATTTTTAATACCACCCATATTATGAGCACCATCTAAAATAATTTCATATGGTTCTTCTTGTATTTTAGTTCATCTTCCTAATAAACTAAAATTATTATAAATGCTATTTTGAAACTCTAAATCATAATAGAGCATAAAACTTTGAACTAAACCATAATTGTCTGTTTTGTTTATATTATTAATATATGTAATATGTTTTTTAGCTCAAACTAATTTAAAATTATAATTAACAAAAATTTCAAAATATTTTTTATTACTATCAGCTATAAAAACAGGGGTATTTTTTTTAGTTATATTTATTTTATTATTAATGATAGATTTAATATTACAACCTAAAATATCTTTATGGTCTTCAGATATAGAAGTAATTAAAACAGCTTTTTGATTTTGATAGATAGAAGTGCTATCTAATTCCCCACCAATACCAGCTTCACAAACTAATATATTGATTTCATTTTCTAAAAAATATGCTATTGATAAAAATACTCATTTAGAAAAAAAAATTAAATTATACTTATTCATCAATATTTCATATTTAGATATTAATTCTTTTAATTTCTTATCAGAAATTGATTTATTATTAATTTTAATTCTTTCATTGTGTTCTAAAAAACTAGGAGAAGTGAATAATCCAACTTTTTTATAATTTAATTGTAATTGTTGTGCGAGTAAATTACTTGTAGTTCCTTTACCGTTAGTACCAACTATATTGATAACTTCTAATTTATTAAAATCTAAATTAGCTTCTTTTAAAGCTAAAATTAAATTTTCTTTATCATCTTTACTTTTTTGATTCATTTTAAATAATGCAATATTATTATCCATTTTCAATTACCTTTTTTAAAAATTGAGCTGTATAACTTGTTTTGTGTTTTATAACTTGTTCGGGCGTACCAGATACAATAAGTGAACCGCCCTCTTCTCCACCTTCAGGACCTAAATCAATTATATAATCAACTGATTTTATAAAATCTAAATTATGTTCAATAACAACTACTGTATCACCTTTATCTACTATTTTATTCAATACATAAATTAGTTTTTTTACATCATAGCTATGTAGACCAGTAGTTGGTTCGTCTAATAAAAATAAAGTTTTTTTAGTATTTTTTTTAATTAAAAAAGTAGATAGTTTAACCCTCTGAGATTCGCCTCCAGATAGTTCAGTAGCTGGTTGGCCTAGTTTAATATAGCCCAAACCAACTTCCTGAATTACTTTTAGTTTATCAACAATTTTTGGGTTATTTTCAAAAAAATTAATAGCTTCTGTAATAGTCATATTCAAAATATCAAAAATGTTTTTATTTTTATACTTAATCATTAAAGTTTCATCATTATATCTTTTACCATCGCAAATATCGCAAACTACAAAAACTGTTGGTAAAAATTGCATGCTTACTTTAATAACACCATCCCCTGAACAATTTTCACATCTTCCACCTGGCACATTAAAAGAAAAGCGCCCCTTTAAAAAACCTTTAGCCTTACTTTCAGTTGTTGATGCATATAAGTCTCTAATATTATCAAAAACAGAAGTATATGTGGCTGGATTTGATCTAGGTGTTTTACCAATTGGATCTTGAGAAATATGAATTGCTCTATCAATATTAGAAACACCTGTGATTTTTTTATGCTTTCCTGGTTTTTCATTACTATTAAGTAAAATTTTGTTAATAGATTTATAAATAATAGAATTCATTAAAGTAGATTTACCACTACCAGACACACCAGTTAAAGCTATTAATTTATTTAAAGGTATTTTTACATCAATATTTTTTAAATTATTTTCACTAGCTCCTTGAATAGTAATAACCTGTCCATTACCACCTCTTCTTGTTTTAGGTATAGTAATTTCTTCTTTACCTGTTAAAAAATCAGCGGTTATAGATTTTTTTTCTTTTAATAAACCTTGATAATCTCCATTATAAATTATTTCTCCACCCATAACACCTGCTTTAGGTCCAATATCAACAACTCAATCAGCATTATGAATTGTTTCTTCATCATGTTCTACTACTATAACTGTATTACCTAAATCTTTTAATTCTTTTAAAATTTTGATTAATTTTTCATTATCTTTTTGATGCAACCCAATAGATGGTTCATCTAACACATATATAACTCCTGTTAATTGTGAACCTATTTGAGTTGCTAGTCTTATCCTTTGAGATTCGCCACCAGATAAAGTTTTGGCAGTTCTTGATAAAGTTAAATATTTCAATCCAACTTCTTTTAAAAAGCTTAATCTATTTGTTATTTCTATTAAAATTAATTCTGCAATTTTAGCATCATTTTTACTAAAATTTAAAGATAATATAAAATCTAATGCATCACTTATATTTAAATGAGAAAGCTCTGAAATATTTAATTTATTAATTTTCACAGATAAAGCGTTTTTATTTAATCTATATCCAGAGCAAGAATTACATGTTTTCTCAGACATATAACTTAAATAATAATCTCTAGAACTAATTGATGTAGTTTCTTGATATCTTCTTTGAATACAAGAACCTAAACCTTCAATAAAATCTAAATTACTATATTTTTTACCAGAATTAGTAACTAAAGAGATTTCAATACGTTCATCACTACCTCTCAATATAATATTAATTTCTTCTTTGGTTAAATCTTTTATTTTTTTATATAAAGGTATTTTATAGAAATTTAAAAGATGTTCAAATTTTTGTCATTCAATATTTAAAGTGTTTACTGTATTTTTAAAATACTTAATTCCACCTTCACCAATAGATAAATCTTTATTTGGCATTAATAAATCTTCATCGATTTCTAATTTAACTCCAAGTCCTTTACATTCATAACAAGCACCCATTGGTGCATTAAAAGAAAAAAGACGAGGTTCAATATTTAATAAACTGAATCCACATTGATTACATGCATAAACAGAAGAATAAAGTTCTTCTTTTTCATTGTCTGGTATTCATAGAATCATATTTTTATTACCATATTTAAAAGCTATTTCTATAGCATCATGTAAACGACTTAAAATGGATGGGTTGTTTTTAAAAACAATTCTATCAATTACGATTTCTATTTTATGTCTTTTTTTATTATCTAGATGAATATCTTCGTCTAAACTTCTAATAAAACCATTAATTCTAACTCTTAAAAAATTTTCTTTTCTTAAATTTTCTAAAACTTCTTTATGTGAACCTTTTTTATTATTAATAATAGGCGATAAGATTATCATCTTAGTACCTTCTTTATGAATTTTTACCTTATTAGTAATTTCTTTTATTGTTGTAAATTTAATTTCGCCATGTCCTTCTACACAATAAGGTTTACCTAATTTTGAATATAATAATCTTAAATAATCATATATTTCTGTAACAGTCCCAACTGTAGATCTTGGATTATGACTTCTTGTTTTTTGATCAATAGAAATAGTTGGTGCTAATCCTTCTATTGCTCCTACATTAGGTTTTTCATTGCCACCTAAAAATTGTCTAGCATAAGAACTTAAACTTTCTACATATCTTCTCCTTCCCTCGTTATAAATGGTATGAAATGCTAAAGAAGATTTCCCGCTACCAGATACACCAGTGAAAACTATTAATTTATATTTAGGAATTGTTAAAGAAATATTTTTTAAATTATGTTCATAAGCATCTTTTATAATAATATTGTTAATTGTATCTTTTTGCATCTTATTTTAAACCATCTTTTAATTCATATATGATATCTCTCAGATTAGCAGCTTCTTCAAAATTAAGTTGTTTACTTGCTAATAGCATTTTTCTTTCTAAAGATTCTATCAATTCTATAGTAGCTGTTTTATTTTTATTATTTTTCTTTTTAGATTTAATATTTTTTATTATATCACCATTAACAGTATGAGTAGTTATATTTTTTTTAATTGTTTTAGGTGTTATGTTGTTGATTTCATTATATTTTAATTGAATATTTCTTCTTCTAGTTGTTTCATCCATTGCAACTTTCATAGCAGGAGAAATAGTATCTGCAAATAAAATTACTTTACCATTAGCATTACGTGCAGCTCTACCTATTGTTTGAATTAATGATCTATCATTTCTTAAAAAACCTTGTTTATCTGCATCTAAAATACAAATCAATGATACTTCTGGGAGATCTAAACCTTCTCTTAATAAGTTTACTCCAACAATACAATCAAAAATGCCTCTTCTTAAATCATTGATTACAGCTGTTCTTTCAAGTGTTTTTAAATCACTGTGTAAATAAGCTGCTTTAATATTATTTTGTTGTAAAAAAATGCTTAAATCTTCTGACATTCTTTTAGTAATAGTTGTTATTAAAACTCTTTCGTTATTTTCTCTTCTTTTTAATATTTCAGCTATAATATAGTCAATTTGACCTTTAGTTTCTTTAACTACAACTATTGGATCAACAAGTCCAGTTGGTCTAATAATTTGTTGAATAACATTTTTTTTAGGAACTTCTTCTAATTCATAAGCACCTGGAGTGGCAGAAATATATATTATTTTATTAATTTTTTGAGTAAATTCATCAAAATTTAATGGTCTGTTTTCCATAGAGCTTGGTAATCTAAAACCATGTTTAATAAGTGTTTCTTTTCTACTTTTATTTGTGTTATACATTGCTCTAATTTGAGGGACAGTCATATGAGATTCATCAATAATTAATAGATAATCTTTAGGAAAATAATCGAACAATGTATAAGGGGTTTCATCTTTTTCTCTTAAATCTAAATGAGAAGAATAGTTCTCTATACCAGGACAAAAACCAAACTCTTTTAAAAGTTCTAAATCATGCATTGTTCTTTTTGTAATTCTTTCACTTTCAAGCAATTGATTATTATCATCATAATATTTTTTTCTCTCAATTAATTCTTTTTTTATCCTATCTAAAGATATATTAAGCCTTTCATTATTAGTAATATAGTCTTGTGCTGGAAAAATTGTAATTGAACTAAGATTTTGTAAAACTTTATGATTTAATTTATCAACTAATGCAATACCATCAATTTCTTCACCAAATAAATCAATTCTAATATAACTTTTTGATTTATAACCAGGAGATATTTTAATAACATCTCCTTTTGCTGAAAAAGCACCGGGATCTAAAGAAACCTCGTTTCTTTTATAACCTGATTTCGCTAGGTAAATCATCAACTTATCTCTTGCTATTATTTTATTTAATTTAATCTCAAAAAAAGATTTTTTATAATCTAATGGGTTTTGAGCAGCATAAATACAAGCAACTGAAGCAACTACAATTGTATCTTTTCTTGTAGATAAAGCATTTAAAGCACTTAAACGCATCATATCTAATTCTTTATTGTGTTTTACATCATTGCTAATATACATATCTTTACTTGGTAAATATGCTTCGGGCTGGTAGAAATCAAAGTTAGAAACAAAATATTCCACTCTACTTTCTGGAAAAAGTTGTTCTAATTCTAAATAAAGTTGCATGGCTAAAGTTTTATTATGTGCCATAATAAGAGTAGTTTTTTGATATTTATTAATGACATTGGCCATGGTGAAAGTTTTACCAGTTCCTGTAGCTCCTAAAAGAACTTGTTGTTTAACGTTATTTTTTAAATTATCCATGATTTTTTTAATAGCTTGAGGTTGGTCCCCGCTAGGCTTATAATCACTTTTTAATTTAAACATTATTAAGCCTTAAGTTTGTATTCTATTTTTTCTGTATCACTATCTGGAATTTCTTCATTAGCTTTTATAATAACACTTGCAAGTGAAATAGTTACTTCATGGGCTATTTGTATTTTCATATCTTCATATAGTTCTTTTGATTCTTGAACATAAGCATGTAATGGGTTTTTTTGAGCATAACTTCTCAAATATATTCCTGATCTTAATTTTTGTGCAGAATCAATATGATTTTGTCAATTTTTATCTAAAGCATTAATAATATTATGTTTTTCAACATCTACTAATAAATTAGAAGGAACATCTTCAACACGGAATAAATAAAATTCATCCATTAATTTAGCAACTGCAATAGCTAATTCTTTTCTAGTCTTATTTTTGTATTCTTCTGATTTTATTTTACCTTTTGTTATAACTCTATTTTCAATAGATTTTAACATTTTTTTAATATCAACAAATCATTCTTGATGTAATTCATATCCAAATATTCTTGTTAAATCATAAGCTGCACTGTAATGCATTCTTCTTATAATTGGTTTTAAATTATTGCTTTCTAAAATTTGATCTCTTTCAGAATAAGTAGCTTCACGGTGTTGTGCTAAAACATTATCATAATCTAAAATATTTTTTCTTTGATCAAAGTTCATACCTTCTATTTTCTTTTGAGCATTAGTAATACTTCTATTCAACATTTTAGATTGAATATATTCATCACCCAAACGTGAAAATAAATTTTTCAACTTATCACTACCAAATCTAATCATTAACACATCATCAACAGCAACATATAATCTTGAAAAACCTGGATCACCTTGTCTTCCACTTCTACCTCTTAACTGGTTGTCAATACGTCTGGCTTCATTTCTTTCAACACCTAAAACAGCTAAACCACCAAGTTCAACAACTCCTTCACCAAGTTTAATATCTGTTCCACGTCCAGCCATATTAGTTGCTAATGTAATTGAAAATTTTTCACCAGCTCTTGCAATAATTTCAGCTTCTTTTTGATGGTTTTTAGCATTTAATATTTCAAACTTAAAGTTATTTTTTCTTAAGTAATTGGCGACTATTTCAGATGAATCCACAGATGTGGTCCCAATTAAAATTGGTTGCCCTTTACTATGGATTTCTTTTATATCTTTCATCAATTGCTTCATTTTAGCATTACGATTACCAAAAACATAATCTTCTAAATCTTTTCTAATAATAGGTTTATTAGTTGGAATTGCAATAACACGCATATTATAAATTTTAATAAATTCTTCTTCTTCTGTTTTAGCTGTTCCTGTCATCCCAGAAATTTTAGCATATAAACGGAAAAAGTTTTGATAAGTAATAGTTGCCATAGTAACTGTTTCTTCTTCAATTTCAACAGATTCTTTTGCTTGTAAAGCTTGTTGTAAACCATCGCTGTATGATCTACCTTCCATGATTCTTCCTGTATGTTGATCAATTAATACTATTTCTTGATCTTTTACTAAATATTCAACTTCATTTTTAAAGATAAAATTAGCTTTTAAAGCATTCAATATAGAGTGATAAATAGCTGTATGTTTAACGCTAAATAATTTTTTTAAACTAAAAAATGATTCCGCTTTTTTTACACCTTGGGTTGATAAAAACACTTGTTTTGATTCTCAATCAATTTCAATATCATCATCTTTATTTAAAGATTTTGCAAATTGATCTGCTGCTTTGTATTTTAAAATCATTGATCTTTTACCGCCAGATATGATTAATGGCGTTCTAGCTTCATCTATTAAAACAGAGTCAGCTTCATCAATAACACAATAATTTAATGGTCTTTGAACTTTTTCTTCTATGGTTTTAGCCATATTATCTCTTAAATAATCAAAACCTAATTCAGAGTTAGTTGTATATGTTATATCGCAACCATATGCTTCTCTTTTTTGATTTTTATCATATTCTCTTAAATTTAAACCAACTGTTAATCCTAAATATTCTAAAATTTCACCTATATTTTTAGAATCTCTTTCAGCTAAATATTCATTAACAGTTATAACATGAACACCTTTACCACTTAAACCATTTAAGTAAGCAGGCAAAAGACAAGTAATAGTTTTACCTTCACCAGTACGCATTTCAGCTACATCACCTTCATGTAAAACTATTCCCCCAACAATCTGAACTAAATAAATACTTAATCCTGTAATTCTTCTTGCTGCTTCTCTAGCAACTGAAAAAGCATCAACAAGAATATCATCAAGTGAGGTTCCATTTTTAATTTTTTCTTTAAATTCATTAGTTTTAGCTTTTAAATCATCATCTGATAATTTTTTATAACTATCTGATGTTGCTATAATTTTTTCTGCTAATTTTTTATGACGTGTGATAATTTTTTTATCTGAAGTAATCATGTTTTTCCTTTTTTATATTTATAAATCAAATCTTTTTTGTCTTTCTTCTTCTGTTTCTATTTTATCTGTGATAATTTTAACAAATGTTTTTTCTGCTTGTAGTATTCCTCCACTTATATGTAAAATTTTTTTAACACCTTCAATTCTATAAGACATTGTTGAAGGTACAATAGAGGATACCATTGGTATATGTCCGTATAATAGACCTAAATCACCATTGATAGTTCTTACAGTGACTATCTCAACTTCTTTATCAAAGTATACACCTTTTGGAGTAATTATTTTTAAATTAATTAATTTCATTTTATTCTTCTATATGTTTGGCAGCTTCTACAACATCTTCAATTGTTCCTGCTAATAAGAAAGCTTTTTCTGGTAAATTATCATGCTTACCTTCCAATATTTCTTTAAACCCTCTTACAGTATCAGCTGTTGATACATATTTACCTTCTTTACCTACAAATTTTTCAGCAACAAAGAAAGGTTGTGATAAGAATTTTCTAATTCTTCTAGCTCTATGAACAGCTATTTTATCTTCATCACTTAACTCATCCATACCTAATATGGCAATAATAGATTGTAATTCTTTTAATTTTTGTAATATTTTTTGAACTTGACTTGCAACTTCATAATGTTCTTCACCAATAACTAATGGGTCTAATAATTTAGAACCAGAGCTCAATGGATCCACAGCAGGATAAATACCTAAAGCAGCTATTTCACGATCTAACACAACTTTAGCATCTAAGTGACTAAAAGTAGTAGCTGGGGCTGGGTCGGTTAAATCATCAGCTGGTACATAAACAGCTTGAACTGATGTAATAGAACCTTTTTTAGTAGAAGTAATTCTTTCTTGTAAAGCACCCATTTCTGTTGATAAAGTTGGTTGGTATCCAACAGCTGATGGCATTCTTCCTAATAAAGCACTCACTTCAGAACCAGCTTGTGTAAAACGAAAAATATTATCAATAAATAATAGCATATCTTGTTTTTTTTCATCACGGAAATATTCAGACATTGTTAAAGCAGTTAAAGCAACACGCATTCTAGCACCTGGAGTTTCATTCATTTGACCAAAAACTAATGCTGTTTTTTCTAAAACTCCTGATTCCATCATTTCATAGTAAAGATCATTACCTTCTCTTGTTCTTTCACCAACTCCAGCAAAAACGGAAATACCACCGTGTCCTTTAGCAACGTTATTGATTAATTCTTGAACTAAAACTGTTTTACCAACTCCGGCTCCGCCAAATAAACCAATTTTACCACCTTTAGTAAAAGGAACTAATAGATCAATAACTTTAATTCCTGTTTCTAAAATGGAAGGATTTGTTTCTTGTTCTTTAAAAGATGGCGGTTCACAATGAATTGGTCTTTTTTCTTTACAATTAGGAGCAGGTTTTTCATCGATAGGTTCTCCTAAAACGTTGAACATTCTACCTAATGTTTCTTCTCCTACTGGTACAGATATTGGACTTCCTGTATTTATAACATCTTGATTTCTTATTAATCCATCAGTTGAACCCATAGCAATTGTTCTAGCAATATCATCTCCTGTATGTTGAACAACTTCAAGTACTAATTTGTTACCATTATTATCCACTTCTAAAGCATTATATAAATTTGGTAAATATTCTTCTTCAAATCTTACATCGACAACAGGTCCTAAAACTTGAACAATTTTTCCTTTTTTATTTTCTATTTTTGCCATTTCTTATCCTTTCTTTTGAGCGTTAGCACCAGCTATAATTTCTAAAATTTCTTGTGTAATTGATGCTTGTCTTTTTCTATTATATTGTAATGATAATTTATCATTTAATTCTTCTGCATTATTAGTCGCATTTTCCATAGAATTACGTCTTGATGCTTGTTCTGAAACTTGTGATTCCATAATAGTACTATATATAATTGAGTTAGCATATAATGGTGTTGCATTATTTAAAACTGCATCAGCGTTTGGTTCAAACTCTGTTAATGCAGATAAACCTTTATATTCAGTAGGTTTTTTTAAAATTGGTAATAAGTTTAGTATTGTGGCTTCAAATGTCACATTGTTAATAAATTTAGTATAAGCTATTTTGATGCTTTGAACTTCTTTTAAATTATATAAAGAGAGGATTTCAATTGCAATTTCACGAGCATCTTCATATTCAAAATTTATATCCACATTATTATCAAAAGAATAAATAGGTATGTTATTACTTTTGTAAAAACCTTTGCCTTTTTCACCTAATAAGAAGATTTTGTCTCCTTTTTTATATTCTTTTAAAACTAATTTATTTACATTTGTATTGTACCCACCACATAATCCAAGATTAGAATTTATGATTAATCAGCAAGTTTTTGCATCTTTTATTTCTTCTAAATTTTTAATTTGGTAAATACTATTATCTGCTTTGCTTATAATATCGTTAAAAATAGTGTAGACTTCACGAAAATAATCTTTAGACTCATTAACAAAACGACCAACTTTTTTTAGTTTGGCAGTAGAAACCAATTCCATAGCTTTTGTAATTTTAGATATAGAATTAATAGATTTAATTTGTTTTTTTAATGAACTAATTGTTGCCATATATTATTTTTTCACCATTTTATTTCATTCTTTAGTTGTTCCATAATCTTCTAAATTATATTTAACAATTTTTTTAGTAACATCTTTAACTACTTTAATAATTTCTTGATCAATTTGATTTTCTAATTCACTATCAAAAGCATTTTTTTCTGATAATGTTTTAATAAGTTTTTGAGCATTTTTATTATTTGTAAAATGATTAATTATTGCTTCTTTAAAATTACTTATTTCATTAACTGGGATTCATTTAATACGTTTCTTTTTAATAGATAAAAGCAATAAAGCTTGATGTTCTTGATGAATTGGTTTATATTGTTTTTGAATTAACATTTTAATAACTCTTTCACCATGATTTAATATATCCTTAGTACTTTGGTCCATATCAGAACTGAATTGAGCAAAAGCTTTTAATTCACGATATTGTGCTAATTCTAATTTAATTCCACCAGATACTTGTTTAATAAATTTCTTTTGTGCAGCACTACCAACACGCGAAACAGAAAAACCAACATCAATAGCAGGTCTAATACCTGAATTAAAATTATCATTGTTTAAAAATAATTGACCATCTGTAATTGAAATAACATTTGTAGGAATATAGGCTGAAATATCACCTGCTTGTGTTTCTACAATTGGAAGAGCAGTAATACTACCCCCACCATATTCTTCATTTAATCTACAAGCTCTTTCTAGTAAACGGGAATGTAAGTAAAATACATCTCCAGGGTAAGCTTCACGACCAGGTGATCTTCTTAATAATAATGCCATTGTTCTATAAGCAACAGCATGTTTTGATAAATCATCAAATACTATTAAAACATCTTCACCTTTTTCCATTCACCCTTCAGCTATTGTCACTCCTGTATATGGAGCTAAATATTGTAAAGGAGAAGGATCACTAGCTGTAGCTGAAACAATTGTTGTATATTTTAAAGAATCTGTGTTTTTTAATTTTTCTACAACTTGGGCTAAAGTAGAAGCTTTTTGTCCAATAGCAACATAAACACATTTTACGTTTTTCCCTTTTTGGTTTAAAATTGTATCAAGAGCAATAGCTGTTTTACCAGTTTGTCTGTCACCAATAATTAACTCTCTTTGCCCTTTACCAATTGGTATCATTGAATCGATTGTAATTAATCCTGTTTCTAGTGGTTGATCAACTGATTTTCTGGTCATAACACCTGGCGCGATTCTTTCTACTGGTAAAGTTTTTTTAAATTTGATACTTCCTTTACCATCTAAAGGTTCACCTAAAGAGTTAACTACTCTACCTAATAGTTCATCACCAATACCAACTTCTACAATTTTCTTAGTTCTTCTAACTTTAGAACCTTCTTTAATGAAGTGATCTGGACCCATAAGTACAGCCCCAACTGATCCTTCTTCTAAGTTTAATATCATACCAAAAATATTGTGTTCAAATTCTAATAATTCACCCATCATAGCATGATCAAGGCCATCAACTAATGCAATCCCATCTCCAACTAAAACAACATTACCTTCTTCATGAATTTTTTGTTTGGATTCATAGTCTCTTATTTGTTTTTTAATTATATCTGATATGTCATTAATATTTAATCCCATATTTTCTCCTTTTATACAATTTGTTTTTTTAAAATATTTAATTTATTAGAAAGTGAACTATCATAAACATGTTTTCTAATTTCTACTTTTAAGCCACCAATAAGATCTTTATCTAATATATTTATTAAGTGAATTTCTTTGTTATATAGTTTTTTGGAAATAATTCCTTCGATTTTTTTAATTTGCGTATCGGTTAATTTTATAACTGAATAGATTTTTCCATAAAGGACATTTTTATTATTATTAAATCTTTTTCGGATTTTTTTCATAATAGGTATAAAAAGATAAAAACGTGATTTATCAATCATTAATTTGAAAAATATTAATAAGTCTTTTTCAATTTTTTGATTAAAAACTTCTGTTAACATTTTTTTTCTTTCATATTTGGATAATCTAGTATTAGAATAAAAACTTACAAAATTAGGTTCTAATTTTATAATTTTTAATACATCTACGATGTTTTTTAAATATTTATCTATTTTATTTTGTTCTTCTGCTATAGAAATAAGACTATTAGCTCAGTTTTCAATAATTATATCTTTATACATAATTATTTCATTAATTCCTCAATACTTTTTTTAACTAGCTCTTCATGTGTTTTTTGGTCAATTTCTCTATTTAATATCTTCGCTGCTGCTAATATTGAAATTTCACTTATTTTATTTTTAATATCCTCATTAGCTTTTTCTCTATCTTCTAAAATAGATTTTTTACTGTTTTCACTAATTATTTTTGCTTCTTGTTTAGCTTCATTTAGAATATCTAATTTTTGATCTGATGCTTCTTTTTTAGCCATCATAATAATTTGATTTGCTTCTTCTTTAGCATCATTTATTTTTTGCAATGAAATTGCTTGATTTTTATTGGCTTTAGCTTGTTTAAATACAGCATCATTTATTTTTTCTTTAATAAAATTACGACGCTCTCTCATAGATTTACGAAAAGGATTATAAACTCATTTAGTCAATAAGAATAATAAAACGATTGTAGCTATCAAGTGAGCTATAAAAATTCATAAATTTGGAAATAATTGGTTAACTATTTCAGCTGGATTTATAGCTGCATTAATATACATTATTATTTTTGTCCTGTTCCACTAACAACAAATAGACAAATCATGGCTATAACTAATGAATAAATAGCACCTGATTCAGCAATAGCAGCTGATATAATATATTGTGTTCTAACTTTATTTTCAACTTCAGGGTTTCTACTAATAGCTTCAACAGCTTTCCCCCCAACAAATCCTTGCCCTATTCCGGCTCCTAAACATCCAATTGCAGCTACACCACCACCTAAAAAGGCTGTAGAACCTCAAATGTTGTTTCCTGTATTTAATAAAATAAATGCTATGTTACTTAATAATTGTATGTGTGTCATTTTAACCTCTCTTTTTTAAGTTGTTTTTTAATAATTGGTCTTCTCTTAAGGTGATACTAACTGTTGCTTTTCTTTCTTCTTTATGATTATCATTGCCATGCTGCATTTCCATTGCTCAATATGTTATCGTCAACATTGCAAAAATATAAGATTGAATTAAACCATCAAAAATATCAAAATAAATACTTAAAAATGGTAAAAATACTCCAGCTAATAAGTCTACTGGTCCAAAAATTGGAATTTTACCTCATATATTATTTAATAAAGTAGTTACTAATAATATTATAATTGATCCACCTAATATATTCCCAAACAAACGGAAAGATATAGATATCAAAGGAACAAATTGTTGTATTAAATCTAATGGATTAACTAAGAATTTTTTAAAAAACATTAGTTTTTGATATTTAAAGGCAAAATAATATATCCCACCAAACGTAACCAAACCTAAACTTAATGGCACTGTGTAAGATGTTACTATTGATTCAAAACCAATAACAGACATTAAATTACCAATACCAACAAATAATAAAATATAGATTACATATACTGTTAAGCATTTATACTTTGTACCCATCAATTCTATTACTTGTCTTTCTATTCATTTAATAAATAGTTCCACAACAAGCACAATACCTCTAGGTGCTTGAGAAGTAGAGGAAAGCTTTAAGCTTTTGTTATAAGCAATACAAATTCACATTATTAAAAAAGTGACAATAAAAATTGTTACTAATTGAGGTAATAATGCAAATGGATCTCATGCTTTTAATCCGCTTTTAGCTTGTAAATATATAAAACTATTTAACATGATTGTTTTTGTTTCCTTTTTTACTATTTTTTTTAATATTTAGTATTAACTCGCTGATTATAAAACTTATATGTAATGTTAAGACGCTTATAGCTGTTGTTATTGGACTAAATATATTTGGAAAAATAGCAGATATTATTATAGGTATAGCATAAATTAGCATTCTTCATAAGAACCCTATTCCAACCCAATATTTATTATAAGTTAATAAGACTAGTCCATTTGTAAATTTTAATGCAAAAAAACCTATTAACGAAAATAAATACCCTAATATTATGCCACAAATAAATTTATAATGCCAATTAATTAATAACAATAATAAAAGACTTATAAATAGAAAAAAGCCTATCAAAATTATGCTAATTATTATTGCTAATTTAATAGGCTTTTTTTTAAGTGTTGAAACTTCTATCTCCTGCATCACCTAAACCTGGTACAATATATTTTTTATCATTTAGTTTTTCATCTAAAGTAGCTGTATATATTTTAACTTCTGGTAATACTTTATTAATATGTTCCACTCCTTCTGGGGCAGCGAATAAATTAATAAAAATAAATCTACTATAACCTTTCTCTTTTAAGTGATTAATAACATACTCAGCACTTCCACCTGTTGCTAACATTGGGTCAATTATTAAAACAATTGGGTTGCTTGTATTATTTTTTACTTTACTGTAGTAAAAAATTGGTTTGAAATTTTCTTCATCTCTAAAAACACCAATATGATGTGTTGTTGCATTTGGTAAAAATTCATTGTAAGTTTTTAACATTGATAATGCTGCTCTTAATATAGGTACAATGATGATCTCTTCATCATAAATTGTTTCAGTTGTTTTTCCTAAAAATGTTTCTACTTCTTGTTCTTTAGTAATAAATTCTTTAGAAATTTCACCTAACATTAAGGCACTAACTTTGTCTACTGCATTTCTAAATTCATATGATTTAGTTTTTTTATTTCTTAAAATAGAAATATAATAGTTTATTAAAGGGTTTTTTATTATATTTATTTTCATTCTTTACTCTTTTTTATTTAATTATAATATTTTATATTTGTATTATAATATATTATAATTAAATAAAAAAGAGGGAAAAATGAAAAATTTATTTTTAAAAGATCATTTGATTCTTGAGTCTAATGCTAAAAATCAAAAAGAAGCATTTTTAGAAATTTCAAAATTAGCTCAAAAATTAGATGCTGTTGATAAAGCTGAAGATCTTGTAAAAGGTTTTGAAAATCGCGAAAAAGAAACCACAACTGGTTTTGAAGATGGTTTTGCAATTCCTCATGCAAGAATTAAAGCTGTAAAAAAGCCAATGGTCATATTGTCAAGATTTAAAAATGGTATTGAATGAAAAGCTTTAGATGGTAAACCCACTAAAGTTGCTATTGCTATAATAATACCTGAAGATAAATCTGCAGATATTCATTTAAAATTATTAAGTGAACTATCTACAAGACTATTGAAAAAAGAAGTTAGAGAAAAACTTAAAGTTGGTAAAACTTTTACTTCAATAAACAATGCCTTATTTGGGGAAGTGAAAAAAGAAAAAACTCAAAGTAAAAAAACTTCTAAAACAAAAGGAAACATTATTGCTATAACTGCTTGTCCAACTGGAGTTGCTCATACATACATGGCAGCTGATAAGTTAGAAGCTAAAGCTAAAGAATTAGGTTATAGTATTAAAGTTGAAACACAAGGTTCTCAAGGTGTTGGAAATGCTATAAATGATGCTGATATTAAAAAAGCTGATTTATTAATTATAGCAGCTGATATCGGAATTGATACTTCTAGATTTAACAATGTTAAGATCCATAGAGCTCGTGTTGCTTCAGCTATTAAAGATCCAGCAAAATTAATATCTGAAGCTTATAAAAAGGCAAGTGTTGAAAAATCTGGTGATACTGGATTTACAAACACAAATGCTACCAAGAATAAAGAAGGAATAATGCAACACTTGATGTCAGGTGTATCTTATTTAATTCCTATTGTTATTATTGGTGGTATTTTTATTGCCATTTCTATAGGTCTAGCTAAAGCTATATATGGTAATCAAACAACTATCCCAACTAGTATCCCTGATTTTAAACATGGTGGTACTTGAGATTCACATACAATACATAATAGCAATATATTATTCTATACATTTAATTTAGGTATATTAGCATTTACAATAATGATACCTATATTAGGTGCTATGATTGCTAACTCTATTGCTGGTCGAGCTGCTATAGCACCAGCATTGGTGGTAACATTTGCTTCTAATACAACAACTATATTATATCCTATAACAGGTCATACAGCTAGCACTCCTATGGGGTTCTTAGGAGCTATATTTGTTGGTTTATCAATAGGATACACTGTTAAATGGATGAATACTTGAAAGGTTCATAAGAATTTAAGAGCTATAATGCCTATATTTGTTATACCTTTATTAACTACTTTAGTATTTGGTGCTATTATTATATTTGTAATTGGGGCACCTGTTGGATGAGTAATGGGGCAATTCCAAAATTGAATAAAAAACACATGAAAACCTAATTCTAGCAGCGGTATTGCTTTAGGTCTTGGACTTGGATTATTAATTGGGGCAATGACTGGATTTGACATGGGAGGTCCAGTTAATAAAATTGCTTTTTTATCTTGTGTAGCTATGCTTACAGATAAAACTAATCCTATAACACAACCTATGGGAGCTATGGCTTGTGCTTTGCCTGTTGCTCCTTTAGGTATGGGATTAGCAACTCTTATGTTCAAAAAATTCTTTACAGAAGATCAAAGATACTTAGGTGAAGCAGCTCTTGTAATGGGTTCTATTGGTATTTCTGAAGGAGCTATTCCATTTGCTGTTGCTGACCCGAAAAGAGTTATACCTGCTAACGTTATTGGTTCTACTATAGCAGGGGGTATCGGTGGAGTTATTGGAATTACCGATGTGGCTGCTCATGGTGGGCCAATTGCTGGTTTAGTATCGGCTTTAGGTAGAGGTAGTCACACTGGATGAACTTCTGGGTTAGGTGCTCTATGAACCGTTGTAGCTATTGGTATAATGTTATTAGGAGCATTTATAACTGCGATAACTTATGGTCTATGAATCGCTTATGATAAAAGAAAAAAAGGAGAAGAAGTAGATATTAAATTTATTAACTTTACAAGAGGTAAAGGCGAAGGTGTACTAGCATTATTAAAAAGAAAAAAAGCTGGTAAACTCGAAAACAATAATAAATCTAGTAAAGGTAAAGTTAATGTAGTTGCCAAACCTAAAACTACCAAAAAAATAAAAAAACCTACCGTTAAAAAATAAAAATAACCTTTTTATAAATAAAAAACTAAACTTATATAGTTTAGTTTTTTTATTATCATTTATTTATTTTTTTGTTGTTGTTTTTTTAACTGTTGTTGTTTTAGGTTTGGTTGCAGTTGTTGTTTTAGGTTTAGCAGTAGTTGTTGTTTTTTTAACTGTTGTTGTTTTAGGTTTGGTTGCAGTTGTTGTTTTAGGTCCTTCTGCTTTTTTTAATTCTAAAGCTCTTTGTTTTTCATCTTCTATTTTTATGTCTTCTAATTTTTTACCAATTCTTCTTGTAAATATTCATATGTAATCTTGATATAAAACATATAAAAATCCTAAAATCATAGGTAATGAAATTAATAAAAATGAAAATCCAGCAATAGCAGTTTGAATTAATGCTACACCTTTATCACTTATTATGTTACCATTCATCATATCAACAGTAGAATAGTTTTGTAATACATAGAATATGTCTAAACGATATTTTTCAGTAAATGATTGTCAATTTTCATTATAAGATTGGCCACTATGAGTAACACCAAATTGTGTTTGTAAACCTATAATTAAAAGTAAAAATCCTAAAAATGCAAAAAATAAAAAACCATAACCTAATATTGGTTTTTTATATTTATTAGCTTGTGTAATAATTTTATTCATGTTATCTCCTTAATTTATATATTTATTATATATATAAAATTTATTTAAATATTAAAAAATATTAAATAAATATTAGAGATATTTTTATTTAGATATTATTATCAAATATTTCATTGATATTTTTTTGAAATATCTTTAAGTTTATTGTATTAAAATCAATACATTTAGCTATTGGGTTGTTACTGTTTTTTAATATATTTATAAAATCTGTTTTCTTATTAAAAGACTCGATAGTTTTACTTTGAATAAAATCATATATGTCTTCTCTACTATAATTTGTTTTTTTGATAAGGTCATTCATTATATATTGACTATAAAAAATGTTATTACTATTATCAATATTTATTTGAATTTGTTCTTTGTTAATAGATATATTATCAATAGTATTTGTCATTCTTATTAATATATAATTGATCAATTCATATATATCTGGAAATAAAATTCTTTCATTTGAACTATGCGAAATATCTCTTTCATGTCATAATGCATTATTTTCCATAGAAACATTAATATAAGATTTTATCATTCTAGATATACCGCATATATTTTCAGAACTAATAGGATTTTTTTTATGTGGCATTGAACTTGAACCTTTTTGGTTAGAACTAAATCCTTCTGCTATTTCATTAATTTCAGATTGTTGCAATAATCTTATTTCAACAGCTATTTTTTCTAATGTAGATGCTAGATTGCAAATAGATGCTATAATTTCTATATGATTATCTCTTTGTATTACTTGGTTATTAATTGATGGTAAATTTAATTTTAAATCTTCTGCAACCATTTTTTCTAATCTTGGTTCAACATGAGTCATATTTCCCATAGAACCAGAAATATTTGTTACTTCAATATTTTGTCTTGCATTATTAATTCTTGTTTCTTGTCTTTGTAATTCTTTATAAAACATTAGAAATTTAAGTCCTAAAGATATTGGTTCTCCTTTAATTCCATGTGTTCTACCCATAATAAGAATATTTTTATTAGATAAAGCTTGTTTTTTGAAAGAAGATAGTAATTTATTCAAATTATTTAAAGTTATAATATTAGATTCTTTGATCATTAAACTTTGTGATGTATCAACAATATCTGTTGATGTTAAACCAAAATGAATTCATTTTTTAATTTTTTCTTCTTTAATTTGTTCACTTATCATTCTAGTAAATGCTACAACATCATGTTTTGTAATTTTTTCAATTTCATGCATTCTTTCAATATCTATTTTTATATCTATTTTCTTTAAATCATTGTATAAAGAAGTATCATATAGACCTAATTTAGATCAATTTTTATAAACATTTTTTTCTACTTTTCATCATAATTTTAATTTATTTTTATCAGATCAAATATTTGCTATTTCACTATTTTTATATCTATTTATCATAATATCCTTATATTGTTAACATAATTTTATTATATATTATAAATACAAAAATATTGTTGAGGATAAGTTAATATTTTATTTTTTTTAGTATAATAAAAATATTAAAAAAAAAAGATATAAGATGACATTAATCCCACTTAAAAAAAATAATTTCAAAAATTATATAAAAGCTAATAATAGTAATATTCATAAAATTAAAAATATTAATGAAATAGCTTTATTAACTGCTTTAGGTATAATATTGAAAGTTCTGCCAGCTTATTTACCTCCTCCTTTTGGTTATATTAATTTTGCTATGTTAACTATTATAATTATTGCTTGTAGAAGAGGAATGTTAATAGGTTTTATAACAGCTAATATTCAAAGTACTTTAGTTATGTTAATGGCTACACAAAGCGTTATAAATCCTTTGCAATTTTTATTAGATTATACTTTTTCTTATAGTGGTTGAATACTTGGGGTTTTAATTAAACCAATAACTAAAAAAAATAATATATATATGGTAAATTTATTTTTATTTTTATGTCCTATTTTTGGTTTAATTGTGCCTTTTATAAGTCATTGAATAAGTGGTGTTCTTTTTTATGGAGCTGGTAGGACAGGTGCTGGTTTATATATATTTTCTTTTATATATAATGGTACTTATTTATTTCCATCAGTTGCTTTATGTATTTTTGTTCTTTTTGCTGGAAGAAGACACTTTTTAAAGTTTATGAAAATTGATTACCACGATATTACTTTTAAACAAAAAAATAAAGTGACAACTTTAAAATAATGTAATCTTAATTTTGTTATAATATTAAAATAATTGATAATTAAAGGATATATATGAATAGAAAAGTTAGAGTAAGATATGCTCCTAGTCCAACAGGTTTTTTACATATTGGAAATGCTAGAACAGCTTTATATAACTATATTTTTGCAAAACACTATAAAGGTGATTTCATAATAAGAATAGAAGATACAGATATTGATAGAGAGGTTGAAGGAGCTATTGAATCACAATTTAAATATTTAAATTGAATTGGTGTCCATGAAGATGAGAGTATTTATAAACCTAAACAACATGGACCATACCAACAATTAATTAGAAATAAAAATGGGATATATAAAAAATATATTGATAAGTTATTAGAAAATGGGTATGCTTATAAATGTTTTTGTTCTAAAGAAGATTTAGATGCATTAAGAAAGCATCAAAAAGAAGTTTTAAAGATTGCTCCTAAATATAATGAAAAATGTAGATTTTTAACAAAAGAAGAAATAGAAAATAAAAATTTAAAAAATGAACCTTATAATATTAGATTAAAATGCATTAATAAAGATTTTACTTTCCAAGATATGGTAAGAGGGGAAGTTACTTTTAAAGGTAACGAAATTGGTGATTGAATTATTATAAAAAATAATGGTATTCCAACATATAATTTTGCAGTTGTAATAGATGACTACTTAATGGAAATCAGTCATATTATTAGAGGTGAGGAACATATTTCAAATACCCCTAAACAACAAATGCTTTATGAGTATTTCAAATGAGAAGAACCTATTTTTGCCCATTTAAACCTTATTGTAAATCAAGAAAAAAAGAAACTTTCAAAAAGAGATACATATGCTATTCAATATTTAAATCTTTATGAAGAAAAAGGTTATTTACCTTCAGCTATAATTAATTTTTTATCATTATTAGGTTGATCTCCAAAAGGAGAGAAAGAAATTTTCACATTAGATGAATTAATAAATATTTTTGATGAAAAAAGATTTAGTAAATCATCTAGTATGTTTGATGTTCAAAAGTTGGAATGATTGAACAGTCATTATATTAAAAACATGGAAGATAATGAATATATTAATACTTTTAAACCTTTTATTTTTAAATTTTTTCCAGAATCTAAAAATTTAAAAGAAGAAATTATTAATTTTATGTTGTTAACTTATAAAAAAGAAATTCATTACGGTGAACAATTAAAAGAATTGTTAAAAATTTATTTTGAAAAAAATATTGAAATTACAGATAAAACAAAAACATATTTAAAAGAAAATTTTGAATACAAAGAACTTGCTAATAATTTATTAAATAGTTTTAATCAAATAGAAATATGAGATGAACTAAATATTAAAGAAACAATTAAAAAAATAGGTAAAGAATTAAATATCAAAGGTAAAAATCTTTTTATGCCAACTAGAATTATAACTACTACTTTAGACAAAGGTCCTGAAATAGCTAAAATTATATTTTTATTAGGTAAAAATAAAGTAATTGATAATATTCAAAAGGTTTTATAAAATGGAAAATACAATTAAAGCAGTTATTAGAGATCCTATTCATGGTGATATTGATATATTAGAACAAGTAATTGTTGATTTAATAGATAGTGATGATTTTCAAAGATTAAGAAGAATTTCACAATTAGCTGGTGGTCAATTAGCTTTTCCAGGTGCAACCCATACAAGATTCTCCCATTCAGTTGGTGTTTATCATTTAATTAATCAAATTGTAAAAAATGATTGTTTTAAAAATGAATTTAAAAATGATAAACAATTAATTTTAAATGTAAAAATAGCTGGATTATTACATGATATAGGACATGGACCTTTTTCACATACTTTTGAAATTATAAATAATGTTAATAAAAGTGTCTTTAATCATGAATATTATTCTAGTTTAATCATTAAATCAAAAACAAGCAAAATAAATCAAATACTTAAAAACCATAATTTTAAAGATGAAGATATAAATGATATTTGTAATATGATTGAAGGTAAACCATGTAAGTCAGCTATTTTAGGTTCTTTAGTTAGTTCTCAATTAGATGCAGACAGAATGGATTACTTATTAAGAGATGGTTATTATTCAGGGACTGGTTATGGTTTTATTGATAAACAATGATTTATTAGAAATATGAGTATTAGTAAACAAAATGATTATATAGTATTTAAGAATAAAGCATTATTTTCAATAGAAAATTATTTAGTTGGAAGATTACATATGTATCAACAGATTTATAATCATCCTATGAGTATTGGCTATGATCTTATGTTTAAAACATGGTTTTTATTTTTAAAAAAATTATTTCACAGTAATTATAATTTTAAAAATCAAAGTCTTATTAATGAAATAAAATTTTTATTTGATGGTGAAACAAATATTAGTTATGAAAATTATATTAAATTAGATGATTTTAGTTTTACTACAATAATAAGAAGATTAACATCAGAAGATAATAGTATATTAAAAATACTTTCTTCTTCATTATTAAATAGAAAAGTTTTTAGAACAGCTAATGAAGAAGAAATAAGTTTATATAAAAACAAAATAATAAAAGAATATGGTGAAGAAAATTTAAATTATTTTATAATAACAAAATATAATAAAGTTAAAAAGATATATAATAAAAAAGATAGTAAAAAAATATTTATTTATAATAAAAAAGATGAAGAAGAAAATATAATTAATATATCAAATATCATATCTAATTTTGAAGATAAGAAAGATAATGATGAATTAAAATATTATATAATAAAAGAATTAATGTAAAGGATATAAAATGAAAGTTAATTTATTAAAAAAAGTTTATGATTATTTAAAAGATAATCCAACACCTATAAGTTTAAAAGATTTATGTGACAAAATAAAAAGAGAGGATAAAACTATTTATTTAGAAGATAATGTAGTATCTGATCTTTATGTAGAACTAGTTTTAGATAGTAGATTTTTTCTAAATGATAAATCTGAATGAACTTTAAAAGAATATGCTAAAATGGATGAAGTTAAAAAGCAACATGCTAATTTTAAAGAATTTAATCCTACTGTAGAATTTAAAACTGAGTTTTTAGATATATTAGATGATGATGAAGATGATAGTTATTTAGAAGATGAAAATTATGATGCTGATAGTTTATTAGAAAATCCTAAATTCACAGATAGATCTGAACAAGATCGTAAATGAAAAGAAGAAGAAGGATTATCTCAAGAATTAAATTTATCTAATATCAATAGTGAATTTGAGGAAAATAACTAAAGTGCCTACAAAATATATTTTTATAACAGGTGGTGTTGTTTCTGGTTTGGGTAAAGGAATAAGCGGTTCTTCAATTGCAACTATTTTAAAAAATAGTGGATATAAAGTTTTTATGCAAAAGTTAGATCCTTATTTAAATTTAGATCCTGGAACAATGAATCCAACGCAACATGGAGAAGTTTATGTTACAGATGATGGTGCAGAAACAGATTTAGATTTAGGTCATTATGAGAGATTTATTGACTCAAATTTAAATAAATATTCTAATGTAACAGCTGGTAAAATATATATGCAAGTACTTCAAAATGAAAGAAAAGGTTTATATAATGGTGAAACTGTTCAAGTAGTTCCACATGTAACAGATGAAATTATCAAAAAAATAACTTTTTTTGATGGTGAGTATGATTTTATTATTACAGAAATTGGTGGAACAATAGGTGATATAGAGTCATTACCATTTATTGAATCTGTAAGACAAATCAAACAAATGAAAAAGCAAAGAGGAGTAATGTTATTTCATGTTGCTTTAATCCCTTACTTAACAATTACAGAAGAATCCAAAACAAAACCAGTTCAACATTCTGTAAAAGAATTATTATCATGTGGTATCCAACCAGATGCTATTATATGTCGTAGTTCTTATATTTTAGATGAAAAAACTATTAAGAAAATTTCTTTATTTTGTAATGTAGATAAAAGTAATGTTTTTATGTCAAATGATGCAAAAACAATATATCATGTTCCAAATATTTTTTATAAACAAAACATTTATAAAAGTATTGCGGAATTCTTTAATATAGACATAAACCCTAATATGTCAGAATGATTAGATTTTGAAAATCAAATTACAAATTCTCAAAATAAAATTAAAATTTTTGTTATAAATAAATATAAAGATTTAAAAGATGCGTATTTATCTGTTATCGAATCTTTAAATATAGCAGGTTATAAAAATAATGCAATTGTAGAATTAGTTTGAGTAGAATCAGATAATATTCATGAAAACAATTATAAAGAAATTTTAAAAGATGCTAACTCTATTTTAGTACCTGGTGGTTTTGGTAAAAGAGGTGTTGAAGGAAAAATATTAGCTGCTAAATATGCTAGAGAAAATAATATTCCTTTTTTAGGATTATGTTTAGGTATGCAAACAGCTGTTATAGAATTTGCAAGAAATGTCTGTAATTTAAAAGATGCACATTCTTTAGAATTTAATCCAGATACTAAAAATCCTGTATTTAAACTTGTAAAAGGTAAAAAAGAAAATGATGATTTAGGCGGGACTTTAAGACTAGGTGGTTATAATAATAAAGTTGTAAAAAATTCATTATTAAGTAAACTTTATGATGGAGCTGAAAACATAAGAGAAAGACATAGACATCGTTATGAATTTAATAATAAATATCTAAAAATTTTAGAAGACAATGGCTTAGTTTTTTCTGCTTGATATGAAGAAGGAAATTTAGCAGAAGTTATTGAATTACCTTCCCATAAATTTTTTATTGCTTCACAATTTCACCCTGAATTCACTTCAAGACCTAATAAACCAAATCCTTTATTTGATGGTTTTATAAGAGCTATTTTAAATAATTAAACTTATCATTGTTTTTCGTAATATCAATTAGGCAAACGCCATTTTTTTGGTGCAATAAATTGAGAAAAAATTACAAAAGCAACACCTATTAAAATAAATAATCAAATTACAATATAATCTAAAACTCTTAAGTTAATAATAAATAAATCAGCATCTACTCTTTGAGTTTCCAAAAAGAATCTTATTAAATTATAACCAATAATATATAAAGAACCTTGCAACCCGGCATATATAACTTTAATATTATTCGGATTATATAATTTAAGCAACTCTCTTCTATCTTGATAAAATAATTCTTTGATTCTAGTTTTTTTATAATCCCATCAAAAAGGTAATCTTTTTGATTTTTTGATCTTTTTGATTTTTTGTAAATATTTGGATCTTGATTTACTATATTTAAAACATTTTTCTATATCCCCATCTTCAATATTTAAATCATAAAAATTATTAATATAAAATTTATTCATAGTAAATTCATTTTTTATTTGTTTAATCTGTTTTTTATAAACAATTAATTTATATACATAAGGGATTAAAAATACAATTATAAAAAAAAGTAAAATGTCTAAAAATGATTCATATAAAAATAAAGGTTGGTAATATTGTACATTACTAAAATTACTTGGGTCAACTGGATTACCATTAATACCTTGTGCTTGATAAGCAATTCCACCATTTGTTACATGTCATTTAAAACAACTATTTTTTATAAAGTTAGGCAAAAATCAAAGAGAAGATCTTGAAGTTTTGACACCTAGTATCTCATGATTAAAAAAGTTTCCTCATCTACCAATGCCTTGACCTATTAAAATAGAAGGCATAATTAAATCAAAAAAGGTTCATAAAGAAATTCTATATTTAGGAGCTTGTTTATAAAATCATGCACCTCCAGTAATACCACCAATAATTAATCCACCATGAATAGATAAACCTGGTTCTCAAAAAGCAAAAAGTTCTAAAAAAGGTATAGGGTTTTTATAACTTAATTTTCCAAAAAATGAAGCACCTAAAATACTGAAAGGTAAGATAATAAAAAATCCTAACTCTAAAGGCCTTGTTGGTAAATTTCTTTTTTTAAACCTTATTCAAATAGATATAAAAGCTAACAAAAAAGCTAAAACTAGAATAAAAGAATAAGGCCTAAGTCAACCAAAATATTCAGATCTTGCAATTCAAGTTGATATCATTTATTTTTGCTCTAATCTTTTATTTAAAATTGTAAATCCTGATTTTGTTGATAATTCTGTTTTATATTTTGCAACAGCGGTTTCAATTAAACAACTTGAATTTCTACCTCTATAAATAGGAATTTGTATTAATCTAAATTTATGATCTAAAATAATTGTTGTTTTTTGATTGCCTAATCTTTCGATTTGTTCATCTGATTTAGTTTCTATCATTTCTATAACTAAATCAATTTTAGTGTTTTTAATAATATATTGTTTACCATATATTTTTGATATATCAATAATGCCAAGACCTCTTACTTCAATAAGATTTTGTAATATTGGATGACATTCACCATAAATTAAACCATTTTTTTTATATATATTAATTCTATCATCTCCAATAATTAGATGATTTTTTTTTAAAAGTTCAAGTAATGCCTCTGATTTACCAATACCGGATTTACCTTTTATTAAAACTCCCAAACCAAAAATATTAACTAATGATGCATGAACTTCTTCTTCAATACTTAATAAAGGATCTAAATAATCTAATACAATTTTTAATATTTCATTAATATATATATTTTCAGCTAATATTAATGGGCATTTTAATTCTTTGCATACATCAATTAAAATTGGGTCATGATATCTTTCAGTTGTAATAATAAGAGGTAATTTATCATTTATCAATAGTTTATAACGTTCTTCTCTTACATTATCTTCAAATTTATTTACAAAAATACTTTCTTTATTTGATAACAATATTATTCTTCTTTTTTTATAGTTATTTATTTTTTCATAATCAATTAAACCAGCTAATTCTAAACCAGCTCTATTAATACCATAAGCTTTAATAGGTCTTTGTAAATTTTCTTCTCCAGCTAAAATTTTATGTTTAAATAGTTTTATTAAATTAAGGGCATTTAATGTCATATATTTCTCCTTATTATTCTATTTATAGTATATTATATATTTTGCCAATAAAAAAAACTTCTTAATAATTAAGAAGTTTTTAATAATAATTATATTGAATAATTATTCAATAATATCAACTACTGTTCCAGCACCAATAGTTCTACCACCTTCACGGATTGAGAATTTAGTCCCTTTTTCAACAGCAATTGGAGCTATAAGATTTACTTCTAATTCTACATTATCTCCAGGCATTACCATTTCGGTACCTTCAGGTAATTTAATAGAACCAGTTACGTCAGTTGTACGGAAGTAAAATTGTGGACGATAGTTAGCTAAGAATGGAGTGTGTCTTCCACCTTCTTCTTTTGTTAATGCATATACTTGTGCTTTAAATTTAGTATGTGGCTTAACAGTTCCAGGTTTAGCAATAACTTGACCTCTTTTAATATCATCTTTTGAGATACCTCTTAGTAAAACACCAACGTTGTCTCCAGCTTCAGCGTAATCTAATAATTTTTTAAACATTTCAATACCAGTACAAATTGTTTTTTGTGTTGGTTTTAAACCAATAATTTCAATCTCTTCATTAAGGTTTAATCTCCCTCTTTCAACACGTCCAGTAGCAACAGTTCCTCTACCTGTAATAGAAAATACATCTTCTACAGATATTAAGAAAGGTTTGTCAGTGTCTCTAACTGGTTCTGGAATATAGTTATCAACTGATTCCATTAATTCATCAATTTTAGCAGTTCATTTTTCATCACCTTCTAAAGCTTTAAGAGCAGAACCTCTAATAATAGGAGTATTATCACCATCAAATTCATATTGATTTAATAAATCTCTTATTTCCATTTCTACTAATTCAAGTAATTCTTCATCATCTACCATATCGCATTTATTTAAAAATACAGTAATTTTTGGAACTCCTACTTGTTTAGCTAATAAAATGTGTTCTCTTGTTTGAGGCATAGGACCATCAGTTGCAGCAACAACTAAAATGGCACCATCCATTTGTGCAGCTCCAGTAATCATATTTTTAACATAATCGGCGTGTCCTGGACAATCAACGTGTGCATAATGTCTTTTTTTTGTTTTATATTCAATATGTGCTGTATTAATTGTTATTCCTCTAGATTTTTCTTCAGGTGCATTATCAATACTTGCATAATCTTTTGCTTCAGCTAATCCTTGTTTAGCTAAATGTGTAGCTATAGCAGCTGTTAGTGTAGTCTTACCATGATCAACGTGACCAATTGTCCCAACGTTAACATGAGGTAAGCTTCTATCAAATTTTTCTTTTGCCATTTTTTCTCCTTTATAAGCAATTTTTTTATAATTACACTTTGTAAATAGTTTATTGAAATTTACTTAATAATTAAAAGTGTTCTTGTTAATTATATTATAATATTATAATTTATTTATTATTTTTGATTTTTTTCTATAATTTTTTCTGCAATTGATTTAGGTGCTTCCTCATAGTGACTGAAACTCATTGTATAAGTTCCTCTACCTTGAGTAAAACTTCTTAAATCTGTTGCATAACCAAACATTTCAGAAAGAGGAACTTTTGATGATACAGTTTGGGTATTACCTCTTTGTTCACTTCCTTCGATTTGACCACGACGAGATGATATATTACCAATTACATCTCCATAATAATCATCTGGCACTGTAACATCAACTTTCATAATTGGTTCTAAAATTACTGGGTTTGCTTTTTTAGCAGCTTCTTTTAAAGCTAATGAAGCAGCAATTTTATAAGCCATTTCAGATGAATCGACATCATGATATGAACCATCATATAAAGTAGCTTTAACATCGATTACTGGATAACCAGCTATTAAACCACCTGCCATTGATTCTACTAGTCCATTTTTAATTGAATTAATATATTCTTTTGGAATTCTACCTCCAACAATTTTATCAACAAATTCAAATCCTTCATCATGGTTTGGTTCAAATTTAATATAAACATGTCCATATTGTCCACGTCCACCAGATTGTTTAATATATTTACCTTCAACATCTGCATTTCCTTTAAATGTTTCACGGTATGAAACTTGTGGAGCACCTACATTTGCACCAACTTTAAATTCTCTTTTTAATCTATCAACAATTATATCTAAGTGAAGTTCACCCATACCAGCAATAATTGTTTGTCCTGTTTCATCATCTGTAAAAGTTTTAAAAGTTGGGTCTTCATCTGATAGTTTACTTAAAGCTAAACTAATTTTTTCTTGATCTGATTTACTTTTTGGTTCTAAAGCTAATGAAATAACTGGTTCTGGGAACACCATTGATTCTAAAATAATTCTATTTTTTTCATCACATAATGTATCTCCTGTTGTAGTTCCTTTTAAACCAACAACAGCTGCTATTTCACCTGCATATACTTCTTCAACATCTTCTCTATGGTTAGCATGCATTTTTAAAATTCTTCCAGCACGTTCTTTTTTACCTTTAGTTGAATTGTAAATATATGTTCCTTTTTTTAATGTTCCAGAATATACTCTAAAGAAAGTTAGAGTACCCACAAAAGGATCTGTCATAATTTTAAAAGCTAAAGCTGCGAAAGGTTCTTTATTATCTGGATGTCTTTCCGCTTCTTCTCCATTAGTTAATTGACCTTTAATAGCAGGAATGTCTAATGGTGATGGTAAGTAATCACAAACAGCATCTAATAGAATTTTAACACCTTTATTTTTAAATGCAGAACCACAAGTTACTGGGAAAAATTCAGAAGTTAAAGTAGCAATTCTAATACATTTTTTTAGTTGTTCAATAGAAATTTCACCTTTTTCTAAATATTCCATCATAATGTCTTCATCATAATTAGTAGCTGCATCAATTAATTTTTCACGATATATTTCTGCTTCTGCTCTCATGTCTTCTGGAATAGGTATTTCTAAAGCTATTTCTTCTGATTTTCCATCATATTCATATGCTTTCATTTCCACTAAATCTATGATGCCTCTGAATTCATCTTCAGCACCAATTGGTAATTGAATAGGGTGAGCATTACCACCTAGTCTTTTGAAAATAGATTCAGCTGAATAAATAAAATCTGCCCCTACTTTATCCATTTTGTTTACAAAAACAATTCTTGGAACTTTATAAGTTGTTGCTTGTCTTCAAACTGTTTCTGTTTGAGGTTCAACACCTGTTTGACCATCTAAAACAGCTACAGCTCCATCTAAAACTCTTAATGAACGTTCAACTTCAACAGTAAAGTCCACGTGACCAGGAGTGTCGATAATATTAATTCTTTTATCTTTTCAATAAGCTGTAGTAGCAGCGGAGGTAATTGTAATACCTCTTTCTTGTTCTTGAGCCATTCAATCCATTTGACTAGCTCCATCATGTGTTTCACCTATTTTATATATTTTTCCTGTGTGATATAAAATTCTTTCGGTAGTAGTTGTTTTACCAGCATCAATATGTGCCATGATACCTATATTACGATAATCTTTTAAAGGAATATTATTTATTTTTTTATCCATTTTTCTTACCAACGATAATGAGCAAATGCTTTATTAGCTTCTGCCATTTTATGTGTATCATCTTTCTTTTTAACTGATCCTCCGGTACCTTTATAAGCATCAATTATTTCATTTGCTAGTCTTTCAACCATAGTTTTTTCACTTCTTAAACGTGAATAATTAATAAGTCATCTTAATCCTAAAGTTTTACGACGATCATCACTTACTTCAACAGGAATTTGATAGTTTGATCCTCCGATTCTTCTAACTTTTAATTCTATTTGTGGCATTATATTATCTAATGCTGTTTCAAAAACTTCCATTGGAGGTTTTTTAGTTTTTTCTTTTATAATTTCAAATGCATTATAAAGAGTTTTTTGTGCTAAACCTTTTTTACCGTCTAGCATAATATTATTAATTACTTTAGTTATTAATCTAGAGTTATATACTGGATCAGGTAATACTGATCTTTTTTGGGCTCTATTTTTTCTCATTTTTTCTCCTTTCTATTTTTATTTTGGTTTCTTAGCTCCATACAATGAGCGGCTTTGTTTTCTATCATTTACACCAGAAGTATCTAATGTACCTCTAATAACATGGTATCTAACACCGGGCAAGTCTTTAACTCTTCCCCCTCTAATCAATACAACACTATGTTCTTGAAGGTTATGACCTTCACCTGGAATATAAGCTGTTACTTCCATACCATTAGTCAATCTAACACGAGCATATTTTCTTAAAGCTGAGTTAGGTTTCTTAGGTGTCATTGTAGCAACCCTAGTACAAACTCCTCTTTTTTGTGGTGAATCAACAGCAGTTGTTTTTTTAATTAAAGAGTTAAGTCCTTTATTTAAAGCTGGTGATTTACCTTTATAACTTTTAGATTTTCTATTTTTTCTTACAAGTTGATTTATTGTAGGCATTATTTCTCCTTTCTTACACATATCCGTGTGTTCCAAAAAAAATTATACACTTTTTTTTACTATTTTTGATATTTTTTAATAATTTTTATATAATTTTAATAAATTAATTTCTTTAGGTGTAAAAATGAAAAAAATTTTAAATTTATTAACCGCTATTGTTCTTATATCAAGTAGTACTTCTAGTGTAATTAGTTGCAAAAATAAAAATATTAAAGAAAATATAACAGATATAATCTATAATAGTAAAATTGATTTAACAAAAGCAAAGTGATTGAATGATTTTTATTTAACTACGAATTCAGAAGTTACTGTTGATAGTGCAAAAGTTTCGCAAGATATAATAAAAAATGTTGCAGATAAAATAAATATGCATTGAAATACTAAATATGGTAGCGTTCCTGTATTAAATAAAGATTACAAAATAGAAGGCCTAGATACTTTAAATACTAAAAGTTTTACAATATTAAAAAAAGATAATAAAACAAAATTATCTGATTATAGTAGCGAAATATGACAAGAATTGCAAAACTTAACAGGTTTTCAAATCATTAACAACTTTAGTTTTATCAACGACCAACAAATCTTAAATGATAAAAATTACACAAAAGTTGCTATTGTTTCTTCTTCAACAACTACCCATTTGAGAAGTTATGTATATATTAAACTTATAGATAAAAATAATATTGTAGATTCTAAAACTTTAGAAACTAAATTATCTAACGTTGGTTTGACAGTTAATATACCTACTAATCAAAGTTTAGATAATGCTAAACAAATTGCAAAAAATGCATTAGCAAATCAATATGGCATCAAATTAGATGATGCAACTTATAATTATAAATATTCATGAGGGGAGAATGACCCAACAAAAACGCCTGAAGCTTCTAAATATTCAAATTATTCTTCTTTTTGAACTAAAAAAGGCAATAATATAACAGGTCCATCTACATTATTTAATACATTAAATATTTTTTGAACTTTTAATCAAATAAATTATAAAGGTAAAGTTCATTTTTTAAATACAAATACAAATCAAGATTTGACAAAAACTAATTTAGGTGCTGGAAATTATTGAAACCAAAATATAACTATTGATTCTAACAAGGGCCAAACATTAAAACTTTTAAATAAAACAATAACTATTGAATCATTGAATCATAATAAAATATTAGGTAAGAGAAATATAAATTTACATTTAAAAGATGTAAGATATAATATTGATAATTTTAATAATCAAACCATTTATTCAAAAATAGAAAAAGATCAACAAGGATTTAAAGCATATATTGATAATCAAATACATTCTATGTTAAACCTTAAAAATGTTAATAATACAGATTATAATATTCTAATTGATAATAATGGGACCACAGCAGAAATAAAACCTTTAAATAAATATAATTCTACTTTGTATATTAATAATTCTATAAATAATTTCTTTTATTGAAATTTAAATGTTGCTCCTGCAAAAGTAAATATTATTGTAACAAGTAAAATACCATTGCCTAAAATAAATGATATAAAAATAACTAAATATAATAATTCTAATAATATTCATGATTTTTCAAATGTAACAACAGAGCAATTAACTACTATAAAATCAGAAATTAAAAACTCTATTAGCAAACAAGTAACTGATTTTAATTGAAATACAGATTGAAGTTTTGGTGATAATAATTTTTTTGATAGATTAACTGCTCAAGATATATATAATAATTATTTTATCAAAAATAAAGTGCTACCTTTAGAAGTTGTGTGTTCGCCTTTATCTTTAAATTATTATGGATCGCAAAAAATTAATATAGATTTTGCATATGATTTATCAAAAATAAATTCAAGTAAAAAAACAATTAATTTTAAAGTAGATGACACTACAAAATTAAGTACTCAAGAGGCAACAAATCTTAATAATAAGATTAAAGAACAATTAACTAATTATTTTGTTGGTACAAAAAGATTAGATTATAATTACAAACTTTTTCAATCAGGATCATTAAAAACAGATGATTTAAAAGTTACTATTAAACCTAATTCACAGACAACAAAATTAATTAATTCTTTTGTTTTAAATATCATTGTTAATTCTAAATAAATAATAAATAATCATTATTTTTATTTAATTTATTGCATATTACCTATTTTTATATATTATATAATTATTATAAAAAGGAGATTTTATGATCACAATTAATAAACAAAATAGTTTTTTAAAATTTTTAGCTATTAAAAAAGAAGATATTAAAAATGATTTTATTAGTAAACAAAATGGAGCAACAACTTTTATAAGTGAAGATAAAACAATTTATTTTGTAGTTGATAAAAAACAAGATTGCCCTTATTTTATGAAAGAAGACTTAAAAAATTTTTTTAGTTGTAATAAATACGATTTAGATATTGATGTTGATAGTTTTATTAATATAAACTCATTAGATAAAGAAGATATAATTAAAGCATTTTGTTATGCAATTAATTATAATAGTTATAAAAAATATACTTTAAAAACAAGTATTAATAAAGATAAAGGATTAGATGAAAAAATAGAGAAAAAATATAATTTTTCTTCTACATACTCTGACATTATAAAAGAAATAGAAAGAGAATATAGTATAGTTGGCAA